>UEZJ01000044.1_pt1 | contig 11187 bp, 10 predicted proteins | sample 1903791 | NCBI WGS metagenome assembly UEZJ01 (sample SAMEA4776353, study PRJEB27445) | saltern metagenome | biome: Hypersaline environment; feature: solar saltern; material: Pellet | place: Spain | collected 2012-08 | depth 0 m | reverse complement strand
AGGCATAACACTGCCTTACTCCCAAATTTAGGTGTAACCTTGCAGAGTCGATGGTATTAGCTGAACTGAGTAAGGGGGGCAGAGCAGGCTTAAGGCTGGCTGACGCTATTGATTCCCCAGTTGTAGGAGTAGTAGCGGACTCGCGTATCAGCTGGTAATTGACCCGGCCGGTATTGATTGATATAACTGAGGATAGAGCTTGCTTCCGCCAGAAAGTCATCCCGGTACCACTGGAAGATCTTGGAAGCTTTTACCAGGCGCTCTTCCGGCTGAACCCGGATGAAATCCTCATCCGCCATAGCACGGCGGGCTTGCTTATCCAGTTGCTCATTCAGCTTATCAGGCTGGTAGGCCCGGTCCCTTAGCGGTGGGCAGCCTTTTGCCCCGCAAACCAAGGCGAAGTGCAGACGGGCATCCGGGAACTGCTGGTAGAGGGTGCGCTTTTCAAGGTCATCTAATGTCATTGACTGGCCGGCCACCGTGTGCGTCATGCCATCGAAAAAACCGTCCAAGTCCTTAGGGGATTTCACCGGGTAATGCGCTACAAGTTGCTCAATAGTCAGGATATTGTAGGCATTGAGGTAAAAGGCCTTAAGTGTGCTACCGCTCATCTGGTTTTGATCAGCACGGGCGATCCGGGTTGTTAGCTCATCCAGCGCATCGGATCGCTCTGCCAGCTTCTGGTAATACACCCCACCCTCTGCTGTTACATATTCCTGAAAGAAGGCATCAGCCTGATCGAAAAAATCTGACCGGCCTGACTGGGCATTGAGGGCGTTGGTCATAAGAAGTATACCAAACAGGGCAAACCAGAAGCGCATAGATTGCTATTTTCACGGTAAGCGGCTCAAAAACTGAGCTAAAAATGGCAGGCTCGTTGTCCTGCATTTGACAAACCGCGTTAAAGGCTAAAAGAGCAGCTGTCTGCCCATGAGCGAAGAAAACGAGCCGCTACGGGAGGACGACCTGTCGGTCCAGGAGGCCGATCCCGAGGTCAAGGAGCCGCCCCTGTACCGGGTCATCCTTCTCAACGATGACTACACGCCCATGGAGTTCGTGGTAGAGATATTACAGACCTTCTTCCGCATGGATCGGGAGCAGGCAACGCAGGTGATGCTCCATGTCCACACCCGGGGCAAGGGGGTTTGCGGGGTGTTCAGCCGCGACGTGGCCGAAACCAAGGTTGACCAGGTCACCGAATATGCCCGCGAGCACAATCACCCGCTGATGTGCACCATGGAGCCGGCATGAACAGGAACACATCCGCCGCCGGCGGGTCCAAGCAGGCAGCAAGCCAGGTGGGAGTCCGATGCTGAGTAAAGAGCTGGAATTCACGTTGAACCTGGCCTTCAAGGAGGCCCGGGAGAAGCGCCACGAGTTTCTGACCGTGGAGCATCTGCTGCTGGCGCTGACGGACAACCCCGCAGCCCTTGAGGTGCTGCGCGCCTGCGGCGCCGATCTGGATACCCTGCGCAAGGATCTGGAGGCGTTTCTCGACGAGACCACGCCGCTGCTGCCGCACAACGACAACCGCGAGACACAGCCCACGCTGGGGTTCCAGCGGGTGCTCCAGCGCGCCATCCTGCATGTCCAGTCCTCGGGCAAAAAAGAGGTGAGCGGCGCCAACGTGGTGGTGGCCATCTTCAGCGAGCAGGAATCCCAGGCGGTGTATTTTCTGCACAAGCAGAACATCTCGCGCCTCGATGCGGTGAACTTCATCTCGCACGGGATCTCGAAGGTCTCCGACGAGGAGGCTAGCTCGGATGCCGAGGGGGCGCAGGAGTCGGGCGAGACGGATGAAGACGGCGGCAGCGCCAAACCGCTTGAGAGCTATGCCACCGATCTCAATGCCCGCGCCCGGCAGGGCCGGACCGATCCGCTGATCGGCCGCAAGCACGAGGTGGAACGGACCATCCAGATCCTCTGCCGTCGGCGCAAGAACAATCCGCTTTATGTCGGCGAGCCCGGGGTGGGCAAGACCGCCATCGCCGAGGGCCTCGCCAAACTGGTCGAAGACGGCGAGGTGCCGGATGTGCTCGCCAATGCGCAGATCTATGCCCTCGACCTGGGGGCGCTGGTTGCCGGCACCAAGTACCGCGGCGACTTTGAAAAGCGGCTCAAGGCGTTGCTGGCGCAGCTCAAGAAGTCGGACAACGCGGTTTTGTTCATCGATGAAATCCACACCATCATCGGCGCCGGCTCGGCCTCGGGCGGTGTGATGGACGCCTCCAATCTGCTCAAGCCCATGCTCGCCAGCGGCGAGTTGAAGTGCATCGGCTCGACCACCTACGAGGAGTACCGCGGGATTTTCGAAAAGGATCGGGCGCTCGCCCGGCGCTTTCAGAAAATCGATGTGCCCGAGCCCACCGTCGATGAGACGGTCCAGATCCTGCGCGGGCTGAAGGATCGCTTCGAATCCCATCACGGGGTGCGTTACACCCACCCCGCGCTAGAGAGTGCAGCGGAGTTGTCGGCCAAGTACATCACCGATCGTCATCTGCCCGACAAGGCCATCGATGTCATCGACGAGGCCGGCGCCAATCTGCGGCTGCTGCCACCGTCAAAGAAGAAGAAAACCGTCGGTGTGGGTGACATCGAGACCATCATCGCCAAGATGGCCCGGATTCCGCCCAAGCGCGTGTCCAGCTCGGACATGCGGCTGCTCGAGACCATGGAAAAGGATCTCAAGCGGGTGATCTACGGCCAAGACGAAGCCATCGACACGCTGGCAGCGACCATCAAGATGTCGCGGGCCGGGTTGCGGGATACCGAAAAGCCGGTCGGCAGCTTCCTGTTTGCCGGGCCCACCGGTGTCGGCAAGACCGAAGTCACCCGACAGCTCGCCGAGATTATGGGGATCAACCTGATCCGGTTCGACATGTCCGAGTACATGGAGCGCCACACCGTCTCGCGGCTGATCGGGGCGCCGCCGGGGTATGTCGGCTTTGATCAGGGCGGGTTGCTGACCGATGAGGTGCTCAAGCACCCGCATTCGGTGGTGTTGCTCGATGAGATCGAAAAAGCCCATCCGGATGTCTTCAATCTGCTGCTGCAGGTCATGGACCACGGCTCACTGACCGACAACAACGGCCGTCATGCAGATTTCCGCAACGTGATCCTGGTGATGACCACCAACGCCGGTGCCGAGGAGCAGAGCCGGCGCAGCATCGGTTTTACGCCCCAGGATCAGAGCAGCGACGCCATCGAGGTGATCCGCAAGCAGTTCACACCGGAGTTCCGCAACCGGCTGGATGCGATCATCCAGTTCAACAGCCTGGTGCCCGAGGTCATCCAGCGGGTGGCGGATAAGTTCATCCGCGATCTGCGCCATCAGCTGGCTGAAAAACGCGTCACACTCGAGGTCAGCGAACCGGCCCGTGCCTGGCTCGCCGAGCAGGGCTACGACCCGGTCATGGGCGCCCGGCCTATGGCCCGGTTGATCCAGGACCGGCTCAAGCGCCCGCTCGCCGATGAGCTACTGTTCGGCCGCCTCACGCAGGGCGGTCACGTGCAGGTCGAACTGGATGAAACCGGCGAGGCACTGACGTTCCGGATCGATACCCCGGAGCCGGTCGAGTAGGGAAGGGCGCGCGGGCCGTTTAGCGCGCGCGATAGACGATGCGGCCTTTGTTGAGGTCGTAGGGCGTGAGCTCGACGGTGACCGTGTCACCCCGCAGGATGCGGATGTAGTGCTTGCGCATCTTGCCGGAGATATGGGCGGTCACGGTGTGGCCGTTCTCCAGTTCGACGCGGAACATGGTGTTGGGCATCACCTCGGTAATGGTGCCCTGCATCCGGATGTTTTCCTCTTTGGACATGCAGCCTCTCGCTTGCGGTAAAACCCGATAGTCTACCGGAGGCGTTGCAACGGCACCAAGCGGTGATCACAGCGCCGGGAAGCGTTGCCACTGCCCCTGGATGTAACGCTCGTGGGGCGTGAAATGCCGCTTGTAGTCCATCCGGGGGGCCGCGCCAATCCAATAGCCAAGATAGAGCCAATCCCGCTGGCGGCGACGGGCCTCGTCGATCTGCAGCAGGATGGCAAGCGTGCCCAGACCCCGATGCGCTGCCTCGGGGGCGTAGAAGGTGTACACCGCCGAGAGGGAATGGCCCGTGTCGTCGGTCACCGCCACACCCAGCAGCTCATCGGTATCGCACTGACGCAGCTCGAGAAAGTCGGTCGGGCACCATGGCGCGGTGAGGAACTGCCGGTACATATCGACATCCACATCATCCATGCCGCCGCCTGGATGGCGAGCGTTGACGTAGCGCTGGTAGAGGGCGAAGTGCTCGGGGTTGTGGCGAAACCCGGCATTGACCAGCCGGATGTCGTGGTTGCGCCGCAGGCACCGTCGGTGGCGTCGCCGCGGCGCGAACGCGGTGACGGGGATGCGCAGACTCTCGCAGGCCTGGCAGCCGGGGCAGCCGGTGCGGTAGATGTGTTCGCCGCCGCGACGGAACCCGGCCGCTAGCAGCTCATCGTAGAGCGCGGGTGTGCAATCGAGCCGCGGGTCCACCACATCAAAGCGCGACATCCGGTCGTCGAGGTAGGGACAGGGCTGGAAACCGCCGTCAAAAAGCCGGATGGATCGATAGGATGTTGCTTTTGTCATCCCAGCCACGCATCCAGATCGTCGGCGCGGATTTCAAGCGACCAGGGCCCGGGATGGGTGGAGGCGCGTTGACTGGCCGCCAGTGCCATTAGAAAACGTTTTCGGGGCATGGTCTCGGCGCCCAGCCGCATCAGGTGGTCGGTCGGCATCTGGCAGTCCAGAAAGTCAAAGCCCCAGTGCTCGAGCTGACAGCACAGCCAGGCCATGGCGATCTTGCTGCCATTGACCCGGGCGCTGAACATGGATTCGCCAAAAAAGGCCCGTCCCAGCGACACGCCGTAGAGCCCGCCAACAAGGTGCCCGTCCCGCCAGATTTCGATGGCGTGGGCCAGCCCCAGGACATGCAGCCGGCTGTAGGCGGCATGCATCGCCGGGGTGATCCAGGTCTCCGGTTGACCCGGGCGGGGGGCGGCGCAACCGCTGACCACCGCATCGAAGGCGGTATCCAGGGTCACCCGGTAGTCATGCCGTCGCAGGGCCCGGCGCAGCGAGCGGCTGACATGGAAGGCCCCGGGACGGAGGATGGCGCGGGGGTCCGGGCTCCACCACAGGATGGGTTCGCCGGGCGAGTACCATGGAAAGATCCCTCGACGGTAGGCGGATTCCAGCCGACGCGGCGATAACGACCCACCGATGGCCACCAGACCATTCGGGTCGGCCATTGCGGTCTCCGGGTCGGGCAGCGGGGTGGTTTCGTCATCCGCTGCCAGCCAGGGCACCGGAAGCCGGGGCTCAGTCATGCGGCAGTCGCTCCATGACCTCGGCGCGATAAGGCGCTTCCCGGGTCAGCTGCCGTGCATAGTCCTCCACCGCCGGGCGCTCTCGGGCCAGAAAGTCGTCCACGGCCACCTGGAAGCGTTCGTCCAAAAGCGCATGGGCCGAGTGGGTGATCACCGGCAGAAACCCCCTCGGGATCTTGTGCTCGCCTTGCGCCCCGGGTTCATAGCGATCGATCCCGTGGCGGATGCAATAGTCGATCCCCTGGTAGTAGCAGGCCTCGAAATGGAGTCCGTCATAGTCGGCGGCCGCGCCCCAGTACCGTCCGTACAGGGTGTCGTCGCTGCGCAGGCAGATCGCCCCGGCCACCGGGGCCTGGCCATGATGGGCCACAAAGGCCACCAGCCGGTCGCCGAGGCGTCGACCCAGCGCCTCGAAGCAATCCCGGCTGATCACCGGCAGATTGCCGTGGGCGCGGAAGGTATCCACATAAAACGCATGCAGCGCATCCCATTGCCGGGCATCGATCTCATCGCCATGCAGGGTCTGCAGCTCAATGCCCTGGTCGGTGACCTGGCGACGCTCGCGGCGTATGTTCTTGCGCTTTTTCGAGCTCAGCCCGGCGAGAAACGCATCAAAATCGGCATAGCCGGCATTGCGCCAGTGATACTGGCAGCCATAACGGTGGGCATAGCCGCTGGCCTGCAAAGCGGCCTGGTCCGCGCGCCGGGTAAAAAGCCAGTGGACCGAGCTGATGCCCATTTGCGCGGCCATCTCGCGGGCACCGTCGGCCAGTGCCTGGCGCAACGCCCCGGCGGGATGGTCGCCGTTGAGCAGCATGCGCGGGCCATTCACGGGGCTGAAGGGCACCGCAACCACCAGCTTGGGGTAGTAGTCCATGCCGTTGCGCTCGTAGGCATGGGCCCAGGCAAAGTCAAAGACGAATTCACCCCAGGAGTTGAGCTTGAGATAGGCCGGCGCCGCGGCCAGCAGCGTGTCGCCGTCCTCGAGCAACAGGTGATGGGGGATCCAGCCATGGGCCTCGCCAACGGCGCCATGGGCTTCGAGTGTCGACAGAAACTCGTGTCGAAGGAACGGGTTGTCCGCCCCCTCGAGGGCGTTCCAGCGCGCGGCGGCGATCTCGTCGATGGCGGGGATGGCTTTCAGCTGCATGCCTCGATGGACCCTGGGGTGCTCTGGAAAGTGCCTTTGAACCGGCGAGCGCGACGCTGCTAAACGCCAGATCCCTACTGTACACTTCGTCCTATGGCAAGCAAGACAACAGCCCGGGCTGACGCCACGCCCATCGCCCAGCAGCTCGGCAGGATGCTGCGCGAGGCATCACTGCTGCTGCTCATGGCGGTGGCGGGCTTTTTGCTGCTCGCCCAGCTGACCTACAGCCCGGCAGATCCGGGCTGGAGCCGCGCCGGACCGGCGAGCGGTATCGCCAATGCCGGGGGCGTGGTCGGGGCTTACTGGGCCGATGTCAGCCTCTATCTTTTTGGCTACCTGGGTTTTCTCTTCCCGGTACTGATTGCCCTGCTGGCCTGGCTGGCCTATCGCTGGCAACGGCAGGACGGGCGCATGCAATGGGGCGTGATCGGCGTGCGTGTGGTGGGGTTTGTCCTCACGCTGCTGGCCGGTGCGGTGCTGGCGCGGCTGCACATCGAGCCGGTCGCCGGCACGGTGCCGCTGAGCTCGGGCGGGGCGCTGGGCAACCTGCTTGGCGACTGGGTGGAGCAGGGATTCAGCTTTACCGGTGCCACGCTGCTGACGCTGGCGATATTCCTGGCGGGGATTACCCTTTTTACCGGCCTGTCCTGGATTGCGCTCATGGACCAGCTGGGCCGACTCGTCCTCGCCCAGGGCCGGCATCTGGCCGCGCTACAAGCGGCGTTGCAGGATCGGCTCGCCGCCCACCGGGCCCGCAAGGCCCGGAGCACCGCCCGGGTAGAAGAAAAGCAAAGGGCGAGCCGTCGACCCCGACCGGCGATCGCACCGCCGGCGGAGGATCCCAAACCGGGCGAGAAGGCCAAGCGCGAGCAGCAGATCCAGCTTTTTCATGCGCCCCCCACGCCGGGCGATCTGCCACCGGTCTCACTGCTCGATCCACCCCCCACCGAGAAGGCGGGCTACAGCGATGATGCGCTCGAGGCGATGTCGCGGCTGGTGGAACACAAGCTGCGCGATTTTGGCGTCGAGGTCGAGGTGGTCGCCGTCCAGCCCGGCCCGGTCATTACGCGTTTCGAGCTCAAACCTGCCGCCGGGGTAAAGGTCAGCCAGATCACCAATCTGGCCAAGGACCTGGCCCGGGCGCTGTCGGTGACCGCCGTGCGTGTGGTCGAGGTGATCCCCGGCAAAGCCGTGGTGGGGCTCGAGATCCCCAACGAGCATCGGCAGGTGATCGCCCTTGCCGAGATCATCCAGTCCGAGGCCTTCGAAAAGGCGCCATCGCCGCTGACCCTGGCCATCGGCAAGGACATCGGCGGCCACACCCAGGTGGTGGATCTTGCCAAGATGCCCCATCTGCTGGTGGCCGGGACCACCGGTTCGGGCAAATCGGTGGGGATCAACGCCATGATCCTGAGCCTGCTCTATAAAAACGGGCCGGATCAGGTCCGCACCATCATGATCGACCCCAAGATGCTGGAGCTCTCGGTCTACGATGACATCCCGCATCTGCTCGCGCCGGTGGTCACCGACATGAAGGAAGCCGCCAACGCCCTTCGCTGGTGTGTCGGCGAGATGGAGCGTCGATACCGCCTCATGGCCAGTCTGGGCGTGCGCAACATTGCTGGGGCCAACCGCAAGATCCGCGAGGCCCGCGAGCGGGGCGAGCCACTGACCGATCCGCTGTGGTCCGGACCGGACGAGCGCATCGAGCCGACGCTCGACGGCGAGGGCGAAACACCCCGTGCGCCAGAGCTCGAGACCATGCCGTATATCGTCGTGGTGGTGGACGAATTTGCCGATATGATGATGATGGTCGGCAAAAAGGTCGAAGAACTCATCGCCCGGCTGGCGCAGAAGGCGCGCGCTTCGGGGATTCACCTCATACTGGCCACTCAGCGGCCTTCGGTGGATGTCATCACCGGGCTGATCAAGGCCAACATCCCGACCCGGATGGCCTTTCAGGTCTCCTCCAAGGTGGATTCGCGGACCATTCTCGATCAGATGGGCGCCGAGTCGCTGCTCGGTCATGGCGACATGCTCTATCTCGGCCCCAGCAGTCGGGGCATTCCCGAGCGGGTCCACGGCGCCTTTGTCTCGGATGCCGAGGTCCACCGTGTCGCCGAGCATCTCAAGCAAAGCGGCCAGCCGGAGTATGTCGAGGGCATCCTCGAGGAAGGCGGTGGCGATGCCACGGCGATTCCCGGACTGCCCGGCGAGATGAGCGCCGATGGGGGCGAGGCCGATCCGCTTTATGACCAGGCGGTACGGATTGTCACCGAGACCCGCAAAGCCTCGATCTCGGGGGTGCAGCGGCGGCTGAAGATCGGCTATAACCGGGCCGCCCGGCTGGTGGAAGAAATGGAAGCCGCCGGTATCGTCGGACCGCTCCAGTCCAACGGCGGGCGCGAGGTGATCGCGCCGCCACCGCCCGGGGATTGATCATGCGGTGGCTGCCCCGCTGTCTTACCATGCCGGTGTTTGCTCTGGTGGTCATTGTGCTGGTTGCGATTTCCATCGCCCGGGTCGCCGAGGCTGCCGATGAGGCGTCGACGGCGGCCGACGGGCCGGTCGCCGAGCTCAGCGGGTATTTCGAATCGGTGGAGACCCTCGCCGGCGAGTTTCGTCAGACCACCCGTGATGACACCGGCACGGTGATCGAACAGGCCAGGGGGCGGTTTGTCATGGCCCGGCCGCAGCGGTTTGTCTGGGATTACCGGACGCCGTGGGAGCAACTGATCGTCTCGGACGGCGAGCGGCTCTGGGTCCACGACGTGGGGCTAGAGCAGGTCGTTGTCCGGCCCCTGGAAGAGGCGCTGGGTGTCGGTGCGGCGCAGCTGCTCAGCGGTGATATGGCGCAGCTCAAGCAGAACTTCTCGCTGACCGCGGTGGGTGAGGACGGGGTGATCCTCCAACCCACTGATCCGGCCTGGGACTTTCAGCGGGTCCGGCTGCGGCTCGACGATGGCATTCCAACGGCGATCACGGTCGAAGATGGCCTGGGGCAGCGGGTCGAGGTCCGGCTGCTGGATCTGACCCTCAACCCCACGTTCGAGGCGGATCGCTTTGAATTTGACCCGCCCGCCGGCGTCGACGTCATCGAAGGCTCATGATCGATCGACCTCACCGGATTCGCGTACACTTTCCTGCTTTCGAAAGCGAGGCATTGGCCGATGGCCTTCTTCGGTGAATGGACGGCGGTTGCCGCCGGTGGGGCCCTTGGCGCATTGATGCGTCACGGCACCACGCTGGCGGTGGCGCAATGGCTGCCCCGCGGGTTTCCTTGGGGCACGCTGGCCGTGAATGTGCTGGGCAGTCTCTTCATGGGCGTCGCCTTTGTGCTGCTGGTTGAACGCGGCCTCGTCGCGCCCGCCTGGCGCGTGTTTTTGACCGTTGGTCTGCTGGGCGCCTTCACCACGTTCTCGGCGTTCTCGATCGACGCCCTGACGCTCTTCGGCACCGGCGCCACGGCGAGGGCGATGCTCTACATACTGGCCAGCGTAGCGATCTGCCTCGCCGCTGCCCTTGCCGGTATCATGATGGCCCGGAATTTCTAGGACACGATCGAATCCATGCTTGATCAAAAAGCCCTCAGACAGGACCCGAAAGCCATTGCCGAGGGGCTGGCCCGCCGGGGCCATGACTTCGACGCCGAGCACTACAAGGCGCTCGAGTCGCAGCGACGTGAGCTTCAGTCGCGCACCGAGTCCCTGCAGCACGAGCGCAATGAACGCTCCCGGGCCATCGGCCAGGCTAAGAAAGCCGGCGAAGACATCCAGCCCCTGCTGGATGAAGTGGCCACGCTGGGTGAGTCACTGAAGGCCGCCGAAACCGAGCTCGAGGCCGTGCAGTCGAGCCTGCGTGACATCCATCTGGGACTACCCAACCTGCCCCATGAAAGCGTCCCGCCGGGTGAGGACGAAAGCGACAATGTCGAGATCCGACGCTGGGGCGTACCGCCGGCGTTCGATTTTCGGGCGCGTGATCATGTCGAGCTGGGCGAGGCACTGGGCAACGGGCTTGACTTCGCCGCCGGCGCCAAACTCTCCGGGGCGCGTTTTGTTGTCATGCGCGATGGCATCGCGCGGCTGCATCGAGCGCTGGCGCAGTTCATGCTCGATATCCACACCACCGAGCACGGTTACCGGGAAACGGCGGTTCCCTATCTGGTCGGTGAGTCGGCACTGATCGGCACCGGGCAGTTGCCCAAGTTCGCTGAGGATCTTTTTGCCATCGACAGCGACGAGCACCCGCTGCATTTGATCCCCACCGCCGAGGTGCCGCTGACCAACCTGGCGGCGGACGACATCCTGGATGCCGGTGAGCTGCCGCTGGGCCTGGTCTGCCACAGCCCCTGCTTTCGCTCCGAGGCCGGATCCTACGGGCGCGATACCCGTGGCATGATCCGTCAGCATCAGTTCGACAAGGTCGAGCTTGTCCAACTGACCCGGCCGGATGACTCCTACGATGCCCTCGAGCGGCTGACGGCCCATGCCGAGGCAATCCTGCAACGCCTGGGGCTGCCCTACCGCGTCGTGACCCTGTGTGGGGGGGATATGGGATTTGCCGCTGCCAAGACTTACGACATCGAGGTCTGGCTGCCGGGACAGGCGGCCTACCGCGAGATTTCGTCATGCAGCAACACCGAGGCCTTCCAGGCGCGGCGGATGCAGGCCCGTTGGCGAAA
>UEZJ01000043.1_pt1 | contig 11941 bp, 10 predicted proteins | sample 1903791 | NCBI WGS metagenome assembly UEZJ01 (sample SAMEA4776353, study PRJEB27445) | saltern metagenome | biome: Hypersaline environment; feature: solar saltern; material: Pellet | place: Spain | collected 2012-08 | depth 0 m | reverse complement strand
CTATGCCCGTGAGACCGGATTTGCCGATGCCGGCATCGCGCTGCTGATGGGCTTGTCGATCCTCGGCGGATTTTTGCTTCAGTGGCCCATCGGTCATCTGTCGGACCGGTTCAACCGGCGGGACGTGCTGGTGGGGGTCAGTCTTGCCATGTCGGTGTGCAGTCTGGCGATCGTACTCGCCACGGGTCGCGGGCCTGTGTGGGTCATCGCATTGGCCGTGCTCTGGGGCGGGCTGGCATTCACCCTCTACCCCATCGCGCTGTCGCTCGCCAATGATTTCCTCAGTCGCGCCCAGATGCTGGGTGCCACCGCCGGGTTGCTCCTGGTCCATGGTCTGGGGATGATCATCGGACCGTTGGTGGCCTCTCAGCTCATGGCCCTGATCGGGCCGGTGGGGCTTTTCTACGCCCTTGCCGGCGCCGGGCTGGCCCTGGGGGCCTTCGCCTGGCTGCGCCAGCGGATCGGGCCGCCGATTCCGGTCGGCGAGCCGGATACCTATCGGGTGGTGCCACGGGAAGGGGTTTATGCCGGTGGCCTGGACCCGCGCTATGAGGAAGTGCAATTGGAGTTTCAGTTCGACGAAGGGCCGCCGGCGCCCACACCGGAGACCGAGCCATGAGTGGATCCCCCGTCATTCTGGGGCTTGAGGCCGCCACCGGCGTCAGCTCGGTGGCATTGATGCATGGCGGTCAGGTCATCACCCGGCGCCATGATCACGGCCGGGCGCGGACCGATGCGCTGTTGTCGCTGGCCGACGAGTTGCTGGCCGAAGCCGGGGTCCGGCGCTCGGCACTGGACGCGGTGGCCTGTGGTCGCGGGCCGGGTGGGTTTACCGGTGTGCGCATCGGCGTCGGTGTCGCCCAGGGGATCGCGATGGGAGTCGGCTGCCCGGTGGTGGGGTTATCGACCTTGCAGATCCTTGCCGAGACCGCCCGGGCGGCGCACCCCGGGCGTCAGGCCATCGCGGCGCTGCTCGATGCCCGAATGGGTGAGGTCTATGCCGGCTGCTATCGCGTCGATGACGCCGGATGGACCACGGCGGTGGGCGCGGAGTGGCTGGCAGACCCCGACACATGGGCGCTGCCGACGGGGGATTGGTTGGGCGTGGGCAGCGGTTTTGCCCGCTTTCCGGCGCTGGCACACCGCGACGGGCTGGTCGGGTGTGAGGCGGGGATGGTGCCGGAGATGCATTGTGCAATGGCACTGGCCGCAGCGCGGTTTGCCGCCGGTGAGATCCTGCGGCCCGAAGCCCTCGAGCCCCGCTATCTGCGCGATCGGGTGGCCCACCAAACACCCGTGGGTGGCGATGGTTGAAACCCTTGTCCCTTGCCCATATATCCGTTGGCGAGGGAGGGATGGAAAGTGAGCAACGATTCATCTCATCGAGGAGGTAACCATCATGGAGCTCAAACCCTATCGACCCATCGGCGGATTAATGGATCTGCGACGCGAACTCGATCGTTTCTTCGACGCCCCCTGGTTGGGCGGTGCGCCGGATGGCTCGACCGTTGAGACCAGCCAGTGGGTCCCGGCGGTGGACATCCGCGAAGAGGCCGATCATTACCGGGTAGAGGCGGATATTCCGGGCGTCAAGCCGGCGGATATCGAGGTCACCATGGAGCACGGCATGCTCAGCATCCAGGGTGAGCGGCGCACCGAACATGAGCAGACCGAGCACGGAGTGCGCCGGATGGAGCGTTCCCACGGAGTGTTCTACCGGCGATTCGCGCTGCCCGATGATGCTGACCCGGAGGCCATCGAAGCCAAGGGCCATGACGGTGTGCTGACCGTCACCATTGGCAAGCACAAGGCCAGTCACAGCCGCCGGATTCCGGTGAAACACTAACCATTCAGGGTTTTACGTATCGGGCCGATGACCGTAGGCTAGCCGCTGGGTCAGGAGCCATATCGATGCGTAAAACCCTTCAGTCAAACCGGGCGACGACCCATGTCGTCAATCCATTCCCGGGCGACGATCACGACCATCAGCACTGTATTGACGAGGCCCTTGCCGAGGCGGAGCGGCTCTGCGCCGAGCGGGGACGCCGCCTGACGGCGCTGCGTCGACGGGTGCTCGAGTTGATCTGGGCCAGCCATCAGCCGGTCAAGGCCTATGAGTTGCTGGCACGGCTCCAGGAGGCATCGGCCTCGGCGGCGCCGCCCACCGTCTATCGGGCCCTGGACTTTCTCCTGGCTGAGGGGCTGATCCATCGTCTCGCTTCTCTCAACGCCTACGTGGGCTGTGGCCAGCCCGATCACCACCATGCCGGGCAGTTTCTGATCTGTCAGGGCTGTGAGGCGGTGGCCGAGCTGGATGATCCGGCCATCGCCGGGCTTATCCGTGAGAAAGCCGAAAACCAGGGGTTTTCGTTGGTGGATCAGACCATCGAACTGGAGGGGCTGTGCCCGGAGTGTCGCGACAACGCGAATGACCGGGGTGTTGTCCATGACTGATGCCCGCGGCGAGAGTGTCGACCCCCGGGAGACCGCGCATTATCATCGTCTGGCCCAAGCCTGGTGGGACCGGGATGGGCCCTTCTGGCCGTTGCACGGGCTCAACCGGTTTCGCGTGGGGTATCTCCGGCAACGCGTCGCCGAGCATTACCACAGCGACGCGGATGATCGACCCGCTGCGGGGCTCTCGGTTGTTGACCGCACCGGCGTGGCGGTCAGTCCCGTGACGCGGCGGTTCCGCTACACATCCAGTCTGGCGGTCAACTATATGATGACGGCCATTCGCGAGAACAAGCCGGGGGTGTCGCTTGCCTAGTCCCCGGGGTGCCGCGATGCTTTTCGCCATGGCTGGTTGGCTTCTGGCCGGTGTGGCCATGGCGCTCGAGCTGGATGGCCCCCGACGCCAGGGGGGTCTGTTGCACGGCGAGGTGCCGCCCGGCAGCGAGGTGCGTTTTCTTGGCCATGCGGTCCCGGTGGATGAGGAGGGGCGTTTTCTGCTGGGGCTGGGTCGCGACGCCCCCGAGCAGCCGGTGATCAAGGTGACGGCCGCCGATGGAAGCGTGACCCGCCACCGCCTGACGATCGAGACCCGTGCCTACGACATCCAGCGCATTGACGGATTGCCGGACAATCAGGTCAGTCCCGATGCCGAGACCCTGGCGCGGATCCGGCGGGATGCGGCGTTAGTTCGCGACGCCCGCGCCCGGCGTCTGCCACAGCGTTTCTTCGATGCCGGCTGGCGCTGGCCGCTCACCGGGCCGATTTCCGGGGTTTATGGCAGCCAGCGCATTCTCAATGGTCAGCCCCGACAACCCCATTACGGCATCGATATCGCCCGCCCCACCGGCACACCGGTGCGGGCGCCGTCGGACGGGGTGGTCACCCTGGCCGAGCCGGATCTTTTTTTCTCGGGCGGGACGCTGATTGTCGATCATGGCCAGGGGCTGTCGTCGAGCTTTCTGCATCTATCCGAAATGCTCGTCTCACCGGGCGAGGCGATCCGTCGCGGTCAGGTCATCGCCCGGGTCGGCGCCACCGGACGGGTGACCGGCGCCCACCTGGACTGGCGCGTGAACTGGTTCGATCAGCGCATCGATCCCACCTTGCTGGTCCCACCCATGCAGGAGGTGCGGGGCAATGACTGAATCGAATCGATTGGTGGTGGTGCTTGGGGATCAACTGGATCGCCAGAGCGTGCTTTTTGATGACCTGGATGCCGGCCACGATCGGGTCTGGATGACCGAGGCGAGTGCCGAGGCTTCCCGGGACGCGGTGCATCAACAGCGTCTTGTGCTGTTTTTTGCGGCCATGCGCCACCTCCGCGATGAATTGCGTGGCCGTGGGGTGACAGTGGAATACCACGCCATCGAGGACCACCCCCCCGGGGCGGCGCCGCGAAGCCTGGCCGACCATCTGGCCGACGACCTGGACCGGCTGCGGCCGGCCGAGGTTGTTATGATGGAATGCGGTGACTGGCAGATCGAGCAGGCCCTCTGCGCGGTGATTGCCGAACGCGGTATCCCGCTGGACTGGCGCGACGACAGGCACTTTCTGGCCAGCCGCGCCGACTTTGCCCGCTGGGCCGAGGGGCGGCGCAGTCTCACGATGGAATATTTCTATCGTCTCATGCGCAAGCGTTATGGCGTGTTGATGGAGGGTGACCAGCCCGCCGGGGGCGCCTGGAACTTCGACAAGGACAACCGGGCCGCCTTCGGTGCCGAGGGACCAGGGGCGCTGCCGGCCCATCCGCAGTTTCAGCCCGATGCCCTGACCGCCGGGGTGATTGCCGCGGTCCGCGAGCGCTATGCCGACCACCCCGGTGATGCCGCCGACTTCAACCAACCGGTGACGCCGGCCCAGGCCAGGGCCGCGCTGGATGACTTCATCGAGCATCGCCTGCCGGCCTTCGGGACCTGGCAGGATGCAATCTGGACCGGTGAGCCGCTGCTCTTTCATGCCCGGCTGTCCACCTCGCTCAACCTGCATCTGCTCGATCCGCGCGATTGCATCGAGCAAGCCGAGGCCGCCTGGCGGGCCGGCCGGGCGCCGCTCAACGCGGTCGAGGGCTTTATCCGTCAGGTGCTTGGCTGGCGCGAGTTCATTCGCGGGGTGTACTGGCTGAAAATGCCGGATTACGCCGAGCTCAATGCCCTGGGGCATGAGCAGGCGATGCCCGCGTTTTTCTGGGATGGCGACACCGAAATGGCCTGTCTGGCGGATGCCATGGAGGGACTGCTCACCCATGGTTATGCCCATCACATCCAGCGGCTCATGGTCCTGGGCCTGTTCGCCCAGCTCTATGGGGTGCACCCGTATGCCTTCCATCGCTGGCATATGGCGATGTATCTCGATGCCGTGGACTGGGTGAGCCTGCCCAATGCGCTGGGGATGAGCCAGTTTGGCGATGGCGGTGTGGTCGGGACCAAGCCCTATTGCGCCAGCGGTGCCTACATCGATCGGATGAGTAACGCCTGCGCCCAGTGTCGCTACAACCCGAAAAAGGCGATTGGCGACAAGGCCTGCCCCTTTACCACCCTGTACTGGGATTTCCTCGACCGGCACGAGGCCCAGCTCGGTGGCAATCGGCGGTTGCAGTTCCAGTTCCGTAACCTGCAACGCAAAAGCGATGCCGAACGCAGCGAGATCCGCCAGGCCGCCGCGGCGCTGCGCACTCGGCTGGCTGACCATGGGGGCGGTGGATGAGGCAGGCCCCGATGTTCGAGCATTGGCGGGAACGGGCCGGCGGGTGGATCGAATCGCCCATCCCGCATTACGGCATCATCGGGCTGATCATCGCCAACGCCGTGTTGCTGGGCCTGGCCACTTCCGATGGCGTCATGGCCCGGGCCGGAGACTGGATCCTGGGGCTCGAGGCGGCCATCGTGGCCATTTTTGCCCTCGAGATCGGCATCAAGCTTTTTGCCTGGGGGCCGCGCTTTTTCCGCAGTGGCTGGAACTGGTTCGATTTCATCATCGTGGGTATCTCGCTGGTGCCCACCGCCGGGCCTTTGAGCATCCTGCGCTCACTGCGGATCCTGCGGGTGCTGCGTCTTCTCTCGACCGTCCGGCGTCTGCGACTGCTGGTCGAGGCGCTGGTTTCGGCCATTCCCAGTATTGGCTGGATTGTCTTTCTGCTCGGCCTGGTCTTCTACATCTTTGGTGTGATGGGCACCGAGCTTTTCGGTGAGCGCTTCCCCGAATGGTTCGGCACCCTGGGTCGGTCGATGTATACCCTCTTTCAGGTGATGACCCTCGAGAGCTGGTCGATGGGGATCGCCCGGCCGGTCATGGCGGCCTATCCCTTTGCCTGGCTTTATTTTGTCTCGTTCATCCTCGTGACGGCGTTCACGATCCTCAATCTTTTTATCGGTATCATCGTCAACACCATGCAGTCGGCGCACTGGGAAGAAGAAGACGAGCGCCGGGCCGAGTCAGAGGCCCGTGCGCACCAGGAGCGCGAGGAAATCCTCGAGCTGTTGCGCCGCACCGATCGGCGGCTCGAGACGTTGGAACGCAAAGCATTGATGCATGTCAAGAACGAGTGATAGGCGTGGCAGGAATAGGTTCATCCGAGCCGGATTTTGCTATACTGCAACGCAACAGAGGGTTTTCTCTCTCTCCTCCTCTTGGCCGGCCGCAATGCCGGCTTTTTTTTGCCCGGATCACGCCGGTGCCACCCGCCGAACCCGGTCAATCGCGGCCGACTTCAATCACCCGCGCGCCGGTCGTGACCAATCGTCGACACCCATCGCCCGGGCCCACGGGGGCACCGCCGGTGAATTCGCCGAACGCAGGCAGGATCAATCCCTGGTCGCCCCGGATGATGAAAGCCGGCAGGCGCAGTGCATCACCGCCGCCGCTGAGGCGGACCACCGGATGCAGGTGCCCGGCGATCCAGGGTTGAGCCGACGGCGTGGCCTCGTCGGGATAGTGACAAAGCGCCAGACCGTCGCGCTGCGTCCCCTCGGTCAACAGGGTCAGTGCCGGCGTCAGACGCTCGAGAGCGGCGTCGTGGTTTCCCGGCACGGCATGGAACTGAACGCCCGGATGGCCCTCGAGCCATGCATGCAGGCGCGCTTCGAGGTCACGGTCGGTGGCCAGCGAGGTATGCAGGATATCGCCGAGCCAGTAGACGCGCTCGGGCTGCCAGTGGTCGATGAGCGCCGACAGTCGGGTCAGCGTGGCGGCGCTCTGCCCTGCGGGCACCGGCACGCCGGCCCGCCGGAAGGCCGCCGCCTTGCCCAGATGCAGATCGGCCAGCAAAAGCGCCCGTTGGCCCGGCCAGTAGACCGCCCGCTCGGGCAGCAACTGCAGCCATTGGCCGGCGAGCTGGATGGGCAGATCGGTGGTGCTCAAGACGCGGCTTTCTCCAGTTGACCGATCATCCTTGCCACCCGATCCTCCCAGCTTTGTGTGGTCAGCCGGTTACGCAGCCGCTCGGCCCAGAGCGGAAAGGCCAGCGGCGTCAGTCGTTCGGTGTGGTTGATCGTCCATTCCTGGGTTTTCATCCGCTCGAGGGCGTGGCGCAGACGTTCGACCTCGAGCGCGCTTTCCAGGACCTCGCGTCGCGCCTGTTCGAGCAGACGATTGTCCGGGTCGTACCGGCTCAGGGTGTCGAACATCAGCCCGCTTGAGGCCTGCAACTGGCGGTTGCTCTTGCCGCGGCCGGGATACCCCTGAAAGACCAGCCCGGCAATGCGGGCAATATCCCGGAACTGACGCCGGGCCAGTTCGCTGGCGTTCATGGCCCCGAGCAGGTCGTCCACCAGATCGTCGGTGGTCAGTATCGCCCCGAGGCTTGCTGTATCAAGCGCGGGCATCTCACGGCCGAGCAATTCAAAGCCATAGTCATTGACCGCCATGCTGTAGGTGGCGGGCCGGTACCCGGCGAGGCGCCAGGCGACCAGGGTGGCCAGCCCCTCGTGGGCCAGCCGTCCGGCGAATGGATAGATAAAAAGATGCTCGCCCTCCCGCGAGCGGGTGCGCTCGATGACCAACCGGTCGGGGCCGGGGAGGCTGGACCAGCGCTTTTGCACCGCCAGCAGGGGCCGCAGGGCTGCCATCTCGGGTTCTTGCCACCGGCCCTGGTCGGCTTCGGCCAGCAGGCTGAGTACCTGGTCGGCCAGCTCGCTGGACAGCGGCAGCCGTCCGCCTTGCCAGCGCGGAATCGCCTGCCGACGTCGATGGGCCCGACGGACCCAGGCGGTGAGATCGCGGACCCGGATCAGCTCGAGGCTGCGGCCGCCGAACAGAAAGACATCGCCGGGCTTCAGACGGGCGATGAAGCTCTCCTCGATGCTGCCGATATACCCGCCACCCTGGTAGCGCACCGAGACGGCGGTATCGCTGCTGATGGTGCCGATGCTCATGCGATGGCGGCTTGCCTGTTGCCGCGAGGCGATCCGATAGCGTCCATCCGCGGCCTCGACCACGCGCTGGAAGTCCGGATAAGCCGCGAGCACTGGACCGCCGTGGGTGATGAAGGCGAGTACCCAGTCCCAGGCGCTGTCTTCGAGCGCGCGGTAGGCGTGGGTGGTGCGGACCTCGGCAAGGGTTTCGGTCGGGTCAAAACCCTCGCCGGTGGCCAGGGTGACCAGATGCTGGGCGAGGACATCGAGGCTGTTTTGCAGTGGCGGACGGGCTTCGATGACGCCTGCCTGCCAGGCCCGCCGGGCGGCGGCGATTTCGGCCAGTTCCAGCGCATGGGTGGGGACACAGAGAATCGCGCTGCGGCCGTCGGGTTGATGGCCGCTGCGGCCGGCGCGCTGTGCAAGCCTTGCGATGCCTTTGGGGCTGCCGATCTGGACGACGCGATCGACCGGAGAAAAATCCACGCCCAGGTCAAGGCTGGATGTGGCCACCACGCAGCGAAATTCGCCCCTGGCCAGTCCCGTCTCGATGCGCTGTCGCAGCCGCCGGTCGATCGAGCCATGGTGCAGTCCCAACCCCTCGAGCCAGTCACTGCGCGCATGCAGGATGGTCTCGAACCAGCGCTCGGCCTGCGATCGGGTGTTGGTAAAAAGCAGACAGGTCCCGGGCTGCTCAAGATGGGCGAGTACCCCCTCGCTCAGACGCGTGCCCAGATGGCCGGCCCATGGAAAACGCTCGCAGCCTTCCGGTAACAGCGCCTGGATGGCAACCGGCCGGGCCGACGGTCCCTCGATCAGCCGACCATTGTGGCTGTCCTCGCCGAGCAGGGTGTCCCGGGCCTCGCCCAGATTGCCCAGTGTCGCTGACAGCCCCCAGGTGCGAAGCCCCGGCCGCAGCCGGCGTAACCGGGCCAGGCAGAGCTCGAGCTGGACCCCGCGTTTGGTCCCCATCAGCTCATGCCATTCATCGACAATCACCGCCTGGAGATGGCGAAACTGCCGTCCGGCATCCCGGTAGGAGAGCATCAGCGACAGGCTCTCCGGCGTGGTGACCAACGCCGCGGGCGGGCGTTGCCGTTGCCGGCTGCGGGCGCTGCTGGCGGTATCGCCGGTGCGGGCCTCCACCCGCCAGTCCAGACCCACGCCGCTGGCCGCGGCCTGCAGATTGCCCACGGTATCGGCGGCCAGCGCCCGCAGCGGTGTGATCCAGAGCACCATGAGCCCCGGGCTGGCACGGTCGTTGTCGATGCCTTCGGCAAGCGGCCCGCCCCAGGCAGCCAGGGATTTGCCCGAACCGGTGGCCGAGTGGATAAGCCCGCTCTCGCCCGATCGGTACGCCGCCCAGGCTTCGCGCTGAAAGGCCGCCGGCGTCCAGCCCCTGGCGGCAAAGTAATCAGTCAGTGCCCGGGGAAAGGCCTGGCTCATGGCAGCAGGGCCCGGATCTGCTCGAGGGTATCGGCATCATCGGGGCCGAGGTCTTCGCGCCAGCGCTTGATGCGCGGAAAACGCAGCGCGACTCCGGATTTGTGTCGGCTCGAGGGGGCGATGCCCTCGAAAGCGAGCTCGAAGACCTGCACCGGCTCCACCGATCGGACCGGGCCGAAGCGTTCGCGGGTGTGACGGCGGATCCAGTGGTCGAGGCGCCGGATCTCGGCGTCATCCAGCCCTGAATAGGCCTTGGCAATGGGCACCAGGGTGTCGCCATCCGGCACGGCAAAGCTGTAGTCGGTATAGAGATTGGCCCGGCGACCGTGACCGGGCTGGGCGTAGAGCAGGATGGCATCGAGGGTGAGGGGCGCTACCTTCCACTTCCACCAGATCCCCCGCGGCCGACCGGTGCCGTAGGCGCTGTCGCGACGCTTGAGCATGACCCCCTCGACCCGGCGTTCGCGGGCCTCGGCACGCCGATCGGCGAGCTCCGACCATTGCCGGGCATGAATCAGCGGTGAGCACATCAACGGTGCCTGGACATCCGCCATGAGGGCCTCGAGGGTCTGGCGGCGTGCCCCGAGCGGCCGCTCGCGGATGTCTTCACCCCCCTGTTCGAGCAGATCATAGGCGAGCAGCCGCACCGGCACCTCGCGGCGCAGTTTGGGGCCGACGCGCTTGCGCCCCAGGCGACGTTGCAGCTCGGCAAAGGGCAGAACCGCCTCGTCCCAGGCCAGGATCTCGCCGTCGACCACCGTGTCATCCGGCAACTGCGAGGCGGCCTCAACAATCTCCGGAAAGGTCTCGGCGATCAGCGCCTCGCCCCGCGACCACAGCCAGGTCTGGCCCTGACGGCGAATCAGCTGCGCGCGGATGCCATCCCATTTCCATTCGAGCTGCCAGTCATGGACGGGCCCCAGCGTATCGGCCGGATCCCCTTCGAGCGGATGGGCCAGAAAGAACGGATACGGCCGCGAGGCGTCCTCGTCGGCCGAGCGAGCCTCGAAGAGGCTTTTGAAAAAATCAACGCTCGGCTGCCACTGACCCATCAAGCGGTGGGCGATCACCGGTTGGGGTTGTCCAGTGGCCCGGGCCAGCGCGCGCTGCACCAGGGTCTGCGAGACCCCGACCCGAAGTGCGCCGGTCAGCAGTTTGTTGTAGACAAACCGGCCGGATTCATCCAGCGCCTGCCAGGCGGCGGTCACCCGCTGGTACTGCTCGTGCGCTTCGATATCCCGCAGTGCCAGTATTTCTTCCTCCACCCAGCGGGCAAGCGGCCGAGGATCGTGCCGATCGCGATCGCCGGTGGTCTCGAGCATCAAGGCGATGGTCTCGGCCAGATCGCCGACGTGCTGATGGGTTTCTTCGACCAACCACTCGGGCAGCCCGCTGCATCGGGCCAGCCATTCGCGCAGCCGGACCGGGCCGATGAGCCGCTTCAGTCGCCGGCCGCTGAGAAAGTAGACCGCCCAGGCCCCGTCGTCGGGCTCGACCCGGGCAAAGAAATCGGCCATGGCATCGACCTTGGCGTTGGTGCCGCGCTGCTCATCGAGCTGGCGATAAAGACGGGCGAATGCCTGCATCAGCCATCATCCTCGACATCGCCATAGAGCGTCGCCAGTGGGCGGGCTTCCAGCCCCCGCTCACCCAGGTAGCGCACCAGCTCGTCGGCCCGGCCATGGGTGGTCAGCACCCGCCTGGCGCCGGTCTCGGCCAGCGTTTGCAAAAGCCCGGGCCAGTCGACATGATCCGAGATAACGAATCCACGGTCGTAGCCGCGCCGGCGCCGATTGCCGCGGATGCGCATCCAGCCTGAGGCAAACCCGGTCGCCGGTCGGCGAAAACGTCGCATCCAGGTGGAGCCGCCGGCGCTGGGCGGTGCGATCACCAGCGCCTGGGCATAGTCCTCATCCGCCGGGGCCTCGCTCACACGGCGGGTGGTGGGCAGCGGGATGCCGGCAGCGCGGTAATCGTCGGTCAGCGGGGCCACCGAGCCGTGCAGATAGATCGGGCCGGGGGTTGGTTGCTCCAGCGCCGCGAGCAGTCGCTGGGCCTTGCCCAGGGCATAGCTGAAAAGCACCGTGGTCCGCCCCTGGCGGGCGTTGTCATGCCACCACTGCTGAATCTCGGCGGCCACCGCCGCCACCGGCGGCCAGCGATAGACGGGCAGGGCGAATGTGGCCTCGGTAATAAAGGTATCGCAGGCGATCGGCTCGAAGGGCTCGCAGGTCGGGTCGGGATCGCGCTTGTAGTCCCCCGAGGCCACCCAGACCTCGCCGTCATGCTCGACGCGCACCTGGGCCGAGCCGAGAATATGACCGGCGGGATGCAGGCTCACCCTGACCGGGCCGAACGAATGGACCACTCCGTAGTCGAGCCCACGCAGGGGGGCGTTCTGGCCCAATCGGCGGCGTAACAGCGAAAGCCCGGGGCTGGCCGCGTAGTATTGGTCGCTGCCGGGGCGGGCGTGGTCGGCATGGGCGGCCTCGGCCATATGGGCATCAAGTTCGCAAAGGCCCTGGGTGCCGAGGTGACCGTGTTCACGCGTTCCGACGCGAAGGTCGAAGAGGCCCGCCACCAGGGCGCCGATCGCGTGGTGGTATCGTCCGATCGCGAGCAGATGGACGCGATTGCTGGCTACCTTGTGCAGTGGCTTCACATCGGCCACATAGATGCTGCGTCCATGAGTT
>UEZJ01000041.1_pt1 | contig 12342 bp, 11 predicted proteins | sample 1903791 | NCBI WGS metagenome assembly UEZJ01 (sample SAMEA4776353, study PRJEB27445) | saltern metagenome | biome: Hypersaline environment; feature: solar saltern; material: Pellet | place: Spain | collected 2012-08 | depth 0 m | reverse complement strand
TGGTCGGGGTGACTGGATTCGAACCAGCGACTCCTGCCTCCCGAAGACAGTGCTCTACCAAGCTGAGCTACACCCCGTTCTGGGACTAGTGGTCGCGCCCGACCGAAAACCGGGCGAGATCACTGAGCGCCGATCGGAAGTCGTTTTCCGGGAAGGCCTCCAGCGCCTCCAGCGCCCGGTCGGCTTCGGCCTCGGCGAGCGCGCGAGTATAGGCAATCGACCCGGTCTGCGCAATTGTCTCGGCCACTTGGGTCATGTCTTCACGGCCGCCCTGTTCGATGGCCCGCCTCAGGACGGCCCGGGCCTCGCCGTGGCTTTGCGCCAGGCTGTGGATGATCGGCAGGGTGGGCTTGCCCTCCGCCAGATCATCGCCAATGTTTTTGCCGGTGGCGGCGCTGTCGCCGTCGTAGTCGAGTGCGTCGTCGGCGAGCTGGAAGGCAATCCCCAGATGCCGTCCGTAGGCCGCCGCCGCATCGGTCAGCCGGGTGTCGCCGGGGTGAGAGAGCCGGGCGGCGAGCCGGCAGCCGGCCTCGAACAGCACAGCGGTCTTGCGGTGGATGATCTCCATGTAGCGGGTCTCGGTGACATCGGCGTCGTGGATGTTCATCAGCTGCATGACCTCACCCTCGGCGATCTGATTGGTGGTCCGCGAGAAAACCGACATCACGGTCATGTCCTCGAGCTCGACCATCATCTGGAAAGCCCGTGTATACAGAAAGTCGCCCACCAGGACGCTGGCCTCGTTGCCCCAGATCTGGTTGGCCGTATCGCGTCCGCGGCGGACGGCGGAGTCATCTACCACATCATCATGCAGCAGGGTGGCGGTGTGGATGAGCTCGACGGTGGCGGCGAGCAGCGCATGGCGGGTGTCGTCCGGTGGGTGGCCAGCAAGCCGTGCCGTCAAAACGGTCACCATGGGCCGCAGGCGCTTGCCTCCGCCGCCGACGATGTACTGTCCGAGCTGGTTGATCAGCGCCACATCCGATCGCAGCCGCTCGGTAATCATCGTGTCCACCGCCTTCATGTCCGTGGCGACGCGTTCGCGGATACGGGTTATGTCCATGGCGGGCGGGGTACTATGTCGAGAAAAGGACACTGGATGCTAGGAAGGGGGCGTGGGGGTGTCAAGCGAGGCGACGAGCGTTGACGCTCGCCCCCGATGCGGCTATCCTTCCGCGGTTTTGAATCATTCCTCGGGAGAAATCCAGATGTACGCGGTTATCAAGTCGGGCGGCAAACAGTATCGGGTTGCTGAAGGCGATGTGCTGCGGGTTGAAAAGCTCGATGCCGAGGCCGGCGAGACGGTGACCTTTGATGATGTGCTTCTGGTGGCCGACGGCGACAAAGTGACCGTGGGAACGCCGCGGGTGGACGGTGGCAGCGTCTCGGCCGAAGTCGTTGCCGAAGCCCGCGCGCGCAAGATCGAGATCGTCAAGTTCAAGCGCCGGCAGGACTATCAGCGCCACTACGGCCATCGTCAGCCCTACACCGAGGTCCGTATTACCGGGATCAAGGCCGGTTGAACGTTTGGGATTTACGCGGAGACTAGACAGGCATGGCACATAAAAAGGCAGGCGGCAGCACACGAAACGGCCGCGATTCGCAATCCAAACGGCTGGGCGTGAAGCGCTTCGGCGGCCAGGCAGTGGTGGCCGGGAACATCCTGGTGCGCCAGCGGGGTACTCACTTCCATGCCGGCGAAAATGTCGGGATCGGAAACGACCACACCCTGTTCGCGAAAACCGACGGACACGTGGTGTTCGCCCGCAAGGGCCCACTCAAACGGCGGGTGGTCAGCGTTCAGCCGGCGGGCTGATCCCGAGCTGGCCGAAGCCGCCCCACCAGCCCCGCCCCGAGCGGGGCTTTTTGTTAGCGGGTAAGCGACCATGAAATTCGTTGACGAGGCCAGCATCCAGGTGACCGCCGGGGATGGGGGTGATGGTTGCGTGAGCTTTCGGCGCGAGAAGTATATCCCGCGGGGTGGGCCGGATGGGGGCGACGGCGGTCGCGGGGGCAGCGTCTGGCTGGTGGCCGATCCGGGGCTCAATACGCTCGCCGATTTCCGTCATAGCCGGCGTTTTGCCGCCCAGCGTGGCCACAACGGACAGGGGCGGCAGATGACCGGTCGTTCCGCCGAGGACATCGTCATCCCGGTGCCGGTGGGGACGGTTGTCCGGGATGCGGATACCGATGAACTGCTCGGCGATCTCACCCGCAGCGATGAAAGGCTGTGTGTGGCCGCCGGCGGCGAGGGCGGGCTGGGTAACGTCCACTTCAAGAGCTCGACCAATCGGGCACCGCGACAGTCGGTGCCTGGCACCGCCGGCGAGCGGCGTCGACTGGCGCTCGAGCTTCGATTGCTGGCGGATGTGGGGCTGCTGGGGTTGCCCAATGCGGGCAAATCCACCTTTTTGCGGGCGGTCTCCGCCGCCCGCCCGCGGGTAGCGGATTATCCTTTCACCACCCTCCATCCCGGGCTGGGGGTGGTTCGGATCGGCCCGGGGAGTAGCTTTACGGTTGCCGATATCCCCGGGCTGATCGAAGGCGCCGCCCAGGGCGCCGGGCTGGGGACCCGGTTTCTGCGTCATCTCTCGCGGACGCGTTTGTTGCTCCACCTGGTGGATGCCGGCTCGCTGCTCGAGGGGCGTGACCCGGTGGCCGAGGTCGAGACCGTAGCCGGCGAGCTGCAGGCCTATCATGCCGATCTTGCCGCGCGGCCTCGGTGGCTTGTGGTCAACAAGTCGGATCTATTTGCCGACAATACCGCGGAGACGCTGGCCGAGACACTCCGGCAGCGGCTTGAGTGGTCCGGGCCGGTTTTTATCGTCTCGGCCGAAACCGGTGCCGGCATTGAGGCGGTATGCCAGGCGGCCATGACTTTTCTGGACGAATCCGGTCAAAGGCCAGGGCGCGAAGGGCCAGTGCAGCAGGAGACGGCGGGCGATGACTGAGCGGCTCAACGAGTCCCGGCGCCGATGGGTGATCAAGGTCGGCAGTGCGCTGGTCACCAATAATGGACGCGGGCTCGATCATGAACGCATCGCTGCCTGGGTGGATGGGATCATGGCCATCCGTCAACAGGGCATCGAGGTGGTCCTGGTCTCTTCGGGCTCGGTGGCGGAGGGCGTGCGGCGATTGGGTTGGCAGGATCGACCCCATGCCTTGCATCAGCTCCAGGCTGCCGCCGCGGTCGGGCAGATGGGACTGGTGCAGGCCTATGAAAGCCGCTTTCAGGCCTTCGGCGCGAAAACCGCCCAGGTGTTGCTGACCCATGAGGATCTGGCCGATCGGCAGCGCTATCTCAACGCCCGGGTGACCCTGCGGGCGCTGCTTAATCTGGCGGTGGTGCCGGTGGTCAACGAAAACGACACCATCGCCACCGAGGAAATCCGGTTTGGAGACAACGACACCCTGGCCGCGCTGGTCAGCAATCTGATCGAGGCCGAGCGCCTGGTGATCCTCACCGACCAGGCCGGGTTATTCGACAGCGATCCGCGGGCCAACCCCTGGGCAGCGCTGGTGGAGGAGGCCGAGGCCGAGGATTTGGGGCTCGAGCGAATGTGCTCGGATGCCCCGGGGGTCCTCGGTCAGGGCGGGATGCGGGCCAAGGTCATGGCGGCACGACGGGCTGCACGGGCCGGGGCGGCCACGGTGATTGCCTCGGGCCGGGAGGCGGCGGTACTCGAGCGGCTGGCGGCCGGCGAGCGCTGCGGGACCTTGTTGACGCCCTCTCGCGAACCACTGGCCGCGCGCAAGCAATGGCTCGCCGGGCAGCTCCAGGCGCCCGGTCGGGTCTGGCTGGATGACGGCGCGGTCCGGGTGCTGCGGGAGGGAGGTGCCTCACTGCTGCCGGTGGGCGTGACGCGGGTGGCCGGGCGGTTCCGGCGGGGCGAGCTTGTGCTCTGCCTCGATGCCCGGGGCGAGGAGATTGCCCGGGGGCTCATCAACTATGACGCCGAGGCGGCGGATCGGATTAAGGGCATGGCGAGCGATGATATCGAATCGGTGCTCGGCTATGTGACCGAGCCCGAGTTGATTCATCGGGATAACCTGGTGTTAACCGGCTGATGCCGGGTCGCCCCCGGCGGGCGCAAAGCGCTAGCCGAGCGCCTTGATCTGCTGGGACAACCGGCTTTTGTGCCGGGCGGCCTTGTTTTTGTGAATCACCCCACGGGTGGCCATCCGGTCGAGCACCGGGACTGCCTCGTTGAACGCGGCCTCGGCGGCGGCCTTGTCGCCCTTGGCGATGGCGGCGGTCACCTGCTTGAGCTTGCCGCGCATCATCGAGCGACGCGCCTGGTTGTGGCGACGCCGATGCTCAGCCTGGCGGGCGCGTTTCTTGGCGGAGGCAATGTTGGCCAACGTGATGCTCCTGTCAGAGGTTCGTCTCGAAGAAAAGAGCGGTAATATGCGAATCTTGGCGGGGAATGTCAACCACGGCCGGCCACAGCGCCGGTCCTCGGGACAAGGGAGGCGGGGTTGCGCGCCGGGCTGTGGCAATCGGTAATGACCTTTGGCAGTTGGACGCTGCTCTCCCGGGTCTTCGGGCTGGTGCGGGACATTGTGCTGGGCGTGGTTTTTGGCCCCTCCGCGGCCACGGACGCGTTTTTTGTCGCCTTCAAGATCCCCAATTTCCTGCGCCGACTGTTTGCCGAGGGGGCCTTTCAGCAGGCCTTCGTGCCCGTGCTTGCCGACGCCCGTCGCGCCGGCGGCGATGCCGAGGTCCGCGCGCTCCTGGCACGGGTGAATGGCTGCCTCGGCGCTGTCCTGCTGGTGCTGACTGGTCTGGCAATGGCCGCCTCGCCGGGGCTGATCACCCTCTTTGCCCCCGGGTTCGCCGATGCCCCCGCCCAGCTTGCCCTGGCGGCAGAGATGCTTCGCTTGACCTTCCCCTATCTGCTGCTCATCGCCTTGACCGCTGCGGCGGCGGCGGTGCTGAACACCTATGAGAGTTTCGGCCCACCCGCCTTTGCCCCGGTTTTGCTCAACCTGGCTTTGATCGGCGCCGCCTGGCTGGTCGCGCCCCGGCTCGAGACCGGGGTCATGGCACTGGCCCTGGCAGTGCCGGTGGCCGGCGCGCTGCAGCTGGCGCTGCAGCTGCCATTCCTCTGGCGCCGCGGTCTGCTGCGCTGGCCGACCCTGCAGTGGCGGGACGCGCGGGTCCGTCGCATCCTGCGGTTGATGGGGCCGACGCTTTTCAGCACATCCGTCCAGCAGCTCAACCTGTTGCTCGACACGGTGCTGGCCTCCTTTCTGGTGGCCGGTTCCATCAGCTGGCTGTACTGGTCGGATCGGCTCATGGAGTTTCCGCTGGGGATTTTCGGGGTGGCGCTCGGCACGGTCATCCTGCCGCGGCTATCCAGCGACCATGCACGGGTCGATCCGGCGGGGTTCAACGCCACGCTGGACTGGGCCCTGCGGCTGACCGCGGTATTGATGGTCCCGGCAACACTGGGCCTGGTGGTATTGGCCCAGCCATTGTTGACCACGCTTTTTCAGTACGGGGCGTTTGCCCCGGCTGACGTGGCAGCGGCGAGCTACTCGTTGATGGCCTATGGCGCCAGTCTGATGGCGTTTGTGCTGGTCCGGGTTCTGGTGCCGGGGTATTTTTCTCGGCAGGACACCCGCGGACCGGTTCGCTGCGCCATCGCGGCGATGCTCGTCAACATGGCTGCCAGCATCACCCTGGTGCTGATGCTGATCGGAACCGGTCTCGCCCATGCGGGCCTGGCACTGGCGACAGGCCTGGGCGCCTGGACCAATGCCCTTTTGCTCTATCGGGGCCTGCGCGCCCAGGGTATCTATCGCCCCGGCGCCGGCTGGGCCTGGCTATGGCCGCGGATCGGGCTGGCGGCGCTGGTCATGGTGGCGGTGCTGGCCTGGCCCGCCGCCCAGCAGACGTTCTGGCTGGCCCAGGGGGCGGTGGTTCGGGTGGTGGCCATGATCGGGCTGATTGCGCTGGGGGGGGTGGTCTACTTTGCCGTGCTCTGGGCCGCCGGGCTGCGGCCGGCAGCGCTGGCGGAGCCGCGGCCCGAGCATGGCTGATCAATGGCCGGCTGGCGTATACTCTCGGCCTTTTGCACCGGTATCCGGGAAGACCGTATGGAGCTCATAAGAGGCGCCCACAACCTGAGCGAAAGGCACCGGGGGTGTGTTGCGACCATCGGCAACTTCGACGGTATCCACCGCGGCCATCAGGCGGTGATCGAAGCGCTGCATCAGGCAGCCGCCCGACTGGGCCTGCCCGATATGGTGATTCTGTTCGAACCCCAGCCGCGTGAGTTCTTCGCCCCGCAGACCGCGCCCGGGCGGATCACCCGGCTGCGCGACAAGCTGCGCATCCTCCGGGAGCTGGGGGTACAGCGGGTATTGTGTCTGCGCTTCGACGCCCGACTGGCGGCCCAGCCGGCGGAAGCGTTCATCCAGACGCTGCTTCACCAGGCCCTGGACGTACGCTTTTTGATGGTGGGCGACGACTTTCGCTTTGGGCACAAGCGCCGGGGCGATTTCGCCATGCTCGCCGAGGCCGCCGACCAGTATGGGTTCGAGTTGTCGCGGATGCCGACGGTGCAGGAGGGGGATAGTCGAGTGAGCAGCACCCGAGTGCGAGAAACCCTGGCCGCCGGCGATCTGGCCACCGCCGAGCGCCTGCTTGGCCGCCGGCTTCGGATCTCAGGGCGCATCGTCCGGGGTCAGGCCCTTGGCCGCGAGCTTGGATGGCCAACCGCCAATATGGCCTTTGGCAAACATCCCCCGCCCATGCGCGGTATCTTTAACGTCCTGGTCCACGGACTGGGTGATCCGGTGCCTGGCGTGGCCAGTCTGGGCACACGGCCAACGGTCAACGGGGTCGAGACATTGCTCGAGACCTATCTGATCGACTTTGCGGGTGATCTCTACGGCCGTCATGTCGAGGTGGAGTTCATCCACCGCCAGCGCGATGAGTGGGATTTCGAGGGGCTGGATGCGCTCAAGCGTCAGATCGCCATCGATGTCGCGCAGGCGCGTGATTGGTTTGACGGCTTCGATGCAACGAACACGACGGCAGGATGAATAAGTGAGCGATTACAAGGATACGCTGAATCTTCCCCGCACGGACTTTCCCATGCGGGCCGGTCTGGCCAAGAGCGAACCCGAACGACTGCAACGCTGGCGGGAGGCGGGCGTTTATCAGCGCCTGCGTGACGCCCGCCAGGGGCGTGAGCGCTACATCCTCCACGATGGCCCACCCTACGCCAACGGCGATATCCACATCGGCCATGCGGTCAACAAAATCCTCAAGGACATTATCGTCAAAACCCGCAGCCTCGACGGGCTGGATGCGGTTTATGTGCCCGGATGGGACTGTCACGGACTGCCGATCGAGCACAAGGTCGAGCAGACCGTGGGCAAGGCCGGTGAGGCGATAAGCCCCCGGGCGTTCCGGGATGCCTGCCGCGAATTCGCCGCTACCCAGGTGGCCGGGCAGAGCGAGGACTTCCAGCGGCTCGGAGTGCTAGGGGACTGGGATCAGCCGTATCTGACTATGGCCCCGGCGACCGAGGCCAACATCCTGCGCGCCCTTGGCGATATCGTTCGTAAGGGGCACCTGCGGCGAGGCTACAAGCCCGTTCATTGGTGCACCGACTGCGGCTCGGCACTGGCCGAAGCCGAAGTGGAGTATCACGAGCACACCTCACCGGCGATCGATGTGCGCTTTGCCGCGTTGGATCCCGAGGCCATGATGCGCCGCTGCGGCGCGGCCTCGCCGGCGGCGGATGCCCCGGTCTCGGTGGTGATCTGGACCACGACCCCATGGACGCTGCCGGCCAACCAGGCGGTGGCGCTTCATCCGGAACTCGATTATGTGCTCGTGTCGGTGGATCACGAGCGCGAGTTCCTGCTGCTGGCCGAGGATCTGCACGAAGCGGCCCTGGCGCGCTACGGCATCGAGCATTTCGGGATCGTTGGCCGGTGTCGTGGCCGGGATCTCGAAGGGTTGAGCCTGGTGCATCCGTTCATCGAACGCCACGTGCCGGTCATTCTGGGCGAACATGTCACCACCGAAGCCGGCACGGGGGCCGTTCATACCGCGCCCGGACACGGCGCGGACGACTTTGCCGTGGGGCAGCGGTACAACCTGCCGGTGGACAACCCGGTGGGCGACGACGGGCGGTTTCTGCGCGGCGATTTCGCCGGGGCCTTCGTCTTTGATGCCAACCAGGACATCGTCCAACGGCTCGAGGCCGAGGACGCCCTGCTCGAGCATGCCCCCTACCACCACAGCTACCCCCACTGTTGGCGGCACAAAACGCCCATCCTGTTTCGGGCCACGCCGCAGTGGTTTCTTAATCTCGAGGCCGGCGGCGTCCGCGAGAAGACCCTCGAGGCATTGCCCGGCGTGGAGTGGTTTCCGCACTGGGGCGAAGAGCGCATGGCGGCGATGATCCGCAACCGGCCGGAGTGGTGCATCTCGCGTCAGCGCAACTGGGGCGTGCCCATTGCGCTTTTCGTTGACCGCGAGACCGGCGAACCCCACCCGGATACCGATCGGTTGATCGAGGTGGTGGCCAAACGCATGGAAACCGACGGCATTGATGCCTGGTTCGAGCTGGATGCCGCGGAGCTGCTCGGCGACGAGGCGAGTGCGTACGAGAAGGTGACCGATATCCTCGATGTCTGGTTCGATTCGGGTACCACCCACGCGACGGTACTGCGCGGGCGGGATGATCTGTCCTGGCCGGCGGATCTCTATCTCGAAGGCAGCGATCAATACCGGGGGTGGTTTCAGTCATCGCTGCTGACCTCGATGATGATCAACGGCGAGCCGCCCTATCGGGGTGTGCTCACCCACGGGTTCACCGTGGATGAGCAGGGGCACAAGATGTCCAAATCGCGTGGCAACGTGATTGCGCCCCAGACGGTCATGGATCAGCTAGGTGCCGATATCCTGCGGCTGTGGGTGGCCTCGTCGGATTACACCGGCGAGATCGCCGTCTCGGATGACATCCTCAAGCGTACGGCCGATGCCTACCGTCGGCTGCGCAACACCGCCCGGTTCCTGCTCGCGAACCTGGCCGGCTTTGATCCGGCACAGAATGCGGTGGCCCCTGACGAGATGCTCGCCCTCGATCGCTGGGCAGTGGATCGGGCCCGGCGGTTGCAGGAGCAGATCATTGAAAGTGCCCATCGCTACGACTTCCACCAGCTCTATCAGCGGGTGCATCACTTCTGCGTGCTGGATATGGGCGGTTTCTACCTCGACGTCATCAAGGATCGTCAATACACCACCCCACCGGATAGCCTGGCCCGTCGCTCGGCGCAGACGGCGCTGTGGCACATCGCCGAGGCGCTGGTGCGTTGGCTGATGCCGGTGCTCTCCTTCACCGCCGATGAAATCTGGGACCACCTCCCGGGGGCGCGTTCGGGCACCGCGCTGGAGACCGAGTGGTACGACGGCCTCTTTGCACTCGACGACAACACCATGGATGCGGCTTTCTGGGATGATATCCTCGCGCTGCGCGAGGTGGTGGCCAAACGCATCGAGGCCCTGCGCAGTGAGCAGGTCATCGGGGCCACGCTGGAAGCCGAGGTCGATCTTTACTGCCCCGAACCACTCGCCGCCCGCTGGGGCCGGCTGGGTGAAGAAATGCGGTTTGTGCTGATCACCTCGGACGCCCGGGTCCACCCGCTGACCGCCGCGGGTGATGCCGCCGAGGCGGGGCATCTGGGCGATGGAACCCGTTTTCTGTTCGAGGTCCGGCCCAGCGAGCATGCCAAATGCGAACGCTGCTGGCACCGGCGTGCTGATGTGGGCCACCACGCCGAGCATCCGGAGCTCTGCGGGCGCTGTATCAGCAATATCGCCGGTGATGGCGAAATCCGCCGTTTTGCCTGAGCCATCGGAGTGGGTTTGAGACAGGCTTCGACCGGGCTGCCCCTGGGGCTGGGGGTGGCAGTGGCCGTGCTGATTGCCGATCAGCTGGCCAAGCGGCTCGCCATCGAGATGCTTGACCCCTACCAGCCGGTGGCACTGCTGCCGGTGCTCAATCTCACCCTCGCTTTCAATCCGGGTGCGGCCTTCAGCCTGCTGGCCGACGAAGGGGGGTGGCAGCGCTGGGCACTGGCGGCAGTGGCCCTGGCGGTCAGCGCCTATCTTGTCCACTGGCTGAAAACGCTGCCTGCCGTAGATCGGCTGCAGGCGGTCGGGCTGGGCGGCATCCTGGGCGGTGCGCTTGGCAACATGGTCGATCGGCTCTGGCTGGGCGCGGTGGTCGATTTCATCGATCTGCATGTGGCCGGCTGGCACTGGCCGGCTTTCAATGTGGCCGACAGCGCCATTACCGTCGGCGTTGGCGCCGTTATTGTCTGTGTGCTGCGCGATCATCGACGCGAGCGACGGGCTCAGCGCTGAGGTTTGGTCGACGGCCAGCGGTCATGGGAGACTAATAACCATGCAAGAGATACGACTCGCCAACCCCCGAGGTTTCTGTGCCGGTGTGGACCGGGCCATCAGCATTGTCGAACAGGCCCTCGAGGCCTTCGGCCGGCCCATCTATGTCCGCCACGAGGTCGTCCACAATCAGACCGTCGTCGACGAACTCCGGGACAAGGGGGCGATATTCGTCGAGGCGCTCGAAGGCGTGCCGGCGGGCTCGACATTGATCTTCTCGGCCCACGGCGTGTCTCAACAGGTGCGTGACGAGGCCGTCGACCGCGGGCTGCATGTATTCGATGCCACCTGTCCGTTGGTCACCAAGGTCCATATGGAGGTGCGCAAGCACGCCCGTCAGGGTCGTGAGGTCATCCTCATCGGCCACGACGGCCACCCCGAGGTCGAAGGCACCCTGGGGCAGTATGTCGGCGAGAAGGCCGACCAGGGCGGGGTCTATCTGGTTGAGTCACCGCAGGACGCCGAGCGCCTTTCGGTGAAAGACCCGGACAACCTGGCCTTCGTGACTCAGACCACGCTTTCCATGGACGACACCGCCGAGGTCATCGAAGCCCTGCAGCGGCGATTCCCGAGCATCGAAGGGCCACGCAAGGACGATATCTGCTACGCCACCCAAAACCGGCAGGACGCGGTGCGTGATCTCGCCGGCGAGGTGGATGTCATGCTGGTGGTCGGTTCGGCGAACAGCTCCAATACCCGTCGGCTGACGGAGCTGGCCGAGCGGATGGGCGTCGCGGCCCACCAGATTGACCGGGCTGCCGAACTGGACCGTCAGTGGTTTGCCGATGCTTCGGTCATCGGGATCACCGCGGGTGCCTCGGCGCCGGAGTCGCTGGTCCGTGAGGTCATCGATCAGCTGGTCCAGTGGGGGGCTCGACGGCCGGATACCAGTGGTCAGTACACCGAGGACGTGGTTTTCTCGATGCCCCGGGATCTGTTGCGGGCGATCCCGCGGCGGGGAGAAATCCGATCGGTGGTCGACTGAAGCGCGCCTAGCCTCGTCCGGGTGTGGCCAGTCGGGTCCGCCCGGCCGCGTTGAGGACAAGCTCGAAAGCCGGCTCGCCGTCGGCCGCCGACAGGCCGAAGCGCCCCATCTGCAGCCCCCCGCCAGGCCGTCGTGCACTGCCATCGGGCCGATAGTAAACCCGCTCGCCGATGCCGGCGTTGGGCTTGATGCGCACATCTCGGCCGGCCAGCCTGACGGTTTCGATCACCATCTCGTCGGGCTCGCTCAAGCCGTCGTTGTCCTCGTCGATGCGCACCTGCCAGCCATTTTGCCAATCCCCGTCGACGCTCGAGACCAGCACCGGCCGGCCCTGGCTGATTGCCATCATGCGGGCCTGGTCAAGGGACTGGTGAAGGGTGGTGGCGGCATGCCTGACGCGGACACCGTCCACGCTGGTTCGGAGCGCCGGCAGAGTTACGCTCACCAGGGCGCCGACGATGCCCACGGTGACCAGAAGCCCGACGAGTGTGACGCCGTGTTGCCGCGAAACTGTCTGTAATGGCCGCATATCCTGCAATTTAACGCGACCATCGGCCGGTTGTGGCGACCATCCATCGAATGCCTCAGCCTCTGGCCTATGGCGAGAGAAAAAGGCTTCACCCTCATCGAGATGATGGTGGTGCTCAGTATCGTCGGCATCCTTGCCATGCTGGCGATACCCGGCTATCGCAGCCATATCGCGCAGGCGCAGCAGACCCGGGCGGCGGCCTGCCTGGTCGAAACCGCCGCCGCCATCCACCGTCAGGCGCTGGCTGATGAGTCGCGCAGCGATTGGACGCTGCCGCGACCGGCGGGTGGCTGCATCGAGGGGCTGAGCGAGGTCTACGCCTTTGCCATTGCCGCCACGGCCGAATCGGCCAGTGAGTCGACCTGGGGCGTCCGTCTCTCTATGGCCGAGCCCTGG
>UEZJ01000040.1_pt1 | contig 12565 bp, 8 predicted proteins | sample 1903791 | NCBI WGS metagenome assembly UEZJ01 (sample SAMEA4776353, study PRJEB27445) | saltern metagenome | biome: Hypersaline environment; feature: solar saltern; material: Pellet | place: Spain | collected 2012-08 | depth 0 m | reverse complement strand
GCCCCTCGCGCCCGATCCGGATCTGCTTGCCAGTGTATTTCTCGCTGCCTGGGGGATCGGCGTGGCGGCCAGCCCGCTGTCCGGGCTCAACCTCGCCATGCAGGGCAGCTATGGCCTGCGCGCCGGCGAGATCCTGCGCTGGAACGCCCCCTTTGCGTTGACCATGCTGATGCTCGCCAGCGCGCTTTTCTGGCTGCATCCGGCGGGCTAGTCCGGCCCTAGTCCTCGTCGCCGCGGTCCAGGAGTTGGGCCATGCGCTTGGCTTCGTCCCGGGCCTGCATCAGCGAGGTGACATCGTATTGCACCCCCAGGTAGTAGATGAGCTTGCCCTGCTCATCGCGCAGCGGCTGGATGGTGAGCTGATTGTAGAAAAGCTCGCCGTTTTTGCGGTAGTTGCGCAGAGTCACCTCGGTGCCGGATTCGTCGGCCAGCGCCTGGCGGATCGCCTCCAGACCCTCCTGGTCCCGATCGTCCCGGTGCAGGAATCGGCAGTTGCGGCCGATGATCTCTTCCTGTCGAAAGCCGGTCATTTCGGTGAAGACCTGGTTGGCAAAGACGATGGGATTATCGGGCTGGTCCGGATCCGAGAGCGTGATGCCATTCACGCAGGTATCAAGGATCTGCGTGAGCACACTCGGGATGATGCAAGGGTCTTTTTCGGGACTGAAATCCATGCCGGTCTCCCCCTGTTAGTCGTTGGCCGGGCGGGTTTCGCGCTCGACGAGGGTTTTAAGATTGCGCGTCACCCGCTCGACACCGCCCTGGACAGCATGCCTGATGAGTTTTTCGAAGGGGCGAAAAGCCATGCCCAGTTGACCCAGCTCAAAGCTGAAGATCAGCTCGGTGCGGGTATCGGACTGCGGATCGAGGCGGAATTCAATGCCGTAGGGGTCGGTGACCCCGCGAAAGGCCACCTTCTGCGGGCGCTGCAGCTCGGTGACGACAAAGTCCGTCGCGGTGCGTCGGCCCTGGTCGACGCGGACCTGGCGTGCCTTCCAGCCCGGGGCAAGCGGCCCCTCGCTCAGCGGGCGCAGGGTTTTGACCTCGGGCGACCAACGCGGATAGTTGTCGAGAAAGCCATCCACGACAAACGCAAAGATCGCCTCCGGTGGCCGGTCGATGATCACCCGCGAGGTTGTCTGGATCATCCGCTTTCCCCCCGAAACTGGACATAAAGGGCGCGTTTGGATCACCTTACCTGTGATCGGGGCGTTCTGAAATCGTCTGCCGCGTCCCGCCGGAGCGCGCTTATGTTGACCAACCGATTTTCCGCCCGGGGGCGCTGGCCCCGTTCCCTTGTCCTGTGCCTGAGCCTGCTTTTCGCCGCCGGCGTCGCCGCCAAGGCCGAACTGCTGCAGCCCAACCCCGAGCGCACCGCCCGCGAGGTCATCGTCATCCAGCTCGAAGCCCTGCAGACCAACGACACACCGTCGATCAACAGTGGCATCCGCCAGGTCTGGGCCTTTGCCCATCCCCGTAACCGGGCGATCACCGGCCCGCTGGCGCGGTTTACCCGCATGATCCGGGGGCCGGGTTACAACATGCTGCTCAAGCATCGCCGCCACCAGATCCAGCGGCTGAGCATCGGCGATGCCGCCGCGGTGTTCGCGGTCCAGGTGGTGTCGCAGGATGGTGGCTTTTATCGCTTTCGCTGGCAGCTGCGGCGGGTGAGTACCGATGCCGGCGCGGTGTGGATGACCACCCAGGTCAGCCCGGCACAACGCACCGGCGAGCAGCTCTCGCGACGATTCGGTGGGCACCGGGCGTGACGGCGACGGGCATGACCCGCAATGTCGCTTTGCTGGCGATCTGCCAGGCCATCTTGATGACCGGCAGCTCGCTTTTGATTGCCACCTCGGCGCTGGTCGGGGTGGCCCTTGCCGACAACCCGGCCTGGGGCACGCTGCCGCTGGCGTTGCAGTTCGCCGCGATGACCGCGACCACCGTGCCGGCTTCTTTGCTGATGCAACGGCTGGGTCGACGCCCTGTCTTTCTGGCCGGGCTGGCCTTTGCGCTTTTGGGGGTGGGCCTGGCGGTGACGAGCATCCTCCAGGGGCTTTTCGCGCTGTTTGCCCTCGCCTCGGTGCTGCTGGGCATCTTCAATGGCATCGGCCAGTTCTTCCGCTTTGCCGCCGCCGATGTGGCCGGCGAGGGCAACAAGGGCCGGGCGATTTCGTGGGTGCTTGCCGGCGGCATTGTCGCCGGCTTTATGGGACCCAACCTGGGCAGCTGGACCTCGGGGTGGTTCGAGGCGGCCTTTGCCGGCAGCTATCTGGTACTCGGCGCGTTCTATCTGCTGGCGATTGCGGTGGTGGCGGCGTTGCGCATCCCCCGGCCACCGCGGCCGCAGGCCGGCGACGGGGGGCGGTCCATGGCGCGGATTGCCCGGCAACCGGGCTTTATCGTGGCCGTGCTCACCGCGGCGGTGGGCTACGGGGTGATGAACATCATCATGGTGGCCACCCCCTTGGCGATGGCCGGCCATGCCCACCCGTTCAGCGAAACCGCCTTCGTCATTCAGTGGCACGTGGTGGCGATGTTTCTGCCCTCGTTTTTTACCGGCGAGCTTATCCGTCGATTGGGGGTGGTCAGCGTGATCCAGGCCGGCGTGGCAATGATGCTCGGTTGTGTGGCCATCAACCTCACCGGCAACGGGGTCTGGCACTACTGGGCGGCGCTGGTCTGTCTGGGGGTGGGGTGGAATTTTATGTTCATCGGCGGGACGACGCTGCTCACGCGGGTCCATGATGAGGTAGAAAAGGGCCGCACCCAGGCGCTCAATGATTTTCTGGTGTTTGGCATCGTCTCGTTGACGGCGCTGAGCGCCAGCGCCCTGCTCGAGGCGGTGGGCTGGGCGGTGCTCAACCTGAGTGTGCTGCCGTTTCTGCTGCTGGCCGCCCTCGCAGTGCTTGCCTACGCCGGATGGTGGGCGCCCCGGCAGCGGACGACGCAGGCGTCGACGCCCGGATGATGGGTCGCGGCCGCGGCGCGGGCCGGGCCACCGACCCGGCCGCATCCCGCCCGGGGCTAGGCCAACTCGGTGGTCACCTCGATATTGCCCTGGGTGGCATAGGAGTAGGGGCAGACCACATGGGCCTTTTCCACCAACGCCTCGGCATCGGCGCGATCGACGCCCGGCAGCGCGACCTGCAGCTTAACGGCGATGGTAAAGCCGTTGCCATCGTCGCGCTTTCCCAGTGATACCGTCGCGGTGACCGATGTCTCGGCGGGGACGCTGATGCCGGCCTGGCCGCCGGCAAACTGCATGGCCCCCAGAAAGCAGGCCGAGTAGCCACAGGCGAAAAGCTGTTCGGGGTTGGTGCCATCGCCCCCTGGCCCGCCCAGCTCTTTGGGCGCGGTGAGCTTGACATCCAGGTTGCCGTCGGCAATCGACGCGTGACCATCGCGACCGCCGGTGGCGGTCCCCGTTGTGGTGTACATCACTTCCATGACAGACCTCGGTGTTGATGAGTGAGCATCTCACCATACAGGTATGGTCGGCTGTCATCAGCGCTGCCATGATGACGCCGGCAGGGCAGTCACAAAAAACGGAGAGCGACCGTGAAGCGAGGGACCCGCCTGGTTCATGCCGCAAGGCCGGATTACAGCGACGGCCGCCGACCGGTGAATCCGCCGGTAGTGCGCGCCTCGACGGTGGATTTTGCCTCCATGGCCGAGATGCAGGCGGCCATTCGCCCGGGGACCGAAAGCGCCCAGTCCTTTACCTACGGGGTCCGGGGCACCCCCACCGCCTTTGCCCTGGAGGGGCTGATCACCGAGCTCGAGGCCGGCCACGGCACCAAGCTCTACAGCTCCGGGCTCGAGGCCATTGCCGCGGTGTTCCTGGGGTTGCTCCGCCCCGGTGATCATGTGCTGGTGGTGGATACCGTCTACTCGCCGGTTCGGCAGATGCTCAACCGCTTTCTGGGCCAGCGCGGCATCGCCTACGACTTCTACAGCCCCCGCGAGCCGGATCTGGCGGCGATGATCCGGCCCGAGACCCGCATGATCTACACCGAAACCCCCGGCTCGGTGACCATGGAGCTGCAGGACATCGCCGCGGTGGTGCGCACCGCCCGTGCCCATGGCGATATCTGGGTGGCCTGCGACAACACCTGGGCCTCAGGCTATTGCTATCGCCCGCTCGAGGACGGAGCCGATCTGTCCATCGTCGCCGGCACCAAGTATCTGGGGGGGCATTCGGATGTGCTGATGGGCTCGGTGACCGCCACGGCGGCGGCTTACGAGACCCTCCACGAGACCAGTGTCCTGCTGGGCCTGGCGGTATCCGCCGACGACTGTGCCCTGGTCCTTCGTGGCGCCCGCACCCTGCACATCCGCTACCCGGCCCACGCCCAACGCGCACGGGCGGTGGCGGCGTGGCTTGAGCAGCGGCCCGAGGTGGCGGCGGTGCATTACCCGGCGCTGCCCTCCAGCCCCGACCATGCCCTGTGGCAACAGCGGTTTGACGGGGCCGCCGGGCTTTTCACCCTCGAGCTCACGGCCGCCGCTTCGACGCGGGTGACGGCCTTCGTGGATGGCCTCAAGCTCTTTGGCCGGGGGGCTTCCTGGGGCGGGTTCGAAAGCCTCGCCCTGCCCTGTGACGTACGGGCCAATCGCAGCGTCGATGGCTGGGATGATCGCGGTGCACTGGTGCGCCTGAGTATCGGCCTGGAGGAGGCGGATGATCTGATCGCCGATCTCGATCAGGCGCTGGATCGGGCCTGCAACGACAAAATCCGTCGCAGCGACGGCTAACCCTGGGCGTATGGACCACCACGCCAATGCGCTGACCGATCAACCCGGGTTCCACCCCGGTTTTCTGGTGATCCACGGCAACCGAGCCGAGGATCTGCGCGACCTAGTGGTGCGCTGGATGCAGCGCTACCCGCCGCCACCCCTTGGCCGGGACACCGTGATTACCCAGAGTAACGGCATGGCCCAGTGGCTGACCTTCTCGCTGGCCGGCCAGCCGGGATCGGCGGATGATCCGGCGGCGCTCTTTGGCGGTGGCCTGGGCATCTGTGCCGGGTTGGAGACGGTGCTCCCGGCGCGGTTTACCTGGTGGGCCTATCGTGCGGTGCTGGGCGCCGATGCCGTGCCCGAGGCCTCGCCGGTGGACAAGCCACGCCTTGTCTGGCGGTTGATGCGGGTGCTGCCCCAAACCCTCGACGACCCGGCCTTCGCCCCGCTCGCCCGGTTTCTGCGCGCCGACGAGGGCATGCGTCGGCGTCTGCAGCTCTGCCAGCGTCTCGCCGATCTCTATGACCAGTACCAGGTCTATCGCGCCGACTGGCTGGCCGCCTGGGCCGCCGGCGAGGATGTCTGGATGGATGCGCTGGGCGAGCCAAGGCCCCTCGGCGCCGATCGCTGGCAGGCCGCGCTGTGGCGGGCGGTGCTCGAGGATCTGCAGCAGGATGTCGACTGGGCCCGGGCGCCGATCGGCCACGGCCGGGCCGCCGCCCATGCGGCCTTTCTCGAGGCGGTGCGGGACTGGCCGGATGGGTCCCGGCCGGCGGGACTGCCAGCCCGGGTCTTTGTCTTCGGCCTCTCGTCACTGCCCCGTCAGGCGCTCGAGGTGCTGGGGGCCATCGCCCGCTGGACCCAGGTCCTTTTGTGTGTCCACAACCCCTGCCAGTATTACTGGGCCGATATCATCGAGGATCGGGCGTTAATCCCCGGGGCAGCCGGCCGCCACCCGCGACGGCCCGCGGCGAGCCGCCCCCCGGATCCGGCCGATCTCCACCCCCACGGCCATCCGCTGCTGGCGGCCTGGGGTCGGCAGGGGCGGGATTTCATCGGCCTGCTCACCAACCAGGACCGGATCCGCTCGCGGGACGCGGATACCGCGGTGCTCGAAGCCATGGGCGAGCCGGCGGATATCTTCCGCGCCCCGGGCGGCGAGACGCTGCTCGAGCAGCTCCAGGATGACATCCTCTCGCTGCGCACCCTGCCAGAGACCCGCGCGCAATGGCCCGGCGTGGATCCGGCGCGGGACACCTCGATACGCTTTCACTCAAGCCACAGCCCCCAGCGCGAGGTGGAGGTGCTGCATGACCGGCTGCTCGCGCTGATGGAGTCGGATGACGACCTCCACCCGGGCAACTGTCTGGTCATGGTCCCCGATATCGAGGCCTATGCACCGCATATCCAGGCGGTCTTTGGCCGCTATGGCCGGGATGACCCGCGCCACATCCCCTTTGACATCGCCGATCAGGGTCCGCGGCAGACCGACCCCATCGTCCAGGCCGTCGAGCAGCTGCTGCGGTTGAGCGAATCCCGTCTTGGCGTCAGCCAGGTGCTCGATTTGCTCGAGGTCCCGGCTTTGCGTCGGCGCTTCGGTATTGATGCCGCTGATCTGCCCCGGCTCCATCGCTGGCTCGAGGCGGTCAATGTCCGCTGGGGACTGGACAGCGCCCATCGCCAGGCCCTGGGCCTGCCCGCCGGCGACCACCCCCGCCACACCTGGGCCCACGGCTTGGAGCGCATGCTGCTTGGCTATGCCACCGGCGAGACCCGGGCGCCGTGGCAGGATATCGCCCCGTTTGCCGAGACCGGGGGGCTCGAGGCCGCGCTGGTGGGCCAGCTCGAGGGGCTTGTCCGGTGGCTCGGTGAGATCTGGGGACAACAACAAACCCCCCGCGACGCCGATGCGTGGGTGGCCTTATGGCAGGACTGGCTGGCGGCCTTGTTCGAGCCCGCGGACAGCGACGAGCAGGCCGCGCTGCTGGATCTTGAATCGGCGCTGCGGGACTGGCGTGACGAGATGGCCGCCGCGGGCTTTGACGAGCCCTTGCCGGCGAGTGTGGTGGCGGATTGCTGGACCGGGCAACTCGAGCAGGGAGGGGTATCGCAGCGTTTTCTGGCCGGCTCGGTGGCCTTCGCCACCCTGATGCCCATGCGCGCCGTGCCCTTTCGCTTGGTCGCCCTGCTGGGCATGAACGATGGCGACTATCCCCGGGCCCGTCCGGCGGCGGATTTCGATTTGATGGCCGCCGACTACCGGCCCGGCGATCGCTCGCGCCGCGAGGACGACCGCTATCTGTTTCTCGAGGCCCTGCTCTCGGCCCGGCGCTATTTCTACTGCTCGTGGGTGGGGCGCAGCGTCAATGACAACACGCCCCGGCCGGCCTCGGTGCTGGTCGGCCAGCTGCGGGATCATCTCGAAGCCGGCTGGCGGCTGGCCGAGGGCGCCGGCCCGCCGGATCAGTCACTGCTCGATGCCCTCACCCAGACCCATCCCCTGCAGCCTTTCTCGCGGCAGTACTTCGAGCCCGGCACCGCGACCTCGGGGGTGGATGGGCTTTATACCTTTGCCGGTGAGTGGCGCGACCCGGCGCAGGCCGGCGGGGCCGACCCCGGTTCGGCCTTTGCCCCACAGCCGCTGCCCGAACCGGCGCCGGTGGACGGCCTCGAGACCGTGGTTGACCTGGCCATGCTGCAGACCTTTTTGCGCGACCCCACCCGGGATTTTTTTCGCGACCGGCTGGGGGTGTCATTCAGTCAGCGGCTGGATGCCGCCGAGGACGAGGAAGCCCTGGCCCTGGACGGGCTGATGCGCTGGCGTGTCGGCCGGCAATTGATCGAGGCCCTCACCGCAACCCCCGACCCGGCCACCCAGCCGGTGGATCTGCAGCCCGCGCTGGAAGCGATGGCACGGGCCGGGGATATCCCCGGGGAGGGGCCCGGCGCCTGGCAGGCCCAGGCGCTTGTCGGCGACGTGGCCGCCATGGCCGAGCGCTATGCGGCGGTCTGCCGGCGTTGGCCAAGGGCGAGTGCGCCCGGCCGGGTCGAGCTTGATCTCGGCCTGCGGCTGATGGATACCCTGCCGGCGCTGCGGCATCCGGCGGATGACGACCACGCGGCGCTGATCGTTGGTTTTGAGCCCAGCGAGATGAAAAAAAACGGGCTTCGTTACGATCGGTTGGTGGCGCCGTGGCTGGTGCATCTGCTGGCCAACGCTGTGGTTGGCGAGGTGACCACCCGGGTGATCGGCCGCGACCAGGATGCGGTGATCGACCCGGTGGCCTGTGACACCGCGCGCCGGTGGCTGGCCCGGGTGGTGGCGCTCTGGCAGGAAGGCCGGTGCCGGCCCGTGGCGTTGCCCCCTCGCACGGCCCTCGCCCATGCCAAAAGCCCGACCACCAACGCCGCGCAGACCACCTATGAGGGCAACCGGCAGATGCACGGCGAGGTCGAGAAAAGCCCCTACGTGGCGCGACTCTACCCCGACTACGCCGCGCTTTTGGCCGACAGCGATTTTGCAGCGCTGGCCGAGGCCATCTATCGACCCCTGCTCGACGCCGCCCGGGTGGCGGACGAGGCGTCGCCATGAGCCAGGCGCTCGACCCGCTGACATTCCCCCTCGCGGGCAGCCAGCTGATCGAGGCGAGCGCCGGGACCGGCAAGACCACCGCCATCACCCGGCTCTACCTGCGACAGGTCCTTGGCCATGGCTGCCATCCATTGCTGCCGCCGCAGATCCTGGTGGTGACCTTCACCCACGCCGCCACCGAGGAGCTTCGGGATCGCATCCGCGCCCAGCTCACCGCCGCCGCCGGTTTTTTTGGCGACGACCCGTCGGCGGATGCCGATGCCGGCGATTTTCTTCAGCGCCTGCGCGATGCCTTCGACCCGGCGGAATGGCCGGATTGTGCCCGTCGCCTGACCCGGGCGGCCGAGTGGATGGACGAGGCGGCCATTTTTACCATCCACGGCTGGGCCCATCGCATGCTGCGCGAGCATGCCTTTGCCAGCGACAGTCTCTTCGAGCAGCACCTGGTCAGTGATCTGCGCCCCCGTCAGATGCAAGCGGTGCGGGATTACTGGCGTTGCCATCTGGCCTCGCTGGCGCCGGCGGAGGCGGCGGTGGTCATCGGCTGGTGTGCCGACCCCGACGCGCTTTACCAATCCATCCGGCCGCTGCTTGGTGGCGGCGAGCGACCGGATACGCCCCTGCCGCCGGCCGCCGCGGTGGCCGCCGGTCGTCGCCGACGGGCGGCGTGGCTGGAAAGCCTCACCGCGCAACCCTGGGTGGCGTGGATCGCCGAATTCCGCGAGGCCTTTCGGGCCGCCGATGAGGCCAACCAGATCGATCGCCAATCGCTGAAACCGGCCAACGTCGAAGGCTGGCTGAAAAAGCTCGAGGCCTGGGCGACCGCGCCCGAGCCCTATCCCCTGGATCTGGGCAAGGGTTGGGAGCGCCTCACCGTCGAAGGCCTGGCCGGGGCCTGGCGGACCGGCGAGCCGCCCCGGACCCAGCTTATCCTGGCGCTGCCCGAGCTCAAGGCGGCCCTTGCCCGGCCACCGGACGATGGCCGCCTGGCGTTTTTCGCCCATGCCGGCGACTGGATACGGCAGCGATTCGAAGCCGACCGGCAGCGGGCCAACGAGCTTGGCTTCGATGATCTGCTCGGCGAGCTCGACGCCGGGCTCGCCGGTGAGGGGGGCGAGGCGCTTGCCGCGATGATCCGCGAGCGCTATCCCACGGTGCTTATCGACGAGTTCCAGGATACCGACCCGCTGCAGTACCGGCTCTTCGACCGGATCTACGATATCGCCGCCAACCGGCCCGAGACCGCCGTGGTGATGATCGGCGATCCCAAGCAGTCGATCTATGCCTTTCGGGGCGCCGACATCCACACCTATCTCAAGGCCCGGTCGGCCTGCGGCGAACGGCGCCATACCCTGCGCACCAACTACCGGGCGGTCACCGGCATGGTCGAGGCGGTCAACGCGCTGTTCGCCATCGCCGAGGAGCGGCCGGACGGGCCCGGCGCCTTTCGCTTTCGGCGCGGCGATGCCAATCCCCTGCCCTTCGAACCGGCCCTCGCCGCCGGTCGGGACGACGCGCTGATTGCTCCGTCCCCGGGACACGATGCGGGGCAACCGCCGGGCAGCGCCCCGGCGCTCACCCTCTGGACCCTGCCCGAGCCCGATGACGACAAAGCGCCCGCCAAGGGCCGCGACCGCGATGCCATGGCCGCCGCCTGTGCCAGTCACATCGTCCGGCTGCTCAACGCGGCTCAGGCCGGTGAGGCCGGCTTTGGCGACGATACCGGGTGGCAGCGGCCGTTGCGTCCCGAAGACATCGCCGTGCTGGTGAATAGCCGCAACGAGGCCGCGCTGATCCGCCAGGCCATGCGCGAGCGGGGGCTTCGCAGTGTCTATCTCTCGGACAAGGACTCGGTCTATGCCACCCCCCAGGCTGCCGAAATGGCCCTTTGCCTGCGGGCGGTCGCCGAGCCCGATGATCCGGTGGCGCTTCGTTCGGCGCTCGCCACTCGCAGCCTGGGCTGGACGGCGGCGGAGCTTGACGCCCTCAACTACGACGAATCGGCCCTCGAGGCGATGATCGAGCATCTGCGGCGGTTGCGCCGGGTCTGGCGGCGACAGGGGGTGCTGCCCATGGTCCATGACCTGCTCCATGGCTTTAAGGTGCCGGCGCGGCTGCTTGCGGACCCGCTCGCCGGCGAGCGGGCGCTGACCGATTGGTTGCATATCGCCGAGCTGTTGCAGCAGGCCGGTCGCGGGCTGGATGGCGAGCATGCCCTTTTGCGCCACCTGCTCGAGGCCATCGAGGCCGCCGATGATCAGGCGGCCGGGGATGCCCATCAGATGCGGCTCGAGAGCGATGCCCACCTGGTGCGGGTGGTGACGGTGCATAAATCCAAGGGCCTGCAGTATCCGGTGGTGTTTCTGCCCTTTGCCACCGAAGGGCCCCAGTCGGGAACAGGCGATGCCATTGTTCGTTGGCACGATGACGAAGGGCGGGTACGCGTGAGCGGTCACAACGATGCCGAGGCCGGGCCGGCCGCGGCCGAAGCGGCCCTGGCCGAGGCCGTGCGCAAGCTGTATGTGGCCTTGACCCGGGCGGAATACGCGGCGTTTGTCGGCATCTGCCCGCGCAAGACCCTGCCCGACAGTGCCCTTGCCAGCCTGCTGGGCGACCGCCCCGATGATGTTCAGCCCACCACAGGCCACTGGGTGATCGCGCCCGCCCCCGACACCCGGGCCGAGCGCTATCAGGGCCCGGCCGAGACGCCGGCCACCCAGCCGGGGCGGCGCTACACCGGCACGCCCCGGGTGGACTGGTGGATCGCCAGCTACTCCGCCCTGCGCGATCGCCGCGCAGCGATGACCACCGCCGCCCGCACCGAGACCCTGCTGGCCGACGAGTCCACGCCCCACCGCTCGGCCGGTGCCGCGACGGCCGCCGAGATCACGATCTGCCACCGTCTGCCCCGCGGCGCGGCCACGGGCAGTTTTCTTCATGACTGCCTGGAATGGGCCACCCGGCAGGGGCTGCGGCGGCTTCGCGACGATGCCTCGCCGCTGGCCCGCCGGGTCGAGCAGGGCGCGCAGCTGCGCGGCTGGCAGGATCATGCATCCGCGATCAGCGACTGGCTGTGGCGGGTGATCGCCACCCCCTTGCCCCTCAACGATGACGTCGGGGCCATCGCCCTTTGTGAGACCGCCGCCCAGGTGGCGGAGCTCGAGTTCTATCTGGGCGCCAGCAACGGCGCCATCGAGCGACTCGATACGCAGATCACCGCTGCCACCCTGGGGGGTGCCGCCCGCCCACCGCTCGCCCCCGGCAAGCTCAACGGCCTGCTCAAGGGCTTTATCGATCTGGTGTTCGTCCATCAGGGCCGGTATTACGTGCTGGATTACAAATCCACCTGGCTGGGCCCGGACGATCAGGCCTATACGCCGGCCACCATCCAGGCCGAGCTGCTCAGCCGTCGCTATGACCTGCAGTCCACGCTTTATCTACTGGCCCTGCACCGGCTGTTGCGGGTGCGCCTGCCGGACTACGACCCCGATCACCACCTGGGCGGTGCCATCTCGCTTTTTCTGCGGGGGATCGATGCCCCCGGGGCCGGGGTGCACGTCGAGCGCCCCGACCCGGCAGTGATCGACAGCCTGGACCGGGAGCTCGGCCATGACTGAACCGCGGGACATTCTCAACGTCCTCCAGGCCTGGCGGGATGCCGGATGGATCCGATCGGTGGACCTGGCGCTTGCCCGGTTTATCCACGGCCAACGCGCCGGCGTGGACGAGGCGTTGTTGCTGGCCGCCGCCCTGGCCAGCCATCAACTCGGCCGCGGCCATGTCTGCCTGGATCTGCCCGCGGCCCTGGCCGATCCGGGCTCGGTGCTCTCGCTCCCGCCCCAGGACCGGGCGGGCACCACCGCCGAGGCGGATATCCCGGCGCCGGCCACGGTGCTTGGTGGACTGGATCTCGCCGGTTGGCAGCGCGCCCTGGATGATCCGGCGGTGGTCGGCGACGGGCCGGGCAGCACCCCGCTGGTCCGGGTGGGCCATCGGCTCTACCTGCGCCGGTACTGGCAGTACGAACAGCAGGTGATCGACGGGCTCACCGATCGGCTGCGCGATCCGGCAACACCGTCGCCGGCGCCGTTGCGGCCGCGCATCGACGCGCTTTTTGCTGACACCGCGGGTGCCGGGGGCACCGACTGGCAACGCATCGCCTGCGCCCTGGCCGCCCGGGGGCGGTTGGCGGTGATCACCGGCGGGCCGGGGACGGGCAAGACCACCACG
>UEZJ01000035.1_pt1 | contig 14798 bp, 15 predicted proteins | sample 1903791 | NCBI WGS metagenome assembly UEZJ01 (sample SAMEA4776353, study PRJEB27445) | saltern metagenome | biome: Hypersaline environment; feature: solar saltern; material: Pellet | place: Spain | collected 2012-08 | depth 0 m | reverse complement strand
GGGTGGCGGTATCGGCGCTCACCGGCGCCGGGCTGGACGGGCTTAAATGGCATCTGCGCGGGGTGCTGGGGGTGCGGGCCGGTGATGAGGCGGTCTTCACCGCCCGCCGCCGCCACCTGCAGGCGCTGGATGAGGCGGCGGCCGCCATTGACGAGGCGGTCTCGGCGGCCCGTGCGGGGTATGGCGAAGAGCTGGTGGCCGAGTCGCTGCGCTGTGCGCAGGACCGCCTGGGGCAGATTACCGGGGCGGTCACTACCGAGGATCTGCTTGGTCGGATATTCTCTACGTTTTGCATAGGCAAGTGATTGATTTCGATGGACAGCCAAAGCCAATACGATGTCATCGTGGTGGGCGGCGGACATGCCGGTACCGAGGCGGCCCATGCCGCGGCCCGTATGGGCGCCCATACCCTGCTACTGACCCAGAGCCTGGATACCATCGGGCAGATGAGCTGCAACCCGGCCATCGGGGGCATTGGCAAAGGCCATCTGGTGCGCGAAATCGACGCCATGGGCGGTGTCATGGGCCGGGCCATCGACCGCGCCGGCATACAGTTTCGGGTGCTCAATCAGCGCAAGGGCCCGGCGGTGCGCGCCACACGGGCCCAGGCCGATCGCAATCTCTATCGTCAGGCGGTGCGCGCCATCCTCGACGAACAGCCGCATCTGAGCCTTTTTCAGGACACCGTCGATGATCTGATCGTCGAGCGCGGCACCGTCCGCGGGGTGGTCACCGGCATGGGCCTCGCCCTGCGGGCCACCGCGGTGGTGCTCACCGTCGGTACCTTTCTGGGGGGGCGGATTCATATCGGCGATCATAATCGCCGCGGCGGCCGTGCCGGGGATGCGCCGTCCATCGCCCTCGCCGAGCGGCTGCGGGCGCTGCCCCTGCGTATTGATCGGCTGAAGACCGGAACGCCACCGCGCATCGATACCGCGAGCATCGATTATCGGGCCTTGACCGAGCAGCCCGGCGATTCGCCGGCGCCCTACTTCTCGCGCTGGAGCCGGGGTGACGAGCATCCCCGGTCGGTGAGCTGCCATATCACCCACACCAACCCCGTCACCCACGAGCATATCCGCAAGGCGCTGCATCGCTCGCCCATGTACAGCGGCGAGATCGAGGGGGTGGGCCCACGCTACTGTCCGTCCATCGAGGACAAGGTGGTCCGGTTTGCCGACCGGGACGGGCATCAGATCTTTCTCGAACCCGAGGGGCTCGACAGCCGCGAGGTCTATCCCAACGGCATCTCGACCAGCCTGCCTTTCGATACGCAGATCGCCATGGTGCGCTCCATCGACGGGCTTGCCGGGGCGCGGATCACCCGGCCGGGTTATGCCATCGAGTACGACTACCTCGACCCCCGCGATCTCCACCCCAGTCTGCAGAGCCTGCATCTGCCCGGTCTTTTTCTGGCCGGACAGATCAACGGCACCACCGGCTACGAGGAAGCGGGGGCCCAGGGGCTGCTCGCCGGCATCAATGCCGTCGCCCACGGCCGCGAGATGGCGCCCTGGGTGCCGGCACGGCACGAGGCCTATCTGGGGGTGTTGGTGGATGATCTCACCACCCGCGGCACCAGCGAGCCCTATCGCATGTTCACATCGCGGGCCGAATACCGGTTGCAGCTGCGCGAGGACAACGCCGATCTGCGCTTGATGCCCGTCGCCCGCGACTACGGATTGATCGACGAGGGCGACTGGCAGGCCTTCTGTGCCTACCGTGACGCCATCGATCGCGAGCGCCGACGCCTCGAGCAGACCATCATCCGCCCGGCGGATCTGGGTGATGACCATGGCGCCACGCGCCTGGGCAAACCGCTGCGGCGCGAGCAGAGCCTGATGGCGTTGTTGCGTCGCCCCGAAATCAGCTACGACGATCTTGCCGCCCTGTCTGCGGTGGGCGAAGCGGCGGCGGATCCGCGGGTGCGCGAGCAGGTCACCATCGCGGCCCGCTACGAGGGTTATCTCCAGCGCCAGGCCGCCCAGGTCGAAAAGCAGAGCCGCTACGAGGACCGGGCCCTGCCTGCCGATCTGGACTATACCCGGGTCGCCGGCCTGTCCCGCGAGGTGCAGGAAAAGCTCACCCACCACCGGCCCGCTACCCTGGGCCAGGCGGCCCGCATCCCCGGTGTGACCCCGGCGGCGGTGTCGTTGCTGCTGGTGCATCTGCAGCGCGGCGAGCAGCGCCAGAGCGCCTAGCAGCGGCCCAGCCGATGATGGATGATGGACTTGTCGAGGGATTGCGCCGGCTCGACCTGGACCCGGCGCTGGCGGCGCCGCTTCTGGCGTACCGTGATCTGCTGGCAAGATGGAACCGCGTCTACAACCTCTCGGCGGTGCGCCACCCCGAGGCCATGGTGGCCCGGCATCTGCTCGACAGCCTGGCCGTGCTGCCCTGGCTGCCCGCCGGCCGGCTGCTTGATGTGGGCACGGGACCGGGTCTGCCGGGTATTCCCCTTGCCATCGCCCAGCCCGATCGTGCGGTGGTCCTGCTGGAGTCGAACGGCAAGAAGGTCCGCTTTCTCCGACAGGTGGTGCTGGAGCAACGGCTTGCCAATGTCGAGATCGTCCATCGGCGTCTCGAGGCCTACGAGCCCACGCGGCGGTATGAGGCGGTGATCTGTCGGGCATTTACCGATGCCGCCGGGTTCTGGCACGGCGTGGCGCGGCTGCTGCATCCCGAGGGGGTGGCGCTGGCGATGAAAGGCCAGCGTCAGGGCGAAGAGTTGGCGGGATTGGATGCCGCCGGCGTATCATCCACATGGCAGCCGCTTCGGGTCCCGGGGCTTGAGGCCGAGCGGCATTTGCTGATCATGAAGGGCACAACGCCCGTCACAGGATAGTTCCATGGCACGGATACTGGCCATTGCCAATCAAAAGGGCGGTGTCGGCAAGACCACCACCTGCGTCAATCTGGCCGCTTCGCTGGTCAGTAACGGCCGGCGCGTGTTGCTGGTGGATCTCGACGCCCAGGGCAACGCCACCGTGGGGGCCGGGCTCGACAAGGACGCGGTGGCGGTGAGCAACTACGAGCTGCTGACCGGCGAGGCGACGGCGCAGATGGTCTGCTGCCGCGGACTCGAGCCCGGTTTTGATGTATTGCCCGCCAATGGCGATCTGACCGCCGCCGAGGTCAGCCTGATGGAAGCCGGTGAGGGCCGGGAGCGCCGGCTGCAGCAGGCCCTGGCGCCCATCATCGATGACTATGACTACATCCTCATCGATTGCCCGCCAGCGCTCAGCATTCTCACCGTCAACGCCTTTGTGGCGGCCCACGGCGTGCTCATCCCGATTCAGTGCGAGTACTACGCGCTGGAGGGGCTGAGTGCCCTGCTAGATACCATCGAGCGGGTCCGTCAGACGGTCAATCCCGATCTGGCCATCGAGGGACTGGTCCGGACCATGTTCGATGGGCGCAACAACCTGGCCACCCAGGTGGGGGCTCAGCTGTTGGCCCATTTCCCCGACCAGGTCTATCGCACCCAGATCCCCCGCAATGTCCGGCTGGCCGAAGCGCCCAGCCACGGTCTGCCGGTGCTTCAGTATGATCGCAGCTCGCGCGGCGCGGTGGCCTACATGGCCCTCGCCTCGGAGCTTCTGCGTCGCCAGGGTGCGTCGGGTCAAGCAAAAGGAGGCGTGCGATGAGTCAGCGTCGACGAGGACTGGGCCGCGGCCTGGATGCCCTGCTGGGCGAGTCGGCCGGCGAAGCAGGCAGCGGGGCAGAGGCCGCCGATCTGCGCGATCTGCCGCTGGATGCGTTGACCAGCGGCCGCTATCAGCCGCGTCGCGAGTTTGATCCGGCCGCCCTCCAGGAGCTCGCGCATTCCATTCGGGCCCAGGGGGTGGTCCAGCCCATCGTGGTCCGGCCCCTGCCGGATGGCGAGCAGTACGAGATTATCGCCGGTGAACGCCGCTGGCGGGCGGCGCAGCTGGCCGAGCTCGACGAGATACCGGCGATCGTCCGGGACATCCCGGATGAGATGGCGGTGGCGGTGGCGTTGATCGAGAACATCCAGCGCGAGGATCTCAATCCGCTGGAAGAGGCCAGTGCCTTCAAGCGGCTGACCGAGGAGTTCGGCATGACCCATCAGGCGGTGGCCGAGGCGGTCGGCCGCTCGCGGGTGGGGGTCAGTAACCTGATGCGGCTGCTGGATCTGGGCCCGGCGGTCAAAGCGCATATCGTCCGGGGCGAGCTCGAGATGGGGCATGCCCGGGCCCTTCTGGCCCTTGATGAGGCTGCCCAGGGCGAGGCCGCCGCGCGGGTGGTGGCCCAGGGGCTGACCGTGCGCCAGACCGAGGCACTGGTGCGGCGCATGCAGGCCGGTGACACCCGCCGCGAAGCCCCGGTGGAGGACCCTAATGTACGGCGGCTGCAGGAGGATCTGGCAGACAGGCTGGGGGCGGCGGTCAGGATCGAGCACGGGCAAAAGGGCAAGGGCCGTCTGGTCATCCGCTACAACAGCCTCGACGAGCTCGACGGCATTCTGGAGCATATCCGTTGAAGCCCATCGTTGAGTTCTTTATACTCCGCGCAATTTTGCGGTCGTCTGTCAGAGCAATATGTCTCTGAAAAAAGCTGCAAGCCGGGTGATCCGGCTGCAGGCGGCGATCGGAGTGGCTTCAGCGGCCCTTTGGGTGGTTGTTGGCGGGGTTCAGGCAGGTCTCGCCGCGATTGCCGGCGCCGGCATCAGCGTTTTCATGACGTTTTTTGTCGCCGTGCGTTGGTCGCTGCGCAGTGCAGGAGAGCGCGAGCCCCGGGCGATACTGGGGGCGTTCTATCGCACGCAGACCATGAAGCTCCTCCTGGGCACGGCGCTCATTTTTGTTGCTGTGCGCGCGTTTGACGATCACGCGGCCGCATTGGTGATCACGCTGGCCCTTACCCTGGCTGCCTACGGCCTGGTGTTACTGGGCGACATCGACTAGAGCTTTTGCGAACAAGGGGTTCGGCAACGTTATGGCGAGCGGATCGGCGACCGAATACGTCACCCATCATCTGGAGCACCTGACCGTCGGTGAGGGGTTCTGGACCGTGCATATCGATACCCTGGCCGTATCCTGGATCCTGGGGCTTATCTTTCTGGGCATCTTCTATGCCGTCGCCCGCAAGGCTAGTGTCGAGGCGCCCAGCGGCATTCAGACAGTGGTCGAGGCCTGTGTCGAATTCGTCGACAAGCAGGTTAGCGAGAGTTTCCACGGCCCCAAAGACTTTGTCGCCCCGCTCGGGCTGACTATTTTTGTCTGGGTGCTGTTCTGGAATCTGATGGATTTGATCCCCGTGGATCTATTCCCTGAACTGCTCAAGCTGGTGGGCATCGAGTACGTGCGTATCCTGCCCTCGGCCGACATGAACGCCACCTTCGGCCTGTCGCTGACGGTGCTCGCGCTGATCATCATCTACAGCATCAAGGGCAAGGGCGGTAAGGGCTTCGGCAAAGAGCTCTTCTGCCATCCATTCGGCAGCCACCCGTTGCTGTGGCCGGCCAACCTGATGCTCAACATCGTCGAGATGATTGCCAAGCCGGTGTCCCTGGGGATGCGGCTTTTCGGCAACCTCTACGCCGCTGAGATCATCTTTATCCTGATCGCGCTGCTGCCCATCTGGGCGCAGTGGATTCCGGGTGTCGCCTGGGCGATTTTCCATATTCTGGTCATCCCGCTACAGGCGTTTATCTTTATGGTGCTCACGATCGTGTATCTGAGCCTTGCCTACGAGGAACACTAACGCGTCGGTGGATCACCGGCCCGTGGTTTGACGGTTTTAACTTAGACGACCCTTACTGGAGGAATCATGGAAGCTATCGCTCAGGTCCAGGCGTTCACCGCCATCACCATCGGACTGATTTTTGCCTTTGCGGCGGTCGGCACCAGCATCGGCTTCGGCATGCTGGGCGGCAAGTTCCTGGAGGGCATCGCCCGCCAGCCCGAGGTTGCCGGTGTGCTGCAGGTCCGCATGTTCATCGTCGCCGGCCTGCTCGACGCGCTGTCGATCATCGGTGTGGCCTTCGCTGCGCTTTTGATGTTCGCCAACCCGCTGCTGGGCGCGCTCAGCTGAACGGCCGGGTTAACGCGTATCCCTGCCACCGGGCAGATATCGGAGAGTAGACCGTGGGCATTAACGCAACGCTGATCGGACAGATGATCACCTTCACGGTGTTCATCCTGTTCACCATGAAGTTCGTCTGGCCACCCATCAAGCAGGCCATGAGCGAGCGCGAGAAGCGGATCGCGGATGGCCTGGCCTCGGCCGAGCGCAGCCAGCACGAGCTGGAGCTCGCCAAGGAAAAGGGTGCCGAGCACATCCGTGAGGCCAAGGCACAGGCGGCCGAGATCATCGAGAAAGCCAACCGACAGGGAGCGGCGATCGTTGATGAGGCGCGCGAAGAGGCTCGAGCCGTTGCCGAGCGTGAAAAGGCCGCAGCGGACGCCCGCATCGAGCAGGAGGTGAGCCAGGCCCGGGCCGAGCTCCGGCGCCAGGTCTCCGATCTGGCGATCCTGGGTGCCAGCCGCATCCTCGAGCGCGAGGTGGACGCGAAGGCCCACCAGAAGATGCTCGACGAACTGGCCGAGCAGGTCTGAGGCAGTCATGGCGCAGGAAACCACGGTTGCCCGCCCCTACGCCGAGGCCGCATTCGATCTGGCGCGCGGGGCCGATGCCCTGGCGGGCTGGGCCGATGGGCTGGCCAATGCCGCGGCGGTGGTCGCCGACGAACGGGTGGATGCCCTGCTGCGCAACCCCAGGGTCGAGGCCGAGCAGAAGGCCGGTTTCATCCTTGAGGTGTGCGGCGAGTCGCTGGACCTCCAGCAGCGTAACTTTATCCGTCTGCTCGTCGAACGCGACCGCATCGGGGTGTTGCCGGAAATCCGCCGTCAGTATGACGAGCTGCGGGCCCGGCACGAGCGCACCCTCGATGCCGAGCTGGTGACCGCCCAGCCGGTGGATGATGCGGTCCGCGACCGGGTCGCCGCCGCGCTGTCGAAGCGCCTGGACCGGACGGTCAGCCTGGATGCGCGGGTCGACGAAACACTCATTGGCGGTGCGATCGTTCGCGCCGGCGACATGGTCATCGATGGATCGGTGCGGGGCCGTCTCGCCAGCCTGACCGGCGCCATCAGCCGTTAAGAGGACAGATTTGATGCAACTTAATCCCACCGAAATCAGCGATCTGATCAAACAGCGCATCGAGAACTTCGATGCGGTGGCCGAAGCCCGTAACGAGGGGACGGTGGTCAGCGTTACCGATGGCATCGTCCGCATCCACGGGCTCAGCGACGCCATGCAGGGCGAGATGCTGGAGTTCCCCGGCGAGACCTACGGCATGGCGCTCAACCTCGAGCGCGACTCGGTTGGCGCCGTGGTCCTGGGCGACTACTCGCATTTGAGCGAGGGCGATGCGGTGCGGACCACCGGCCGCATCCTCGAAGTGCCGATTGGCGAGGCCCTGCTGGGTCGGGTGGTCAACGCCCTGGGTGAGCCGATTGACGGCAAGGGCGCGATCAAGGCCGATGTCACCGCACCGGTGGAGAAGGTCGCCCCCGGCGTGATCGCACGGCAGTCCGTGGATCAGCCGGTACAGACCGGTCTGAAGGCCGTCGACTCGATGGTGCCGGTGGGCCGTGGGCAGCGCGAGCTGATCATCGGTGACCGTCAGACCGGTAAGACCGCGGTGGCGGTGGATGCCATCATCAACCAGAAGGGCACCGGCATTAAGTGCATCTACGTGGCGGTGGGCCAGAAGGCTTCCTCCATCGCCAACGTGGTGCGCAAGCTCGAAGAGCACGGCGCGCTGGAGCACACCATTGTGGTGGCGGCCTCGGCGGCCGAGTCGGCGGCGCTGCAGTTCATCGCCCCCTATGCCGGCTGCACCATGGGCGAGTTCTTCCGCGACCGCGGCGAAGACGCCCTGATCATCTACGATGACCTCTCCAAGCAGGCTGTAGCCTACCGTCAGGTCTCGCTGCTGCTGCGTCGCCCGCCGGGTCGTGAGGCCTTCCCGGGTGATGTGTTCTACCTCCATTCACGGCTGCTCGAGCGCGCCGCGCGCATTAACGCCGATGAGGTGGAGCGCCTGACCAACGGCGAGGTCAAAGGCAAGACCGGGTCGCTGACGGCGCTGCCGATCATCGAAACGCAGGCCGGTGACGTCTCGGCATTCGTGCCCACCAACGTCATCTCCATCACCGACGGGCAGATCTACCTCGAGACCGACCTTTTCAACGCCGGCGTGCGTCCGGCCATCAACGCCGGTCTTTCGGTCTCGCGTGTTGGCGGCTCGGCCCAGACCAAGGTCATCAAGAAACTGGGCGGTGGCATCCGCCTGGCCCTGGCGCAGTACCGCGAGCTGGCGGCCTTCGCGCAGTTTGCTTCGGACCTGGACGAGTCCACCCGCAAGCAGCTCGAGCGCGGCCAGCGGGCGATGGAAATCCTCAAACAAGGGCAGTACGCACCGCTTTCGGTGGCGTTCATGGGCATCTCGCTCTACGCACTCAACGAAGGCTACCTCGACGAGCTCGAGCTCAAGCAGGTGGGTAACTTCGAAGGGGCGCTGCATCAGTATGTCGCCAACAACTACGCTGATCTGGTCAAGCAGATCAACGAGACCGGCGACTACAGCGACGAGATCCAGAGCCAGCTGAAAAAGGCCCTGGATGACTTCAAAGCCAACGGCACCTGGTAACGGGACGGGAATAAGGCCATGTCCGGCGCAAAGGAAATCCGCACTCAGATCAAGAGTGTGAGCAACACGCAGAAAATCACCACGGCCATGGAGATGGTCGCGGCCTCGAAGATGCGTGGCGCCCAGCAGCGCATGCAGGCGGCGCTGCCCTATGCCGAGAAGATGCGGCAGGTGATCGGCCATCTGGCCAATGCCAACCCCGAGTATCAGCACCCGTTTCTGGTCCGCCGCGACGAGGTCAAGCGGATCGGCTACATCATCGTCTCCAGCGATCGGGGGCTTTGCGGTGGTCTCAACAACAACCTGTTCCGCACCATCATCAAAGCGCTGCGTGACCATGACCAGGCCGGACAGGAGACGCGCCTGTGCACGGTAGGCTCGAAGGCCATTCAGTTCTTCAGCCGGCTGTCGGCCCCAGTCATCGGTGAGGTCTCGCAGCTCGGTGACACGCCCTCGCTGCAGGATCTCATCGGCACGGTGAAGGTGGTCATGGATCAGTACGCCGAGGGCGAGCTGGATCAGGTCTACATCTGCTACAACCGGTTCGTGAACACCATGACCCAGAGCCCGACGGTCGAGCAGCTATTGCCGTTGCCGGAGCACGCCGACGACGAGACGGCCAAGCGCACGCACAGCTGGGATTACATCTACGAGCCGTCGGCGCCGCAGGCGCTGGATCTGCTGCTCGAGCGCTACATCGAGTCGCTCGTCTATCAGGCGGTGGTCGAGAACATCGCCTGCGAGCAGGCGGCCCGCATGGTGGCCATGAAGTCGGCCTCGGATAACGCAGGCAAGCTCATTGATGATTTGAACCTTGCCTACAACAAAGCGCGCCAGGCAGCGATCACCACGGAGCTCTCCGAGATCGTGGCCGGCGCCGAAGCCGTCTAGCGTCAACGGCACTTAACAAACGAATACAACGCTTTCGCGAAGAGGATCCGCGCTATGAGTTCAGGAAAGGTCGTCCAGATCATCGGTGCCGTGGTGGATATCGAATTCCCCCGCGATGCCGTGCCCAAGGTCTATGACGCGCTGGAGGTCGCCAGTCGTGAGCTGGTGCTCGAGGTCCAGCAGCAGATTGGCGACGGGGTCGTCCGCGCCATCGCCATGGGCAGCACCGACGGCCTGCAGCGCGGTGTCGAGGTGACCAACACCGGCGCGCCCATCTCGGTGCCGGTGGGCGAGAAAACCTTGGGGCGCATTATGAACGTGCTCGGCGAGCCGGTGGATGATGCCGGTGATGTGGGCGCCGAGACCAGCTGGCCCATCCACCGCAAGGCACCGTCCTACGAAGAGCAGGCCGGTTCCACCGAGTTGCTCGAGACCGGCATCAAGGTCATCGATCTGCTTTGCCCCTTCGCCAAGGGCGGCAAGGTCGGCCTGTTCGGCGGCGCCGGCGTGGGCAAGACCGTCAACATGATGGAGCTCATCCGCAACATCGCCATCGAGCATTCCGGCTACTCGGTGTTCGCCGGTGTCGGTGAGCGGACCCGTGAGGGGAACGACTTCTACCACGAGATGAAGGAGTCGGACGTCCTCGATAAGGTGGCGCTGGTCTACGGCCAGATGAACGAGCCACCGGGCAACCGCCTGCGCGTCGCCCTCACCGGGCTGACCATGGCCGAGTACTTTCGCGACGAGGGCCGTGACGTGCTGATGTTCATCGACAACATCTACCGTTACACCCTTGCCGGTGTCGAGGTCTCGGCGCTGCTCGGCCGCATGCCGTCGGCAGTGGGCTATCAGCCGACCCTCGCCGAGGAGATGGGCGTCCTGCAGGAGCGCATCACCTCCACCAGCAAGGGTTCGATCACCTCCATCCAGGCGGTCTACGTGCCCGCCGACGACCTTACCGACCCGTCGCCGGCCACCACCTTCGCCCATCTGGACGCCACTGTGGTGCTGGCCCGCTCCATCGCCGAGCTGGGCATCTACCCCGCGGTGGACCCGCTTGACTCCACCTCCCGTCAGCTCGACCCGCAGGTGGTGGGCCAGGAGCATTACGACACCGCCCAGGACGTCCAGCAGGTATTGCAGCGTTACAAGGAGCTGCAGGATATTATCGCCATTCTGGGCATGGACGAGCTCTCCGAAGAGGACAAGCAGACGGTGACCCGGGCGCGCAAGATCCAGCGATTCCTCTCGCAGCCGTTCTTCGTCGCCGAGGTCTTCACCGGATCGCCGGGCAAGTACGTCTCGCTCAAGGAGACCATCCGTGGCTTCCGGGCCATTGTGGATGGTGAGCATGACGACCTGCCCGAGCAGGCCTTCTACATGGTGGGCTCGATCGACGAAGCCGTCGAAAAGGCCCGTAACCTCTAAGGTAGCGCCCCTATGGCCATGACCATGCATATCGACATCGTCAGCGCGGAGGAGTCCATCTACTCGGGTACGGCCTCCTACATCCTCGCCCGGGCCACCGAGGGCGAGGTGGGCATCTACCCGCGCCACCTGCCCATGCTGGTCCAGCTCCAGCCCGGCGAGGTGACGGTGCGCGATGAGTTTGACGAGGAACAGCATTATTATGTCTCGGGCGGCACCATGGAGGTTCAGCCCCATGTGGTGACCATCCTGGCGGATGCCGCCACCCGGGCCCGGGACATTGACGAGGCCGCCGCTAAGGAGGCCCAGCGTCGGGCCGAGCAGGCGCTGGCCAACCAGACCAGCGAAATCGACTACGCCCGGGCGCAGGCCGAGCTGGTGGAGGCCGCCGCCCAGCTGCGCACCATCCAGAAACTGCGCAAGACCGCCAACAAGGGCTGACCCCGGCCGGGCAGCCCGGAGCTGCTTGAGGAGCCGACATGCCCAAACCACTGCTATCGGTCGTTGTCCTTGCCGCCGGCGAGGGCAAGCGCATGCGCTCCGCAACACCCAAGGTCCTGCACCCCGTGGCCGGCGAGCCCATGATCGGCCATGTCCTGGCCGCGGCCCGGGCCCTCGAACCGGCGGCCATTCATGTCGTCCACGGTCATGGTGGCGATCAGGTCCAGGCCCAATTTGACGAGAACGACCTGCACTGGGCCCATCAGGCCGAGCAGCTTGGCACCGGTCACGCGGTCGCCCAGGCCATGCCGGCGATTGCCGATGACCATCAGGTGCTGGTGCTCTGCGGCGATGTGCCGCTGATCCAACCCGACACGCTGCGCGACCTGGTGGACGCCGCCGGCCGCGAGGCCGCCCTTTTGAGCGTGGTGCTCGACGACCCCAGCGGTTATGGCCGCATCCTGCGCGACACCGACGGCGCCGTCGCCGGCATTGTCGAGGACAAGGATGCCACCGCCGAGCAGCGCCAGGTGACCGAAATCAACACCGGCATCCTCTGCCTGCCCGCCGGCCGACTGCGCGGCTGGCTGGCCCGTCTGGATGCCGGTAATGCCCAGGGCGAGCTTTATCTGACCGACTGCATTGCCATGGCCCGGGCCGATGGCGTCGCCGTCCACGGGGTGCGGGCCGCCGATCCCTGGGAGGTCCAGGGCGTCAACGACCAGGTTCAGCTCGCCGCCGTCGAGCGGGCCTGCCAGCGGCGCTCGGCCCAGCGGTTGATGCGCGACGACGGCGTGGCCCTGGCCGACCCGGCGCGGTTCGACCTGCGCGGCCGCCTGACGGCGGGTCGGGACTGCCGCATCGATGTCGATGTCATCATCGAAGGCGAGGTGGTGCTGGGAGACGGCGTGGAGATCGGCCCCTTCACCCGGTTGCGGGATACCCGAATCGGCGCCGGTACCCGGATCCTGGGCCACTGCGAGATCGAGGCCAGCGACATCGGTACCGGAGCGCGCATTGGTCCGTTTGCCCGGTTGCGTCCCCGCAGCGTTCTCGGAGACGCTGTGCGGGTGGGGAATTTCGTCGAGACCAAAAACGTGGCGGTGGCCACCGGCAGCAAGCTCAACCATCTCTCGTATCTGGGTGATGCCGATATCGGCGAGGGGGTGAACGTCGGCGCCGGCACCATCACCTGCAACTATGACGGCCGCGACAAGCATCTCACCCGAATCGGTGATCGGGTCTTCATCGGCTCGAACACCGCCCTGGTGGCACCCATCGAGGTCGGCGACGATGTCACCATCGGCGCGGGCACCACCCTGCGCGATGATGTGGCCGCCGACAGCCTGGCCGTTGATGCCACCCGACCCCGACAGATCAAGGGCTGGCGGCCGGACGACGCCGGCCAGCAAAGCGGAGACTGAGCGTTATGTGCGGAATTGTCGCAGCGGTGGCCGAGCGCGAGGTCTCCCCCATCCTGCTCGAGGGCCTGCGCCGTCTGGAATACCGCGGCTATGACTCCGCCGGCCTGGCCGTGCTGGATGCCGATGCCCGGCTGCAGCGTCATCGTGCCGTGGGCAAGGTCGAGGCGCTGGCCACCGCCCAGTCCCGCCAGCCCATTTACGGCTCGCTTGGCATCGCCCACACCCGCTGGGCCACCCATGGCGCGCCCACCGAGGCCAATGCCCACCCGCATATGGCAAGTGACGATGTGGCGATTGTCCACAACGGCATCATCGAAAACCACGAAGCCCTGAGGGGTGAGCTGACCGCCGCCGGTTATCCCTTCGCCTCCGAAACGGACACCGAAGTGGTGGTGGTGGCCATCCACGACCGCCTTGCCGCTGGTGATGATCTTCTATCCGCCGTGAAGGCGGTCACCGCCCGACTCGAGGGGGCGTTCGCGCTGGGCGTGATCAGCCGCCACGAGCCGGGCCGCCTGATCGCCGCCCGTCGAGGCAGCCCGCTGGTGGTGGGTATCGGCATCGGTGAGCATTTCATCGCCTCGGATGTGGCGGCCCTGTTGCCGGTGACCCGCGATTTCGTCTACCTCGAGGAAGGGGATATCGCCGATATTCGCCGCGACCGCCTGCAAATCCTCGATGCCCAGGGCGGGGCGGTCGAGCGGCCGGTCAAGACCTCGTCGCTTACTGCAGATGCCGCCGAGCGTGGTGGCTATCGGCACTTCATGGCCAAGGAAATCCACGAACAATCCCGTGCCGTGGCCGAAACACTCGAGGGCCGCATCAGCGATGGCCACGTGCTGCCGCAGGCGCTGGGACCACAGGCCGCCGAGCTGCTCGGCGCCGCCCGGCGGGTGCAGATCGTCGCCTGTGGCACCAGCTATCACGCCGGGCTTGTGGCCCGTTACTGGTTCGAGTCCATCGCCGGGCTGCCCTGCGAGGTCGAGGTGGCCAGCGAGTACCGCTACCGTCCCCATGTGGTGCCACCGGATACGCTTTTCCTCACACTCTCGCAGTCCGGCGAGACCGCCGATACCCTGGCCGCCCTGCGCGAGGCCAAGGGCCTGGGGTACAAGGCGACCCTGGCCATCTGCAACGTCCCGGAAAGCTCACTGGTCCGCGAATCCGACCTGGTGATGATGACTCGGGCCGGGCCCGAGATCGGGGTGGCCTCCACCAAGGCGTTCACCACCCAGTTGACCGCCCTGCTGCTCACCGTGCTGGCCGCCGCCCGCAGCAAGGGGCTCGCCGGCAGCGAAGAAGCCACCCTGGTGGGGGCGTTGCGCCAGCTGCCCCGGCAGATCGACGCCGTGGTGGGGCTCGAACCCCGGATCGAGGGCCTGGCCGAGCAGTTCGTGGACAAGCACCACAGCCTCTTTCTGGGGCGTGGGTCCCAGTACCCCATCGCTATGGAGGGGGCGCTCAAGCTAAAGGAGATCTCCTATATCCACGCCGAGGCCTACCCCGCCGGCGAACTCAAACACGGCCCGCTGGCCCTGGTGGATGCCGACATGCCGGTCATCACCGTCGCGCCCAACGATGATTTGGTAGAAAAGCTCAAATCCAACCTCCAGGAGGTACAGGCCCGCGGCGGGCGGCTGCTGGTCTTCGCCGACGAGGCCTCGGCCCCGGCCGCCACCGCCGATTGCCAGGTGATGACCCTCCCGGCGGTCCACGAGGTCACCGCACCGCTTCTCTACACCATCCCGTTACAGCTGCTCGCCTATCATGTGGCGGTGCTCAAGGGCACCGATGTGGACCAGCCGCGGAATCTGGCCAAGTCGGTGACGGTGGAATAACCCCGCTCCGCTGTGTCTCAACTATCCCGCTCGATCGCCGGCCTGGCCCTTGCCGTGGCCATGGGGCTGACCGTCCTCTCGACACTGGCCGGG
>UEZJ01000034.1_pt1 | contig 15180 bp, 8 predicted proteins | sample 1903791 | NCBI WGS metagenome assembly UEZJ01 (sample SAMEA4776353, study PRJEB27445) | saltern metagenome | biome: Hypersaline environment; feature: solar saltern; material: Pellet | place: Spain | collected 2012-08 | depth 0 m | reverse complement strand
AGGCCGGGTGGGTCGCGGTAACGGTCGCCGACGGTGCCGACGACACAGCCCTTTTGGCGGCGCTGGAGCAGGCCCTGGAGAGGCAAAAAGATGACTGAAGAGAAGGACCAGCCGGAGGCAAAACCGGCCGATCAGCCACCGGTGGAGGCCACCGCGGAGACCGGATCCACCGATGAGGCCACCGACACGGGCGACGCTGGCCAGGGATCGCGAACCGGCGACGGGGACGAGACCGCCAGCGCCCCGGCCCGCCGCCGCGGATGGGGGCTGGCCGTGCTGTGGGTGGCCCTGGTTGCGACGGCTGCCGGTGTCGGGTACCTGTACTGGCAGGTGCAGTCGTTGCAGGCGCAAACCGCAGCGATGGTCAGCCAGTCGGCACTGGAGCGCCTTGCCGATCGTCACGACACCGCGCTGGGCGAACTCTCTGGGCGGGTCAGCAACCTCAACGAACAACTCGAATCGCGACTCCAGTCCCTGGCGCGTATCGAAAACCGGCTGGCCGATGGCCAGTCCGAGCGCGAGACCCTCATCGACCGGGTGGATCAGCTCTACCGTCGGGCCCAGTCCGATGCCGATGACTGGCGCCTGGCCGAGGCCGCCTACCTGGCCCAGCTCGCCATTCAGCGTCTGGAGCTGATGGACGATGTCGGCGGGGCCCTGGAGGCGCTGGAACGGGCCGACCAACGGCTGGCCGGCCTGGGCGGTGCCGGGGTGGACCGTCGCGAAGCCATCGCCGCGGCGGTGGACCGACTTCTGGATGTCGAGCGTCCGCAGCGCCGACGGATCAATACAGCCCTGGACGAGTTGGCCGGCCAGCTCGAGCGCCTGCCGCTGGCCGCCTCTGCTCTGACCCGCGTCGAGGCCAAGGACACTGGGCCGAGCGAGGATGGCGGCGTCAGCGAGGGTTGGCAGGGCCGGCTGGAGCGGGCCTGGCAGCGTTTGCGACAGGGCCTCGGCGAGCTGGTGGTGGTCAGCCGCGACCGCGATGTGCAGCCGCTCCCCGACGCCAATGCCCGGTTCCTGCTCGAGCAGAACCTGCTGCTGCAGATCGAATCGGCCCGGGTGTCGGCGTTACGTGGCGAGACGGCCGCGTATCAAAGCGCCATTGAACGGCTGGATGCCTGGGTGGCCGCCTATTTTGATCCCGGTGCCGAAGCGGTGATCGCCGCCCGTGAGACCCTCGCCACCCTTGCCGAGCGTCGGGTGGCCATCGATCCGCCGGCCATCCGGCCGCTGCTGGCGCCGGTACTGGATGACGGGGTGAGTCAGTAATGCGACGCGTGATCCTGTTGGTCCTGCTGCTGCTCGTGAGCGTGGCCGGTGCGTTGTGGCTGGAGGCCCGGCAGGGGTTTGTCCTGCTGCGACTCGGAGAGCTTACCGTCCAGGCCAGTCTGTTTGTCGCCGCTCTGGCGGTGATCGTGGCCGGTGTGCTCATCTGGCTGGTGGTGGGGCTTTTGCAAAAGCTCTTCCGCGCCCCGGGGAGGGTTCGCGGCCGCTGGCAGCGCCATCGCCGGGTACGGGCCAACCGCGAGCTGGTCGATGGGCTCATCGAGCTGGCCGAGGGCCGCTACGCGGCGGCCGAGCGGCATCTGCAGACCACCGCGGAGGCCGCGTCGCAGCCGGTGGTCCATCATCTACTCGCGGCCCTGGCCGCCCATCGTCAGGGTGACTGGACGCGTCGCGACCAGCGGCTGGCGGATGCCGACCTTTGGGACGACCGCGCCCGGGTAGCCGTCAACGTGGTCAAGGCCCAGCTTCAGGTCGACGCCGGTCAGTGGGAAGAGGCCCTCGCCACCCTGGGTTGGTTGCGCGAGCGTGCCCCGGGCAATCCACGGGTGCTGATGCTGCTCACCGATGCACTGCAGGCGGTGGGTGACGAACAACGGCTCATCGAGCTTTTGCCCGACCTGCGCCGCAGCGAGGCGATCGACGAAAACCGCCTGGCCAGCATCGAGCGTCGAGCCTTCGACCGGCAGCTGACCCAACTGGGTGTCGAGACCTCGGCCGATGCGCTCGAGCGGGTCTGGAAGGGCCTGCCCCGGTCGCGGCGTCGCGATCCGCATCTGCAGGCGCGGTTTGCCCGGGCATTGATCGCCGCAGACTGTCCGGCGACAGCGGAAAAGCGGCTTCGACGGTGGTTGAAGCGTCGGTGGGAGCCGGCGTTGGTGGAGGTGTTCGGTGAGCTTCGCACCGACCCGCCGGAGAAGGCGCTGCAACCGATCGCCGAGTGGTTGCAGCAGCGCCCGGACGATCCGGTGTTGTTGCTGGCCGCCGGCCGACAGGCCCTGGCCGCCGAGCACTGGGGCCAGGCGCGCAACTATCTCGAGGCGGCCGTTGCCCGAGGGCGCGAACCAGCGGCACTGCGCCTTCTGGCGGATCTCTACGAGCGCCTTGGCGAACAGGAACACGCCCGGCGAACCTATCGCCAGGCGCTGGGCATGGATGGCGGCGAGCCGCTGGCGGCCCCCGCCTCAGACGGTCAGAACGGTTGACCCGGTGGTCTGCCGTGCCTCGAGGGCACGGTGGGCCTCCGCGGCCTGGGCCAGGCCGAACCGGCGGCCGATCTCGATGGACACCACCCCCTTGGCCACGACATCAAATAACGCCTCGGCGGCCGCCCGCATCGGCTCACGTTCGCCGACGTAATCGAACATGGTCGGCCGGGTCATGAACAGCGAGCCACCGGCGGCCAGCTCGCCGACCTCGATGGCCGGGGGCTTGCCCGAGGACTGGCCAAAGCTCACCAGCATGCCACGGCGCCGCAGACAGCCCAGGGACTGGCGCAGCGTATCGGCGCCCACCGAGTCATAGGCAACGGCAACCCCCTCGCCGCCGGTGATCTGGCGGACACGCTCGCCGATATCCTCATCACGGTAGAGAACGGGATGGTGGCAGCCGTGGGCGCGGGCCAGTTCGGCCTTGGCCTCACTGCCCACGGTGCCAATCACGGTGGCGCCGAGATGACGGGCCCACTGGCAGAGGATCAGGCCCACGCCACCAGCGGCGGCATGGACCAGAACCGCATCCCCCGGCTGCACGGCATAGACCCGTTTGAGCAGCATGTGTGCGGTCATGCCCTTGAGCATCATCCCGGCGGCCTGCTCATTGCCAATGACGGCGGGCAGCTTGACCAGACTATCGGCGCTGATCACCCGCTCTTCGGCATAGGCCCCGGGGGGACGAGCGGCGTAGGCCACCCGATCGCCGACGGCCACATCCGACACGCCCTCGCCCACGGCGATGACCTCGCCGGCGGCCTCGAAACCGGGGGTAAAGGGCATGGCCGCCGGCTGATAGACACCGGTACGAAAGTAGACATCGATGTAGTTGAGCCCGATGTGACTGTGATGCAGCCGAACCTCGCCGGGGCCGGGGTCGGCCACCGTCACCGACTCGAGACCGAGCACCTCCGGGCCGCCGAACTGATGGATGCGAATGGCGTCGGTCATGGGTTACCTCCCTGGTCACCGGCCGCCATGGCTGCCTCGACACCCGCCAACGCGGTCAGGTTGACCACGCCGCGCACGGTCACCGATGGGGTGAGGATATGGGCCGGTTTGGACATCCCCAGGATAATGGGTCCGATAGAGACCGCATCGGTCACGGTCTTGAGCAGGTTAAAGGCGATATTGGCCGCATCCAGCGTGGGCATGATCAGCAGGTTGGCTTCGCCCTCGAGCTGCGAGTTGGGAAAGATGCGGTTGCGGATTGCCTCGTTGAGGGCGGCGTCGCCGTGCATCTCGCCTTCGACCGCCAGCGACGGATCGCGGTCTTCGATGAGCTGCAGCGCCTCGCGCATCTTGGCCGCCTCGGGCGCATCCGAGGTGCCGAAATTGCTGTGCGACAGCAGCGCCACCTTGGGGGTCATGCCAAAACGCCGAATCTCGTCGGCGGCCAGCACCGTCATCTCTGCCAGCTGGTGGGCGTTGGGGTTCTGGTTGACGTAGGTGTCGCACAAAAAGAGCGTGCCCTTGGGGGTGATGATGGCGTTCATGGCCGTTAGGTTGCGCACCCCGGTTCGCCGTCCCAGCACCTCGTTGACGTAGTCGAGCTGGCGGTGATACTTGCCCACCGCGCCCGAGAGCATGGCATCGGCCTCGCCCCGCCGGACCATGAGCGCGGCGATGACGGTGTTGCGCGTGCGCACGATCTGTCGGGCACGGTCCGGTGTGACGCCGCGCCGCTCCATGATGGAGTGGTAGAGCTGCCAGTATTCCTTGAATCGCGGATCGTCCTCGGGGTCGACCAGCTCGACATCCTGGTCCAGCTCGAGCCGCAGCCCCAGGCGCTCGATGCGCATCTTCACCACCCGACGGCGGCCGATGATGATCGGCTTTGCCAGGCGATCGTCCACCACCAACTGAACCGCCTGGAGGATGCGCTCGTCCTCGCCATCGCCATAGACCACCCGTTTGGGGTCCTGGCTGGCCCGCTCGAAGATAGGCTTCATGAGCAGGCCCGACTGGAAGACATAGTCGGACAGGCGCCGCTTGTAGGCGGTGAAATCTTCGATGGGGCGGGTGGCCACGCCGCTTGCCATGGCCGCACGCGCCACCTCGGGCGCGATGCGAGTGATCAGCCGTGGGTCGAAGGGCTTGGGGATGAGGTATTCCGGGCCAAAGGAAAGCGGCTTGCCGCCGTAGGCGGCGATCACCACATCCGATGATTCCATGGTGGCCAGATCGGCAATGGCGCGGACACAGGCCTTTTTCATCTCGTCGTTGATGGTGGTCGCCCCGACATCCAGTGCGCCGCGAAAGATGAAGGGAAAGCACAGGACGTTGTTGACCTGGTTGGGGTAGTCGGAGCGGCCGGTGGAGATGATGGCGTCCGGGCGGGCCGCCAGGGCCTCTTCGGGCCAGATCTCGGGTGTCGGGTTGGCCAGCGCCATGATCATGGGCTTGTCGGCCATGCGCTTGACCATGTCGGCGGTCAATACCCCCGGCGCCGACAGGCCAAGAAAGATATCCGCATCGGCGATCGCCTCATCCAGGCTGCGGGCGTCGGTGTCGGCGGCATAGACCGCCTTGCGATCGTCCATGTATTCCTTGCGGCCGCGGTAGATGACGCCCTGACGGTCGGTGGCGATGACGTTCTCGGGGCGCAGCCCCATCGACACCAGCAGATCCAGGCAGGCGATGGCCGAGGCCCCGGCGCCCGAGGTCACCAGCTTGACGTCCTCAAAGCGCTTGTCCACCAGTCGCAGACCGTTGTAGATGGCCGCCGCCGCGGTAATGGCGGTACCGTGCTGGTCGTCGTGGAAGACCGGGATGTTCATGCGCTCGCGGAGTTTTGCCTCCACCTCGAAGCACTCCGGCGCCTTGATGTCCTCGAGGTTGATCCCGCCAAAGGTCGGCTCGAGGCGGGCAATGGTCTCGACCAGGGCATCGGCATCGGTCTCGTTGACTTCGATGTCAAAGACGTCGATGCCCGCGAACTTCTTGAAAAGGACCCCCTTGCCCTCCATGACCGGCTTGGAGGCCAGCGGGCCGATGGCCCCCAGGCCCAGGACCGCGGTGCCGTTGGTGATCACGCCCACCAGATTGCCCCGGGCGGTGACCCGGGCAGCTTCGCGCTCGTCCTCGACGATCGCCTCGCAGGCGGCGGCCACGCCCGGGCTGTAGGCCAGGGCCAGATCCCGCTGGTTGGCCAGGGGTTTGGTCGGAGCGACCTCGATCTTGCCGGGGGTGGGTTGGCGGTGGTACTCGAGCGCGCTTTGTTTGAAGTCCTCTGCCATGGTCGTTCCCTTGGGTGCTAGTGATTGTTATGGGATAGCAATGATTGAAGCTGATCCTTGAACGCATCCGGTGCCTCGGCGTGCACCCAGTGGCCCACACCGGGCAGACCGACTCGGGTGGCGTCGGGAAACAGCCGTTCGATGGCCTGCTGGCCCTCCTCCTGCACATAGCCCGATGCCTCGCCATGCAAAAAGCAGGCGGGCCCGGTCCATGGTTGATCCAGATCGGCCGGCCAGGACTGGATGACCGGCAGTTGTTCGCCCAGTATCGCCAGCGGGATCCGCCATGACCAGCCGTTTTTGTCGCGCTGCAGATTGGTGAGCAGAAACTGCCGGATCGCCGGCTGCGGGATGGCCGACGCCAATGCCCGGTCCGCGGCCTGTCGGCTGTCGATGGCACTCAAATCCAGCGCCTGGAGGGTTTTGATCAGGCGGCCATGCTCCTGGCTGTGGTCATAGCTGACCGGCGCGATATCCACCACCATCAACCCGGCGAGGCGCGCCGGGGCGATCTGTGCCATCGCCATGGCCACCTTGCCGCCCATGCTGTGGCCGACCAGGGTGACGCGCTCGAGCGCCAGCCGATCGATGAGCCGCACAACATCTTTGGCCATGCTCGGATAGTCCATCGCCGGGTGGTGGGGCGAGCTGCCGTGGTTCCGCAAATCCGGCCGGATGATGTGGTAGTGCCGGGTAAGCTCGCCGGTCACACCACGCCAGTTGTTGCCCGAGCCGTACAGCCCGTGGAGCATGATCACCGGGGGGCCGTCGCCCTCGTGTTGAAACGCAAGGTCGAGGGTCTCGCTCATGCCGGATGCGCCTCGGTTGGGGTGAGTTGCTGCAGCGACTGCAGGGCCACCGCCAGCATGGCCGGTTCGGGTTGCAGGGCGCCGGTGACCTGTTCGGCGGTACTCCGGAACGCCTCGGCGGCGGTCTGGTGCTCGGCAAGCCAGCGCTCGACCCGCTCGGCGGGGTCGGCCTCGGGGGTCCGCCTGAGGATGGCTTCGGTGACCTGCCGCCGGCTGTCATGGATGCTATCGAGCAGCCCGCTGCGGAATCGCGATTGCCAGTCGTCCATCGGCTCGAATGCCGTCACCGTATCGATCAACGCCCCGGTGCCCAGGGACCGGGCGGCGGCAAAATGCACCCGGGCGGCCTCATCGAGGTTTGCCCGGGTTTCGGCGGCGGCGTCGTGGATGTCCAGCACCGGATAGAGCATGACCAGCCGGGCCATGGTCGCGGCCAACGACGCCGGCACCCCGGCGTCGCATTGCCGGGCATACCGTTCATCGATCAGGGCCTGATCGGCCGGACTGATCAGCCCGTCCAGCCCTTGGCGGTACCGCGCCACCGCCGACGCCAGCGCTGTGGTGTCATCGGCCTCGCGGGTAGCCGGCCGGCGATGGCGCAGCAGCCAGAGGGTGGTGCGTTCGTGCAGATCGCAGAGCTCGTGGAGCATGACCCGCTGGTGGGCGGCGCTGACCTGGCCGGTCAGGGCATCGATGTCGTCCCACAGGGCAGGCAGTTCGAAGATCGCCTCGGCCTGCAGAAATGCGGTGACGGCTGCCGGGACGGTGCGGCCGGTGGCCTCGGTGACCCGTTGCAGAAAGGTCGCTCCCATGCGGTTGAGCACATGGTTGGCCAGTCGGGTGGCAAGGATTTCCCGGCGCAGGGGATGCTGGTCGATTCGTTTGCCAAAGCGCTCGCGGAGGGCCTGTGGAAAGTACTGCCGCAGGATCCGCTGGTGGTCGCCGGCATCAAGCGTTTCGTCGTCCAGCAGCGCACCATAGGTGTCGATCTTGACGTAGGCCAGCAAAATGGAGAGTTCCGGGCGGGCCAGGCCCAGGCCGCGCTGCTGTCGCTCGGTGATGCCCTCATCGTCGGGGAGCTGTTCGACTGCGCGCTCTAGCTGGCCGGCGCGCTCGAGCACGCGCATGCAGCGGGCCTGCTCGTTGAGCCGGGGGGCGGCATGATCCTCCATGAGGCTGAGCGCCCGGGTCTGGTCGTCGTTGTTGGCGAGCACATGGGCGGCCACATCCTCGGTCATGGCGGCAAGCAGTTCCCGGCGATCTGCCTCGTCCAGTTCGCCATCGTCCATGACGCCGTTGAGCAGGATCTTGATATTGACCTCGTGGTCGGAGCAGTCGACCCCGCCGGAGTTGTCGATGGCATCGCTGTTGACCCGGCCACCGGCCAGGGCAAAAGCGACCCGACCCAGGGCCGTGACCCCCAGGTTGCCGCCCTCGCCGATGACCCGGCAGCGCAGTGATTCGGCATCCACCCGGACCGCGTCATTGCCCTTGTCGCCCACCTCGGCATGGGTCTCGTCGGCGGCCTTGATATAGGTGCCCACACCGCCGTTCCAGAGCAGATCCACCGGCGCGCAGAGGATGGCCCGGATCAGGGCATCCGGGGTCAGCTCGTGGGCATCGACGGCGAGCGCCCGGCGCGCCGGCGCGGACAGGGGGATGGATTTGTCCTGGCGCGACCACACCCCGCCACCGTCGCTGATCCGGTCCGGGTCGTAGTCGGCCCATGTCGAGCCGGGCTGATTGAACAGGCGCTGCCGTTCGGCATAGCTGACCTCGGCATCCGGGTCGGGGTCGATGAAGACATGGCGGTGGTCGAAGGCGGCAACAAGCCGGGTGGCCCGGGACTGGAGCATGCCGTTGCCAAAGACATCGCCGGACATATCGCCGATGCCGACGGCGGTGAAGGGCTCGTGCTGGATGTCGTGGCCCAGTTCGCGGAAGTGCCGCTGGACCGCCACCCAGGCACCCCGGGCGGTGATGCCCATGGCTTTGTGGTCATAGCCGGTCGATCCACCGGAGGCGAAGGCGTCATGAAGCCAGAAGCCGTATGCCTCGGCAATCTCGTTGGCAATGTCCGAGAAACTGGCAGTGCCCTTGTCGGCGGCAACCACCAGATAGGGGTCGTCATCGTCCCGGCGGACCACCGCCGGCGGCGGCTGGACCTGATCGTCGACGATGTTGTCGGTGATATCCAGCAGGCTGCTGACGAAAAGCCGATAGCACTCGGCCACCGCCTGCTGACGGGCCTCGCGTGGCCCGGGCAGCTGCTTGCCGATGAATCCGCCCTTAGCGCCCACCGGGACGATCAGGGCGTTTTTGACCATTTGGGCTTTCATCAGGCCCAGGACTTCGGTGCGGTAGTCTTCGCGGCGTTCCGAAAACCGCAGTCCGCCACGGGCCACCCGACCGCCCCGCAGATGCACGCCCTCGACCCGCGGCCCGGTGACAAAGATTTCGTAGGCCGGCACCGGTTTGGGCATCTCGCCAATGGCGGCGGGCTGCAGCTTCAGGGCCAGACAGGGCCTGGGCCGATCGTCGGCATCCCGCTGGTAGAAATTGGTGCGCAGGGTGGCGGACACCGCCTCGAAGAGCCGGCGCAGGATGCGATCCTCGTCCAGGCTTTTGACGGCATCGAGTTGGGTGGCCAGGGTTTCGCGGGTGGCCGCCGCCGCCGAATCGTCGGCCGAAGCGGGATCAAAGCGCTGGTGGAACAGCCGGATGAGCCCGGTGGCAATCGGCGGGTGGGCGGCCAGGGTTGCCTCGATGTAGGCCTGGCTGTAGGGCGTGCCCGTCTGCCGCAGGTACTGGACATAGCCGCGCAGGACCGTGACTTCGCGCCAGTCGAGCCCGGTGAGGAGCAGCGCGTTGAGGCCATCGTCCTCGGCCTGGCCCTGCCAGACCGCCCGGAAGGCCGCCGCGAAACGCCCGGCCAGATCGGCTGTGTCCGTGGCCAGATCGGTGTCGGCGCTCAGCCCGAAGTCGTGGATCCAGCATTGCCCGCCATCGGCGGGTTGAGCGAGATAGGGGCGTTCGTCGATCACCCGCACACCCATGTGCTCGAGCACCGGGAGGACCTCGGACAGGGCGATGGCGGTGCCGGTCTGATAGAGCTTGAGCCGAAGCTCGCCGGGGCCGGCCTGGGGGGGACGGTAGAGGCGGACCACCAGGCCGTCCATTGCCTCGAGGGCCTGCATCTGTTCGATGTCCTCGACCGCCTCGTCCACCTCGGTGTCCTCGCGGTAGGCGGCGGAGAAGGCCTCGGCATAGCGGCTCTGCAGCCGCGCGCCGCTTGCTTCACCAAAGTGGCTGCGCAACGCCTCGGTGAGATCATCCCCCCAGATGCGGGTGGTCGCGGCCAGGGCCGACTCGAGCCAGTCGGTATCGACCGTTGCACGATGGTGATCGCTGAAGTGGACGATAAAGTGAATGCGCGCGAGTACCGCCTCGGTCAGCTGGACACCGAACTCTGAATGGGCGCCGCCGAATGCCTCCATCAGGATTGCCTGCATGCGCTGGCGCACACCGGTGTCGTAACGATCCCGGGGGGTGTAGACCAGGCAGGAGACAAAGCGGCCAAAGGGGTCGTGGCGTAGAAAAAGCCGGGTGCGTTGCCGCTCCTGCAGTTGCAGGATGCCCATTGCGGTGTCGCGGAGTGTCTCGCTGTCGATCTGGAAGAGCTCATCCCGCGGGTAGGTATCGAGGATATGCAAAAGCGCCTTGCCGGCATGGCTTCGTGGCCGCAGGTTGGCGTCATCCAGCACCCGCCCCACCTTTTTGCGCAAAAGCGGGATGTGCCGGGGGTTACGACTGTAGGCCGCCGAGGTGTAGAGCCCCAGAAAGCGGTGTTCGCCGATGACCTCGCCGTCGGCGTTAAAGCGCTTCACGCCGATGCTGTCCATGTAGCCGGCCCGATGGACGGTGGCCCGGCGGCTGGATTTGGTGAGGATGAGCGGATCCGGGGCGAGGGCCTGCTCGCGCTCGCTGGGGGGCAGGGCGGTGAAGCTCTGCGACGGCCGCGGGGTTGTTTCGTCGTCCCGCAGGATGCCCAGGCCGGTGTCGGGCACGAGCTCAAGCTGGAGCGCGTCGTCTTGCCGGGTCAGCGCATAGCAACGATAGCCGAGGAAGGTGAAATGATCATCGACGAGCCACTGCAGAAAGGCATCCACCTCGGCAAGGTCAGCTGTCATTGCCCCGGGGGGCTGGTTTTGCAGGTCTTGCCGGGCCTTGTCGGCGGCCGCGGCCATAGCCGGCCAGTCATCCACCGCCGCTTTGACATCCGATAGCGCGGCGCGAAGGGCCTGCTCCAGGGCCGCCAGGTGCCCGGGCTCGGCCTGCCGGTCGACCTCGAGATGGATCCAGGCCTCGGCACGGCCGGCGGCGTCGGCATCGTCACAGACATCGATGATGGCCCCGTCGGAGCGCCGGTCCACCTCGAGCACCGGGTGGACCAGTCGGTGGACCATCAGGCCCTGCTCGTTCACCGCCATCGACAGCGAGTCGACCAGAAACGGCCTGTCATCGGTGACCAGCTGGATGGCCGTATGATCGCTGGCCCAGCCATCGCGGCTTGCCTCCGGGTTGTATACCCGCAGATGTGTATCGCCGCGGCGTCGCTCGCCTAGCCGGTAGTGGGCAGCGGCGGCGCCGAACAGATCGGCGGCCGAGCGGTCGGCAAAGTCTTCGCCGCTGGCCATGCCGTAGTAGTGATCGACAAACGCCTCGATCAGTGTCTGTTGATCCGCCGGCCACTGACGGACGGCCTGTTGGTGGATGGCATCCATGGCGTCGCGGCGCCCGACGGTCATCCTCTGCTCCCCTGCTGGTCGATGATTTCTGGATACAAGGCCACGCCGGCCATGTTGTAGCCAACGCCCGAGCCTATCAGCGTCACCAGTTCGCCGCTTTTCGTCAAACCCGATGCCAGCGCATGATCCAGCGCGATCGGCACACAGGCCGATCCGGTATAGCCATAGCGGTCCATCAGTCGTGGGGCACGCTCGGCGGGGATGCCGGTCTGTTCGCAGACCGTGGTGATGCTCTCGGCATTGATCTGGGTGAATACCGCCAGGCGGATGGCAGCGGGTGCAACGCCGGCCTGTCGGGCCAGTGCGTCGATCATCGCCGGCCACTGCTGCTCGTTGAGCGTTGGCGGATAGCGTTTGTAGAGCTGCACCGTGGTTCGGCCGGCGGCGAGGGCCGCCGGGTTGGCCGGCTCTTCGGTGCCGCCGGCAGCGATGCCCCAATGATCGGCGTAGCGGCCATCGGCGAGGAAGTGACTGGCGACCAGGCCCGGGCCGTCGGCCTGGGCCAGCAAGGCTGCGCCGGCGCCGTCACCGTAGAAAAACACCATGGGGTCGTTGGCATCGGCGAGCCGCTGCATCAGATAGGCGCCGATGACCAGTACGCGCCGGATGGATGGGTTGGTGGCGATCAACCCCGCCGCGGTGGCCAATGCCGTGGGAAAGGAGGCACAGGCGCAGCCGATGTCAAAGGTGCCGGCGCGGTGGGCCCCGAGTTTGCCCTGAACGATGGTGCTGGTAGCGGGTGTGATCCGATCCGGTGTGTCGGTGCCCACCAGGATGAGATCCAGATCGGCGGCGGCCCATCCGGCCCGCTCGAGTGCCTGCTGCGCCGCCGCCACGGCCAGGTCCGAGGTGTTCTCGGCCGGGTCGGCCCAGTAGCGTTGCCGGATGCCCGAGGCGGCCTCGAACCGGTCGATGACATCGGCCTGGTCACCGCCGGCAAATCTTGCCCGCAGCTCGTCGTTGTCCACCCGGCGCGCCGGGAGGTAGCGACCGGTGGCGACGACGGTGGCGGGCCGGACCATGGGACGTCAGGGTTTTTTCTTGGGCATATAGAGGTCGGTCAGCGTGCCGGCGGCCGCCTCTGCGGCCATCCCGACCGTCTCGGAGAGTGTCGGATGCGGATGGACGGTCAGCCCGATGTCATGCATGTCGGCGCCCATCTCGATGGCCAGCCCCACCTCGGCGATCAGGTCACCGGCATTGGGGCCGACAATGCCCGCACCCACCACGCGTTCGCTGCTGCGCTCGAAGATCAGCTTGGTGATGCCCTCATCCCGGCCCAGCGAGAGCGATCGGCCGTTTGCCGCCCAGGGAAAGCTGGCCACCTCGACTTCCATGCCCTCGGCCTTGGCCTGCTCCTGGGTGACACCCACCCAGGCCACCTCGGGGTCGGTATAGGCCACCGAGGGGATGACCCGGGCGTCGAAGGCGCTTTTCTCGCCGGCCGCTACTTCGGCGGCCACCTTGCCCTCGTGGACCGCCTTGTGGGCCAGCATGGGCTGGCCGATCAGATCACCAATGGCAAAGAGATGGGGCACGCGGGTGCGCATCTGCTCGTCGGCCTCGATGCAGCCGTTGTCCAGCAGTTTGACGCCGGTGGCCTCGAGGTTGAGCTGGTCGGTGTTGGGCCGGCGGCCCACCGAGACCAGCACCCGGTCGAATCGGTCGCTCGACGGCGCCTTGTCCCCTTCGAATTGCACCTCGACGCCCGTGTCATCGGCCTCGAGCCCGGCCACCCGGGTGTTGAGGTAGATATTGGCGTAGCGCTTGTCGATGATCTTGCGAAAGGGTTTGACGATGTCCGGGTCGGCACCGGCCATGAGCCGGTCGGCGAGCTCGACCACCGTGATCTCGCTGCCCAGGGCGTGGTAGACCGAGGCCATCTCGAGGCCAATGATGCCGCCACCGACCACGAGCATACGCTTGGGGATTTCCTCCAGCTCGAGGGCATCGGTGGAATCCATGATGCGCGGATGGTCGAGGTCGAACCCCGGTGGCGCGATCGGCCGCGAACCCGCGGCGATGATGCCGTTGCGAAAGCTGATGCGGCGTTCGCCGTCGGCGGTATCCACGCTGACGTGATGGTCGTCGATGAACTGCGCCGGACCGGTCACCACCTCGACCTTGCGTTGCTTGGCCAGCCCCTGCAGCCCGCCGGTGAGCTTGCCCACCACGTCCGATTTCCAGGCCTCGAGTTTTTTCAGATCGATTTTCGGCTTGCCGAACTCGATGCCGTGATCGGCGAAAAACTCGGCGTCGTCGATGACCTTGGCTGCATGGAGCAGCGCCTTGGAGGGGATGCAGCCCACATTCAGGCAAACACCGCCCAGACTCGGATAACGCTCGACGAGCATGGTTTTGAGTCCCAGGTCGGCCGCGCGGAATGCCGCACTGTAGCCACCGGGGCCGGCGCCGATGACCAGCACATCGCAGTCGGCTTCGGCGGGTGCGGCGGCGTTGGCGTTGGCGCCGGCGGCGGCAGCTGCATCGGGGGCATCGGCGGGTGTTGCCGCCGGCTCGGCGGGGGCGGACTCGGCCGCCTGCGGCTCAACGTCTTCTGTCTCGGCCGCGGCGGTTGATTCGGCCTCGGCCGGGACGGCGGTGCCGATGACATCCCCCTCGGAGACCTTGTCGCCGACATTGATGCTGACCGACTCGATGGTGCCGTCGAACGGGGCCGGCACCTCCATGGTGGCTTTATCGCTTTCCAGCGTGATCAGCGAGGCCTCGGCCTCGATGCTGTCGCCGGGGCCGACCAGCACCTCGATGACTTCGACGGCATCGAAGTCGCCAATGTCGGGGACGCGAATTTCCTTGGCTTGTGTCATCGACCGCGTGCCTCCGGGCGTCAGAGAATGAGCCGGCGCAGGTCACCCAGCACGCCGGCGAGGTAAGTGGTGAACCGGGCGGCGGCGGCGCCGTCGATTACCCGGTGATCGTAGGACAGGCTGAGCGGGAGCATGAGCCGGGGGGCGAAAGCCTCGCCATCCCAGACCGGCTTGGTGGAGGATTTGGATACCCCCAGGATCGCCACTTCCGGTGCATTGACGATGGGCGTGAATGCCGTCCCGCCAATCCCGCCGAGGCTCGAGATGCTAAAGGTCCCGCCCTGCATGTCGGCGGGGCCGAGCTTGCCATCCCGTGCCTTGGCAGAGAGTTCGGCCAGGTCGGCGGCGATGTCGTAGACGCCCTTGTGATCGGCGTCCTTGATTACCGGCACCACCAGACCGTTGGGTGTATCCACCGCCACGCCGATGTTGATGTAGTGCTTGCGGATCAACGCCGCGCCATCGCTGCGCAGCGAGCTGTTGAAATCGGGAAATTCCACCAGCGCCCGGGCGGCTGCCTTGACCAGAAAGGCGAGCGGCGTGAGTTTGATGCCGGCCTTCTCGGCGGCGGCCTTCTCGGCCTTGCGGAAGGCGTCAAGCTCGGTGATGTCCGCCTCGTCAAACTGGGTGACATGGGGGATGTTGAGCCAGCTGCGATGGAGATGGGGCCCGGAGAGTTTCTTGATCCGAGGCAGTTCCACCTCTTCGATCTCGCCGAATTTGCCGAAGTCCACCTCGGGAATGGGCGGAATCCCCATGCCACCGGCCGGGGCGACCGCTCCGGCATCGGTACCCGCGCCCGTGCCAAGGGCCGATTTAACGAATGCCTGGACGTCTTCTTTGGTGATCCGCCCTTTGGGCCCGCTGCCCTCGACCTCGTTCAGTGGCACACCCAGTTCCCGGGCAAACCGTCGCACCGACGGGCCGGCATGCGCCAGGCGCTGCTGTTCGGCGCTGATGGTCGCACCGTCATTGGTGGATGTACCGGCACCCGGCGC
>UEZJ01000033.1_pt1 | contig 16959 bp, 16 predicted proteins | sample 1903791 | NCBI WGS metagenome assembly UEZJ01 (sample SAMEA4776353, study PRJEB27445) | saltern metagenome | biome: Hypersaline environment; feature: solar saltern; material: Pellet | place: Spain | collected 2012-08 | depth 0 m | reverse complement strand
CCTCGGCCGCCCCCGAGGCGGTCCGCGAGCCGGTGGGCCCGGATCTGGATATCCGTATCGGGTCATTGACGGTGGCCGGACGGGCCTTCGGCCAGCTGGACTTCCAGCGCCGGGATGCGGGCCTGGCCACCGCGAGCGCGCAGCTGAGCGTGGCCGGTGAGCCGGCCGACCTTGATGTCGAGATCCGTCGTCAGGCGGATGAAAACGCCGGTAACCGGCTCGAGTTCGATCTTTTCACCCGTGATGGCGGTGCCGTTGTCCGTGCCCTCGGGCTGCAGCGCGTCCTGGATGGGGCGACCGGGTCGGTGACTGGCGATATGCGCTGGGTCGGGCCGCTGTTGCGGCCCATTGTCCCGACTCTGAGCGGCGAATTGGCGCTCGATCTGCGCAATGGGTCGTTGCCGGCGGTGGAACCCGGCGCCGGCCGGGCGCTCGGGCTTTTCAGTCTGTCTGTCTTGCCCCGGCGGCTGGATCTGGATTTCTCGGATGTGGTGGGTGAGGGGCTGCAGTTCGATTCGCTCAAAGGCGACTGGCAGGCCCGGGCCGGTACGCTCTACACCGACAATCTCTCGCTTGAGGGGCCGTCGCTCAACCTGGCCGTGACCGGCAGTACCGATCTGGTACGGCGCCGCTACAACCAGCGGGTGACCGTCACTCCACGCATTTCCTCGGCGCTGTCCTTTCTGGGCGGGTTGGCCGGCGGACCGCCGGCGGCGGTCTTTTTGTTCCTCACCCGCGGCATGCTCGAGTCCGGGGTGGAGCGGCTGGCAGAATTCCAGTACCGCATTGTCGGGCCCTGGGCGGATCCGCGTTTTGAATTGCTCACACCCATCGGACCGGATGGGGAGGGGGATAGCGATGAGCAGTCCTGAGCGGGTGGTGGCTGCGGTGCAGATGGTCTCCAATGACGATCGGCCGCAAAACCTGGCCGCCGCCGAGCGGCTGATCGCCCGCGCCTGCGACCAGGGCGCCCGGCTGGTGGTTCTGCCCGAGAATTTTGCCTTTATGGGACGCCGGGATGGCGATGTCGTCGGCCAGGGCGAGCCGGACGGCGACGGCCCCATTCAGGCCTTTCTGGCCGATCAGGCGGCCCGTCATCGCGTCACCCTGGTCGGCGGCAGCGTGCCGATCACCGGCCCCGAAGCCGGCCGGGTGCGCAGTGCCTGCCTGGTCCATGGCCCGGATGGTCAACGCCTCGGTCGCTACGACAAGCGTCACCTTTTTGATGTCATGCTGGCCAATGGCGAGGCCTACCGCGAGTCGGACAGTTTTGCCCCGGGACCGCAACCGGTGGTGGTCTCCACCCCGGCGGGACGGCTGGGACTGTCGATCTGCTATGACCTGCGCTTTCCCGAGCATTATCTCGCCCTCGCCAGGGCAGACGCCGAGATACTGCTGGCACCATCGGCTTTTACCGCGACCACCGGCGCCGCTCACTGGGCGTCACTGGTGCGTGCCCGGGCGATCGAAAACCTCTGTCCGGTGGTGGCGCCGGATCAGGGCGGCCAGCACGCCAATGGCCGGGCCACCCATGGCGAGTCCATGGTAGTGGATGCCTGGGGCGGGGTGGTGGCGGCCTGCGGGATCGGCGACGGTGAGGGCGTTGCCGTGGCCAGCCTCGACCCCGCTCAGCGGGACCAGCTGCGCCGACGGATTCCGGCGGCTACGGCTCGGATGCAGTCGGGCAATCCAGATGGGTGAACGCCGGCGCCGCGGAGTCCAGTCGCACCGCCGTTAACTGCCCACCCCACAGACAACCGGTATCCAGGGTGATGAGGCCATCGTGCCGGCGGCATCCCAGACGCGACCAATGACCGGTAATCAATGTCCGGCCCAAGGCGCCAAGATCGCGGCCGGGGGTGGCGTACCACGGGAAAAGACCCGCCGGGGCGGCTTCCGGCGGACCGTTCTCGCCCATGTCCAATCGGCCATCGGCACGGCAGAAGCGCATCCGCGTGAAGGCATTGATGATAAACCGAAGCCTCGGCCACCCCGTGAGGTCGACCTGCCATTGGGCCGGCTCGTTGCCATAGAGGTTGGCGAACAGCGCCGGCGCCTGGCGACTGCGCAACACCGCCGTTGCCTCGCGGGCCCGATCGTGCGCCTCGGTAAGCCCCCACTGCGGCGGGATGCCGGCATGCACCACCGAGTACCGGGTGCCGGATACATCGACCAACAGCGGCCGATGCTGCAGCCACTCGAGGAGTGGCTCGCGGTCGTCGGCTTCGAGTAGCGGATCGAGCTGATCCGACCGTCGGGCGGCGCCGGTCCCATGGGCCACGGCCAGCGCGTGGAGATCGTGGTTGCCCAGCACACTCTCGGCGTTGGCCCCGAGATCGCGAATGAATCGCAGCGTCTCCACCGGCTGGGGTCCCCGGCCGATCAGGTCGCCGGTAAAGTAGAGCCGGTCGTCGGCCGGGTCGAACCGCAACCACTCAAGCAGCCGCTCGAGCGGCTCGAGGCAGGCATGGACATCACCAATGACGTAATCGGCCATGGGTTAGCGCACTGCTGGGGTCGGGTTGCGCTGGTATTCCGCCGCGAGTCGACCGAAATCCGCCAGTGTCAGGTTTTCGGCCCGTTCTGCCGGTGCCACCTGTGCGCGCTCCAGCGCGGCGGCATCGAGGATCCGGCGAAGTGCGTTGCGCAAAGTCTTACGCCGCTGGGCGAAGGCATGGCTGACAACGGTGGCCAGTGCCTTGTCATCCACGCCGGGCAGCGGTGGCTCGTCATGGGGGATAAGGTGGACAAAGCGCGATGTCACCCGCGGTGCCGGCCGGAAGGCCTGTGCCGGGACTTCGAACAGCGGGACGACACGGCACCGGGCCTGGATCATGACGGACAGCCGGCCGTAGGCGCGGCTACCCGCTTCGGCGCCCATCCGGTCGACCACTTCTTTTTGCAGCAGCAAATGCAAATCCGTGACCGCCGCCGGTTCGGCGGTGAGGTGAAAGAGCAGCGGCGAGGACAGGTTGTAGGGCAGGTTGCCGACGACCCGCAGCGGTTGATCGGCATCCGCCAGGCCAGAGAGCGGGTGGGCCAGGGCATCGCCTTTGATGAGGGTAAGCCGTGATGCATCGCCGCCGCATGCATCGGGCAGTGCGGCGGCCAGATCGCGGTCGAGCTCAATGGCCGTCAACCGGACACCGGCGGCGAGCAACGGGCGCGTCAGCGCACCATGGCCCGGGCCGACCTCGACAAAGGTTTCCTCCGCCCGGGGGTCGATGGCACTGATCATGGCCTGCCGCACCTGGGGGTCGTGGAGAAAGTTCTGACCAAACCGTCGCCGGGCCTGATGCATCGGATCAAGCGTCCTGGACGATCATGCGCCGGGCCTCGGCGACCGCCGCATGCAGGCTGCCCGGATCGGCGCGGCCCGTGCCCGCCAGGTCCAGCGCTGTGCCATGATCCACCGAGGTGCGGATGATCGGCAGGCCCAGGGTGACATTCACGGCCCGGCCAAACCCGGCATGCTTGAGCACGGGCAGCCCCTGGTCGTGATACATGGCGAGCACTGCATCGGCCTGGTCCAGCTGCCGGGGGGTGAACAGCGTGTCCGCCGGCAGGGGGCCGGTGAGCTGCATCCCCTCGCGGCGCAGGGCCTCGATCACCGGCGTGATGATCTCGATTTCCTCGCCGCCCAGATGGCCCCCCTCTCCGGCGTGGGGATTGAGTCCGGCCACGAGGATCCGTGGCGCCGGAAGCAGATAGCGGGTCTGCAGATCGTGGTGGAGGATGCGCAACGTCTGCAAAAGACGGCTTCGTGTGATGGCCTCGGGGACGGCCTGCAACGGCAGATGGGTCGTCACTAGTGCCACACGCAATCCGCCTGCCACCAGCATCATGACGGGCAGATCCGCTTTGGTGAATTCCGCCAGGAACTCGGTATGCCCACTGAAACGGTAGCCGGCGTCATTGATCACGCCCTTGTGAACCGGGCCGGTCACCATGGCCTGGAATTCATCGTCCAGACAGCCCTGGGCCGCGCGTCTGAGGGTTGCCAGGACATGATCGGCGTTGTGTCGGTCCAGATGCCCGGGGCTGACCGGGGCATTCGTCGGGACGGGCAGTACCTCGATCACGCCGGGATCGGCCGGCGTAGCGGGGTGATACTCGGCGGTGCGGATGCCATGGACGGTCAGCAGGGCCGGATCGGTCACCGCCACCAACCGGCAGTCGTCGAACGCTTCGGCCAGCGAGGCGATCAGTTCCGGACCGACGCCCGCGGGTTCTCCCGGGGTCAGGGCGATGCAGGGGCGATCACTCATCGCAGGCCGTCGAGACGAATCTCCACATAGGCTTCCTCTCGCAGCTCGCGCAGCCACAGCTCGGTTTCTTCCTCGGCCTTTCGTTGACGCACCGCCTCGGCGGCTTCTTCGCGGGCCAATTGCTCACTGACGGCCTGCTCGCGCCACGCCATGACTTCGGCGATATGCCAGCCGCCCCGGCTGCGGAAGGGCTGGCTGATCGCCCCGGCCTCGAGGCGACGGACCACCTCGGCAAAGCTGGGCGGCAGGTTGGCGGGGTTCACCCAGCCCAGCTCGCCGCCGGCCGTGGCACTGGTGGGGTCATCGGAGTTGGCGCGGGCGAGGGTCGAGAAATCGCTGCCGGATAGGATGCGTTCGCGCAGTGTCTGCAGCCGCAGCCGGGCGTCCGCATCGGTGACGACCTCGTTGGTCTCGATGAGGATATGACGCAGCTGGGCCTGTCGGACGGTCTGCTGTTCACTGCCGCGTTGATCATCCAGTCGGTAGATCTGAAAGCCCGCCGGTGTGCGGACCGGTTCGGTGATTTCCCCGACCGCCAGGGTTTCGACCGCCTCACGAGCCGAGGCCGGCAGCTGCGAAGCGGGGCGCCAGCCCAGGTCGCCGCCTTCGAGCGCATTACGCGCATCGGAGGCTGTGGCGGCCAGCCTTGCAAAGGCCTCGCCGTCGCGTAGTTGCTGGACGATCTGCTGCGCCTCATCGCGGGCGGCTTCAATGGACGCCGGCGAGGCCGCCTCGGGGACGCCGATGAGGATTCGCGAGAGGCGGTATTCGCGCCCGGGCGCCTGGTTGCGGGCGATGAACTGATCGATCTCCTGCTCGCTGACATCCACCCGGCGGTTCATCTCTTGCTGGCGCAGCCGATTAAGCACAATGTCGCGACGGATCTGTTCGCGGAAACGGGCCATGTTCAGCCCCTCGGCGCTGAGCGCGTCGCGCAGCCCGGCCAGGCTCAGGCCATTGCGCTCGGCGACCTGCCGGACGGCGGCGTCCACGGTGGCGTTGTCGACCCGGATGCCGCGGCGCTCGGCGACGTTCATCTGCAGTGTCTGCATGATCAGTCGCTCGAGAACCTGGCGACGCAGCTGCTGCGGTTGCGGCATGCGGACATTGCGTCGCTCGAGCTCGCGGCGCACCGTGGTGATTTCGGCTTCGAGTTCCGACGCCAGCACGACGTCATCATTGACCAGCGCGACGATACGCTCGAGCGAGACCGCCTCGGCGGCAGCCGGCGGTATAGCGGTGACAAAGAGCAGAAAAAGGCAGGCAAAGAGCTTTCGCATCATGGTCTAGAATCCCGGGTCGTAGCCGTCGATTTCGTCGCGCAGAAACGGCCGGATTCTATCACCGATCCCGCCCAGCCCACGCAGTTCGAGCTCGATCATGAATGTCCGCTCCACCTGTGGGGTATCGGCGGTGGCCCGCTGCAGCCGGTCCTCCATCACGATCCGCCAGGCGTGGCAGCAGCCGCTCTGCTCCAGGCCAATGAATTCCTGACGATTGCGATGCGTGTCCAGGTCTTCGAGCCAGCCGGCAAACACCCGCAGGTCGGGGCGCAGCTGCAGCGCCAGCGAGAGCTCTGCCTGGTTGAGCGTGGTCTGGCCGTCCACCTCGCGTTGTCTGAGGCCCAGATTGAGGATCTGATCTGCCGATCCCTGCCAGCGCAGTCGACTGCGCAGCTCGCTGTTGCCGCTCTGCTCGGGGTCCCAGCGGTAGTCGAGCTCTGCGGTATAACCGCTGGGCAGTGACAGGCGCAGCTCGGTGACATAATCCGAGCGATCGCGCGGGGCATCGTCGTGGAGATAGAAGACCTGACCTGCAGCGGCCCGCAGATAGGTGCGGCCGCTGGCCTGATCGCGATATCGGGTGGTCAGGCCCAGGCTGACCTGCTCGGTGTGGTCGATGCCGAATGCGGTGCTGCGAAAAAGCCGCGAAAAGGTGCCATCGCTGCTGCTGGTGCTAAAGCTTGGCAACTCATCCTGGTCCCGGTCCGGGACGTTTCGATAAAACACCCGTGGCTCGAGGGTCTGATAGACACCGTCAAACAACGTCTCGGGCCGCTCCAGATAAAGGCGGGCATCGGCGGTGACAATCGGCACCGAGACCGACGGCTCGGGATCGCTGCGATCGCTGTTCTCAAGGTCATACCCGGTATGCTGCCAGGCGATCGCTGGCTCGAACCGATAGGCCAGTGTCCGCAGCGGCAGACTCAGTCGCGGGCTGAAATGGTATTCAACGCCCTGCTCGGTGGCCGGGTCGTCGTTGTAGAAATCGGTCCATTCGGCGGCCGCATCGAAGGCGAGCGGCCCCAGCCGCCGGGTCGGTTGGTAGCCAAGCTGCAGCCGCGGCCGCCGGGCGTAGGGCGACCGGGCGTCGGCTTCAACCCGCTGCCAGGACTGGGCGTCCACCGAAGCCAGCCAGCCATTCTCTGCCCACGACAGCGCGGCCTGGCTTTCGAGAAACGAGGCGGATCGATAGTCGAACTCGTCGCCGAAATGATCGCTGAAGGCGGCGTCGCTGGTGCGCTGCTGGATCAGTCGACCCCGCCAGGCGTTGCCGATATGCAGCCGGTGATCCTGGTTGATCGCCCATCGGTCGTCGCCGAACCGATCGTCATCGGGCAGGTAGCTACCCGAGACCTCGCCGGAGAGCGCCGGCTCGAGGTAGCGGAACTCGGCGTCGGCCAGCAGACCGCGCTTCCAGTACGAAGTGGGCGTGAATGTCGCGTCGTAGTTGGGGGCGATGTTCCAGTACCAGGGCAGTGCGATGGTCGAGCCATTGCGCTGCGACTGCTCAATGGTCGGGGCAAGAAAGCCGGTGAGGCGCTCATCGCCCAGCGGAAACTGCAGATAGGGTGTGTAGAAAACCGGCAACGAACCCAGCGACAGCACCGCGTGTCGGGCCTTGCCCTGACGGGTCCGGGTGTTGAGCCGCGCCTCCCGCGCCTGCAGGGTCCAGAACTCGTTGCCCGGCATGCAGGTGCTCAGGCTGACGCGATGATAACGGCTTCTGACCCGGTCGGTTCGTTCGATGCTTGCCGCCGACCCCTGTAGATGGCCGGTGGCGAGTCGATATTCACCCACCCCCTCGAACCGGCCACGGTCGTCGTCGAGCCAGTAACGGGCGCGCTCGGCGCTGACCAGCAGACCCTGTTCGCGCAGCTCGATGCCGCCCTCGGCGTCCAGACGCTGTTTGGCGGTGTCGTAGCGGATCCGCTCACTGCGGAAGGTCTGATCCGCACGGCGGACCACCACATCGCCCTCAAAGCGGTAAACCGGTGGGTCACCCCGGGTCTGGCTGCGCCGGGCGTCGATATCGACCGGTGTGTCCGGGTCGTCGCGCAGTGCCGGGTCGCCCTCGACCGGTGGCAATAGCGGGGCCCCGCAGAGGGCCCATTGGCCGGCGGGCTGGGCGGTGGCGGTCGCTGTCAAAAGCGCAAATGCAACACTGGTAACGGGGGCAAGACGCATGGGTTGGGGTGCCGGCTTGTTCGGGTGGATTGTACGGGTCATTGAAAGGGCAAAAGGGTACCCTATGGGCTGCGATGGGGCACGCACGGAGTCAACTGGATATGACCGCCACCGATAACCGGGAATGTCGCCGGGCCCTGGCCACGTGGCTGCAGGGGATGGGGCTGTCAGCGTCGGGGCTGACAGGCATTGCCGGAGATGCCGGGGGACGGCGGTATTATCGCCTTGCCACAGCGCAAGGCACCCGCGTGGTCATGGACGCTAGCGATGATCCCGGCTCGGTTGCGCCTTTCGTACGCGTTCGCGCCTTGATGGATGCCGCTGGACTGCATGTCCCGGCGATCCACGCCGCCGATCCCGAACGGGGCTTTTGCTTGCTCGAGGACCTGGGCGAGGAGAGCTTTTTGCAGGTCTTTCGGCAAAAAGGCGCGGATACGGCCATGGAAGCGGCCATCCAGGCACTGGTTCGCTGGCAGTCATTCGAGTTGGCCGATGCGCTGCCGCCGTACAACGGCGAGCGGCTCTCTGCCGAGCTGGATCTCTTTGCCGTCTGGTATGTGCAGCGGCACCTGGGGGTGCAACCGACGCCGGGTTGGTGGCAGTGCTGGCGCGAGGGCTGCGAGCGGCTGGTCCACTCGGCACTGGCGCAGCCCCGGGTCGGTGTCCACCGCGATTTCATGGCTCGCAATCTGATCAAAAGCCAGCCCTCGCCGGGAGTGATCGATTTCCAGGACGCGCTCATCGGGCCGGTGACCTACGACCTGGCCAGTCTGTTACGCGACGCCTTTTTCTCGTGGCCCGAGCGCCAGGAGCAATACTGGATCCAGCGGTATCGGGCGCTGGCAGCAGCCGCGGGCATCCCGCTGCCCGATGGTTTTACCCAGGCCCTGGACTGGATGGCCGCCCAGCGGCATCTCAAAGTCCTGGGCATCTTCGCCCGGTTGGCCCACCGTGATGGCAAGCCGGCGTACATTGCCGATGCGCCGCGTTTTCTGGATTACCTCGCCACCGAGCTGGCCGGCTATGACGCGCTCAAGCCGCTGGCCGGGCTGATTGCGGCGCTGCCCTCGCCAGCGGGGGCGCGATGAATGCCATGATCCTGGCCGCCGGGCGCGGTGAGCGCATGCGGCCGCTGACGGATCATTGCCCCAAACCACTGCTGACCGTCGGCGGCCAGAGCCTGCTGGATTGGCATCTCCACCGGCTGGCCGGGGCGGGGTTTGAGCGGGTGGTGATCAATACCGCCTGGCTGGGGGCGCGGATACGCGATCATGTCGGCGTCCACGCACCGGCCGGAGTGGATATCGCGATCAGTGACGAGGGCGCAACACCGCTTGAGACCGCCGGTGGCATCAAAAAAGCGCTGCCGTTGCTGGGAGATGCCCCGTTTGTGGTGATCAACGGCGATATCTGGAGCGATTTCGATCTTGCCCGGCTGCCGATGGCGCCGGAAGGGCTGGGCCATCTCGTGCTGGTGGACAATCCGGATCACCATCCCCGGGGCGATTTTGCCCTGCATCGGGATCGATTGACGGTGGAGGGGCCAGGCAAGCGCCTGACCTTCGCCGGTATCGGTGTCTACCGACCCGAGCTTTTTGTCGGCCAGTCGTCGGGGCCGGCGCCGTTGGGGCCGCTGCTGCAACGGGCCTGTGCGCGTCGCCAGCTCACCGGTGAGCATCACACCGGCGTCTGGGTGGATGTCGGCACACCCGGCCGGCTTGCCGCACTGGATGCCCGGCTCAGTGCGCGCTGAGCTGGTGGCGTAGATGATCCTCCAGTGCCTGCCAGGCCTCGGCCATGGATAACCGCACACCCAGCCTCGCCAGATCGGTCACCGGCATGCCGGCATGGCCACAGGGGTTGATGCGCTGGTAGGGGGTCAGGTCCATATCGATGTTCACCGCGACGCCATGATAGCTGCAGCCCCGTCGCACCCGCAGCCCCAGCGCCGCGATCTTGGCATCGCCCACGTACACCCCGGGGGCATCGGTGCGGGCCGTGGCATGGATGCGGTGGGTGGCAAGCCAGGCGATGACCGTTTGCTCCAGGAGGGTGACCAGTCCGCGGATGCCCAACCGCCGGCGGCGCAGATCGAGCAACGGATAGAGGATTGCCTGGCCGGGCCCGTGATAGGTCACCTGACCGCCACGGTCGGTCTCGATCAGAGGGATGTCGCCCGCATCGAGCACATGCTCGGGTCGGCCGGCCTGACCCAGGGTGAACACCGGGGGGTGTTCGACCCGCCAGATTTCGTCGGTCGTGCGGGTTTCGCGCTGGTCGGTGAACCGCCGCATGGCTTGCCAGACGGCCGAATAATCGGCCCGCCCCCAGTCGCGGCTGACCGGTTCGATGTCCATTACAGCGTGGCGAGGACTTCGTCGTGGCCCTGCAGGTCGGCATAGATGGCGTTGAGCTGGTCCAGGCTTTTGGCGGTCACGGTGACGGTGACCGACAGATAGCTGCCATTGCGGCTTGGCTGGGTGTTGACCCGCTCACGACTGGCATCCGGCGCATGGGTCTGGACGACGGCCAGCACCGCGCTCACCAGCGTCTCGCTGTGGCGGCCCATGGCCTTGATGGGAAATTCGCAGGGAAAAGTCAGTCCCTCGGCTTGTGCTTTCATTCCAGCCACAGCAGCAGTTCGTCGATCACCCGGCTGATGATGCCCCCTTCGGCGATCGTCTCAAGGGCAACGATGTCCTGTTCGGTGACGGTCTCATCACCGATGGTGACCGCCAGACGGCCGACGGGTTCGCCGGCGTCTACCGGTGCCTCGATCTGGCCATCCAGTGCCAGCCGGGCATCGAGGCGGTCGTAGGCGCGTGCGGGGATGGTCACGAAAAGGTCCTGCGTGACCCCGACGGGCAGGTTGTCGGCCTGACCTTTCCAGATGCGGGGTGTCTCAATGGCCTCGCCGGCGGCGTAGAGGCGGTGGGTTTCAAAGAAGCGGTAACCGTAGTTGAGCAAGGCCTTGGACTGCTCGACCCGTGCCCCGGGGTTGTCGGCGCCCATCACCACCGAGATCAGCCGCATGCCATCGCGATCGGCCGAGGTGGCCAGACAATAACCGGCTGTCTCGGTATAGCCGGTTTTGACACCATCCACGGTCTCGTCCTGCCAGAGCATCCGGTTGCGGTTGAACTGCTCGATGTCGTTCCAGGTGAATGCCCGCTGCGAGTAATAATCGTAGTAATCGGGGAAGCGCTCGATGAGCGCCTGGACAAGCCGTGCGGTATCGGCGGCGGTGGAGTAATGTTCGGGGTCGGGCAGACCCGCCGCGTTGGTGTAATGGGTATCTGCCATGCCCAGTTCCCGGGCGTACTGGTTCATGAGCTCGGCGAAGGTCGCCTCGGTGCCGGCGATGTGCTCGGCCAGCGCCACGCTGGCGTCATTGCCCGATTGGATGATCATCCCGCGGAGCAGGTTCTCGACGCTCACCCGGTCGCCGACTTCGATGAACATCCGCGACCCCGGCGCCCGCCATGCCCGTTCACTCACCCGGACTTGTTCGTCCAGCGTCATGTTGCCGGCCTTCAGCTCGCTGAAGGTGACAAAAGCGGTCATGACCTTGGTCAGACTGGCGGGATCCCGTCGCAGGTCGCTTTGCTCATCAACCAGGACACGACCGCTGTGGAAGTCCATCAGGATGTAGCTCTCGGCGCCCAGTGCCGGCGGCGCCGGTGTCGGGATCGGCTGCGTCTGGGCGGCGGCCGGATGGGCCAACGCAAAACTTAGCAGTAACAACAGGGCAAACAATCTGGGCATGGTCGGTTATCTCAGTCAAAGGTCGGTGCGTCAGGGGGAATAATGACATGCCCCGGTTCAAAATTGGCACGCTGGAGCTCATCACTCAAACGATCGACGGCGGCAATGTCCGGCAAGGGGCCGAGTCGCACCCGGTGCAGCCCATCATCCCCTTGGTGGATTGCCGGCGCCGCCGAAATGGCCGAGGCCACCAGTCGGTCGGCCAGACGCCGGGCGTTGTCCACGGCATCGAACGCCGCCATCTGGATCCAGTAGCCCGGCGCGGCCGACGAGGGCGTGCTGGCGACCCGCGGCGAGCGGCTCGGTGCCGGTGCCTCGGGTGTGACCACCCGGATCTCGACCGGTGCGGTGCCGGTGTCGAGCATGCCCAGCTTGGCCGCGGCGGCGTAGGACAGGTCAATGATGCGGTTGGCCGCAAAGGGGCCACGGTCGTTGACCTTGACCACGATCTCGCGGTTGTTGCCGAGATGGCGCACCGCCACCCAGGTGGGCAGCGGCAGGTGCTTGTGGGCCGCGGTCATGGCGTACATGTCGTAGGGCTCGCCGCTGGAGGTCCGCCGGCCGTGGAACTTGCTGCCATACCATGAGGCGATGCCGCGCTCGCGAAAGCCATCGGCGCTTTCCATGACCCGATAGCGCTGACCGAAGACCTCGTACTCGTCTGGATTGCCGTAACGGCTGTGGGGGACGTCCCGGGGCACGGCGTCCGGAATGGCCGCGGGGTTGTCGATGACCCGCCCGGGGCCGTCACCGGGCTCGGGCAGCATCGTGCCACAACCCCCCAGCAGCAACGCCAGTCCCAGGACGACGGCAAGCCTCACTGTCGCGCCTCCCGGATTGCCTCGGCGAGCTGCCAGGCCGCCATCGCATACAGCGGGCTGTGGTTGTAGCGGGTGATGACATAAAAGTTCTCGAGGGTCACCCAGTGCTCGACACCGGCTTCGAGCTCGAGCTCGAGCAGCCGAGCCGGCTGTCCGCCGGCCAGATTCGCCGTCGTCTCAACCCCGGCGGCCCGCAGTTCGGCAACCCGATCCCGGGGTTTGAGATCATCGCGACGGTATGCCCGCCACGCATCGCCACGCGTTTGTGCCCGCACGGCGACCGGTGCGCCCGGTTGCCAGCCATGGTCGGCGAAATAGCGCCCGACACTGCCGATGGCATCGGCGGGCTGGTTGAAAAGATCGCGCCGGCCATCGCCGTTGAAATCCACGGCGTAGGCCCGATAGCTGCTGCTGATGAATTGCGGCACACCCATGGCCCCGGCGTACGAACCCAGGGGGGCGGTCGGGTCGATCGACTCCTCGCGGGTGAGCTGGAGGAACGCCTCGAGCTCGCTGCGGAAGAAATCCCCCCGCGGGGGGTAGGCGAACGCCAGGGTGCGCAGCGCATCCAGCACCCGGTGACGGCCTCGATAGCGTCCGTAATAGGTCTCGATACCGATAATGGCAACGACCATATGCGGCGGCACACCGTAGCGAGCCTCGACCTTTGCAAGCCACTGGCTATGTTCGTCCCAGTACGCGACCCCGCCGTCGATGCGCTCGCGGGTCAGGAAGATGCCCCGGTAGCGGTGCCACGGCAGGGCTTCGGCGGGGTTGCTGATGGCATCGATGATATCGGGCTGGTGGCTGGCCTCTTCTATCAGCAGGGTCCGGAGTTGTTGGGCGTTCATGCCATGACGCTCGGCCATTTCATCGGCAAACGCGCGGATGGCCGCCGGATCCGCCGGATCCTGGGTTGTGGTCGAGGCCGCACAGCCGCTGGTCAGGGCGGCCGCCAGGGCGAGTACGACAAGCGCAGCGGAGCGAATGGCTGGTTTCACGATGACCACATGCGGCGATGGGTATGGATGGCCATGAGAATACCGAAGCCGGCGAGAAGCGTCACCATGGACGAGCCGCCATAGCTGATCAGCGGCAGCGGCAGGCCCACCACCGGCAACAGCCCCGAGACCATGCCAATGTTGACAAAGCAGTAGACAAAAAAGGTCAGCGTGATCCCGCCGGCGAGCAGACGCGAGAAGTTATCCTGGGCCTCGTGGGCGATCCAGAGCCCCCGAGCGATGATGGCCAGATAGACCCCGAACACCAGCAGCACGCCAAGGAAGCCGAACTCCTCGGCCATGACGGCAAAGACAAAGTCCGTGTGGCGCTCGGGGATGAACTCCAGATGGGCCTGGGTGCCATCCATCCACCCCTTGCCGTACAGACCGCCCGAGCCGATGGCAATCTGCGACTGGATGATGTTGTAGCCCGCGCCTAGTGGATCGCGTTCCGGATCCAGGAAGGTCAGCACCCGGTCTTTCTGGTAATCCTGCATCCCGAACATCCACAAAACCGGGGCGGCGGCGGCGATTAGGCATGCCCCGAGGGCCAGCAAGCGCCATCCCAGGCCGGCCAGAAAGAGGACCGCCACGCCGGCGGCGGCCACCAGGATGGCGGTCCCCAGGTCCGGTTGGATGCCAATCATGGCCACCGGAACGGCGATCACCGCCAGGGCCTGCAATGATCCACCCAGTGTGACCGGTAGGGTGTCCCGGGCCACCAGCCAGGCAACCATCATCGGCAGGGCGAGTTTCATGAACTCCGAGGGCTGCAGGTTGAAAAACCCAAGATCCAGCCACCGCCGGGCGCCGCCACCCATCTGACCGATGACCAGCACGGCGATCAAAAGCAGCGAGACCCCGGCAAAGATCCACGGCGCCATGCGATAGAGCCGGGATGGGGGGATTTGCGCAAGCACGGCCATGGCGCCCAGACCGATCGCCAGGCGCAGCCAGTGCCCCTGAACGGGTTCGATGCGCCCGCCAAAGGCGCTGTAGAGGACAACCAAGCCGATGCCCGATAACAAAAGGATCAGCGCCAGCAGCACGCCATCCAAATGCAGGATGCGCTGTAGCAGACTGCCGGTTGCCCGGCGTGCGGTCTGATCAAGGCCTTCCGGTGACCAGCTCACCTTCATCCTCCAGTTGTCGGATCCATGCATCGATCACGGTCCGGGCCATGGGGGCGGCGGTCTGACTGCCGCTGCCGCCGTTCTCGACGACCACCGCCACGCTGATCCGCGGATCCGCCACCGGCGCGAAGGCCGTGAACAGGGCGTGGTCGTGGAAGCGCTCATCGAGCGCGTCTTCGTCGTACTCTTCGTCCTGACCGATGCCAATGACCTGGGCGGTGCCGGTCTTGCCGGCGATTTGATAAGGCAGTTCCCGGCCGATGGCCCGGGCCGTGCCTTGCCGGCCATGGACGGTCTCCACCATCGAGTCGATGGTGACCTGCCAGAGCGACTCATCATCGAGTCGTAGCGGTTCGATGGGGCTTGCTTGGTCGTTGTCACCCAGCAGCAGGCTCGGCCGGACCGCCTCGCCACGGTTGGCGAGTATCGCGGTCGAGGCGGCCATCTGGATGGGGGTGGCAAGGGTGAACCCCTGGCCGATTCCCGTGTTCACCGTCTCGCCGTGATACCACGGCTCGTCCAGGTTGCGTCGTTTCCAGGCCCTGGATGGCATGACACCCTGCCGCTCGCCGGGCAGGTCGATGCCGGTCAGACGCCCGAAGCCAAAACGCGTCATCCACTCGTGCATGGCATCGATGCCCATGCGATAGGCAAGGTCGTAGAAATAGATGTCGCAGGACTGGGCCACCGCCTGGATAAAGTCGACCCGGCCGTGTCCCTCGGGCTTCCAGTCCCGCCAGGTCCGCTCCACATTCGGCAAATGGTAGCGGCCGTTGCAGAACATCGTCTCGTCCGGGTCGATGACGCCGGCAGCCGCCGCGGCCAGGGCCAGGAAAGGCTTGACCACCGAGCCGGGCGGGTAGCGTCCGCGCAAGGCGCGGTTGAAAAGCGGCTGGTCGGGATCGGCGCGCAGGGCCTCGAAGCTTGACGGCTCGAGCCCGTCCGCCAGGGCATTGGGGTCGAAACCCGGCCGGCTGGTGAGCGCGAGGATTTCTCCGCTGCGGGGGTCCATGGCCACAATCGCGCCGCGGTGGTCGCCCAGCGCATCGGCCGCAACCGACTGGAGTTCGATATCCAGGGACAGCTGCAGGTCTTCGCCCGGTTGGGGCGCCTGGCGTTCGAGGGTCTCCAGCGAGCGGCCCAACGCGTTGGTCTCGATGCGCGCGAGCCCCATCTCGCCCCGCAGGCGGTCCTCATACCAGCGCTCCACGCCGGATTTGCCGATCACGCTGGTGCCTCGGTACCGGCGTGGGTCGCGCTCGCGCAGTTCGGACTCGCTGATCCGCCCGACATAGCCGACCACATGGCTGCCGATCGGGCCATGAGGGTAGTGCCGAGCCAGGTGGGGGCGGACTTCTACCCCGGGAAAGCGGTGTCGGTTGACCGACAGGGCGGCGACCTCGGCCTGGCTCAGCCGGGCTTTCAGAGGCACTTCCTGGAAGCTGCGGGCGCGTCGCAGGGTGTCGCGGAAGGTCGCCACGGTCTTTGGGTCGAGCTCGACGACCTCACCCAACGCCGAGAGCAATCCTGGCATGTCATCGACCTGCTCGGGGATGACGGTCAGGCGAAAGGCGGGACGATTCTCGGCCAGGATGCGGCCGTCGCGGTCGCGGATCAGCCCGCGGGTCGGGGCCAACGGGGCAAGGCGGACACGATTGTCCTGTGAGCGGGCCGCGAAGTGATCGTACTCGATGACCTGCAGATAGCTGATGCGGGCGGCCAGGGCGAAGAATGCCGCGGCGACGAGCACCGCCACCACCCCGATCCGGCCGCGGACAATGCGTTTTTCGCCGGTCTTGTCCCGCAGCAGTTCGAGACTCATGTCAGCTGACCCGGTAGTAGCGACGCAGAAACCGCAACACGGCAAACACCAACGGCCAGATCAGCGTACCGGTCACCGCCGGCAACCAGAACCGCCAGTCGTTGACCGGTTCGGCCAGCAATCCACGGCTGACAAGCAGTATCAGCCGGATCAGCAGCATCAGCACCAACACCGTCAGCGCCTGCTGCCAGATGGGCACGTTGCGGATCCGCTGATAGAGCTGGATGGTGAGATATGCCGCGACGGCGTAGGCCAGGGCGTGGGCGCCGAGGGGGGTGGCCTGGAGGACATCTTGTAGGAGCCCCACCGTCCAGGCGACGCCAACGCCGACCCGCTCGGGCAAGGCAAGCGCCCAGTAGATCAGCACCAGGGCGCTCCACTCGGGGCGCCAGACCTGCCAACCCGCCGGCAGGGGGAGGATGCTCAGCACCAGGGCAAGACCAATGGTGACGAGGATGATCCACAGACCCTGACGGCGCGCGCTATTCATCGTCCGCTCCGGGGGTCGCCTCGGCCGGATTGTCTGGCCCGCGGCCAGGCCGCTCGAGGATCAGCAGCACCTCCTGGACCCGCCCCAACGCCCCCAGGGGGTCGACTTCGATGCGCGAGAAAGGCTCGCCCGGATCGGTGACCACCTGACGGACCATATAATAGATCGGAAGAGCGTCGTGTAGGGAAAGAG
>UEZJ01000032.1_pt1 | contig 17487 bp, 15 predicted proteins | sample 1903791 | NCBI WGS metagenome assembly UEZJ01 (sample SAMEA4776353, study PRJEB27445) | saltern metagenome | biome: Hypersaline environment; feature: solar saltern; material: Pellet | place: Spain | collected 2012-08 | depth 0 m | reverse complement strand
TGGCAACGCGCCGGCGAGGGCTGTCGGGCCGAGTCGTTGCGCCGGCGGCTGGATACCGTCATACACCGCCGCGGGGACGTGAAGATCATCAAAGACCACCTCGCCGACACAGTCCGCGGCCTGACCGGTAAAAAGCCCCTGCTTGAGGCCGATGAAAGTCGGCGTCAGCGCCGCCCCGATCGCCACCCCCATGACCTGCCCGGTCCGGGCATTGAGGCCGGAAGGCACATCCACCGCCACCACGGGACAAGGGCTTGCGTTGACCGCCTCGATGGCATCGGCCATCGGCCCGCTCACCGGCCGATCGAGCCCGGTGCCCAAAAGGGCATCGACGACCAGATCCGTCTCGGCCAGGCATTGCGAGGTAAATGGCGTCGACGAGATAGCCGCGAGCGCCTGGTCGGCGGCTCGGCGCGCATCACCGCCGAGCGCCGATGACTCAGCGAACGGACAAAGCGTCACCGCCAGACCGGCCTCGGCGGCGTGCCGGGCGATGACATACCCATCGCCGCCGTTGTTACCGCCGCCGCAGAGCACCAAAAGCCGCTGGGCATCGGGAAAACGTTGCCGGATCAACCGCCAGGCGGCCCGGCCGGCGCGGGCCATGAGCACGCCGCCGGGGATGGCGTGGTCCTCGATGGCGCGCCGGTCGAGTTCGCGGACCTGCTCGGGTGTATACAGGGCTTGGGGCAATTCGCTCATGGCGTGATTATAACGGCTCTGCCGATCACCGGCCGGGACTCGTTACAATGCCGCCATGGATGGCACCGCCGACATGCATCGCCTCAGCGACGATATCCGGCAATGGGCGGATGCGCTGGGGTTCGACGAGCTGGGCATCGCCCGGCCGGCGCTGGCCGAGGACGAAGCCCATCTGCTGCGCTGGCTGCAGGATGGCCGCCACGGCACCATGCGCTGGATGGGCCGGCATGGCATCAAACGGGCCCGGCCCGAGCGCCTGGTCCCCGGCACGGTGCGGGTCATCAGCGTGCGCATGGACTACCGCCCGCCCGACCTCGAGGCGGATGATCAAATCCTCGCCGATGGCCGACGGGCATTCATCGCCCGCTATGCACTGGGGCGGGACTACCACAAGCTCATGCGCAAGCGTCTGCAACGCCTCGCCGAGCGCATCGAGGCGACGGTCGGCGCATTCGGCTACCGGGTGTTCGTCGACAGCGGGCCGGTGCTGGAGAAGGCCCTGGGCCGGAATGCCGGACTGGGCTGGATCGGCAAGAACACCCTGCTGCTCAACCGCCATGCCGGCTCATATTTCTTCCTCGGCGAGCTTTTCACCGATCTGCCATTGCCCGAGGACAGACCGGTCACCGAGGATCTGTGCGGCAGCTGCCGGGCGTGCATCGACATCTGCCCGACCCGGGCTATCACCGGCCCAAGGCAGCTCGATGCCCGACGCTGTATCTCCTATCTGACCATCGAGCATGAGGGCAGCATCCCGGAGGACCTGCGCCCGGCCATCGGCAACCGGGTATTCGGCTGCGACGACTGCCAGGCCGTCTGCCCCTGGAACCGCTACGCCCAGCCCACCGACGAGGCGGATTTCCACCCCCGGCACGGGCTCGAGACCGCCTCGCTGGTGGCGCTTTTTGACTGGGATGAAACGACCTTTTTACGCCGCACCGAGGGCTCGGCCATTCGCCGTCTGGGGCACGCGCGCTGGTTGCGTAACCTCGCGGTGGCGCTTGGCAATGGCCCGGCCGATCCACAGGCCATCACCGCGTTGAAAGCCCGGCTCGGCCATCCACATCCACTGGTGCGCGAGCACGTCGTCTGGGCACTGGAGCGGCTGCAGCCCGGCGGCGCGGCGCAAAGCCGCTGATTGTAATGACCGCCTAGCGCCGCCACCGTCGATAGCAGCCCACCAGCCCGGCGGTGGAGCCATCCACCCCGTCCGCCGCCTGACCGCCAGCGATGAGGGGTTTGAGATCCCGGGCCAGGCCCTTGCCCAGCTCGACCCCGAACTGATCAAACGCGTTAATCCCCCAGATGGCGGCCTCGACAAAGGTGCGGTGCTCGTAGAGCGCGATCAGCGCCCCCAACCGCGCCGGTGTCAGCGAGTCGAGCAACAGGGTGTTGCTGGGCCGATTGCCCGGGCAGCGGCGGGCCGCATCGACACCCGCCTCGGCGCGGCCGAGCATCAGCGCCTGGCTCTGGGCGAACAGGTTGGCGGTGAGCTCGAGGGGGTCGCCGTGCTCGCCGGCGACGGGCCGGGCCACCCCGATGAAATCCACCGGGACGATGTCAGTGCCCTGATGCAGTGCCTGGAAGAAGGCGTGCTGGCCCGGTGTGCCGGTCTGCCCCCAGATGGCTGCCGCCGTGGGCTGCTCGATGGCCCCGCCCTCACGGTCGACGGACTTGCCGTTGCTCTCCATCACGAGCTGCTGGAGATAGGCGCAGAGTCGGCCGAGTCGCTCGGTGTACGGCACCACGGCCTGGCTCCGCCGGCCGAGCAGCGTGCCGTTTAACACCGAGACAAGCCCCAGCATCAAGGGCATGTTCGACGCCGGCGGCGCCTCGGCAAAGTGGCGATCCATGCCATGGGCTCCACCCAGCAGCGCATCAAAGCCTGCCGGGCCAATCCCCATCATGATGGCAAGGCCGACCGCCGACCACAGCGAATAGCGCCCTCCGACCCAATCCCACATCGGCAGGGCCGCCGCCGGATCAAGCCCCAGCGCGCGAACCCGGTCCAGATTGGCGGTGATGGGGATGACCTGCTGCTCGAGCACATCATCCGCCGGCACGCGCCGCCGCAGCCAGGCCATGACCTCGTGGGCGTTGGCCATGGTCTCGGCCGTCCCGAAGCTCTTCGAGACCACCAGCACCAGGGTCCGGGCCGGGTTGCAACGCGCCAGAGTCCGTTCAAGTTCAACGCCATCGACGTTGGCGACAAAATGCACGGCCGGCCCGTCGGCGATCGGTGCCAGGGCCTCGAGCACCAGGCGCGGGCCCAGATCGGAGCCGCCGATGCCAATGTTGATGACATGCTCGATGGGCTCACCGGTGGCGCCGGTGCGGCGCTGCGTCCTCACCGCATCGGCCATCTCGCGCATCTGCCGCCGGGCGCTGGCCACCGCCCGCGTGGTGGCCGCGTCCGCCCAACCCGCGGCCCCGTCCGGCACACGCAGGGCAGTGTGCAGCGCGGCGCGGCCCTCGCTGGTGTTGATCGACTCGCCGGCCAACATCCGGTCACGCTGCCCGGCGACATCCCGGGCCTCGGCGAGGGTCAGCAGCGCATCGCGTGTCGCCCGGGTGAGGGGCTGTTTGCTGTAGTCGAGCAAAAGCCCGTCGAGTTCGATGGAAAACGCCTCGAAGCGCTGCGGGTCATCATCAAACAAACCGGCAATGGATCGCGCCTCGATGGATGCGCGCTCATCGAGCAGCGCCTGCCAGGCTGGCGTTGCCTTCAATGCCTTCATGACACCCCCTTCAGCCCCGGCGCCGGCAGGCTCACCGGGATGTTATCGATCAGCCGCGCCCGACCCAGATAGACCGCCGCCGGGATGATCAGCGACTGATCCCCGGCGCCGGCGGGCGCGAGATCATCGGCTCGCCGGATCTCGAGATAATCCGGTTCGAGCCCCGCATTGATCAACTGCTGCTTGGCCTGGTCGATCAACCGGCCGAGCCGGTGGTCGCCGGCCAGCAATCGATCCGCCAGATCCTGGAGCGTGGCGTAAAGCGCCGGCGCCCGGGCCCGCTGGGCCTGCGTGAGATAAGCGTTGCGGCTGCTCATGGCAAGGCCGCTGGGCTCGCGGGCAATGGCGCCGCCGACGATCTCCACCGGCAGACTGAGGTCGGCGACCAGTTGGCGGATGACCATAAGCTGCTGGTAGTCCTTGCGACCGAACACCGCCAGATCGGGCTGGACGATGTTGAGCAGTTTGGTGACCACGGTCGCCACACCGGTAAAGTGACCGGGCCGAGAGGCGCCGCAGAGGATGGCATTGAGCGCCGGCACGTCGACCCGAGTGCGCAACTGCGGGCCTTCGGGGTAGATGGCCTCGACCGCGGGGGCGAACACCAGATCGGTGCCATGGGCTTCGAGCGCCGCACAGTCCGCCTCCCAGGTCCGGGGGTAGTTTTCGTAGTCCTCGTCCGGTCCGAACTGGGTGGGATTGACGAAGATGCTGGCAACGACCCGATCGCTGCGGGCCCGGGCCTCGTCCACCAGCGCGAGATGGCCGCCATGCAGATTCCCCATGGTGGGCACAAAACCAATGCACTCTCCCGCCCGACGCCAGGCGGCGACCTGCTCGCGCAGCGGCGCAATGGCCTCGACCGTCTGCATGGATCAATCGAACCCGTGTTCGGGTCCCGGAAAGCGTCGGGCGCGCACCGCCTCGGCATAGGCACTGAGGGCACCGGGGATGGTGCCGGCATCGGCCATGAAGTCATGACTGAAACTGGGCGGCTGACCGGGCGTGATGCCGAGCATGTCCTGGAGGACCAGGATCTGCCCGTCACAATCGCTACCCGCGCCGATGCCGATGAGCGGCGTCTGGCACTGCGCCTGGACAGCCCGCGCCGCCTTCGCCGAAACGCACTCGACCAGCAGCATGTCGGCACCGGCGGCCTGCAGCGCGCGGGCGTCCTCGCACAACTGTGCCGCGCCCTCGTCGCCACGGCCCTGGACCCGATAGCCGCCCAGCTGTCCGACCCGTTGCGGTCGCAGCCCGAAATGCGCACACACCGGCACACCGGCGCGGGAGAGCGCTGCGACGATGGGCGCCTGCTCGGCGGTTGCCTCGACCTTGACCATGTCCGCGCCGCCTTCTTTGATCAACACCGCCGCGCTCTCCAGCGCGCTGCGCTCGTCGTAGTCGCTGAGAAAAGGCAGATCCACCATTAGATAGGCCCGCGACAGCCCCCGGGCGACACAGCGGGTGTGGTAGGCCATCTCGGCGACGGTCACCGGCATGGTGCCCGCATGACCCTGTACCACCATGCCCAGCGAATCGCCGACCAGCACCAGATCGATGCCAGCGGCGTCCACCGCCCGGGCAAAGCTGTAGTCGTAGGCGGTCAACGCCACGATGGGCTCGCCATCGGCTTTCATGCGCCGCAATCGGGTCAGGCTCAGGCGTTTGCTCATGGCACTTAGAGTACGCTTTTGTCCGGGTTGAAGTAATGCCGTCCGCTGCGCGCCCGGCCCATCTCCTCGAGCAGCATCTCCAGATGGGCCTCGCTGCCAAGCGGGTCGAGCCCGGCGCTGTTGACGATCAACACCGGGGCGTCGCTGTAGTGGTGGAAAAAATCCACATAGGCGCCGGCCAGACGCTCCAGATAGTCACTATCGAGCCGCGCCTCGGGCCCTTTGGCGTGCCGTTTGAGCCGGCCCTGGAGGACCTCGACCGGGGCCTGGAGATAGACCACCAGGTCCGGCGCCGGCACGCTAGGCGCGAGGGTCTGCCAAACCCGGTCGTAGAGGTCGAACTCGTGGCTGTCGAGGTTGAGCTGGGCAAAAAGCCGATCCTTGGCAAAGAGAAAGTCCGAGACCACCCGGGGCTGGAACAGATCGCTCTGGCGCAGTCCCGAGAGCATCTCGGCACGCTGCATCAAAAAAAACAGCTGTGTCGGGAAGGCGCCCTCGCGAGGGTTGCGATAAAAGCGCTCGAGAAAGGGGTTTTCCTGGCTTCGCTCGAGCAGCGGCTGGGCGTTCATGCGCTCGGCAAGCTGCTCGGCTAGCCGCGACTTGCCCACCCCGATCGGCCCCTCGACCACCACATAGTCCAGCGCCCTGTCCGTCATGCCCTACCCGATTGCCTGTAACGCACCGCCATCCACCGCCCCGGCCAACGCCTCGACGCTGCCCTCGCCCGGGATGATGCGGTGCGGGTCGATTTCGCTGAAAGGATACAGGACAAAGGCGCGTTCGGTGACGCCCGGATGAGGCACCTGCAGATCCGGTGTATCGATGACCCGCTGCCCATAGACGAGCAGATCCAGATCCAGCGGCCGCGGCCCCCAGCGTGGCCCCTGGCGACGGCGGCCGGCATCCGCTTCGATGGCCTGCAACGCCGCCAACAGCTCGAGCGGCGAAAGCCCGGTCCGCAGCCAGGCCACCGCATTGATGTAGTCCGGCTGATCGGCCGGCCCCATGGGCGGGTTACGGTAGAGACCGGAGGCGACATGGCAGCGGCTCTCGCCAATACCATCCAGCGCCACAATGGCTCGACGGACCTGGGCGGCGGGATCGTCCAGATTGCTGCCGATCCCGACAAAGGCGTCAACGCTGGGGGTCACTCGCCGCCAGACTCCACGGCCGAATCGGACGGCGCCGCATTGGCGTCGCCGGCATGGCCGCCCCGCCGGCGTTTGCCACCCCGCCGACGCCGCCTCGCCGGTGTGGGCGGCGGGGCGTCGGGGCTGCTGGTGGTGTATTCACGCCACCATTCCACCAACGCCTTGTCGGCCAGCCCGGCCTCACCACGTAGCAGCAGGAAATCATAGGCAGCGCGAAAACGCGGATGGGCAAAAAGCCGTTTGGCCTTTTTCTCGGAGCGGGTATCAAAGCGCGGTTGCAGCGCCCAGATCTCGCGCATCGGCTGCGAGAAGCGCTTGGGAATGGCCACCTGCCGCAGCTGGCGCTCGAGGGCCTCGGTGACGGCCTGCTCGAAGAGCTCACGGTTGATCTGTGACTGCAACCGGCCGCCGGGCAGTTGCGCGAGGATCGCCGGCCAGATGAGCGCGGCAAACAAAAACGCCGGGGTCACCGGGCGTTCTTCGTTGACCCGTTTGTCGGTGCTCTCGAGCGCTCGGGCAATGAAGGTGACAAACTGCCCGTGTTCATCATCATCGAGGGCCGTATCCGAGGCCGGAAACAGATAGCGAAAAAGCCCGTGCTGGCGAAGCGTCTCGAAGGTCTCCACCCCCTGGCCGGCCATGAAGAGCTTGAGCACCTCATCAAAAAGCCGCGCCGGAGGGATATCGTCCAGAAGCTCGGCCATCCAGGGGATCGGCTCGGCCGTGGCGGTGTCGATGGCAAAGCCGAGCTTGGCGGCAAAGCGCACCGCCCGGAGCATCCGCACCGGATCCTCCCGGTACCGCACCGCCGGGTCACCGATCAGTCGCAGGCGACCGGCTTTGATGTCCTCCATGCCGCCGGCGTAGTCCACCACCGTGAAATCGGCGATATTGTAGTAAAGCGCATTGATGGTGAAATCGCGCCGCAGTGCGTCTTCCTCGATGGTGCCGTAGACGTTGTCGCGCACGATCATGCCGTCCTCGGTCACCCGGTCGCTGTCGGTATCGCCATCGGGCGGGGTCAGCGCCCGAAAGGTAGCCACCTCGATGATCTCGGGGCCCCAGTGGACGTGGGCGAGCCGAAAGCGGCGCCCGATCAGCCGGCAATTGCGGAAAAGCGCCTTGACTTCATCGGGCGTGGCGTCAGTGGCGACATCAAAATCCTTCGGCTCCCGGCCCAGCGAGAGATCACGGACACCACCGCCCACCAGATAGGCCCCGTAGCCGGCGTTTTTGAGCCGATAAAGTACGGTCAGGGCCTTGTCGCTGATCTGTGACCGCGAGATGACGTGCTGGTCGCGCGGGATGATGGCGGGTTCGATGGATTGTGGTTGCGGATCACTCACGGAGCGGCAGTCGCCTCTTGTGCGGTGGGTTGCAGCCCGTATAATACCAGCCCTTGTCTGGCGCGCCGATCGGCGGTCAAAAACGCCGGCCAAACGACAACGCTCCCATCGTCTAGTGGTGAGGACGCCGCCCTCTCAAGGCGGAAACCGGGGTTCAAATCCCCGTGGGAGCGCCATCACCCAAGCCGCTACCCTTTCCCCGCCACAGGATCTAGAATTGCGGGATGGATCTGCCCGACGAAAACCGCCCCAGTCTGCTGCGCCGCCTGGCCGCCGTGCTCTATGACGGCATGCTGTTGATCGCGCTGTGGATGGGCGCCGGCGCCGCGTGGATTGCCCTGCACGGTGGCAACGCCGCCGCGCCCGGCGATGCATTCTTCCGGCTCTATCTGCTGGGGGTGTCTTTCGTGTTCTTTGTCGGCTTCTGGGTGTGGGGCGGCCGAACCCTGGGACTGCAGGCCTGGCGGATGCGGCTGATTGATGCCAACGGCCAGAAGGTGGGGCTGGTGGGGGCCAGCAACCGGTTTTTTGCCGCTTTGCTCTCGTGGCTGCCGGCGGGGGCCGGGTTTCTCTGGGCGCTTTTCGACCGTCAGGGACTGACCTGGCATGACCGGCTCTCGCGGACCTATCTCTATCTCGATCCCAAGCGTCCCTAGCCCGAGCGCTCAGCGAACCCGGCGCAGGGTGAAAAGCGCGATGGCCAGAAACACCATCGTCGGCGCCAGCGCACTGACCGCCGGCGGCAGCCCGTAGATCAGCGCCGCGTTGCCGATGAACCGATTGAGCAGGAAAAACGCCAGGCCGATCAACACCCCCAGAAAGACCTGCTGGCCCACGCCGGCGCTGCGTTGCGAGCCAAACACCAGCGGCACCGTCAGCAACAGCATCACCACCGTGGCAAGGGGTGTCGCCAGCTTGACCCACAGCGCCAGTCGATACCGGTCACTGTCGAGGTTATTGCCCTCGAGATAGCCCACGTACTCGAGCAAATCCCTGCCCGAGAGGGTGTCCGGTTCGACCACCACCACCTCGAGCGCCTCCGGCGTCAACGCCCCGCCCAGGTGCAGGGATGAGACTTGTCGCAGCTCAACGCCGCCAGCCGATCGAAACCGCGTCACCGTTGCCTCGGGCAACCGCCAGGCGCCGTTCTCGTAGTTCGCCCGGGGCGCGGTGATGATCTCGGCCAATCGGTTGTCACGGATACGGTAGGCACGAACGCCATCGAGCCGGTCAGCCTGCGGCACCCGCTCGGCCCGCAGCCGGTATTCGCCATCCCGGGCCCATATCCCCTGCCCCAGGGTGCCCACCGGCCCGCCCCGGGCTTCGGTCTGCAGCTGCTGGGCCAGTCGGCTAGCTGCCGGCGCCACCCATTCGCCCATCGCCGCGGCCAGCAACGCAAGCAGCACACCGGCGACCACCACCGCCCGGGCGATACGCCCGACCGAAAAGCCAAGGGCACGCATGGCCACGAGCTCGCTGCGCGCGGCAAGCCCACCCAGACTGACCAGTGCACCGATCAGTGTTGCCATGGGGAAGGCCTCGTAGGCGCGTTGCACCATGGATAAGGCCACCACCAGCATGGCGGTGGCAAAGGTATAGCCACCGCGGCCAATGTCATCGGCCTCATCAATGAACTCAAAGACAAAACTCAGACAAACAATGACCAGCAACCCGGCGAGGGCACCGGCGGCGACCGTGGTGGCGATGTAGCGATCCACCCGCGTCACCCTGCCGCCCCCGGCTGCCAGCGCCGCAGCGGGCTCACCCCAAGGCGCACGACCACCGCCGCTACGGTGATCAACAACGCCAACCCGTGCACCCAGACCGGGCCGCCCAGCAGCCCCACCCGACCGGACTCGAGCCAGTCCGCTGCGGTATAGATGAGGTTGAAATAGATCATGAACACAAGCACGGCGATGACCACCCGGCCGAATCGCCCGCTGCGGGGCGCCGACTGCGCCAGGGGCAGACCGGCGAGGGCCAGCACCAGCAGCATTACCGCCGGCGACAGGCGACGCTGCAACTCCGCCCAGGCCGCCGCATCGGCCTGCTCGATCAATGCCGTCGCGCCGCGGCTGTCCATGCCAACCCCCGGCTCGACCGGCGCCGGCATCGCCACGCGAATGCCATGCTCAGCATATTCCATCACCCGCCAGGCAGCCTCGCCGGGATTGCCGTCATACCGCCAGCCGTTGTCGAGCACCAGAAACTCGCCGGGCCCAAGGGCGTTGGCGACCCGTCGCCCCCCTTCGGCCACCCAGATCTGCCACTGCCCATCCACGCGCCGCTCGGCGAACAGGCCCTGCATGCCACCGTCGGCGCCCAGCTGGCCGACATAGACCGTGGTCTGATCGCCAAAATTGAGAAACCGTCCGGGTTGAACCCCGCCAAAGCGGGCCTGCTGCTCGGCATTGGCCAGCACCCGATCGGCCTGGCGTTCCGCCGCCGGCCCCAGTGACAGGGTGAGCACCGCCACCCCGAGCGCCAGGGGCACCGCCAGGGCAAAGATCCCCCGATAGATCCGGTTCGGGCCGATCCCGCAACCCGCCATGGCGGTGATCTCACTGTCGCGGTAGAGCCGGCCCAGCGCCAGCACCACCGCCAGAAAAAAGCTGCCCGGCAGCACCACGCCGATATTGGCGGCGGCCTTGAGGCCCAGGAGGGTGAAGATGACCGACGGCGGGATTTCGCCACTGGCGGCATCGGCCATGAACTGAATAAGCCGATTGGTCAGCAAAACCACCACCAGCACCAGCGTGACCGCGGCCCAGGCGAGCAGCAGCTCACGCAGCAAATAGCGAGTCAGGCGGTTCAGCCCCACGACACGCCCTGCCCGGCTGCGGTAACCTTCCAGCGTTTGTGCAATGTAACGACATCCATGCCCATCCCTTGATGGGCCGATATGGTACAGCTGCCGGGGCGATGATGCCGCGCATCGATTTCTACATCCTCGACCGGGGCGGAGATGACGCCCGCGAGCATTTCTGCTGTCGACTCGCCGCGCGGGCCTGGCAGCAGGGGCTGGATGTCCACATCCGCACCGCCGACGAGGCGAGCGCGCAGCGACTGGATGAGGCCCTCTGGACGTTCGAGCCGGAGAGCTTCATCCCCCATGGCCAATCCTCGCAGGATGGCCACAACCCCATCGTCATCCACCCGGATCCGGCGCCCGGGCGGCTGCTGATCAACCTCGGCGAGGATCTGCCGGCGCAGTGGTCAGAACGCGAGCGGATCGCCGAGATCATCACCGCCGATGAGGCGGTCCGCCGGGCCGGGCGGCAACGCTACCGCGACTATCAACAGGCCGGGATCGACCCCCGCACCCATCGCATCGAGCACTAGGAGCCTTTCGCGTCCATGGACAAGACCTATAACCCCCAGCAGATCGAGACCCAGTGGTATCAGACCTGGGAGTCGAGGGGCTATTTCCAGCCCGACGGCAAGGGCAACCCTTACTGCATCATGATCCCGCCACCCAATGTGACCGGCACCCTCCACATGGGACACGCCTTTCAGGACACGCTCATGGATATCCTGGTGCGTTACCACCGGATGCATGGCGACAACACGCTCTGGCAGCCGGGGACCGACCACGCCGGCATCGCCACGCAGATGGTGGTCGAGCGCCAGCTCAACGCCGAGGGCCAGACCCGCCACGATCTCGGCCGTGAAGCGTTTGTCGACAAGATCTGGGCGTGGAAGGCCCAATCCGGCGGCACCATCCAGAACCAGATGCGGCGTCTCGGGGCCTCGGTGGACTGGTCGAGAGAACGCTTCACTATGGATGAGGGCCTGTCGACGGCAGTCCGTGATGTCTTCATCCAGCTCTACCGGGAGGGGCTGATCTATCGCGGCCAGCGCCTGGTCAACTGGGATCCGGTGCTGCAAACCGCCGTGTCCGACCTGGAGGTGGAGTCGGCCGAAGAGCAGGGCTCGATCTGGCGGCTGCGCTACCCGCTGGCGGACGGTGACGAGACACTGGTGGTCGCCACCACCCGGCCCGAGACCATGCTGGGGGATACCGCCGTGGCGGTGAACCCCGAGGACGAGCGCTACCGTCACCTCATCGGCCGCCGGGTCAAGCTGCCCCTGGTCGGCCGCGAGATCCCCATCGTCGCCGATGAGTATGTCGACGCGAGTTTCGGCACGGGCTGTCTAAAAATCACCCCGGCCCACGACTTCAACGACTACGAGGTCGGCCGCCGTCACGGCTGCGAGCCGATCAATATCTTCACCGGCGACGCCCGGGTCAACGCCAATGCCCCGGCCGCCTACCAGGGCCTGGACCGCTACGAGGCGCGTGAGCGCATCGTCGCCGACCTCGAGGCGGCGGGCCTGCTCGAGGGCATTGATGCGCACAAGCTGATGGTGCCGCGCTGTGACCGCACCGGGGCGGTGATCGAGCCCTATCTGACCTATCAGTGGTTTGTCGACCTCACCCGCGAGACCCAGTCCGATGGCCGGCCCGGCGGCTGGGCCGAGATCACTCGGCCGGCCATCCAGGCGGTCCGACAGGGCCATATCCGCTTTGTGCCCGAGAACTGGACGAAGACCTATTACAACTGGCTCGAAGATATCCAGGACTGGTGCATCAGCCGGCAGCTCTGGTGGGGCCATCGCATCCCCGCCTGGTACGACGAGGCCGGCAATGTCTATGTCGGCGAGGATGAGCAGGCGGTGCGCGCGGCCCACGGCCTGGACGAGGCCACCGCCCTTACCCGAGACGAGGATGTGCTGGATACCTGGTTTTCTTCGGCGCTGTGGCCGTTCTCGACCCTGGGCTGGCCGGACGAGACGCCAGAGCTCGCCAGCTTCTACCCCACCAGCGTGCTTGTCACCGGCTTTGACATCATCTTCTTCTGGGTGGCGCGAATGATCATGATGGGGCTCAAGTTCCGGGGCGATGTGCCGTTCCGCGAGGTGTACATCCACGGACTGGTGCGCGACTCCGAGGGCGCGAAGATGTCCAAGTCCAAGGGCAATGTCCTCGACCCCATCGACATTGTTGACGGCATCGATCTCGAATCGCTGGTGGCCAAGCGCACCACCGGACTGATGCAGCCCCAGCGGGCGGGTGCCATCGAAAAGCAGACCCGCAAGGCCTTCCCCGAGGGCATTGCGGCCCACGGCACCGATGCCCTGCGATTTACCTTTGCCAGCCTGGCCACCACGGGACGGGACGTCGTCTTTGACATGGGCCGGGTCGATGGCTATCGCAACTTCTGCAACAAGCTCTGGAACGCGGCGCGTTTCGTACTGATGAACACCGAAGGCCAGGACTGCGGCACCTCGGGCGGTGAACAGACCCTGGGCACCGCCGAGCGGTGGATCATCTCACGGCTGCAGACAACCGAGCGGACCGTCAACGACGCCATCGCCGGCTATCGCATGGATCAGGCCGCCCAGGCGATTTACGAGTTCATCTGGGACGAGTACTGCGATTGGTATCTGGAGCTCAGCAAACCCGCGCTCCAGGACGCCGGCGATGACGCCGCGGCCCGGGGCACCCGCCGGACACTGGTGACAGTGCTCGAGGCAGTGCTCCGCCTGGCCCATCCCATCATGCCCTTTGTCACCGAAGCCATCTGGCAGCGGGTGGCGCCCCTTGCCGGTGTCAGCGGCGAGACGGTCATGACCCAGCCCTTCCCGGTGGCCGAGCCCGCCCGGGAGGATCCCGAAGCCGAAGCCGAGATCGACTGGCTGCAGCGTTTCATTCTTGGGATCCGGCGCATCCGTGGCGAGATGGACATCGCCCCGGGCAAACCCCTGCCGGTGCTGCTCGGCAATGCCTCGGCCCAGGATCTTGACCGGCTCGAACGCCATCGTGCGGCGCTGGATTTTCTCGGACGCCTTGAGTCGGTGACCGTGCTGGATGCGGCCGACAACGCACCGGAGTCGGCCCTGGCCCTGGTCGATCAGCTAGAAATCCGGGTCCCGATGGCCGGGCTGATCGACAAGGATGCAGAGCTCACCCGACTGGAGAAAGAACGCAGCCGGCTTGCTGGCGATATTCAACGCACCGAGGGCAAGCTAGGCAACGAGCGCTTTGTCACCCGGGCGCCCGCCGATGTGGTGCAAAAAGAGCGGGACAAGCTTGCCGAGGCCCAGGCGGCCCTCGGCCGGATCGAAGATCAGATCAACCGCATCGCCCGGCTTTAAAAGCCGCCGACGCTACCCATCCAGGCGCCACCAGGGCCGATCGTTAATCGTCAACGTGCCCTGCTCAAGCGCCGCCTCGATGCGGTACTCGCCGGCCTGCCGGCGGACAATGCCAAAGGCCTGGAGCTGGGCAAGCCAGGCGGCGGGCTCGGCCGGCAGTGCATCACCGAGGGATTGATCAAGCCCCATGGTTGCGGTCATCGCCAGATGCCGTAGCAGCGCCATGCCCCGTGCCCCGGTGCGCAGCGCCTCGGCCATGGCCGGATCGACCATCACGCGACCGGTGCTGCTCAAACCCGTGCCGGCTTCGGTCTCAAGCCGCATCGACTCGAGGGTGAGCACCGGGCCTGCCGCTGCCAGATCGGCAAGATGCGCCCGTGCCCGGGCGGGAAGCGTAGGACTATCCTCCAGCGCCGGGGCCATGCGGCTTAGCGCCATCAACGGCTCGGCGGCCAGCGAGCGCAGTTGCCATCGGGCCTGGCCGCGCACCACCGGAAACTCCGGCAACGACAGCCGGCTGAAACGCAGCCCCAGGCCGGCATCGATCCGGCCGTTGTCCGCCGCCTCGCTGTTGGCCGTCACCGACAGTTCGGCGAGCCGGACCGGCGGCTCCATGGGCGATCGGGCGGCCATATCGCCGAGCCGCAATTCACTGCGGCCGACCCACAGGCCATTGAGCAGATCGCCCGCCACCAATCGGCCGGTACTGTTCAACGAGACGTCATCGACACGCAGCTCGCCGCCCTGCTCCGGCGCGTCCAGCGTCATGCCCGGCCAGTTCAGCAGGGTGTCGAGGCGCTTTTCATCGGGCTGGAAGCTGAGCTCCAGGCGAAGCGGGGCGGCGTCCAGCACCAGCGGCTCGTCCGCCTCGATCAACCCGCTCAATGGCACAGTCGAGACCCGAAGCTGTCGCATCTGCAAATTGACCTTGCCCCCGACGCGGACAGCCTCGGCGGGATCGGCGACAAACCGGCGCAGTTGCATGGCCAGTCGATCATGTGGGATGAGATGGCCGTCAAAGCGAATCCCCAGCAAGCCATGCTCGATGGTCTGCTCGAGGGTCAGCACCACCTCGCCGCGATCATTGCCCAGTGCCGCAGCAAGCGCCGGTGACACAGCCGGTGCCGCCAGACGGATCCGGGCCCGCGCCTGGGCGCTGAAAAGCCCCCGGTCATAGACCCGCGACTCGACGCCACTGGGCCGGCCATAGTCGCCCTCAAGCATTGCATCGACGGATTCGATCCCCGTCACCCAGGCCTGTTCGGCCCGCTGACCATTGACGATGGGCAGGGCAACCCCGCCTGCCACGACCCCCACGACCAGGGCCGTCAATAGCCAGTGCCGTCTACGCGCCATGGTGCCAGTACTCCCGTTGTTGGTTTCGGCCGCCATCATGCCGATTTGCCGGCGCCACGCCCAGCCCAACCGCAGCCGACGACTTGAGCGATCCCACCCACCGCGGTCATACTCTATCCTGGAATCATCCAGATTTTCGTCGCCAGGGGAGTCTTCGGACTGAGAGTGCGCTTCGCGCAGACCCTGGAACCTGAACCGGGTCATACCGGCGGAGGAAGTGCGACATGCAGACCCTGACCATGGCGGCGATCGCCGCCGCGCTTTTAATCTTTGTCCTTCTGGGGCTACGGGCCCGCCACCCTGGCGGCCTCGATGACTATCTCACCGCCCGCAACAGCCAGACCGGACTCACCCTGGGCCTGTCTTTTCTGGCCTCGGGCATGGGCGCATGGATTCTGTTTGCCCCACCCGAGGTCGGGGCCTTTGTCGGCCCGGTGGCCGTGGCCGGCTACGCACTGGGTTCGGCACTGCCATTCGCCCTGCTCGCCTGGATGGGCCCCACCATCCGCCGGCGGCTGGCGCAGGGGCGAAGCCTGACCGAGTTTGCCGCCGAGCGCTTCGGCAATGGCTTCAGGCGCTGGATCGGGGTGCTCTCGCTGCTCTACATGCTCTGCTTTCTGGCCGCGGAACTCACCGCCGTGGGGGCGATTACGGCCCTTTTGTCCGGGATAGACGGCGCTTTCACCATCGCGGCGGTCGCCGCCGCCACCCTGGTCTACACCATGGCCGGGGGGTTGCGGGCGAGCCTGATCACCGACCGCTGGCAAGGGGGGTTGCTGCTGGTGTTGCTCGCCCTGGTGGCGTTGGCGGCGCTGATGGCGCCCGCGGGGGATGCCACCGCCGAGGCGGCAAGCGCCGCGCCCCCATCGGCGGCCACGGGGCTGACCGTCGCCCTCACCCTGGTGATCGCGGTGACCGCAGCCAATCTTTTCCACCAGGGCTACTGGCAACGGGTCTGGGCCGCTGCGGATATCCCTGCCCTGCGACGCGGCGCGCTGCTGGGCGGTATCGCGACGATGCTGGTCATCGGCGTGCTTGGCGGCCTCGGGCTGGTGGCGGCCGGGCGCGGCCTCGAGCTGGGCAACCCGCCCATCCCGTTTTTCGCGCTACTCGCCGAAGCGCCCGCCTGGCTGACCCTGCCGGCGCTGGTACTTGGCATCACCCTGGTGGCCTCGTCGGTGGATACGCTACAGAATGCGCTGGTCTCGCTGGGCGCCTCCGAAACCGAACGCCTTGGCCTGCGGGGGGCGCGGGTTCTGACCGCGTTGTTAATGCTGCCGGTGGTGCTGTTGGCGCTCCAGCAGGTTTCGGTGCTGAGGCTGTTTTTGATTGCCGATCTGCTCTGCGCCACCGCGGTGGTCCCGCTGCTCTCGGCGCTTTTCCATCGCGCCTCGACCAAAGCGGCGGTGCTCGGCTGCCTGGCCGGCGTCGTCGGCGCGATCATCCCGGGCTTGGTCACCGGGGGCAGCCTTGCCGCCGGATTGCTGGCGGCGAGCTTTCCGGCGGCGACACCCACACTGGGGCCGTTTCTGGGCGCGCTGGTGGCCTCGAGTCTGGTGACCGCCGCGGTGATGGTGCCGCTGCCCGTCAGCCGGCGCCGCTCAGCACCAGATTGACGATCACCACCAGCGCCACCACAAAGGCCGCGGTAAAGGCCAGCCCGGCGATGATGAACGTCGCCGCGCTGCCTTGCTTGAAATCGCGCTGCCGGGCGGCCTCGGTCTGCACGCCAAACGCGGCGGCAACCGTGCTCTTGATCACCTGCCAGACCGTCAGACGCGGTGCCGTCGGGGTCTGCTCGTTATCACTCATGCTTCCGCTCCTCTCAGATCCACCCGCCATAATATCAACCCACCGGCGGTAAACAGCACGATCAGGGCCAGCATCGAATAGCGCACATCCCCCAGCCAGACGCCCAGAAAGCCGAACGCCGGCGGACCGATGAGGGCGGCGAATTTGCCGAGCAGATTGTAGAAGCCGAAAAACTCCGCCGCGCGCTCCGGGGGGATGAGACGTGCATAGAGCGACCGGCTGAGCGCCTGCACACCCCCCTGGGCAAGTCCCACCAGCGCGGCAATGCAGTAAAACTCCCAGGGCGCCTGGATGAATGCGCCCCATACGGCAATCAGGATATACACCCCGAGGCCCAGCAGGATGCCAGGGCGCGCGCCGATGCGCTCACCCAATGCCCCCATGGCAATCGCCGCCGGAAAGCCCACGAACTGGGTGATCAAAAGGGCCACGATCAGATCATTCTGCTCGAAGCCCAGGGCCCGGCCATAGGCCACCGCCATGCGGATGGTGGTGCCGACACCATCGATATAGAGCCAATAGGCAAGCAGAAACACAACCACAGGCC
>UEZJ01000030.1_pt1 | contig 19496 bp, 18 predicted proteins | sample 1903791 | NCBI WGS metagenome assembly UEZJ01 (sample SAMEA4776353, study PRJEB27445) | saltern metagenome | biome: Hypersaline environment; feature: solar saltern; material: Pellet | place: Spain | collected 2012-08 | depth 0 m | reverse complement strand
CGGAGCGGCCGGGGCGGTTGCCTCGGCGGCGGGCGTCTCGTCGGACGCCGTGGCCGGCGGGGCAGCCGTTTCATCGGCGGGCGCATCGGTCGATGCCCCGGTCGATGCGTCACTCCCGTCGTCCCCGGCCACCTCGGCCTTGGCCACCACACTGCCTTCGGAGACCTTGTCGCCCACCTGGATGAGGACCTCGGTAATCGTGCCGGAGAAAGGAGCCGGCACCTCCATGGTGGCCTTGTCGCTTTCCAGCGTGATCAGTGAGGACTCGGCCTCGATGGTGTCGCCCGGCTGGACCAGCACCTCGATGACGTCGACGGCGTCGAAGTCACCGATGTCCGGGACGGTGATTTCCTTGATGTCTGCCACGCGAATTCCTCCTGCGACGCCGGCGCGTTAGACCGTGCTCGGGTTGGGGGCGTCAGTGTCGATTCTGTACTGCGCAATGGCCTTTTCGACCTGGCCGGGCTCGATGGTGCCTTCATCGGCCAGTGCCTTGAGGGCGGCCACCGCGATGTAGTAGCGATCGACTTCGAAGAAGCGACGCAGGTTCTCGCGGGTGTCCGAGCGGCCATAGCCGTCGGTGCCCAGGACCACGTAGTGACGGTCCAGATAGGGCCGGATCTGGTCGGCGAATGCGCGCATGTAGTCGGTGGACGCCACCGCCGGTCCATCATGGCCCTGCAGGCACTGCTGGACGTATGGCACCCGGGGCTCGGCCTGCGGGTGCAGCAGGTTGTGGCGCTCGCAGTCGATACCGTCACGACGCAGTTCGGTAAACGACGGGCAACTCCAGATATCGCTATCCACGCCGTAGTCGTTTTTCAACAACTCGGCGGCGGCGATGACCTCCATGAGGATGGTGCCCGAGCCCATGAGCTGGACCCGTTTTTTGCCGCGGCCGCCTTTCTGCAGCCGGTACATGCCGCGGCGGATGCCATCCTCGGCGCCTTCGGGCATGGCCGGCTGGTGGTAGTTCTCGTTCATCATGGTGATGTAGTAGAAGACCGATTCCTGGTCCTCGTACATCCGCTTCATGCCGTCCTGGATGATGACCGCCATCTCGTAGGCGAAAGTCGGGTCGTAGGAGCAGCAGTTGGGAATCGCGGCACTCATCAGGTGGCTGTGGCCATCCTCATGCTGCAGCCCCTCGCCGTTGAGGGTGGTGCGACCGGCGGTTCCGCCCATCAAGAATCCCTTGGCTTGCATATCGCCGGCCGCCCAGGCCAGATCGCCGACCCGCTGGAAACCGAACATCGAGTAGTAGGCGTAGAAGGGGATCATCTCGACGCCGTGGTTGGCATAGGCGGTGGCCGCGGCGATCCAGCTGGACATGGCGCCGGCCTCGTTGATGCCCTCCTGGAGGATCTGACCTTTTTGATCTTCGCGGTAGTACATCAGCTGATCGGCATCCTGGGGCTCGTAGAGCTGGCCCTGGGGGGCATAGATGCCTAGCTGCCGGAACAGCCCTTCCATGCCAAAGGTCCGCGCCTCGTCCGGGACGATGGGCACCAGCCGCGAGGACAGCGCCTTGTCGCGGGCGATGATCGAAAGGGCCCGGACAAAGGCCATGGTGGTGGACATCTCCCGCTCGCCGCTGTCTTTGAGCAGCACATCGAACGCCGAGAGCTCCGGCACCTTCAGCGGGGCCGCGGTGACCTTGCGCTCGGGCAGATAGCCACCGAGGGCCTGGCGGCGCTCGTGCAGATACTGGATCTCGGGCGAGTCATCCGCCGGCTTGTAGAAGGGTGCATCGGCGACCTTCTCGTCCGGCACCGGGATGTGGAAGCGATCGCGGAACTCCTTGAGGGCGTTTTCCGCCATTTTCTTTTGCTGATGGGTGATGTTCTGACCCTCACCGGCCTCACCCATGCCGTAGCCCTTGACGGTCTTGGCCAGGATGACCGTGGGCTGGCCTTCGTGTTCGACGGCCGATCGATAGGCGTTGTAGACCTTGGCGGCATCGTGGCCGCCGCGCTTGAGCCGCCAGATGTCCTCGTCGGACATGTTGGCCACCATGGCCTTGAGCTCGGGGTATTTGCCGAAGAAATGTTCCCGGGTATAGGCGCCGCCCTTGGCCTTGAAGTTCTGGTACTCGCCGTCGACGGCTTCTTCCATGCGTCGCTGGAGCAGCCCGTTATGATCCTTGGCCAGCAGGCTGTCCCAGGCGGCGCCCCAGATGACTTTGAGCACGTTCCAGCCGGCGCCCCGGAACTCGCCCTCGAGCTCCTGGATGATTTTGCCGTTGCCGCGAACCGGGCCATCCAGCCGCTGCAGGTTGCAGTTGACCACGAAGATCAGATTATCGAGGCCTTCGCGGGCGGCAACCCCGATGGCGCCCAGGCTTTCGGGCTCGTCCATCTCGCCGTCGCCGCAGAACACCCAGACCTTGCGGTTGGCGGTATCGGCGATACCACGGTTGTGCAGATACTTCAGAAAGCGTGCCTGATAGACACCCATGATCGGCCCCAGGCCCATGGACACCGTGGGCAGCTGCCAGAAATCGGGCATCAGCCAGGGGTGGGGGTAGGAGGACAGCGGTTTGCCCTCGGTTGCCAGGTCGGCGCGGAAGTTGTGCAGATCGGCCTCGCTGAGGCGGCCTTCGAGAAAGGCGCGGGCGTAGATGCCCGGTGCGGAGTGCCCCTGCATGAACACCAGATCGCCGCCGTGCTCGTCGCTGGGGGCGTGCCAGAAGTGGTTGAAGCCGATCTCGTAGAGGGTGGCCGAAGAGGCGAACGAGGCGATGTGACCGCCGATGCCGTCCCGGTCGCGGTTGGCCTGCACCACCATGGCCATGGCGTTCCAGCGGATGATCGAACGGATCCGCGACTCCAGCGCCCGGTCACCCGGAAAGGGCCGCTCGTGGGCCACGGGGATGGTGTTCTGGTAGGCCGTTGTGGCCTTGAACGGCAGCTGCCCGCCCCGTCGCCGGGCGGTGTCCACCATGCGCTCGAGCAGGAACTGGGCGCGCTCCGGGCCTTCGTAGTGGAGGACCGATTCGATGGCCTCGAGCCATTCCTGGGTTTCCTGCGGATCCGGATCGCCGGGGGTCGGCATGGGCGTCATTCGTGCTGCCATTGCTCACCTCTCCGTTGTCGTTGGCTATCCAGCCTAGCCTCCCCTTGTTGTGATGACCAGACCGTCAAGTCGCGTAGGTTGTTGTTGCGCTGCGGAAAATCCGTTTTCGCAGGAGGGGCCACGCTACCCGGTTTGTCAGGGCATGTCGCCCCGTTATTCGTTCCTTTGAGGCATAAATAATTTGCCCAACGAGATGGGCCGGTCACCGTCGGGCGATGGCTGGATGCTGCGGCCGGCGCCGATCAGAGCCATTCCTGCGGATGCAGGTAGTCCTTTGTCAGCGCGGCCTCGGGGCTGTCCGGATCGGGCTCGTAGCCATACTCCCAGCGGGCCAGTGGCGGCATGGACATGAGGATGGATTCGGTGCGCCCGCCGGACTGGATACCGAATTTCGTGCCGCGGTCGAACAGCAGGTTGAACTCGACATAGCGTCCCCGCCGATAGAGCTGGAACTGTCGTTCCCGCTCGCCGTAAGGGGTGTCCATCCGGCGCTTTACGAGGGGGATGTAGGCATCCAGGTAGGCATCACCCACCGCGCGCATCAGGGCAAAGGCCTGCTCGAAGCCGCCCTCGGCATAATCGTCGAAGAAAAGCCCGCCGACGCCGCGGGTCTCGCCGCGGTGGGGGAGGTAGAAATACTCGTCACACCAGCGCTTGAACCGCGGATAGAGGGTCTCGCCGAAGGGCGCGACCGCATCCCGGGCCACGGCATGCCAGTGACGGCAGTCCTCGATAAACGGATAGAACGGGGTCAGATCGAAGCCACCACCAAACCACCAGACCGGTTCGCCCACCCCGCCCCGCGAGCGAAAGAACCGCACATTGGCATGGGAGGTGGGGACATAGGGATTGCGCGGATGGATGACCAGCGACACCCCCATGGCCTCGAAGCCCTGACCGGCCAGCTCGGGCCGCCGCTCGGTGGCGCTTGCCGGCAAGCCATCGCCGAAGACATGCGAGAAGTTGACCCCGGCCTGTTCAAGGACCCGGCCGTCGGCCAGCACCCGGCTGCGCCCGCCGCCGCCTTGTTCACGATCCCAGCTGTCCTCGTGAAAGGCCCCGCCGTCTACATCCGCCAGGGCATCACAGATTTTCAGCTGCAGATCCAGCAGGTAGGTACGGACCCCATCGGCATCAATGCTGTTCATTGCAGACCTCGGCAAAAAAACCGGCAAGGGTTTGCTCTGGGTCGATCAGCCCCCCGCTCTGCGGGTCGATGTTGCGCAGCCCGCGTGCCCGCAGGGACCGGGCGATGGCGGCCAGCCCCTCATCGTGCCAGCGCTGCAGGCCATCGAGCAGATACGCCGCGTAGCGGCCCAGGGCTTCGCCGGGGGTGGTGTCGGCGGCGCCATCCGCGACCAGGCTGGCGTATTCCCAGCCCTCTACCGGCGGGGCGACATTAAGATGGGCAAGGATCACCAGCCCATCCTCGCCGGCGCCATGCAGGGCGATGCCGCCGACCTTGTGGCCGTTGACCAGCACATCGTTGGGCCAGCCGTAATCCAGCCCGGTGAGCGGTGGCAGGAGCTCGGCGGTGACCGTGCCAAGCGCCAGCACGGCGACAAGACCCAGCTCGGGCCAGCGCTCACGCGGAAAATCCGGCTCCAGCAGGATGCCGCAATAAAGCCCGCCCGGCGGCGACGCCCACGGGCCGTGTTGCCCATGGCCCTGCGCCTGGGTCTCGGTCCACACCAAAAGCCCCTCCTCGGCGCCATCGGCCTTGCGCCGCCGGATTTCTTCCAGAACGCTATCGACGGCCGGCAGAAAGACCGCCTCGAACACCGCCGGCAGGTCAGCGGCAAGGCGCGGATCGGTGGGTCGGTGCTCGCTCATGGGTTGCCTCCTGCGGCTTTTTCGAGGCCATCCAGGTGCCGGCGGATTTTCTGCAGCCGTGGCGACAGCACCTTGGTGGTGCCGGCGGCCCGCTGATAGGTGTTGCGCAAAAGGGCGATGGCCTCGTCGCGTCGGCCCTGCTGCCGCAGCATCGCCGCCAGCCGGCAGAGGCTGTCGACATGCAGCCCGTTGTCGATGCCCATCATCCGCTCGAGCCGCACCACGGCATCACGCAACAGCGGCTCGGCGGCATCCGCGCGGCCGGCGTCGGCGTATAGTCCCCCCAGCTCGGCGGCGGTCATGGCCGTGTTGGGATGATCCTCGCCGTAGAGGGACCGCCACAGCAGCAGATTTTCCTGATAAAGGGGTTCGGCTTCGTTCAGCCGGCCTTGTTCACGCAGCAGATCGGCCAGGTTGTTGATGCTGGTGGCGGTGGCCGGATGATCGCTACCAACCACCGCCCGCCAGATCTCGATGGCCTCGCGGTAGAGGGTTTCGGCCTCGTCCCGCTGGCCGATCACATCCAGCACGCCTGCCAGGTTGTGCAGGCTGGTGGCGGTCTCAGCATGTTCGCGTCCCAGTGCCGCGGTGCGGATTTCAACCGCACGGCGAAAGCAGCGCTGGGCCTGTTGGAACTGCTCGAGGGCGTCCAGCGCGGTGCCCAGGTTGTGGAGCGCCGCCGCGGTGGCGGCATGGCCTGGCCCGAACAACGTTTGCGTGAGCTCGAAGGCTTCGCGGTAGCGGGCCTCGGCGCCGGCATAGTCGTGGCCGGCATAGAGCAGGCTGCCCAGGTTATCCAGCGCCGCCGCCAGTGCCGGGGTTTTGTTGCGCCCGCCCTGGCCGGCGATCTTCACGCAACGCTCGAACGGGCCACGGGCCTGTTCGAGCTGATTGGCTGCCCGCTGGGCCGCGCCCAGGTTGCTTAAAAGGGGCAGCAGCGCGGGATGGTCGCGCCCGGTCCGCGACTCGCATTCCGCCACCAGGGCGGCGTATTCGCCGATGGCGGCATCCAGCTGCCCGTTGGCCTCGAGCGCCGCGGCCAGGGCGTGCCGGCTGGCCCGGGCTTCGGCACTGGATGGTCCCAGCGTGCCCTCGCGGATCGCCAGCGCCTGTCGGAGTTGTCGGGTGGCCTCATCGGGGCGGTCATCGGCCAGATCCGTGGTGGCGTGGTGATGAGCCAGCATCGCCCAGCCAGGGCTGTCCGGCGCCTGTCGGGCCAGCGCCTTGAGGCCGGCCGATCGGACCGCCCGGGCGGCGTCCGCCGAGTCCAGCGCATCGAGAATGCGACCGGCGATCACATGACACTCGGCGAGCTGCTCTGTGGCCATCTCGCCGGCCTCGCGCCAGCGTTTGGCCTGGTTGAACAAATGGCTGACTGCGGTATCCCGGGCGGGGATTTCGAGCCACAGCCTTTGCCAGTCAAAGGGGGCATCGCGCCAGGCCAGCAGCGCCGTGGGTTCGCTGAGTCGCTCGAGCAGTGCCGGCCAGTCGGCGGCACGGGCCAGCCACAGGCAGTGCTCGTCGGGCGGCGCCACGGCATCGGCGATCCGACCGGCCACCGCCCGGGCATCGGCGCTGCCCTGGATCAGTTGATTGTAGGCGTGCTGCCGAAGCACGGGATGCTGGAATTCGAGCAACCCATCGGCCTCGTGGACCACCGACCCGGGCAGTGCGGATGGATCGAGCCCCAGGGCATCGAGCACCGCATGCCCCAGCCCCGCGGGCGCGACCGCCAGGTGACGAAGCGTGGCAACCGCGGCCTCGTCGTTGGCGATGCACCGGGCCAGCGCCTCGCTGGGCTGATCAAGCGCCGGGGCGCGGTTCATGTCCACCACTTCCCAGCCGGCTTCGCGCAGCCGCTCCGGCAGCAGGCCGCGCTCGGCAGACGCCACCAGCGTCAGCCCGGGGGGCAGATAGGCCGGCAGCCAGTCCGGTTCACCGGTCAGGTCGGTGCCGGTGATGCGATCGAGTTGATGGATGACGATCAACGCGCGTTGATGGGCAATGCGGGCCAGCCAGCCGGGCAGAGCCTCGCGCAGCCCGGCTTCGTCGATGGGCAGGGCATCCGGGGCGTCCAGATGGGCCCGGATGGCGGCGAGCAGATGGTGGATCACCGCGGCGGGGGTGTCTTCTTCGGGGGCGCGGCCGGCGCAGTGCAGATGGCGGAAATCAAACGCCGGACCGGCCTGGGTGAACGCCTCGAGTGTTGTCGCCCGACCACTGCCGGCCGGGCCGGTGAGCAGCAGCCGACGTCCCTCGGTTGCCGAGCGGCACAGATGCTCGACAACGTTGGCGGCCGGCTCGATCGATGCAGGCGGCCACGACAATGCTGGACAGAAACGGTCGCTCAACGGCATCTTGTTCGCTATCACTCAAAAACGCAGAGACGCGATAGTGTGCGACCAATCATCGCGGTCGCCAAGCGCAAGCGGGGAGAGAGGGCATGACCGAGCGCGTGAACAGCGAGGCGATCGATATCGAGGCGCTGCTCGCCGGGACCGAGTCGCCGGACGCCGGTGCGCTGGTGGTCTTTGGCGGCACGGTGCGACGCCATCATGACGACAAGGCGGTCACCGCCATCGAGTATTCCGCCTACGAGCCGCTGGCCGAAAAGGCGCTGGCCGAGGTAGAGGCCGAGGCCATGGCCCGTTTTGACATCCTCTCGTGCGTCATCCGTCATCGCACGGGCAAGCTCGAAGTCGGTGAGCTCAGTGTCGTTGTGGTCGTGCGGGCCGCCCATCGCGCCGAGGCCTTCGAGGCGGGACGCTTTGCCATTGATACGCTCAAGAAAACGGCCCCGGTATGGAAGCGCGAGGCCTACAGTGACGGCACGGAGGTCTATCTGCAGGGCGAGACCCTGCCGGGTGCGGGGGCCTGAAGCCATGAGTACGGTCACGGTTACCGACACGATGGACCGGCCACTGCGGGATCTGCGCATCTCGCTGACCGACCGGTGCAACTTCCGCTGCAGCTACTGCATGCCCAAGGCGCTGTTCGGGGCCAACCATGCATTCATGCCCAGGGATCAACTGTTGAGCTTCGAGGAGATCACCCGCCTGGCGGGGGTCTTTACCGGCCTGGGGGTGCGCAAGCTGCGCCTGACCGGCGGCGAGCCGCTGATCCGGCGGGATATCGACAAGCTCATCGGGATGCTCTCGGCGGTGGACGGGGTCGAGGACATCAGCCTGACCACCAACGCCTCGCTGCTGACCCTGGATCGGGCCCGGGCGCTCAAGGCGGCGGGCTTGAACCGGATCACCGTCAGTCTCGATGGCATCGATGACAACACCTTCCGGGCGATGAACGATGTTGGCTTTCCGGTGGCGAAAGTGCTCGAGGGCATCGATAACGCCGAGCATGCCGGCCTTGCGCCCATCAAGATCAACATGGTGGTGCAAAAAGGGGTGAACGACCACGATATTGTGCCCATGGCCCGGCATTTTCGTGGGAGCGGGCATATCGTGCGCTTTATCGAGTTCATGGATGTGGGCAACACCAACGGCTGGCAGCTCGATCAGGTGCTGCCATCGCGGGAGGTGGTTGAGCGCATTGACGCCGAGTGGCCGGTGGAACCGCTCGAGCCCAACTATCGCGGCGAGGTGGCCGAGCGCTACCGCTACCGCGACGGCGCCGGCGAGATCGGCATGATCAGCTCGGTTTCGCAGCCTTTCTGTGGCGATTGCAGTCGTGCCCGGCTATCTGCCGAGGGCAAGCTCTATACCTGTCTTTTTGCCAGCGCCGGCCACGACCTGCGTGATCGCCTGCGGGCCGGTGCCAGTGATGCCGACCTCGCCGAGTTTTTGGCCGCGCTGTGGCGGCGGCGGGCCGACCGCTACTCCGAGCTGCGCACCGGCGAGACCAAGCCCATCGACACCCGCAAGATCGAAATGTCCTACATCGGAGGCTAGAAGCCATGGACGAAGAGACGCTCAATTTAAGTGTTCGCAAGTTTCTGAAAAAGGTCGGTATCACCGCCCAGCGCGAGATCGAGACATCCGTGCGCGAGGCCATCGAGTCGGGCAGGCTCACCGGCGACGAGACCTTGAATGCCCGGGTGACGCTGACCGTGGATGGGGTCGACCTGAGCCACGAGATCGACGGCGAGCTCGCGCTCAAATAGCCCGCCCCGGGCGCTTTTCAGCCCAGTGGGCCCTGGAATGGCTCGACCGCGACCCAGTCGCCGGCGGCCACGTCGTCGGCTTCGGCGGGCAGGACGATAAAGCAGTCCGCCTGACTCATCGACCGCAGCATGCCCGAGCCCTGGCGGCCCACGCTCTCCACCGCCAGCGCCCCGTCATCCCCGGTGGTCAAACGGCCACGCTGGAACTCCTGCCGGCCCGGTTTCTTTCGTAGCGGGCTCAGGCATGGCACGCGAAAGCGTCGGGGGGCCGGGGGACGGGCTTCGCCGGCCAGATAGCGCAGCGCCGGTGCCACCACCTGGGTAAAGGTGGCCATGACCGAGACGGGATTGCCCGGCAGGCCAAAGTACCAGCTGTTTTGAAAACGCCCGAAGGTCAGTGGGCGTCCCGGTTTCATGGCAATGCTCCAGAAGTGGGCCTCGCCATTGGCCCGCAGGATCTCGCCCATGAAATCCGCCTCGCCCACCGAGACGCCGCCGGAGGTGATGATCACATCGGCGGCCTGAGCGGCCTCGCCCAGGCGCTGCGACAATGACGCCCGGTCATCGGGGGCCACGCCCAGGTCCACCCGCTCGACCCCCATGCGGCTCAACATGCCAAAAAGGCTGTAGCGGTTGCTGTCAAAAATCTCGCCAGGGCCCAGGGGCTCGCCCAGACTGCGCAGCTCATCACCCGTGGAGAAAAAGGCCACCCGCAAGGGCCGGTGCACCCAGATTTCGGCCCGGCCCATCGAGGCGATGATGCCCAGATCCGCCGGTGTGATGCGCCGTCCCGGGGCCAGAATGACATCGCCGGCGGCAAGGTCCTCGCCGGCGCGGCGGATGTTCTCGCCGTACTCGGGCCAGTGCTGGACACGCACCTGGCCGTCGGCTTCGGTGACCCGCTCTTGCATGACCACCGCGTCGCTGCCCCGGGGCACCACGCCGCCGGTCATGATGCGCACGCACTCGCCGGGCCCGAGTTTGCCGTCGTAGGGGTGGCCGGCAAAGGCATTGCCCACCAGGCGCAGGCTGTCGAGCCCGGCATCGGCGTGTCGCAGGGCGTAGCCATCCATGGCCGAGTTGTCATGGGCGGGCACCGGGTCGGCGGCAACGATCGTCTCGGCCAGCACCTCGCCCAGGGCATCACGCAGCGGAACGCGGCGGCGTTCGGTCACGGGCTCGAGTGCCGCACGGATGCGGGCGTTGGCCTCGTCCAGCGGAAGCGATGGCGCGTCGTGTCCACAGTCGGGGGCGGCAGTCGGATCGGTCATGGCGCTCACTCGGGTTGGCCTTGCAGGCGGGTGCTCATGGCCGCCTGCTGTTCAGGGGTGTTGATGTTCTCAAAGCACGCCCGGGCATCAGAAAAATCGGCGCGGCGCATATCGCAGCTCGCATACCAGCGGTCGATCTTGCGTCCGCCCCCGGCGAGAAAATCCCGCAGGGACGGCAGACATTCTCGACGCAGCAGGGCATGCACCGGCTGCAGACGATCACCGTCATGGGCAACCGCCATATCGCCATCGCCCAGGCTGTCCGCCAGCCGCGCAATGTAATCGGCCGGAATCAGGGGGCCGTCACAGGGCAACGTGGCCAGCAGCGGGGTCGGGCACCAGTCGAGGCCGGCGGCCATGCCGGCAAGCGGCCCCTGGAAGTCGGCGAGCGGGTCGGCGAGCACGGTGTGGCCCAACCGGCGGTAGGCCGCCGCGTTCCGGTTGGCATTAATGGCCACGGCGTGCACCTGCGGCGTGATTGCGGCGAGGACATGGGCGATCATGGGCTGCCCCGCCAGGGCGACGAGCCCCTTGTCCTCACCCCCCATGCGCCGGGCCCTGCCGCCGGCCAGAACCACTGCGCTGACACGAGAGTCCATGGCCTAGCCGCCGGCGACCGACGGCACGATGGTCAGGGACTGCCGGCCGGCCAGGGGGGTGGCGGTGCCTGCCAGCGCCCGGATGTCCTCGTCGTCGGCAAAGATGTTGACATGCCGGCGCAGCTGGCCGTCGCGGGTGAGGATACGGCGGCCGACCTGGGGGTGATGCGCGCCCAGCTGCTCGAGGACATCGGCCACCGATTCGCCGGCAAGGGCCAGTTGATGCACGCCATTGGCAAGCGGCTGCAGCGCCGCCGGCAGGAATACGGTCACTTCGGTCATAGGATCAGTCTGCCCCGGGTTCGGCAGTGTCGACAACATCCACCACCGGCTCGGCTTCGCGCATGCTGGCCAGCACCACCCGGCGGGGTGGGCATGGACCCGCCATGGCCACCGCCGCCGCCTGTCGGGCCAGTCGATGTTGCTCGTCGCCATCCACCTGATTAATCAGCGAGACGAACCGTTGCCCCTGACAGCCCTGGCCACCGCCCCGGGGATGGGCGATGAGCCGTCCGATGTGGGCCGGCTCGATGATCTGGCCCGGCACCAGATCGAGCAGCGCCCCGAGTTCGGGGGCGCGGTGGGCGATGCCCTCGTCCAGTGGTTGCCCGATGACCCGGGCGGAGACGACATGGATCACCGTGCCGCAGCCGGGGACCAGCGCCGGTTCGTCGTCCCGCGGCGCTTTAATGCCGCGCATCCGGGCGCCATCGGCTTTGACCAGCGTCAGATCAAAGCCCGCCAGGCGGTGCAGCTCGGCGATGGTGGCCGGCGCCGGACCGGTCACGCGGCCGGACCGGCGTCCAGGCAGCGCATAGGCCACCCGCTGATGCGTCGCCGCCACCCGGGGTACCTGCTCGAGCAGGGCCGGCTCGTTGTCAAAGATGCGGATGTCGACCTCCCGGGCCGGTGGCGGCGTTGTTCGGACCGAGGCGGTGGTGGCCACCCGTCCCGTGGCCTGCTCGAGCAGCCGACGGATGGTGGTTTTCTTGCCGCCGGCGCCTACCACGCAGACGACCCCCGATCGGGCTTCCAGCCAATCCGCCGCGGCCAGGGTCATGATGCCCCGTCGTCCACGGCCACTGCGCGGATGCTCAGGATCCCGGGCAGGTAGCCGGCGATGCGCTGCCAGCTGTCGCCGGCATCGCGACTGGCGAAAAGATGACCGCTTGAGGTGCCCAGGTAGAGACCCAGCGGGTCCAGTCCATCCGCGGCCAGCCCATCCCGCAGGACGGTGACAAAGACATTCTCCTGCGGCAGCCCCCGGGTCAGCGCCGTCCAGTGCCGGCCGGCGTCGTCGCTGCGATACACGCGCAACCGCCCATCGACCGTGGCCCGGAACTGACTGCTTTCCTCGGGCACGCAGTAGATGACATCGGCGTGGCGCGGGTCGGTGGCAAGCGCATAGCCAAAATCACTGGGCAGGCCGTCGGTGACCTCTTGCCAGTGCCGACCCCCGTCATCGGTGACATAAAGGCCGTGGTGGCTTTGCTGATAGGCCCGGCCCGGTTGTGCCGGATGGACCAGCAGGCGATGGACGCAATGGCCGCACTCGGGCGCCTGCTCGGCCAGATAGGGCGCCCGGATCCCGGCGTTCGCGGCCTGCCAGTGGTCGCCACCGTCGTCGCTGCGATAGATCCCCCCGGCGGACATGGCCACGAAAAGCCGCTGGCTGTCGAACGGATCGGGCTGCAGCGAATGGACCGCCAAGCCCCCCTTGGCCGGGCTCCAGGCCGGTCGGTCGGGATGATCGTTAAAGCCGGTCAGAGGCTGCCAGGTCTGACCGCCGTCGCGGCTTCGAAAAACACCGGGGGGCTCGACCCCGGCCATGACATGATCCGGGTCGCTGCCCGGACCCGGGGCCAGGCTCCAGATCATCTTCAGGCTCGATTCGTCCTCATCGGGCCCGTGCCGCGGTACCTCGGCCAGCCCGGTCCAGCTGCGGCCGCCGTCTTCGGTGCGGTAGACATGGATGCCCCAGACCGGGTGATGGGCGGCGGCATAGCCGATGGCGGGATCATCCGGGTGCAGATAGGCGGCCTGGATTTCGTAGCCGGCGATATGCGGGCCTTCGAGCTGCCAGTGCCGGCGCCGGTCGTCGCTGCGGGCGATGAAAAGCCCCTTGCGGGTGCCCACAAGGACGGCGATATCCGGCTGGGTGTCGGCCAGTGATGGCATCGAACGGTCTCCCGGCTTCTGTTCGCAAGCCGCGTAATATACCGTATCCCAAGGTCAGACCAATCAAGCGGAGGAGAGAGGCACCATGCGCTTTCTACGGGCGCTGCGGCTCGATGACAGCGACGACGCGGTCTATCCCCGCGCAGCGGCCGCCGGTGAGTGGGTGGTACCGGGGACGTTTGTCTTTACCTTTGGCGAGCGTGACCCCGAGCAGCTCGACAGCGGCGAACGGCAGGCCTTTCGTCAGGGTTTCCTGGGGGTGGAGTCGTTCGGCTGGGCGACACTGGCGGTGGTGGTCGAGATGCCGGCGCCGGATCGCCGACGGGTACTGGAGCGGCTGGCCTGGCATTTTGTCGAGCACTACGGCGCCCCGGATGTGGACGCGGCCATGGTCGAGGCGCGTCGAGAGGTCGAGTTCTGCGAGTCGCTCTGCACACCGGATATTAATACCGTTTTGTCTCTACAGCGCGATCTGGCGGACGGCGAGGTCCGCGAGGCCTACCGGGTTCATCGGCCCAAAAGCGACTGGGAGTCGGCGCCGGTGTTCCGAATCGAGCCGGAGGATGAATCATGACAGGCACGGGCGTCACACCGCCGGAGCAGACTGACTGGCCACTGACCGTCGTGATCCGGCGGACGATGCGCGAGAGCAAGGGCTGGCGGGTGCCGGCCTGGTCGCTGGCAGCCATCGAGCCGGCCCAAGGGCGTTCGGGCATGGAAGCCTCGCGCCACGAGGACGGCGCCCGCGACTTTGCCTGGCATGGCCTGACCCTGCGGCTGCGCCGCTCTGATGCCGAGACCTACTGGTTCAATCTCACAAGTCAGCAGCCATCGCTTTTTGTGATCTGTCGCGAGGATCCCCAGTACGGGCTCATGCCTGCCATGGTGACCCTGGATCAGGATGAGAGCGCCCGGCAGCAGGAAAGCGAGGCCGAGATTTTCTCCACGTCGTTGCCCGAGTGGCTGGCCGTTGAAGTGGAGCGATTCGTTCTGGCGCACTACCGGCCTTCGCCGCGCAAGGGCAAGCGGCGTCGCAAGCCCCAGGAGCAATCCCATGACCAATGACCCGACCGGCCGCGAGCCTTTTCTGGGACGCTGGGCACGACGCAAAGAGGCCCAGCGTCGCGAGGCCGAAGCGAGCGCATCACCCGAGCCGTCGTCGGCCGAGCACGAGCCCACTGAGCCCGTGCCCCACGCCACCGAGACGGCGGCCCCGGCGGAGGGCGAAGCGGCGCCGCTGACCGATGCGGACATGCCCGATATCGACAGCCTGGCGCCGGACAGCGATGTCAGCGGGTTCTTCTCGCCGGGGGTGAGCGAGGCGCTGCGGCGCAAGGCGTTGCGCAAGCTCTTCCACACGGCGCGCTTTAACGTCAAGGACGGCCTGGACGATTACGATGAGGACTACACTCAGTTGCAGTCACTGGGCAATGTCGAGACCTGGGATATGAAGCGTCAGCAGCAACGGCTTGCCGAGCGCCGCGAGCGCCTCGAGGCAGAGGCCGGAGCCGAGGACGAGGGGCTGGAGCCGGTCTCTGAGCAGCCCGACGCCCTGGATGACGCCACCGAGTCATCACCGATGGACGATTCACACAACCCCGACATCGCGGCGGACCAACCGGCCGACGAGGAGGACGACGAGCGTGCTTGAAATCCAACACCAGCCTCTGGAATCGCTCAAGGCCAAAGCCGCCGATCCACGGGGGGCGGCCCTGGGCGCGCTGGCCAGCGCCAACATGGGCACCGCCGGCTTTGTCGAGTATCGATCGGCGGGGACGGTGCTGATCCACGGGCCGGTGGCACGCGCCCTGCCCGCGGCGCGGGCATTGGGCGAGGAGATGCGTTGCCTGCTGGTGGCCGAGGACGACGACGACCAGCCGGCGGATCTGCGTCAGTACCTGCTCGCCCGCGGCCGGCCGCGTCTGAACGGGTATCTGGGCGCCTACGAGGCCTGGCTGGACACCGACGAAGGGCCTCGATCCCTGGCCGAGCTGGTCGGCGGTGGGCTCAAGGCCTTCGACCTGGTGCTTGACCTCGCGGATGCCCCGTTGATGACCATGCAAAAGCCGCCTCTGGGCTATTTTGCGGTGGGTGGCGACGAGGCGTCGCTGGCCGAGGCGCTGGCGCAGCTGCCGGCGATGGTCGGCGAGTTCCAGAAGCCACGCTTTTTCGCCTATGACGAGAACATCTGTGCCCATGGCGCCCGGGGGATGACCGGCTGCACCCGGTGTATGGATGCCTGCGCCACCGACGCCATCCGCTCGCTGGGCGAGAAGGTCGAGGTCGACCCTTACCTCTGCCAGGGGTGTGGCAGTTGCGCTGCGGCCTGTCCGAGCGGCGCCATGGGTTATGCCTTCCCGCATGCCCGGGATCTGCTCGGGGGCTTGCGTCGCGCCCTGCGGGCCTATGGCGACGCCGGCGGCCAGGCCCCGGCATTGCTCTTTCATGATGATGAATGGGGCAGCGAGGTGCTCGAGGCCTTCGCCGAGCGGTTGCCCGAGCGGTTGATACCGGTGCCGGTCGAGGATGTCGGCAGCATCGGACCGGACATCTGGCTCTCGGCGCTCGCCATGGGGGTGAGCGATGTCGTGGTGCTGCTCCCGGACGCGGTCGAGGGGGTCCTGGCCGAGACCGCCCGCACCCAGAAGGCGCTTTTCGATCCGGTTCTCGAGGCGCTGCAGCTCGACAGCGACCGGGTGCGTCTTGTCAGCGGACAGGCGGCGCTGGCTGCCTGGCTGGACGCGTCGCCGCTGCATGACGATCACGGCCGACGCGCCGGCAATTTCAGTATCGCCGGCGGCAAACGGGAGCGGCTGCAGATTGCTTTCAGCGAGCTCTACCGGCCCAATCGCGACGCGGCCACCACCGAGCTGCCGGCGGGGGCGCCGTTCGGCCAGATCCAGGTCGACCGCGACGCCTGCACCCTCTGCATGGCCTGTGCCGCAGTCTGTCCCGTCGAGGCGGTGACCAGCGGTGGCGGCGAGCCGAAGCTGTTGTTCGACGAGTCGCGTTGCGTGCAGTGCGGGCTGTGTGAACAGGCCTGCCCCGAAGACGCCATCACCCTCGAGGCCCGTCTGCATCTGCCCGCCTTTGCCATGCCCCAGACCCGGGTGCTCAACGAGGAAGCGCCCTTCCATTGCGTGAGCTGTGGCAAGGCCTTTGCCACCGAAAAGATGATCGGCCGGGTCGCCGAGCAGCTGGCCGGTCACTGGATGTTCCAGGACGAGCGGGCCCGACGGCGTCTGGAGATGTGCGAGGACTGCCGGGTCAAGGACCTTTTTGATGAAGAGGGCAACAGTCTGGGGCAGTAGGCGGCGGTTTCTTGTGGCAGCGCACCATAAAAAGTTTTTGGCATTGCAGTGATTCCAAGCTATAACGGGCACCGAGGAGAGAGGACATGTCTGTGCAGGAAAACAACATGACAAGCGCAGAGACCGTTTCGTCGACCGCTGCCCCGGAGGCAGAGGCTGACGACTGGGTTCGGTCGCGGGTCTACGGGCTGCTCGCCCGGGTGTTTGCCGACATCCCTGACCAGGCGGTGGTCGAGCTGCTGGCCTCGGTGGACGTCGAGGACGAGGACGGCCCTTTGGCCGAGGCCTGGCGCAATCTGTCCGAGGCCGCTGCCGCCGCCGACCCCGAATCCCTCGACATCGAGTTTCATGCCCTTTTCATCGGCCTTGGCCGCGGCGAACTGATGCCATTCGGCAGCTGGTACCAGTCGGGCTTCATCATGGGTCGGCCGCTGGTCAAGCTGCGCGAGGATCTGCGCGAGTTCGGGCTCGAGCGCGAGTCGGGTGTCCACGAACCCGAGGATCATGTCGCGGCGCTGCTCGAGTCCATGGCGCTGCTCAGCGGGCCCGAGGGCACGACGCTGGCCGCACAGCGGGTCTTTTTCAACGATCACCTGGCCGGATGGGTCGAGCGATTCATGCAGGATCTGCAGCAGGCCAAATCCGCCAACTTCTACCGTGCCGTGGGCGCTTTCGCCGAGCGTTTCATGGTGACCGAAAAACAGTACCTCGAGATGGTCTGAGGCCAGACAACTCCGGAGGAAGGCAGCCGTGAGCGAAAAGCACTCCAAACAGAACGATCCCAGCCGCCGCCGTTTCCTGAAAGGGATGGTGGTCGGTGGCAGCGTTGCCGGCCTGGCGGGCGGCAGCTCGGTAATGGCGGCAACGCAGACATCCACGCCCAGCAGCAAGGCCGGGGCTGAACCCACCCAACGCAAGGGCTATCAAGAGACGGCGCACATCCGGCGTTTCTATGATCTGGCCCGCGGCTGAATGGAGGCGGCGAGATGAAGCTCATCAAAAAGTCGATCGATTCTCAGAGTACCCAGAAAGGTGCTGGCGCATTTCCCAGCATCTTCTACACCGCCATGGATCGTCGCACCTTTCTGCGCCGGTCAGGGCTCACCGCCGGCGCAGCGGCAGTCGGGGCGGCACTGTCACCGACGATGATGCGTCGCGCCGAGGCGGCCACCGGCGAGCATTCGCGCAAGGAAGGCGTGCCGGTTGAGATCAAGCGCTCGGTCTGCACCCACTGCTCGGTGGGCTGCAGCGTTATCGCCGAGGTGCAGAACGGGGTGTGGACCGGGCAGGAGCCCGACTTCGACTCGCCCATCAACCTGGGCGCCCATTGCGCCAAGGGCGCGTCGCTGCGTGAGCACGGCATCGGCGAGAAGCGGGTCAAGTACCCGATGAAGCTCGAAGGCGGTCGCTGGCGGCGCATGAGCTGGGAAGACGCGGTCAACGAGATCGGTGACAAGTTCATGCAGATCCGCGAGGAGTCCGGTCCGGACAGCGTCTGGTGGTGTGGTTCATCCAAATCCAATAACGAGGGCAGCTACCTGCAGCGCAAGTTCGTGGCCTTCTGGGGGACCAACAACATCGACCATCAGGCCCGGATCTGCCACTCCACCACCGTGGCCGGCGTCGCCAACACGTGGGGCTACGGGGCGATGACCAACAGCTACAATGACATGCACAACGCCAAGTCGATGATCTTTGTCGGCAGCAATGCCGCCGAGGCGCATCCGGTGTCGATGCAGCATATCCTCCGGGCCAAGGAAAACGGCGCCAAGATGATCGTGGTCGATCCACGATTCACCCGCACCGCCGCCCACGCCGATCAGCACATCAGCATCCGTTCCGGGGCCGACGTGCCCTTCATCTGGGGGCTGCTGTGGCACATCTTCGAAAACGGCTGGGAAGACCGCGAGTACATCCGTCAGCGGGTCTACGGCCTGGAGAAGGTGCGCGAAGAGGTCGCCCACTGGACGCCCGAGCGCGTCGAGGATGTGGCCGGTGTGCCCGAGGATCAGATGTACCAGGCCGCCAAGACTCTGGCCGAGAACCGGCCCGGGACCATTGTCTGGTGCATGGGCGGGACCCAGCATCACATCGGCAACAACAACACCCGTGCCTACTGCGTGCTGCAGCTGGCGCTCGGCAACATCGGTGTCTCCGGTGGTGGTGCCAATATCTTCCGCGGTCACTGCAACGTGCAGGGTGCCACGGACGTCGGCCCCAACTGCCACACCCTGCCGGGCTACTACGGCCTGTCCGAGGGGGCCTGGCGCCATTGGGCCCGGGTCTGGGACGTGGACTTCGAGTATCTCAAGGGCCGGTTCGACAGCGCCGAGTACGATGCCGGCGGCGGCAACATGACAAGCCCCATGCACATTCCTGGCATGCCGGTGTCGCGCTGGATCGATGGCATCCTCGAGGATCCGTCCAACCTCAGTCAGCGGGACAACGTCCGTGCGGTGTTCTTCCAGGGGCATGCGGTGAACTCTCAGTCCCGCGGCGTGGACATGAAAGAGGCCATCGAGAAGCTCGAAATGGTGGTGGTCTCCGACCCCTACCCGACCCATCTGGCGGTCATGAGCGAGCGCACCGACGGTGTCTACCTGCTGCCAACGACCACGCAGTTCGAGCAGCGGGGTTCGGTCACCGCCTCCAACCGCTCCATCCAGTGGCGCGAGCAGGTGGTGGAGCCGCTTTTCGAGTCCAAGACCGATGCGCAGATTCTGTATCAGTTCGCGCGTAAGTTCGGCTTCGAGGATCAGATGTTCAAGAACATCGCCATCGAAGGCGAGGACCTGCCGAGTCCCGAGGACACGCTGCGCGAGATCAACCGCGGCACCTGGACGATCGGCTACACCGGCCAGAGCCCCGAGCGGCTCAAGCTCCATCTGGAGAACAAGCACACCTTCGATACCACCAGCCTGCGTGCGGTGGGCGGTCCCTGCGATGGCGACTACTACGGTCTGCCATGGCCTTGCTGGGGCACGCCAGAGATGGGTCACCCGGGCACCCATGTGCTCTACGACCCGAGTCAGCCGGTCAAGGATGGCGGCCTGACCTTCCGCGCCCGCTTTGGTGTCGAGCGTGATGGCGAAAGCCTGCTGGCGGATGG
>UEZJ01000029.1_pt1 | contig 20784 bp, 18 predicted proteins | sample 1903791 | NCBI WGS metagenome assembly UEZJ01 (sample SAMEA4776353, study PRJEB27445) | saltern metagenome | biome: Hypersaline environment; feature: solar saltern; material: Pellet | place: Spain | collected 2012-08 | depth 0 m | reverse complement strand
CCGACGCAGCTCGGCGGTCTGTTGGGTGCTCAACGGGCGTACATCCGACATTGCGGCCCGGAACAAAGCGGTATCCGATTCGTCTTCGGCCATGATCGGCTCCCGAGAGGCGTCCGGATCGGTATAGTACACGGGCCATACGGCAGGGAGACAAGCGCAACCGATGAATATCCTGGTGAGCAACGATGACGGTTACCGGTCCACCGGTATCCGGACATTGGCGGCAGCGCTTCGAGAGCGCGCCTCGGTAACGGTCGTCGCCCCGCAGCGTGACCGCAGCGGGGCCAGCAATTCGCTGACCCTGGACTGGCCGATTCGCCTCGATCATGCCGAAGCCGGTGTCTACGGCATCGAGGGCACCCCCACCGACTGTGTGCATCTTGCCATCACCGGGCTGCTGGATGCGCTGCCGGACATGGTGGTCTCGGGCATCAATGCCGGGGCCAATCTGGGCGATGATGTCCTCTACAGCGGTACCGTAGCGGCGGCGATGGAGGGTCGGTCACTGGGGCTTCCAGCGATCGCGATTTCGCTGGCGGGCCATCACCCCACCCACTACGAGACCGCCGCCGAGGTGGCGCGGCGGCTGATACAGCGGCTGCATGACGAACCACTGCCGGCGGATACCATTCTCAACGTCAATGTCCCCGATCGGCCCTGGTCGCAGATCCAGGGGCTGGAGGCGACACGGCTTGGCCAGCGGCATCGGGCCGAGGCGGCCATTCGTGATCAGGATCCCAAGGGGCGGACCATCTACTGGATTGGCCCGCCGGGTGAGGAGCAGGACGCCGGGCCGGGGACCGACTTCAATGCCGTAGCCCGGGGGTTTGTCTCGGTCACGCCAATCGAAGTGGATCTGACCCGCTACGCCGCGCTCGATCAGATCGCCGGTTGGATCCGGGGGGTGGATTGATGGACCGCCACCGCCGTCAGGGCATCGGGATGACCTCGCGGCGCACCCGGGAGCGGCTGGCGGGGCGTCTGGGTGACGCCGGCATTCGCGATGTCCATGTGCTCAACGTCATTCGCCAGATCCCCCGGCATTTGTTTGTCGACGAGGCACTGGCCTCACGGGCCTACGAGGACACCGCCCTGCCCATCGGGCATGGGCAGACCATCTCGCAGCCGTTCGTGGTCGCGCGCATGACCGAAATCCTCATCCGCCACCGCATCCCGGGTCGGGTGCTCGAGATCGGCACCGGATCGGGCTACCAGGCGGCGGTGTTGGCCGCGCTGGTGGATCGGGTTCATACCGTCGAGCGCATCCGTGCGCTTTATGAGCGCAGTCGAGCGCTGTTTCGGCAACTCGATATCCGCAACATCCGCCAGCGCCTCAGCGACGGGCACGAGGGCTGGCCGGCGGCGGGGCCCTTCGATGCCATTCTGCTCACCGCCGCGCCGGTGGTGATCCCGCAGACGTTGTTCGATCAGCTCGCCGAGCAAGGTGAGTTGCTGGCGCCGGTGGGCAGCGGCGAATCCCAGGCGCTTCGTATCCATCGCCGTGTCGAGGGGGCGATCGAGACCGAGGACATCGAAGCGGTGAGCTTTGTCCCCATGCTGGACGGGCTCGAGTAGTGGGCGTGTTTGGCACGCTCTACAGTCTTGTTCTGCGATGGTCGGCCCACCGCCGCGCGCCCTGGTTGCTGGGCGCACTGAGCTTTGCCGAGTCGTCATTCTTTCCCATCCCGCCGGATGTGATGCTCGCCCCCATGAGCATGGCGCGGCCCGGTCGCGCCATGCGGTTTGCCACCATCACCACGCTGGCATCGGTGTTGGGCGGCATGCTTGGCTATGGCATCGGTTATCTGGCGCTGGAGATGGTCTTGCCGGTGATTGTCGACGTCGGCTATGTCGATGCCTACGAAACCGCGCGAAGCTGGTTCGCGACCTGGGGATTCTGGGTGGTGCTGGTGGCGGGGTTTTCCCCCATCCCCTACAAGGTCTTCACCATTGCCGGTGGGGCCATGGCCATTGCCTGGTGGCCGTTTGTGCTGGCCTCATTGATCGGTCGCGGGGCACGGTTTTATCTGGTTGCGGGGCTACTGGCCTGGGGCGGCCCGCGGCTTGAGCCCTGGTTGCGGCGCTACATCGAGCGCATCGGCTGGGTGACGGTGATGTTGTTGATCATGGTGGTGGGGTTGCTTTCGTTGTGATTCGGCGTGGCCTGGGGCTTGTCCTTGTCGTTTTGCTCATCGGCTGCAGCGAGTTCGACTACGCCAGCGACCGGGCGCTGCGCGAGGCCAGTGTGCGCAGTGGGACGCCGGCAAGCCATGTGGTCGAATCGGGCGATACCCTCTATCAGATCGCCTGGGCCTACGGGCTGGACTTTCGGGATGTGGCGCGCTGGAACGATATCGACCCACCCTATGTGATCTATGTCGGCCAGCGGCTCAGCCTGCGCCCCGGGGGCGCCGACAGGCAGGCCCGCGCTGACGGCGGTGGCACGAGTGGCAGTGACGGCTCCCGTGGCGGTTCGACCGCGATACGCAGCTCGGCACCGAGTGGCCCGGTGGCCTGGCAATGGCCGGTGGAAGGCCAGGTGGTGCGGCGTTTTAACGCCAATGCGCTTGGCAAACAGGGGATTACCATTGCCGCCGAGCCCGGCACCACGGTGCGCGCCGCGGGTGATGGTGAGGTGGTCTACAGCGGCAACGGTCTGCGGGGCTACGGCAATCTTGTCATCGTCAAGCACAACGAGCGTTTTCTCACCGCCTATGGCTACAACCGCACGGTGCTGGTGAGCGAGGGTGACCGGGTCAGCGGCGGGGATGCGATTGCAAGAATGGGGAGCGCCGGCAACCATCCCGGCGAGCTGCATTTTGAGGTCCGCGAGCAGGGCAGCCCGGTGAATCCGACTGACTATCTACCCTGACGCCGCGGCGTCGATGATCAGCGCGGCAACCACCCGGCGGCCCTCGCTCATGAGCAGGTTGTAGGTCCGGCAGGCCGAGGCGGTGTCCATGACTTCCATGCCCACGCCGGCCTGGAGGAAATCGCGCATCAGCTCGCGGGCGGGAAATTGCTGCGCGCTGCCGGTGCCAAGCAGCACCACCTCGGGGTCGAGTTCGCGGATGGCGTTCATGTGCCGATCGCTGAGTTCGCCCACCGCCCGCGGGCCCCAGTCGGTGACCAGGGTCTGGGGCGCGACGATCAGACTAACGCTGTAGGCGCCGTCGTTGATCCGCACCACGCCATTGTCGTAGCCGAGAATGCGGTAAGCGCCGTCGGGACTGTCGAGGCTGATCTGCATGGCGGCTACCATAGCGGTGGATGGCCGACAGCGGCAATAAGTTGACAGGAAAAGGGGGCAGATTTAGCGTTCAGCGGTTATCATGAGCACAGCGGGGGCCTTTGCCGGGCCCGACCTGAAAACTGGCCCAGGTGATCGCCTTGAACGAGGAATTCCAGCGCATCAAGCGCCTACCCCCTTACGTCTTCAACATCGTCAACGAACTCAAGGCACAGGCGAGGGCGCGGGGCGAGGATATCGTCGACTTCGGCATGGGCAATCCCGACCTGCCGACGCCACCCCATATCGTCGACAAGCTCACCGAAGCGGCCCAGCGCCCGGATACCCATCGCTATTCCATGTCCCGCGGGATTCCGCGGCTGCGCCGGGCGATCACCCGTTGGTATCACAGCCGCTATAACGTAGCCCTCGACCCGGAGACCGAGGCGATTGTCACCATCGGCTCGAAGGAGGGGCTGGCCCATCTGGCGCTGGCCACACTCGGGCCCGGCGATGCCGTACTGGTGCCCAACCCGGCTTATCCCATCCATCCGTATGGGGTGGTCATCGCCGGTGCGGACATTCGCCACGTGCCGCTGGTCGAGGGGGGCGATTTCTTTACCGAGCTGGAAAAGGCGATTAAAGACACCTGGCCCAAGCCCAAGATGCTGATCCTCAATTTTCCGGCCAACCCGACCACGCAGTGTGTCGAGCTCGATTTCTTCGAGCGGGTGGTGGCGATCTGCCGCGAGCATGGCATCTGGGTGGTCCATGACCTTGCCTACGCCGATCTGGTCTACGATGGCTATCAGGCGCCGTCGATCCTGCAGGTGCCGGGCGCCCGCGAGGTGGCCGTCGAGTCGTTCTCGCTGTCGAAGAGCTACAACATGCCCGGCTGGCGGGTCGGCTTTCTCTGCGGCAATGACAAGGTCATCGCGGCGCTTGCACGGATGAAGTCCTACCTGGACTACGGCATGTTCACGCCCATCCAGGTCGCCGCCATCCATGCCCTCGAGGGCCCGCAGGAGTGCGTCACCGAAATCCGCCAGACCTATCAGGCGCGTCGTGATGTGCTGTGTGATGGGCTCGAGGCGGCGGGCTGGCCGGTGACACGGCCCCGGGCGACGATGTTTGTCTGGGCGCGCATCCCCGAGCCGTATCGCGAAATGGGCTCGCTCGAGTTTGCCAAAAAGCTCTTGAGCGAGGCGGGCGTGGCGGTCTCGCCGGGGATCGGTTTCGGCGAGTATGGCGATGAATACGTGCGATTCGGGCTGATCGAGAATCTGCATCGCACCCGACAGGCCGTTCGCGGCATCAAACAGATGTTCAGGCAGGACGGTCATGGCTGAACCACAAAAAGGAGACAGGCAGTTGAAGCCGGTGAAGGTAGGAGTACTGGGTCTGGGCACCGTCGGGGGCGGGACGGTCAATCTGCTCGAGCGCAATCGCGACGAGATCACGCGCCGGGCCGGTCGTCCGATCGATGTGGTCCGCGCCGCCGCGCGGCACCCGGACCGGCCGCGGACGTGCAGTACCGAGAACATCCAGCTCGACTATGATGCCTTCGCGCTGGTGGACGACCCCGAGATCGAGATCGTGGTCGAGCTGATCGGCGGCGAGACGCTGGCCAAGGAACTCATCCTCCGGGCGCTGGACAACGGCAAACATGTGGTGACGGCCAACAAGGCGTTGATCGCGCTGCATGGCAACGAGATTTTTGCCCGCGCTCGGGACAATGGCGTGACCGTCGGCTTCGAGGCCGCTGTCGCCGGTGGGATCCCGATCATCAAGGCCGTTCGTGAAGGGCTGGTGGGCAACCGCATCGAATGGCTTGCTGGCATTATCAATGGCACGAGCAACTTTATCCTCACCGAGATGCTCTATGCCGGCCGCGCCTTCGGCGATGTGTTGGCCGAGGCGCAGCGCCTGGGCTATGCCGAGGCCGACCCGACCTTTGATGTCGAAGGCATCGATGCCGCGCACAAGCTCACCATCCTGGCCTCGATCGCCTTTGGCATTCCGCTGCAGTTCGACAAGGTCTTCACCGAGGGGATCGGGCAGATCAGCACCGATGATGTGGCCTATGCCCAGGAGCTTGGGTTTCGCATCAAGCATCTGGGCATCTGCCGTCGTGAGGGTGACGGGATCGCGCTGCGTGTCCACCCGACGCTGCTGCCCGAGCGTCAGCTGCTTGCCAGTGTTGATGGGGTGATGAACGCGGTGATGGTCAACGCCGACCCGCTCGGGCCGACGCTTTACTACGGCGCCGGTGCCGGGGCAGAGCCGACGGCCTCGGCGGTGGTGGCCGATCTGGTGGATGTGGTGCGCGAGTTCACCCTCGAGCCCGAAAACCGCGTGCCCTATCTGGCATTCCAGGCGCATTCGCTCTCGGATGAGCCGGCCGTGGGCATGGCCTCGGTCGAGACCGCCTATTACCTGCGGGTCGAGGCGCAGGACGAGGCCGGTGTGCTCGCCGAGATCACCGGCATCCTCAGCCATCTGGGCATCAGCATCGAGGCGGTGATCCAGAAGCAGCCCGCCGCCGGCGCCGAGACCGTGCCAGTGATTATGCTCACCCACCGCGTCCGGGAGGCGCTGATGGATCGCGCCTGCGGCGAGATCGAGGCCATGGAGGCCATCCATGGCGGCATTACACGCATTCGTGTGGAGACGCTGACATGAGCGCGTCGGGACGCTACACCGGGTTGATCGGCCGCTACGCCGATCGCCTGCCCATCGACAACGACGCCCCTGCGGTGAGCCTGGGCGAGGGCAACACCCCGCTCATCCGGCTGGACCACCTAGTAGCGGATCTGCCGGGCGAGGTGGCGCTCTATGTCAAATACGAGGGGCTCAATCCCACCGGTTCGTTCAAAGACCGGGGCATGACTACGGCGGTCACCCAAGCCGTCCATGAGGGCAGTCGGGCGATCATCTGCGCCTCGACGGGCAATACCTCGGCTTCGGCGGCGGCCTATGCGGCACGAGCCGGAATCAAGGCCTTCGTGCTGATCCCCGATGGCAAGATCGCCATGGGCAAGCTTGCCCAGGCCATCATGCACGGCGCCGAAGTGCTGCAGATTCGTGGCAATTTTGACGACGGCATGCGCATTGTGAAGGCCATGGCCGAGCAGGCGCCGGTCAGCCTGGTCAACTCGGTCAACCCCTATCGGCTGCAAGGGCAGAAAACCGCAGCGTTCGAGATCTGCGAGTCGCTGGGCCGGGCGCCGGACTACCACTGTCTGCCGGTGGGCAATGCCGGCAACATCACCGCCTACTGGATGGGCTACAGCGAAATGGCGCTCGCCCCGGGCGCTGCGGGGACTGCGGCCTGTGGCTTTTGCAACGGCGATTGTGTCTATCACCAGAATGCCGTCGCCCATCGCCCGGTGATGCTGGGTTATCAGGCGAGCGGCTCAGCCCCGTTTCTGCGCGGTGGGCCGGTGGAACAGCCCGAGACTATCGCTACGGCCATTCGCATTGGTGCCCCGCAGAGCTGGGATTATGCGTTGACCGCCTCCCGTGAGTCGGGGGGGTGGTTTGATGAATTCGATGATGAGGCGATCCTCGAGGCGCAATGGTTGCTGGCAAGCCGTGAAGGCATCTTCTGCGAGCCGGCCTCGGCGGTGTCTGTCGCCGGCGCGCTTCGTGACATCCGGGCTGGGCATATTGAGCCAGGGAGCACGGTGGTGTGCACGCTCACCGGCCACGGTCTGAAGGATCCGGATGTGGCCAAGCGCCATGCCGAGGCGGCGGTCAGCACGGTGGATGCCACCGATGGCGCCGTGCGTGAGGCGATCCTCGGCAAAATGGCCTAGGGTGCCGATGGCGCCGCGTCCGGTGGTCACCTGCCTGCTCCCCGGGCTTTTCGGCCCGGTCCCGGCCGGTGCGTCGGGCGCGGTGCAGGACACCGGGCCGTATCCCAATCTCCAGCGGCTCATCGCGCTGGGCCGACATCGCCCGGCCCATAGCGCACCCTCGAGTGAGGCATTGATTGCCCGGGTCGGGGGCATCAACGAGCCAACCGGGGGGTTGTTGGCCTCGATGCTGGCCGAGCGGCCGGGCAGCCGGGATGCGATTCACTACCGCGCCTCGCCGGCCCATTTGCAGCCGGATCGGGATCGGCTACTGCTTTTCGCCGGGGAGCTGGTCCGCCCGGATGCGGCCGATCGGCAGGGGATCGCCGAGCGATTCAACGCGTTGTATGGCGACGACGGGCTTTGGCTAACCCCGGCGGGTGATGAGTGGTTGCTGACCGCCGAGACGCCGCCCGGGCCCAATCTGCCGGCGCTTGCCGAGGTGACCGGACGGTATCTGGATACCGCCTTGCCGGGCGGGTCCGAATTCCGGCGCTGGCGGCAGATATTGAACGAAACGCAAATGATGCTCTTCGATCATCCGACCAACACGCAACGTGCCCGGCGTGGCGGGCTTGCCATTAACGGATTGTGGTTCTGGGACGGCGGGGCGGTTGCCGGTCCACTGTCAGCGGCTTTTGACCGGCTGATCGGCGACAACCCGCTGCTCGAGGCGATCGGCGGGCTGAGCGGTATCGGGCACCAGCCGTTGACGGCGCTCGAGGCCGGCCCGCCGATGCCGGGCATGCGCGATCTGGTGGTGGCTGATGGCAGCGAAAAGGCCCTGCTGGGCGGCGATATTGCTGGCTGGCTTGAGGCGTTGCAATGGGTCGAGCGCGATCTCGCTCCGCTTCTGACAACCTGGGTGCGCCGGCATGATGCCGAGATTCTGCTGCACACGGGCAATGGCCGGGCGTACCGCATCCACCGGGCCAATCGCTGGCGCTTCTGGCATCGTCCACCCCGTCTTGCCGATCAGTTGGTCGAACAATGACCACCACCGACGACGCCGTCGAGATCATCCAGCGCGATCCAGGCGTTGAAGGCCCGCTGGATGCCGATCTGCCGCCGCTGCTCGACCGTCTCTACCGCGCTCGGGGCATCCGGGACCGGGCCGAGCTTGATTACCGCCTTCAATGCCTGCCTCGGCCCGAGGGGTTAGGCCAGCTGGAGGCCGCCGCACAGCGGCTCGCCGAGGCGATTCAGCGCGACGAGCGCATCCTGGTGGTGGGTGATTTCGATGCCGACGGCGCAACGAGTTGTGCTGTGGCGATACGCGGGATGGCGTCAATGGGCGCCGGCCAGGTGGATTATCTAGTGCCCAATCGCTTCGCCGATGGGTACGGGCTCTCGGCCGGGCTGGTCGAACCGATCATGGCGCGCCGCCCGGCAGTTGTGGTGACGGTGGACAACGGGATCAGCGCCATCGAGGGCGTGGCGGCGTTGCAGGCGGCCGGTGTCGGGGTGCTGGTGACCGATCATCATCTCCCGGGCCCACAGCTGCCTAACGCCGATGCCATCGTCAATCCCCGCGTGAATGCCCCCGATTTTGGCGCCCCCAATCTGGCTGGTGTGGGGGTTTGCTTTTATTTGATGCTCGCCACCCGGGCGGTCCTCCGCGAGCGCGACTGGTTCGGGCCGCAAAGGCCGGAACCGGCCCTGGCCGAGCTGTTGGATCTGGTGGCAATCGGCACCGTCGCCGATGTGGTGGCGCTTGATTACTGCAACCGGCTTTTGGTCGAGCAGGGGCTGCGTCGCATTCGCGCGGGCAAGGCCTCGGCGGGCGTGGCGGCATTGATGGATGCCGCCGGACGGGACAGGGACCGGGCCAACGCCGCGGATTTGGGTTTTGGTGTGGCGCCCCGCCTGAACGCCGCCGGCCGACTGGATGATATGGCGATCGGTATCGAGACGCTGCTGGCCCGGGCGCCGGATACCGCGGCCGAGCGGGCCCAGCGCCTTGAGGCGTTCAACCGCGAGCGTCGGGCGCTGGAGCAGGGCATGCGCGAGCAGGCGGTGGATGCGCTGGAACCCGGCGAGGTTGGCGACGAGCGCCATCTGGGGCCGATTCTGTGTGTCTACGACGAGCGCTGGCACCAGGGGCTGGTCGGTATCGTCGCCGGGCGGCTGAAAGAGCGCTACCGGCGTGCGGTGATTGCGCTGGCACCGGATCAGGAGGGCCGCTTGAAAGGCTCGGCCCGGTCGGTGGATGGCCTGCACATCCGGGATCTGCTCGAGGCCGTCCATACCCGTAGCGATGGCCAGCTCATGGAACGCTTCGGTGGGCATGCCATGGCCGCGGGCATGACGCTCAAACCCGGGCAGCTCGATGCATTCACCCGGCTGGTCGAGTCCATTGCCAGTGAATGGTTGGGGGCGGTACCGCCCCAGACGGTCATCACCACCGACGGGCCGTTAGCCGCCGATGAGTTCAGCCTCGCCCAGGCACAGCACCTGCGGCGCGCCGGCCCGTGGGGCGCAGAGTTTCCCGAGCCGTGCTTTTATGATCAATTCGCGGTGGTTGACGCCCGGATCGTCGGTGAGCGCCATATCAAGATGCGCCTGCGCCCCCGGCAATGCCCGGGGCAGGTGATCGATGCCATCGCCTTTGGCGCCGCCGAAACCCATGAGCGGCTGCCGGCCGGCGACATCGAGGCGGTCTACCGACTCGATGTCAATCGCTATCGCGGCGAGGAGCGCCTGCAACTGATCATCGACTACCTGGCCGCCTGATCGACCAACCCGTCGCTTGCCACGCGTTGGCCATCCGCCTTCAAGCGGATCAGATCACCCACCACCGCCACGGCCTCGTCGCGAATGACATCCGGCAGCTCGGTAGCGGAGATCGCATCCAGCGAGTCAACGCGGGGACGGTCGTAGGCGGCGAGCTGTTCGTTGATGGCGTCCAGCCGCGCCGCCTCATTGGCCTCGATCTCGGCGCGCCGAACCTCGCGATTGAGCGAGACTTCGGTTTGTTCGCGCTGCTCGGAGAGCCGCTGTGCCTCAGCGGCGACGCTTCGCAGGGCGGGATCGGTGTCGAGCCGGCGCTGGTGGCGCCGGCGCAGTTCGTTAATCACGCCATCGAGACGGCTCAACCGCTCAAACTCCGCCGACTGAATGGTATCCCAAGGCAGGGGGTTGTCTGCGGCGCGCTCGCCCATGGCATGGTCGCGGGTCGGTGAGGGCATGTAGAGATCCGGGGTTACCCCCTCGAGCTGGGTGCTCGCCCCGTTGATCCGGTAGAACTTGGCGATGGTCAGCTTGAGCCGGCCGCTGGGGTATGCCTCGCTGCCCACCCCGAAGCGGTCGAGACCGATCAGGGTCTGAACGGTGCCCTTGCCGAAGGTTTGTTCGCCCATGACGACACCGCGGCCGTAATCCTGGACCGCCGCGGCAAAGATCTCGGAGGCCGAGGCGCTGGCGCCGTTGACCAGCACCCCCATCGGCCCGTCATAAACCGCCGGCTGATCATCCGTATCGCCCAGGACCTCGCGCCGGCCGTTGCTGCGATGCACCTGCACCACCGGGCCTTCGTCGATAAAAAGCCCGGTCATGCGCACTGCCTCTTCAAGCGATCCGCCGGCGTTACCGCGCAGATCGATGACCAGCCCGTCGATCCCGGCGAGTTGCTCGGACTCGAGCAAACGGCGGACATCCCGGGTGGTGCTGCGGTAGTCCTCTTCGCCGGCGTTGGCGGCGCTGAAATCGGCATAGAAGGCCGGCACCTCGATCACACCCACCTGCAGTGTTTCACCGTCGCGTTCGACGTCACGCACCTCGGCCTGGGCCGCCTGCTCCTCGAGCTCGATGGTGTTGCGGGTCAGGGTGACCATCTGTTCACGGCCACTGCCGTCGGCCGGCAGGATGCGCAGGTGCACCTCCGAGCCCTTGGGCCCGCGGATCAGGTCCACCACATCGCCAAGCCGCCAACCGACCACGTCCTGGATATCGTCGGCGCGCTGCCCGACACCAACAATCCGGTCACCGGCCTCGAGCTCGCCGCTGCCCTCGGCCGGCCCGCCGGCGATGAGCTCGACGATTTCGACAAAATCGCCTTCACTGCTCAAAAGTGCGCCGATGCCCTCGAGCGACAGGCGCATATTGATGTCGAAATTCTCGGACGAGCGTGGCGACATATAGCTGCTGTGGGGGTCGAAGGCCGCCGCCCAGGTGCTCATGAACACCTGGAAGATGTCCTCGGCACTGTATTGATCCAGGGTTCGTGCCAGGCGCTCGTAGCGGCTGCGTAGGGACTCGCGGATCGCGTCGAGCTCACGACCGTTGAGCTTCTGGCTGAGCGCATCGTTGATGACCCTTTTTCGCCAGAGTCGGTCGAGGGCGCGGGTGCTGCCCGCCCAGTCGGCGTTTTCACGATCCAGGTCCACGGTGGCATCGGTGTCAAAGTCGAGTCCGTCCTCGAGCACCGACAGGGCATGGTCGGTGCGCTCGCGAACGCGCTGGCGGTAGCGCTCAAAGATGACAAACGCGGTATTCAGCCGGCCGGCTGACAATTCGTTGTCGAGCCGCCGGCGACGCTCGGCAAACTCGGTGATATCCGAGGCCAGAAAGTAATAGCGTTGTGGGTCAAGGGCGTCGAAATAGTCGGTGTAGACCTGCGCCGAGGTGGCATCGTCGATGGCTTGGTCGCGATAGTGGTAGCGCGAGAGCAGCTCGCCGACCACCTGGCTTGCCTTGGCATGGGTGGGTGCGGGTTCGACCGCCGCGCTGGCCCCCAGAGAGACCGCCAGCAGCAGCGCCGCGGCCAGCCAGCCCACCAGCCGGAGAGGCAACGCCACTGCACCTGCGCACTGCTGTGAGTATGCCGTGGTTGTCATGTTCATACGGCTATGACATCGATCGGCGCCGGAAAATCCCGGACGAAGTTGCTAGCCTATCGGGAAGACAAGGCTAGGGAAACCAATGGCAACGACGACCGCTGAACCACGAACCGGCGCCCGGGTCGGTCCAAAGCTCGAAATGCGCGAACAACGCCCGCGCGGGGGCGTGTCAACGAAACGGACACCAGTGGTGCTGGTCCATGGCGCCTTCGTCGCGGCCTGGTGCTGGCAGCGGCACTGGATGGACTATCTCGCCGGGCAGGGGTATCCGGTGGTGGCTCCGAGTCTTCGCGGCCACGGCCACAGCGAAGGCGGCGATCGGCTGGATCACGCGGGCATTCGCGAATACGTGGCCGATCTGCGCGCGGTTGTTGAGACACTCCCCGGGCCAGCCCCCGTCCTGGTCGGCCACTCCATGGGGGCGCTGGTGGTGCAGCGCTATCTCGAGCAACACCCGGCCGCGGCGGCGGTCCTCATGGCGCCCATTCCGAGGGAGGGGCTGGCCGGATCGACCCTGCGAATGATGGTGGCAGAGCCGTTGATGTTTGCGCAGTTCGGGTTGATGCAGACATTCGGGAGCGGGCTGGTCGACGCAGATATGGCGCGGCGGGCGGTCTTCTCGGACCAGTTGCCGGATACCGAGGTCGCCGCGTTGACACGCAAGGTCCAGCGCGAGTCGCAGCGCGCTCTTTTTGACATGCACCTCTATGCCGATGCTCGGCCGTGGCGCGTCGACCCTTCGGTGCCCGTTCAGGTGCTCGCTGCCGGCGATGATCAGCTTTTTCGCCGCTCAGAAATCCGCTCGGTGGCCGAACGCTGGGATGCCGACTATCGCTGCCTCGATGGGATGGGCCATGCCATGATGCTGGAGCCGGACTGGCAGGCGCCGGCGGATGCGATGCTTGGCTGGCTGGACGGCCTGGGCATCGATTAAGCGGGTTACCAGCGGAACTTGTCCCAGAGTTCGGGGTTGGCCCAGTGACGGGCATTCAGCCAGTCGGGTGTGGTTTTGTAGTCCTGTAGCGCGAAATGAAACCACCGACGCCGGCGGTCCGGATCGCGGCTGTCCTGCCAGCGGTGCAGCCCCAGCCCAATGAGCTCGGCCCGGGGCAGCGCGCCTGTCCGGGCAGAGGAGGCAATGACCAGTGTGCGCGTCGCGGTGACATCGCGCAGTCGCCCCACCAGCTGAATGGCGGCGGCGGCGCTGGGAAAGCCGGCATCCCCGTCGATGATCGCCAAATCCACCGATGGCAGGGCATCAATGGCATCGCTTGCCTGTTGGCCGGTATACGCCCAGTGATCCAGGCGCGTCTGAGGCAGGGCCGGTGGGTGGTCGGTGATCAGCAAAAGCCGTTGCGGATTAAAGGTATCGATGGCCTCGGCGAGGCGCTCATCAGTTGCCGGCAGGGTATCGGTCACTGGGCCTCCAGCGTGTCATGGAGCGCGCTGAATGCGCCGGTCAGTTTATGTCGCGGTGCATGGTGGCAGAGGGGGCGGGCTTTTTCATGCGACTCGCGGACCTTGACCGATGCGGGCAGATAGGGTGTGCGGACCGGATAACCGGCATCCTCGAGCGAGCGGACCAGCTCGGCGGGGAGACGGGCACGGGCCTGGAACTGGTTGATGATGATGCCTTCGACGGTCAGGCCGTCGTTGTGATCGGCGCGCAGTTCAACGACGCTCTGCATGAGATCGTCCAGCGCCTGGCGCGCGAAGGTGTCACAGTCAAACGGGATGAGGCATCGATCGGCGGCAATCAGCGCCGAACGGGTGTAGAAGTTCATCGCCGGTGGGGTATCGATGTAGACCCGGTCGTAGCCCGCCAGCGCGTCCAGGGACTGACGGAGCTTGTAGATCTTGTAGCGCGACTCGAGCCGACCCTGCAGGTACTCGAGCTCTGGATGGGCGGCGATCACCGATAGGCCGGCGTAGGGCGTCGGCCGGGCGACGGTATCCAGTTCGCGCGGGTAGATGCGGTGGCTGAGGGTGTCCTCGAAATAGCCGGCGATCGTCTCATCCGCCGCGGCGGGGACTTTGCCCAGCAGGTAATGACTGGCATTGGCCTGCGCGTCGAGATCGAGAACCAGGGTCTCCAACCCCCGCGCGGCGGCCATCGCAGCCAGGTTGGCGGTGATAGTGGACTTGCCGACGCCGCCTTTTTGGTTGAAAACCACCCGGCGCATGGTGTTCCTCCTGCTAGAATCCACCTGTCCCTGCAGTCTAGGCAGCTGTGCCGAGAAGGTCGAGGCCCCATGTATGCATTGGCAAGACAACTGCTTTTTGCCCTGCCGCCCGAGGTCGCCCATGATATCGCCCTCGGTGGGCTTGACCTGGCCGCGCGGCTGGGGCTTGCCCGGCTTATGCCGGCCCGTGTCGCGGACCCCTGCAGCGTTCTGGGGCTTCGATTCCCGAACCGGGTGGGGCTGTCGGCGGGGCTTGATAAAAACGCCGATCATCTTCAAGGACTAGCCGCGGCCGGGTTCGGTTTTCTTGAGCTCGGGACGGTGACCCCGCGGCCGCAGCCGGGTAACGACAAACCGCGTTTGTTCCGCCTGCCCAGCCATCGGGCATTGATCAACCGGCTGGGATTTAACAACACCGGGGTCGACCACCTGGTCGGCCGCGTCCAGCAAACCCGCGGCCGGTTGTCCACACCGCTTGGCGTGAACATTGGCAAAAACCGCGACACCCCTCTCGAGCAGGCGGCGGATGACTACTGTCGTGCCTTGAATGCCGTCCACGGCGTCGCGGACTACATCACGGTGAACATCTCGTCGCCCAACACGCCCGGGTTGCGTTCGCTGCAGGCAGGCCAGGAGTTGATGCGGCTGCTCAAGCGGTTGCTGGCCGAGCGCGATGAACTGTTGGCCCACCGCGACAAGCCACTGCCAATACTGGTCAAGATCGCACCGGATCTCGCAACCGAGGCCCTCGCCGGGTTGGTGGATACGCTGCTTGAATGCCGGGTCGATGGGGTCATTGCCACCAACACGACTCTCTCCCGCGAGGGTGTCGAGGGTGCCCGCCACGCCGAGGAGAGCGGGGGGCTGAGTGGTGCACCGCTTCGCGAGCCATCCACCCGCGTGGTTGCCGATATACGAAGGCGCGCGGGTCCCGGGCTGCCGATCATCGGCGTCGGCGGTATCTTGAGCGGCGATGACGCACTCGAGAAGATCGAGGCCGGCGCCGATCTGGTCCAGCTCTACACCGGCTTTATCTACCGTGGCCCGGGGCTTGTCCGGGAAGCAGCGTGCGCACTCCGTGACCACCGGAGAGGCTGATCTCACCGCCCTTGTCCGTGGGGACCTGCGCGGCGACAATAGAGGGTATGGAGAGGTGGCAGAGTGGTCGAATGCGGCGGACTTGAAATCCGTTGAGTCCTCACGGGCTCCGGGGGTTCGAATCCCTCCCTCTCCGCCAGATACAAAAGCGGCCCCGTCGGGGCCGTTTTTGTATCTAATAGCGTCGGGATTCGAATCCCATCTCGCGGATCTACTGCCCCTGACCGAGCGAGTAGCCACGCTTGCCGTCGAAGTCGTAGAGCTGTTCGGATTTGATGAAATCCACACCGGCCTCCGTCAGGCTTGCGAGCAGCGCGACAACATCCGACTGGTTGACCGGGCAACTGTCGGCCGGCATGAAACGGCAGCGCCAGTGGTCGGTACAGAAGGTCTCGGGTAGGCCGTCGGGCCAGACCTTGACGCCGCGGTTGGTGATCATCTGCAAATCCAGGATGTCGCCAGCATTGCGCCGCAGCGTCCCGGCCAGCGCCTCGGCGGTGTCGGTGGCATGGACAAAGACATCCACCCCCACCAGGGTCTTCGCCGCGACCCGCTGGGGCAGCGGTTCCGGGGCGATCACCGGGGCGGCATCGGCGTTGTAGCGGACCGGCGTCATCGTCTCGGGCTCGGTGCCGAGCCGCTCGATCACTGCATCGGCGAAGCCCCGGGTCCCGACCCGATGGCGGGAGGTCTCGGCACGGTGGATGTCGTCGGTGTGGATGCCCTGCTCGATGGTCGCGAGCCAGGCGTTGTGGATGCGTTCTGCCACCTCGGGCTGGCGTAGATGGACAAGCATCATGACGCCGGCTAGGAGCAGACCGGATGGGTTGGCGATGTCGCGACCCGCCAGCGGTGGCGCCGACCCGTGGATGGCCTCAAACATGGCCCCGTTTGCTCCGATATTCGCGGATGGTGCAATGCCCACCGATCCGGTGATCTGCGCGGCAATATCCGAGAGGATGTCGCCGTAGAGGTTGGGCATGACCACTACGTCGAATATCTCTGGCGTGTCCGCGAGTCGGGCGGCGGCAATATCGATGATCCAGTGATCGGTCTCGATTTCCGGGTATTCCGGGGCGATTTGATCGAACACCTCATGAAAAAGCCCGTCGGTCATTTTCATGATGTTGTCCTTGGTAAAACAGCTGACCTTGCGACGCCCGTGGGCCCGTGCATATTCGAAGGCATAGCGGATGATCTTCTCGCAGCCCGGGCGCGAGACCAGTTTCAGGCACTGATAAACCTGATCGGTCTGGCGATGCTCGATGCCGGCGTAGAGGTCCTCTTCGTTTTCGCGTACCACCACCAGGTCCATGGCCGGATGGCGCGTCGGGATACAGGCCGGATAGGCCCGGCAGGGACGGATATTGGCAAACAGTCCCAGGCTTTTGCGCACCGTCACGTTGAGGCTTTTGTAGCCGCCGCCCTGCGGTGTGGTGATGGGGGCTTTGTAGAAAACACCGTTGTGGCGCAGGCTTTGCCAGGTACTGTCGGTAATGCCGGCACTGTGCCCGGCGCGGTAGACCGACTCGCCGATGTCGATCTCGTCGATGGCCAGGGAGGCGCCGGCGGCCTCGAGGATCCGCAGGCAGGCCTCCATGATCTCGGGACCAATGCCGTCGCCCATGGCAACGGTGACCGGAGCCGGCTCGGCAATGGGCTCGGCCTGAGCAGAAAGGGCGGTGGCAGCAGCGTTTCGCATTTCGTTCTCCTGGTTGTTGCAGCCCACAACGCGGCCTGTGCCGCGATTGACCGGGAGCATGCCGGGAAGATTGGCGAATTAAAAATAGAAGTTTTCGTGGCAATCGTTCGGTTATAACGAACGACTACAGGCGGATGCGGTGGGGCGCAACGGACTGCCGGGCATAGGGTACGATCTCGGCAACCTCGCCGGCCTGGCGGCGACGTTTTACATCTCGCCAGTAGTCGGGGGTCAGCAGATCGGCGTGGGCATCGAGGAAGTGACTGCGCAGATGCGTGGGCATGGCCAGAAAGCGGATGAACTCCTCGGGAAAGATGTCGTTGGCGCCGACAAACCGGGTGGTGGGATGATCCATGAGTGGAAAATCCTCATCCGGCTCGGGCAGTTCGTAGAAATTGCAATCGGTGACCAGCAACACCTCGTCGTAGTCGTAGAACACCACGCGGCCCGAGCTGGTGACACCAAAATTTTTCAGCAAAAGATCACCGGCAAAGATGTTGGTTTCGGCGAGATCCTTAATGCAGCGGCCATAATCGAGGATCACCCGTCGGGCCTCGGTCTCGTCCACCTCGCGGACGTAGAGATTCAGCGGCCGCACCCGTCGCTCGACATAGACATGACTGAGCACCAGCTGGTCGCCGTCTACACCGACGGTGCGCGGCGCCTGGCTGAACAGCTCTTCCTGCAGGGCCTCGCTGAAGCGCGCCCGGGGCAGCTCCAGGTTGCGAAAATGCTGGGTATCGATCAGCCGGCCGGCATGATCATGGCGTGAGACCAGTCGATAGCTCTGGTGCACGTCTTCGTGCGTGGTGGTCTTCGGGGGGCGAAAAACATCGCGCATCACTTTGAAGACCAGATTGAACGACGGCAGCGTGAAGACGATCATCACCAACCCGGCTTCACCGGCGGCGTGGACGAACGCATCCTCGGTGGCCCGCAGGTGCCGGGTGAGCGATCGATAACGCTCGGTCTTGCCCTGGCGTAAACGCCCCAGCACTGTGTAGAGCTCGTCAATGGGCTTATCCGGCAGTATGTCATGCAAAAACTGCACGGCCGCCACCACCGAGGTGGGGTCGGCAAAGTAGTAGGAGCGGGTGTAGGAGAACACCACCCCGATCTGCTCTTCGGTGATGAGCGTGGCATCCACCCGGATGCCTGCATCGTCGTTGCGCAGCGCGATGACAATGGGCTGGGTGCCCCGGGGCATCCGCAGTCGGCCGACGAGGTAGGCGCGGGTGCCCTGGAAAAAATGCGTGTCGATGAACTCAAGGCGCAGACACTGGGCATCGGCGTCGCTGAAATGGCCACGGATTTCGCCGGCGATTGCCGCGGCATCGCCGTCGCGGTCGGCATAGCCGATGCGAAAGCGAAAATCCCGGAGCATTCGGCTGCAGGCCTCATCCAGATCGCCCCAGCAGGGGTAGCGGCGCATCGTTAACGACTCGATGCCCTCTTCGGGCGGCGGCTGGACGAACTCCACCGTGGCATCCACGCCGCGGGTGCCGAACACACGCCGGGTGATGGAGTTGAAAAAGGTTTTCATAAAGCCCGCATCGGGCATGGCCTCGACGCGCAGGCCAAAGGCCTCTCGAACCGCCGGCCAGAAGTCGTGATCGGCGAAATCGTCGCCCAGATCGCGGCGCAGCTGGCCAACGGTCCGACGCGCCCAGGTCTCGTAGAGCTCGACCCGGGCGGCAATGTCCGCCATCTGGCCTTTCCAGTCGCGTTGCTCGAAGCGCCGTCGGGCGCGGCTTGTCACCCGTCGGAACTGCTGGTTGTAACGGCTGAACCCATCATGAATGCACTGCGCCGCAGCGGCGGCCCCCCGATGGGATGGGCGCAAACTACGGCGCACGGGTTCAGCCTCCAGCCCGGACCGCTCAGCCCTGCATGCGCTTGATCATCGCCTCGCCGAACTGCGAGCAGCTCACCTTGGTGGCGCCGTCCATCAGGCGGGCAAAGTCATAGGTCACATGCTTGCTGGCGATCGCCGCGTCCATGCCTTCAAGTACCAGATCGGCGGCCTCGGTCCAGCCGATATGCCGCAGCATCATCTCGGCGGACAGCACCAACGAGCCGGGGTTGACCATGTCCTTGCCGGCATACTTGGGGGCGGTGCCGTGGGTGGCCTCGAAAACGGCATGGCCGGATTGCTCGTTGATGTTGCCGCCCGGGGCGATGCCGATGCCGCCGACCTGTGCTGCCAGCGCATCGGAGAGGTAGTCACCGTTGAGGTTCATAGTGGCGATGACATCAAAGTCCGTGGGCCGGGTGAGGACCTGCTGCAGCGTGATATCGGCAATCGAGTCCTTGACCAGGATCTTGCCGGCGGCGACCGCCGCGTCCTGTTCGGCATTGGCCGCTTCCTGGCCTTTCTCGGCGACGGTGCGCTCCCATTCCGCCCAGGTATAGGTCTCGGCGGCGAATTCGCGCTCGGCAAGCTCATAGGCCCATGTCCGGAATGCGCCTTCGGTGTATTTCATGATGTTGCCCTTGTGGACAATGGTCACCGAGGGGCGCTTGTTGTCGATGGCATAGCGGATCGCGGCCCGGACCAGACGTTCGGTGCCTTCCCGGGAGATCGGCTTGATCCCGATGCCACATTCATCCGGGAAACGGATGTTGGCGAACGCCGAAGGGAACTGCTCGGCCAGCATGGCCTTGAACTGTTCGTTCTCGGCCGATCCCGCCTCGAACTCAATGCCCGCGTAGATATCCTCGGTGTTCTCGCGGAAGATCGCCATATCGACCTGGTCGGGGTGCTTGACCGGGGAGGGCACACCGTTGAACCAGCGCACCGGTCGCAGGCAGACATACAGATCCAGCACCTGCCGCAGTGCGACGTTGAGTGATCGGATGCCGCCGCCCACGGGCGTGGTCATCGGCCCTTTGATCGAGATCAGATACTGGCGGATGGCCTCGACGGTCTCATCGGGCAGCCAGGCCCCCACCTCGTTGTTGGCCTTCTCGCCGGCGAGCACTTCCATCCAGTGGATCTTCCGCTGCCCGCCGTAGGCCTTTTCAACCGCGGCATCCACCACGCGGTGCATGACCGGGGTGATGTCGATGCCAATGCCATCGCCTTCGATGTAGGTGATGATCGGGTTATCCGGGACGTTGAGGACGCCGTTTTCAAGGGTGATAGGGGCGCCGTCGGCGGGAACCTGGATGGTGCTCATGGGCTTTACTCTCTTTATCTGTATCGCGGTTCGGTGGTCCGAAATCGCGCGGGATTGTTTCATATTCGGGCTGTGGATAACAGTATCCGGCCGCCCGACCAACCGGATCATGATCTCGATCATGGCGTAAGCGCCGGGCATTTGCCGTACCATCGGGGTTGGACTGATCAACGGAGCCCAGACAATGGCGACCAACGCCACGCCCCGGGTACGGGAGATCCCGTACAACTACACCTCGTTTTCGGATCGCGAGATCATCGAGCGCTATCTCGGTGATGATGGCTGGTCGATCATCGAGGCCCTGCGCGGCCAACGCCGGACCGGCATTTCGGCGCGCATGCTCTTCGAGGTTCTCGGCGATCTATGGGTGGTGGATCGAAACCCCTACATCCAGGAAGATCTGCTCGAAAACCGCGCGCGCCGCGAGGCGCTGGTGGCGGCCATGCGACATCGACTCGAGCAGATCGAGGCGCGCGCCGAGGGTAATACACAGGCGCTGGCGCTTGCCGAGCGCTGCCGCGAGGCGGTGGACGAATTCGAGGAGTGGTTCCCGCGCATCGCCGCGCTTCGCAGTACCGCCCGCAAGCGCTTTGCCCGTCACACGGCTGAACACAATATCGCTTTTGATGGCCTCAGCCGAGTCGCCCATCAGACCGATGCCACCGACTGGCGGGTGGCGGTGCCTTTTGTCGTGCTCA
>UEZJ01000028.1_pt1 | contig 21681 bp, 15 predicted proteins | sample 1903791 | NCBI WGS metagenome assembly UEZJ01 (sample SAMEA4776353, study PRJEB27445) | saltern metagenome | biome: Hypersaline environment; feature: solar saltern; material: Pellet | place: Spain | collected 2012-08 | depth 0 m | reverse complement strand
TACGCTTCCGCTGTCGCGACTGGTCGACGAAGCCGGATGATCCGCCTCACGCCGCCACTCGCCTGGCTGACACTGTTGCTGGCAGCGGCCTGGCTGATGCCGGCATTGAAGCCGGTGTTCGAGGCGGTTGCGCCCGATCGCAGTACGGTCATCTATCCGCGTGACACCTTTTTGTCCCTGCTCGGCGAGCATGTGGCGATCGTGGCCGTGGCCGCGGTGATGGCCATTGTCATCGGTGTGGGTTCGGCGGTGCTGGTAACGCGGCGCTCGGGCGAGGAGTTTCTGCCGCTGGTCAGCCAGCTCGCCTCGATCGGGCAGACATTCCCGCCGGTGGCCGTGCTGGCCCTGTCGGTCCCGGCCCTGGGCTATGGCCCGAAGGCGGTGGTGGTCGCGCTGGTCCTCTACGGGTTGTTGCCGATCGTGCGAAACACCCTGGCGGGATTGAAAGCGGTGGATCGGGGGGTGGTCGAGTCGGCCCGCGGCATCGGTCTGAGCCCTGGTCAGGTGCTGTGGCAGGTGGAGCTGCCCATTGCCGCGCCGGCGATCCTTGGCGGTATCCGGACGTCGGTGACCATTAACATCGCCACAGCTGCCATCGGCTCGACCATCGGGGCCAATACCCTGGGTGACCCGATCATCTCGGGCATCGTCAACAACAACATCGCCTTTACCCTGCAGGGGGCGGTGCTGATCGGTCTGCTGGCGGTGACTGTGGACAGCGCTTTCAGTCGCCTTGGCTAGGCGCGCGTGTGGGGTTGGTGGGCGGTGCTGGGATCGAACCAGCGACCCCTGCCGTGTGAAGGCAGTGCTCTCCCGCTGAGCTAACCGCCCAACCGAGCGTTGAGTCTAGAAACTCCCCCGATGGCTGTCAACGCAAAGCCCGCGGCCATGCGCGCCACCAGCTCGTCGGCACTGGCCCGATGGCCCGGCCACTCGCTACACTGTAGCGTTTTCAACCAAACAAGGCTGTTATGTCTGTCGTCACTCGATTTGCGCCCAGTCCGACCGGTTATCTGCACATCGGCGGTGCCCGGACGGCCCTTTTTTGTTGGCTCTACGCCCGTCGCCACGGGGGTCGGTTTGTGCTGCGCATCGAGGATACCGATCTCGAGCGGTCCACCCCGGAAGCCATTAACGCCATCCTCGAAGGCATGAGCTGGCTGGGCCTCGACTACGACGATGGACCGTTCTATCAGACCCAGCGTTTTGACCGGTACCGTGAGGTGATCGATCGGATGCTGGCCGATGGCACGGCCTACCGCTGCTATTGCACGCGAGAGCGGCTCGATGAACTGCGCGCCGATCAGCAGGCACGCAAAAAAAAGCCCCGCTACGACGGTCGGTGCCGCGATTTGACCGAACCACCCGTCGACGCCACCCATGAGCCGGTGATCCGGTTCCGTCAGCCCTGCGAGGGGCAGACCGTTGTCCACGATCGGGTCAAGGGCCCGGTCGTTTTCGACAATACCGAGCTGGATGATCTGATCATCGCGCGGGGTGACGGGTCGCCGACCTACAACTTCGTCGTGGTGGTGGACGACATGGATATGGCCGTCAGTCATGTCATTCGCGGCGATGATCATCTCAACAACAGCGCCCGCCAGGTGAACATTCTCAAGGCGCTCGGCGTTGAGCCGCCGGTGTATGCCCATGTGCCCATGATTCTGGATGAGCAGGGCAAGAAGCTCTCCAAGCGCACCGGCGCGGCCAGTGTCATGGACTTCCGGGATGCTGGTTATCTGCCCGAGGCGGTGATCAATTACCTGGTTCGTCTGGGGTGGGCCCATGGCGATCAGGAAATCTTCGGCCTCGACGAGATGACCGAGCTTTTCGACATCGACGCGATCAATCACTCCGCCTCCAGCCTCAACCCTTCAAAGCTGGACTGGCTCAATCAGCACTACATCAAGACTCTGCCGCCGGCGCGGGTGGCGCGTCACCTGGCCTGGCATCTGGCCGCGATGGACATCGACCCGGCCGAGCCCGGCGCACCGGATATCGAGCTGGTCATCGAAGCTCAGGCCGAGCGCTGCAAGACACTCGTCGAAATGGCCCGCAACAGCCGATTTTTCTATCGGGAGCCGCAGGAATACGACGAGAAGGCGGCGCGAAAACATCTCCAGCCCTCGGGCGAGGTACTGCGCGGTTTGCGCGAGCGCCTTGCCATCATCGACGCGTGGGGTGGCGAGGCGGCCCATGAGGTGGTGGTCGCCGTGGCCGAGGCGATGGGCCTTAAAATGGGCAAGGTCGCCCAGCCGCTCCGGGTGGCCGTGGCCGGCGGACCGGTCTCGCCGCCCATCGACACCACGCTGGCGCTGCTTGGCCGTGAGCGCACGCTAGAGCGCCTGGATCGGGCCATTCAGTGGGTCGACGACCAGCGTGATCCGCCCACGACGGCTTGACACCAGGCCGGGGCGTTTCTAGACTCCCGTTTCTCGTTTGACGGGGCCATAGCTCAGCTGGGAGAGCGCCTGCATGGCATGCAGGAGGTCGGCGGTTCGATCCCGCCTGGCTCCACCAACCCAACCTCGCGTCAACCACCGACCACGCTCGATTACCTTGACGGCGTCACCCGGGCTGCCTATTATTCGCGGCGTCCGCAACGGCAGCGTCCCCATCGTCTAGCCGGCCTAGGACACCACCCTTTCAAGGTGGCGACACGGGTTCGAATCCCGTTGGGGACGCCATTCCACCCCCGGGTTCACATTTCTGTCATCGATGACCGGCACACTCCGGCAAACGAAGACAGGAGTGTGTCATGGGTGCGGAGGCCGAAAATCTCGAAATGGCGCTGCGCGGCGCCGACTTCCACCGTCTGGTGAGCGACGATAGCCGACTGAAAGTGCTCATGAGCCTTCGCGATGGCGGAGAGCTCGAGGCCGAGGAGCTGGCCATCGCCCTGATGCAGGATGTCCCTGATACCCGTCGCCGGTTGAGCGAACTCGCCGAAGCCGGGCTGCTGGCGGAGCGGCGCGAGCGCTTCCGGGTCCACTACCGCCTGGCCGACGGCCTGCCGGCATGGGTGAGCATCGCGCTGGGCGCCGCCGCCGATCCGGTTGTCGACCGCCGCTAGATGGTTGGCAACCCGGCAAGGGCCATGGACTGCTCGGCAGCACTTGGCGCTTCTTCCTTGAGGTTGCCGGCCAGGTAATCCGTGTAGGCCTGCATGTCAAAATGCCCATGGCCGCAGAGGTTGAACAACAGCGCCTTCGACTCGCCGGATTCCCGGCATGCCAGGGCCGCGTCGATCGTCGCCTTGACCGCATGATTGGCCTCAGGCGCCGGGATGATGCCCTCGGCCCGGGCAAACGTCAGTCCGGCGTCGAAACACTCGAGCTGACCATAGGCCCGTGGATGGATATATCCCAGTTCGGTCAGGTGGCTGATCTGCGGCGCCATGCCGTGGTAGCGCAGCCCGCCGGCGTGAAAACCCGGTGGGACAAAGCCTGACCCAAGGGTATGCATTTTGGTCAGCGGTGTCAGGTGACTGGTATCACCCCAGTCATAGGCAAAACGGCCCTTGGTCAGCGTTGGGCATGAGGCCGGCTCCACGGCGATAAACTCCGTGGCCGGCCCGCCGCGCAGCCGTTCGCCCAGAAACGGGAAGGCAAGGCCGGCGAAGTTGGAACCACCGCCGGTACAGCCGATGATCTTGTCGGGGTAGTCATCGAGTTGCTCGAGCTGCCGCATGGTCTCAAGCCCTGAGACGGTCTGGTGCAGCAGGACATGGTTGAGCACACTGCCAAGGGCATATTTGGTGTCATCCCGCTGGGCGGCCAGCTCGACCGCTTCGCTGATGGCAATACCCAGGCTGCCGGTGGACTCCGGGTCCTGCGCCAGCACGGCACGGCCGGCCTCGGTCACGTTGCTGGGGCTGGCCACGCAGCTGGCGCCGAAGCTCTCCATGAATGCCCGGCGATAGGGCTTTTGATTGAAACTGACCTTGACCATGAAGACTTCGATATCGAGCTCGAACATGGCGCCGGCCAGCGCCAGGGACGAGCCCCATTGCCCGGCCCCGGTTTCGGTGGTGATCCGCTTGACCCCCTCGGCTTTGTTATAGAACGCCTGCGCCACCGCGGTGTTGGGCTTGTGACTGCCCGCCGGACTGACGCCTTCGTATTTGTAGTAAATGCGCGCCGGGGTCCCCAGGGCTTTTTCAAGGCGCCGGGCCCGGTAGAGCGGTGATGGCCGCCACTGCCGGTAGGCATCGCGGACCGGTTCGGGAATCTCGACCTCCCGCTCGGTACTCATCTCTTGCTCGATGACCGCCTGCGGAAAAAGCGGCGCCAGATCCGAAGGGCCCACCGGCTGATGGGTGACCGGATGCAGTACCGGTGCCATCGGCTCGGGCAGATCGGCGTTGATGTTGTACCAATGTCTCGGGATCTCGGATTCGGGCAGGACGGTCTTGATCGATTCGCTCATTGGGTTCGCTCACCTTGTGCCGGAGGGATGACCGGCATTAACCATAGCATCCTGTCAGCGATCGTGGCGTGTACTCAGCCGAGACCGGCACGGGCCACCAGCGCGGTCGCCGCCTGGTTGTGGGCTGCCGCCAGCGCACCCAGATCGCTTCCCAGGACCTCGCCGCCGCGAATGGTCGGGCGGCCATTGATGACCACCAGATCGGCGCGCGGCGGCGGACAGAAGACCAGCGCCCCGACCGGGTCGTGCACCGCCGCCCCGCTCAACTCCAGGGCGTCCAGGCGAAAGCCGGCAATATCCGCGGCCATGCCCACCTCGAGACGGCCGATGTCGTCACGCCCCAGCACCTGTGCGCCACCCACCGTGGCCAGCGCCAGCGCCTGATGGGCGGTCATGGCGTCGGCGCCGGCGTTGACACGCTGCAGCAACATGGCCTGTCGTGATTCTGCCAGAAGGTCGGCCGCGTCGTTCGACGCGCCACCATCAACGCCCAGGCCGACAGCGATGCCGTGCTTGAGGTAATCGCTGATGGGTGCGATCCCGTTACCCAGCCGCATGTTCGAGCAAGGGCAATGGGCCACCCCGCAGCCGCTTGCGGCAAGGCGGGGGAGGTCACTGCTGCCCGGGTGGATGAGATGGGCGAACCAGACATCCTCGCCCAGCCAATCGAGTGCCTCGGCATGCAGCACCGGCGAGTGGCCATGGCGGCTGCGGCAAAACGCCACCTCTTCGCGGCTTTCCGCCAGATGGGTATGCAGCCGCACGCCGTGGCGCCGCGCCAGCGCAGCGGTCTCGCGCATCATCGCTGCCGAGACCGAGTAGGGCGAACAGGGCGCCAGCGCCACCTGCTGCATGCTGCCCGGTTGCGGGTCATGCCAGCGCTGGATCACCCGCTCGCTGTCGGCGAGGATGTGGGCCTCGTCCTCGGCCACCGCGTCCGGGGCAACGCCGCCGTTGGATTGGCCAAGCGAGACCGAGCCCCGGGCCACATGAAAGCGCATGCCCAATCCGGCCATGACCTCGATCTGATCCTCGGCGCGGCAGGTGTTCGGCCAGAGATAATTGTGGTCGAAGACCGTTGTACAGCCCGATCGCATCAGTTCCACCGCCGCCTGGCGGGTGGCCACGCGCAGATCCTCGGGGCGGGCCTCGGCCCAGATCGGGTCATGCCAGGCGAGCCAATCCATCAACCCCGCGTTCTGGGCCTGGGGCATGGCCCGGGTGAGGCTCTCGAGGAAATGCTCATGGGTGTTGATCAGTCCCGGAATGAGGACCAGCCCCCGGGCGTCCACCGTCTCGGTGGCTTCGATGCGCAACGCCTCATCCGGTTCGATGGCCACGATCCAGCCATCGCGAATGGCGATGCTGTGATGAGCAAGCACCGGGCCACCTTCGGGGTTGGCCACGCGATCGGCGTTGCGGATCAACAAATCGGCAGGGGGTTGGCTCATGACAATGCTCCCGGTCACCGCGGGCCAGCCTAGGGCAGATCGCCGGGCACTTGAACCCGTCGGCTGTTGCCTCCACATCCACAAGAGCATGCGGGCGATCCAACCAGCCTGGAGGAATCAATGACGGAATCCGAATATCAAGATGGCACCCAGATCCCGGCAGCCGGCGGCGAGCCCGAGGCGCAGGCCGAAGTCTCGCCCTCGCGCAGCCTGGTGATCCCGCGGCTGCCTGACGATGCCCTGGTGCTGCTGCCGGTGCGCAATATGGTGCTTTTCCCGCACATGCTGGTGCCGGTGGGTGTGGGTCGGCCGAAATCCATTCTGGCCGCCCGGCAGGCCATACAGAACGAACAACCCATGGGTGTGTTGCTACAACGCGATGCCGAGGTGGAGGACCCGGGCCCGGATGATCTCTACCGGGTCGGGGCGGTCGCCAATGCCATGCGCTTTGTCTCCGGCCGCGAAGGCCACCATCATCTGGTACTACAGGGGGTTGAGCGCTTTCGCGTGGTCGAGTTCATCGAGGGCTACCCGTTTCCGGTCGCGCGGGTCGAGCGCATTGTCGAGGAACAGCCCAGCGGCCCCGAGATTGACGCCCGGATGCTGGCGTTGCGGGACAAGGCACTCGAGGCGCTGGAGCTTTTGCCCCAGGCACCCCAGGAGCTGGCCGGGGCCATCAGCAGTATCCAGGAGCCCGGCGTGCTGGCCGACTCGGTCGCCGGCTATCTGGACCTCGCCAGTGAAGAGCGCCAGGAGCTGCTCGAGACACTGGATATCGCCCAGCGGCTCGAGCGTGTGCTCTCGCTGGTGGACTACCGGGTCGAGGTGCTCAAGCTCTCGCAGAAAATCAGCGAACGCACCCACGAGACCATGTCCGAGCGTCAGCGCGAGGCGCTGCTGCGCGAGCAGCTGCGTTCGATCCAGCAAGAGCTTGGTGAATCCGATCAGAAGGGAGAAGAAATCCGAGAGCTCGAGGCGCGCATCGACGAAGCCGAGATGCCCGAGGCCGTGGACGCGCAGGCTCGCAAGGAGCTGCGGCGACTTGAGCGCATGCCCGAGGGCGCCGGCGAGTACTCGATGCTTCGCACCTACCTGGACTGGCTGTTGGAGCTGCCCTGGAATGTCACCCGCACCGAAGCCATCGACATCGACGAGGCCCGGGGCATCCTGGATGCGGATCACTACGGCCTCGAGCGGGTGAAAAAACGCATCCTCGAGACCCTTGCCGTGCGCAAGCTCAACCCCGAGGGCCGCAGCCCCATCCTCTGCTTTGTCGGCCCGCCGGGCGTGGGCAAGACATCCCTTGGTCAGAGCATCGCCCGGGCCACCGGCCGGGACTTCATGCGTGCCAGCCTGGGGGGTGTTCACGACGAGGCCGAAATCCGCGGCCATCGACGCACCTATCTGGGCGCGTTGCCCGGCAAGATCATCCAGAGCATCCACAAGGCCGGATCCCGCAACCCGGTAATGATGCTCGACGAGATGGACAAACTCGGCGGCGGGATTCAGGGCGATCCCTCGGCGGCGCTGCTCGAGGTGCTTGATCCGGCCCAGAACGGGACGTTTCAGGACAACTACCTGGGTGTGCCATTCGATCTCAGTGATGTCTTTTTTATTGCCACCGCCAATGTGCCCGATCAAATTCCCGGGCCGCTTCGCGACCGGATGGAAATCATTGAATTACCCGGCTATACCCAGGAGGAAAAAGTCGAAATCGCCCGTCGTTATCTGCTCGATCGTCAGCGCGAGTCGGCAGGCCTTGCAGCATCGCAGCTCGAACTCACCGATGCGGCACTCAACCGAATCGTGGCCGACTACACCCGCGAGGCGGGTTGCCGTCAGCTCGAGCGCGAGCTGGGTGCCGTGGCCCGCAATGTGGCGGTTCGAGTGGCCGAGGGCGGGATCGAATCCGCCCGGGTCGATGCGGGCGACCTGGCCGATATCCTGGGCGCTCCGCGATACGAGAACGAGGCGGCCATGCGAACGAGTGTGCCCGGGGTGGCCACCGGTCTCGCCTGGACCCCGGTGGGGGGCGATATCCTTTTCATCGAGGCCAACCGATCCCGCGGCAGTGGACGGCTTGTCCTGACCGGACAGCTGGGGGATGTCATGAAAGAGAGCGCCCAGACCGCCCTTAGCCTGATCAAATCCCGGGCCGAGGCACTGGGTGTGGATACCGAGGCCCTGCAAGCCGATGACATCCATGTTCATGTGCCGGCCGGCGCCATTCCCAAGGATGGCCCCAGCGCCGGTGTCGCCATGTACAACGCGCTGGTCTCGCTACTGACCGATCGCTGTGTCAGGCCGGATGTGGCAATGACCGGCGAGGTGACCCTGCGCGGTCTGGTCCTGCCGGTGGGCGGCATCAAGGAGAAGGTGCTGGCCGCTCGGCGGGCCGGTATACAGACCGTCCTGCTGCCGGCCCGTAACCGCAAGGACTACGAGGATATCCCCGAATCGGCCCGCTCGGATATGGAATTTCACTGGATTGAGCATGTCGAGGAGGCCGCCGATATCGCCCTGGGGCTCGCCACCCCAAGCGGGCAAGCGGCCTCTGCCTAGCCACCGGCCGATCCGGTATGGTCGAGCGTTGGGCTCAGAGCGGTTGCAGCGGCATGGGCCGGTGACACTCTAGCGGCATGGGATCGGCGACGGAGGTTTTTGCGGCAGGTTGCTGCGCGACAGGCTGATGGTTGATGGGCACCAGCCCCCCCTGCTCGGCGGGGGTGGCCGGCAGCCAGGCCGGGGCGATGGCGCTGCTGGCTAAGATCAATACCGGGTAGAGCAGCGGGCCGGCGAGTGCCGGCAAGAGCCAGGGCAGCAAACCCGGTTCGGCAAGGGCGAGCGCTGCGGCGATGGCGAGCCCGGCGACGGTCATGGGCCAGCCCGCCTGCCAGGCCTGGCTGGTTGAGATACGGCGATGGACCCGGATGCCGGTGTCCCAGCCGGCGGGCTGACCGGCGAGCATGCGCAGGATGAATACCGTGTAGAGGACCATCATCACCGGGCCGCGGAGGATGCCAAAACCCAGGGCCAGCAGTCCGCCGCGCAGCATCGCCAGCCGTCGCTTGGGCTTTGCTGTGGCGGCTGCCATGAAAACGCCAATGAGTTGCGGGCCCAGGATGACCGCAAGGCTCAGGCCGACCAGGGTGGGCACGACCCCCTCGCCCGCGCCGGCGGCGGTCAACCAGCGACCGCTCTCCGGCGAGGCAACGGCATCACCCACGCCGAAGGCAATCATGAGTATCCATAACGGCGCGTTGACATAGGCGAGCCCGCCCAGCAGAAAGTTGATGCGGGTGACCGGTCGCCAGCCCCGACCGCCGAGCAGGCGCAGATGCTGCAGATTGCCCTGGCACCATCGGCGCTCGCGTTTGAGATCGTCCAGAAAATTTCCCGGCATGCCCTCGAAGCTGCCGCCGATTTCGGGCAATACATACACCCCGCGAGCGTGGCGGCGCATCAGCCCGGCCTCGACAAAATCATGGCTCATGATATCGCCACCCAGCGGTGGCCGGCCCGGTAGCGGTGACAGCCCGCAGTAACGTTGAAAGTCATCAATCCGGATAATGGCGTTATGGCCCCAGTAGTTGGTGCTGTTGCCCTGCCAGAATGCCAGTCCGGTGGCGATGTTGCGGGCATGGATGCCCGCGGCAAGCTGCTGGAGACGGCCCAGTACCGTGCGCTGCCCCACCGGCAGCGGCACTGTCTGGATGATGCCTGCCTGCGGGTTGGCCTGCATGCGCCGGACCAGTGTGATCAGTGCCTCGGCGGTCATGCGACTGTCGGCGTCCAGCACGATCATGTAGCGATAATGACCGCCCCAACGCTGGCAGAAATCACGGATATTGCCGGGTTTGCGGCCAGTGTTGCTGGAGCGGGCCCGATAGTAGAGCCGCAGCCCGGGGCCGAATCGCTGGCGAAGGCGGGCGACGGCGGTGCGTTCACGCTCGCGCTGCGCTGGCGCTGTGCTGTCACTGAGCAGAAAAAAGTCGAAGTACTGGCGCTCGTCGTGGGCGCGCAGTGACTGCCAGGTCGCGGTCAGGCAGTGGGCGACACCGGCCATATCCTCGTTGTAGGCGGGCATGACAATCGCCGTCGGGGCCATCGTCGGCGCTTGTGTCGCCGGCGGCGGGGCAAGGCCCAGTGTCACCGGATGGCGTCCACTGAGCTGCAGTAGAATGCCCACGGTCATGGTCCAGAAAGCCATGCACGAAGTCGTGAATGTCACCGCAAAAAGCCCCAGGACCATCCACTCCATCGGCGCGATTCCGCCCGGTGCAAGCAAGCGCGCGAAGGTCGCGACACCTGCCACGGCGGTCGCCGCCACCAGCACGGCCATGAGCAAGCGCCGCCAGGCCAGTGCCGGTGCGGTCAGCCGCCAGTCGGAATCACTCGGGTTATCCTGCATGCAGAAGTCGACAGCCCGGTGAGGTTGAAGTTGCAGCCACTAAAGATGATTGCGCGCGGATTGCCGGCTGTGCTGCTGGTCAATCTGTTGGTGGTCGGGCCCGAGTGGTTGATGCCCTATGCCGCGTTTCCCCATCCATGGCTGGCGGCCGAGGCCTTGCTGGTTGCCGGTGTCATGCTGCTTGTCCCTCGGCCCTGGGCATGGATAGCGGCGGTGGTGCTGTCGCTGGCGGTGATGGTGTCGGTGGGGCTCGCGCTGTCGGATCTGGGCACCGGTTTGGCACTGGGCCGGCCCATGAATCTGCTAATCGACCTGCCGCTGGCGGCATCGGTGGAGCATCTTCTGCGCGGCGCCGTCGGGGGGCCGGCCGCCTGGGCCATCCTGGCAGCCGGGCTGGCCGCCGTCGGCTACGCGCTCTACGGATTGTCCCGCCTTTTGTACCGCATGGCGCCGGGGCAAGCCGGCATGGCGTCGGTGCTGGTGGGCGTGGCGATGGTCGGTGCCGGGCTTTTGCTGCAACACCACCGGGATGCGTGGCCCGTCGGCCGGGCGGTGGATGCGCCGGCACTCATCCGCTATACCGACCAGGCAGATCGCGTCCTGCGCACGGCCGCCGAGCGACGGGCATTCGCCGATGCCCTCGCCGTGCCCCAACAGCCGATACAACGGCAGATGGCCAGTTTACAGGGACGGGATGTCATCCTTGGGTTCATTGAATCCTATGGCGTGAGCTTTTTGCGTGACGCGCGCTACCGGGTCACGGGTCAGGCCGCGCTCGAGCACCTGGCCGGCGAGCTGGAGGCCGCCGGACTGCAGGCAGTGACGACATCGATGCGCTCGCCGGTCCAGGGCGGGCAGTCGTGGTTGGCCCACGGCAGTGTATTGAGCGGCCGCTGGATCAGTAACCAGATCCGCTATGATCTTTTTCTGGATACGCCCCGGCCTTCACTGATCCGCGATTTCCACCAGGCAGGCTACGAGACCGCCGCGGTGATGCCCGCCATCACCCGGGCCTGGCCGGCGGGCAGGCAATGGGGCTACGACCAGATTCATGATCATGCCCGCATTGAATATGCCGGTCCGCCGCTCAACTGGGTGACGATGCCCGATCAATACACCTGGCATTACTTCCAGCGCGCCATCCGAGCGCCAAGCGCATCGCCGGTTTTTGCCGAGCTCGCGCTGATCAGCAGTCATGCACCGTGGACCCCGGTGCTGCCAACCATTGACTGGTCCCGGGTGGGGGATGGATCGGTGTTTCACCGCTGGGCGGAGGCGGGGCCGGCGCCCGGCGTGGTCTGGGCCGATCGCGACCGGGTCCGGCGGCACTATGCGCGGGCGGTGGACTATGCCCTGCGCACCGCCGGCGAATGGGCGGCGCGCGATCTGGGCGATGGGATCTTGATTCTTTTGGGGGATCATCAACCCGCGCCGCTGGTCACCGGCGAGGGCGCCTCCCGGGCGGTCCCTGTGCATATCATCGCTCGCGACAGGACACTGCTCGAGGCTTTCGTGGCGCGGGGCTTTCGCCGCGGTGTGATGCCACCGGCAAAGGCCCTTGGAACACTCGCTGATCTGCGCAGTCACCTGTTGGCCGTATTTGATGGTGAGCCAACGGCTGGCGCTGCCGTACCTGCCGCGGCCTCGGGTGCTGTGGCACCATCGCCGGAGGAGATAAAGGAGTAGCCGCGATGGACAACGAGGGCATTGTGATTGTCGGCGGTGGCATGGTGGGGGCTGCACTGGCGGTGGATCTGGGCCAGCGGGGCATTCCGGTGCGACTGCTCGAGGCCCGGCCGCCGCAGATGCCCACGGCTGATGAGCCGCCCAGACTCCGTGTCTCGGCACTCAATCAACGCTCCATAGAGTATCTGCAAAAGCTCACCGCCTGGCCGGCATTGCAAAGCGGCCGTGTCGCCGATTTCGACGAAGTTTTGACCTGGGATGTCAGCGGCAGCGGCCGGCTTCGCTTTACCGCCCTCGAGCTGGGGCTCGAGCGGCTGGGCGTTTTTCTGGAAAACGATCACCTGCAGGCCACCCTGTTGGAGATTGCCCGAACGCTGTCAGCGGTCCGGGTGGATGCGCCGGTCGAAGGCCTGGAGATCGAGTCCACCGAAGATGGGCCCCGGCTTGTGATCGATGGCGAGGGGCCACTCGATCCCGCCCTGATCGTCGCCGCCGACGGGGGTGGATCGCCCTTGCGCGAAGCGGCGGGAATCGGCAGCTGGCAGGGGGACTACCATCAACACGCGGTAGTGGCCAGTGTCCGTACGAATCCCCCAGCGGCGACCTGTACCTGGCAGCGGTTTACCCCGACGGGGCCGCAGGCCCTGCTGCCGTTGGCCGGTGGTGATGCCTCACTGGTGTGGTATGTCGACCCGGCGCGGGCCGAGTCGTTGGCGCAACTCGATGCCGATGCTTTTGTGCGCGAGCTCGAGACGGCCTTCCCCGAAGCGCTGGGCCTGGTCGAGACCCTCCACGGTCGGGCCCACTTCCCGATCCGCCGGCGCCATGCCCGTCGCTACTGGCAAGGCAATCTGGTGCTTGTGGGCGATTCGGCCCATGTCATTCATCCACTGGCGGGGCAGGGGGTCAATCTGGGTCTGCGGGATGCCCGGGACCTCGCCGGTCGCATCGCCGAGGCCCACCGCCTTGGCCTGCCGTCCTCGCATCCGCCACTGCTTGCCGCCTATGAGCGGGCAAGACGGCCGGACAATCAGCTCATGCAATCGACCATGACCGCCTTCCATTATGGATTTACAACGCCATTGGGTCCGCTGGCCGGTCTCCGCAGCGTGGGGCTTCGGCTGGCCGGGCATGGCGGCTGGGTCAAGCGCCGGGTGCTGCGTTATGCCCTTGAGGGGCGGTAGCGCCGCCCTAGATGCCAAGCGCCGGATAGATCCGCTGGGCAAGCCCACCGGCGATGGCGCAGCCGGCGACAACCCAGTAGACCGGCACCCGGGTTCGGGCGAGCATCACCAGGGCGACGGTGGCAATGATGGCATCCCCCGGCCCTTGCACCGCACGGGTGAGGATGGGGTCATAGAGCACGGCGGCGATCAGCCCGACCACCGCGGCGTTGACCCCCAGCAACGTCTGGCGCATGGCTCGATACTGCCCCAGGGTCTGCCAGAATGGCAGCAGGCCGGCGACCAGAAGCAGTCCGGGTGCGAAAAGCAGCACCACCGCCAGCAGTCCGGCCATCAATGGGGTTTGCGGCATGACCTGAGCGCCAAGAAAGCCGCTGAACGAAAAAACAGGGCCGGGGATTGCCTGGGCGGCTCCGTAACCGGCCAGAAAACGCTCCGAGTCGATCAACCCGGGGGCCACCAGGCCCGACTCCAGCAGCGGCAGCACCACATGGCCGCCGCCGAACACCAGCGAGCCGCTGCGGTAGAGCACCCCCCAAAGCGGTGACTGGCCGAGTGCCGAGAGACTGAAAACCGCCAGCCCCAGGCCGAAGATCAGCAGCAGCCCGGCACCCTGGCGGCGGCTGATGGGGACATTCAGCGTGGTCGGCGGCGTTGCCGGCGGTGAGAGAAAAAAACCGGCCAGTACGCCACCGGCCACGATCATGGTCAGTTGGCCGTAAACACCGGGTATCAGCAACGCCCCGGCGGCCGCGAACGCAGCAATGCCGGCCCTTCGGGCATCCGGGCAGAGTTGGTGGGCCATGCCGATCAACGCGTTGGCCACCACGGCGACGGCGCCGAGCTTCAGCCCATCGATCCAGCCGCCCCCTTGCCAGGCCTCGAGGCTTGTCAGCCCCATCCCGAGTGCGATCATCAGTGCTGCCCCGGGGAGGGTGAAGCCGAGCCAGGCGGCGATCCCGCCGATCAGTCCGCCGCGGTGGATGCCAATGGCAAAGCCGGTCTGGCTGCTCGAGGGCCCCGGCAGCATCTGGCATAGCGCAAGCGTCTGGGTGTAAGCCTCGTCGGTGAGCCAGCGGCGTTCTTCCACCAGCCATCGGCGATAAAACGCCAGATGCGCCACCGGACCGCCAAATGCCACGCATCCAAGGCGGAGGAAGACCCAGAAAATTCGCGCCGCCTCGGGCATGTTGTCATCGCTCCTCTCGTCGGCGAGCCGGACAAGCTGCTATCATTCGCCTGCGGTGGCGCTGGTCCCCTCGCGACGATAAACCGTCAACCCCGTCAGGCCCGGAAGGGAGCAGCGGTAGCGGTGGACTCGGGCGCCGGGGTGTGGCTGGCGCCCCGCCTTTTCCCATCCTCGTCGGTGCGCTCGATGCTATACTGCTGGGCATGAGTTATCAGGTGCTTGCCCGCAAATGGCGCCCGCGGACGTTCGCGGAAATGGTCGGACAGCGCCACGTCCTCCAGGCGTTGAGTAACGGGCTTGCCAACGGGCGGCTGCATCACGCCTACCTGTTCTCGGGGACGCGCGGCGTTGGCAAAACCACCGTGGCGCGCATCCTGGCAAAATGCCTCAACTGCGAGCGCGATGGTGTCACGGATACGCCCTGCGGGGAATGCGCTGCCTGTACCGAGATCGACGAGGGACGATTTGTCGATCTCATCGAGGTGGACGCCGCCTCGCGCACTAAGGTCGAGGATACCCGGGAGCTGCTGGATAACGTCCAGTACGCCCCCAGCCGAGGGCGGTTCAAGATCTATCTGGTGGACGAAGTGCATATGCTCTCCACCCATAGTTTCAATGCCCTGCTCAAAACCCTCGAAGAACCACCGCCGCATATCAAGTTCCTGCTGGCGACCACCGACCCGCAAAAGCTCCCGGTGACGGTGCTCTCGCGCTGTCTGCAGTTCAATCTCAAGCCATTGTTGCCGGGATTGATGACCGGACAGTTGCAGCATATCGCCGAGGCCGAGGGGATCGATGCCGAGCCCGCGGCGCTGGATCTACTGGCCCGTGCCGCCGATGGCAGCATGCGGGACGCCCTCAGCCTCATGGATCAGGCGCTTGCGTTTGGCAGCGGCCAGCTTCGGGCCGAGGCCGTTGGCGAGATGCTGGGGACGTTGTCGAGCGGTCTGCTTTTTGATCTGCTCGAGCGACTCCTCGACGGTGACGGCCATGCAATGCTGGCGGTCATCGATCAGATGGCCGGTACGGCACCGGATTTTGCCGATGCGCTGGCAAGGCTGTTGGATATCCTCCATCGCCTGGCGCTTTATCAGATGACACCCGAGGTCATCGACCAGTCCGATCCCGACGCCGAACGCCTCATCGCGTTGGCCGGTCGGCTGGACAGCGCCACCGTGCAGTTGCTTTATCAAATCGCGCTGCATGTCCGCCGGGATCTGCCCCTGGCACCGGACCCGCGCAGCGGGTTCGAAATGGGGATGATGCGCATGCTCGCCTTCTGGCCCGAGCCCGCCCCCTCGGCGGAGACGCCGTCGGCGGCGGCATCATCCGCGGGCGCGCCATCGCCAGCCGTGTCGCCGCCATCACCATCGGCATCGGGGGGTGGGCCACCGCTTCCAGCGGATGCGCCAGAGACCGCCGCCGGCCCCACACAACCCGCGCCACCACAGCCATCGGCACAGCCACAGGATATCGATGCGCTGGACTGGCATCATCTGGCCGCTACGCTGCCGTTGAGCGGGATGGCCCAGGCACTGGCGGATCACTGCCAGTGGGGTGGCCGTGAGGGTGATCGGGTGACGTTGCATATCGACACCGCGCACCAGCACCTTGTCAACGAAACCGTCACCGGGCGACTGGCCGATGCGCTGTCCCGCCATTTTGGCACCCCATTCAAAGTCCAGGTGCGCGTCGCTCGCGTTGAGGGCGACACGCCGGCGGATACCGCCGCGCGGGCCGAGAACGAGCGTATGGCCGCCGCCCGCGAGGCGATCGAGCAAGACCCCAATATTGCAGCGCTGCAGGAAACCTTTGGCGCTGAAGTAATCGAAGATTCCATACGGCCACGGGACTAGGAGCGGCGAATGAAAGGCGGACTCGGCAACATGATGAAGCAGGCCCAGCGCATGCAGGAAGAGATGCAAAAAGCGCAGGCCGAACTGGCAGAAATGGAGGTGACCGGACAGGCCGGTGGCGGAATGGTCAGTGTAATCATGACCGGGCGCCATGAGGTGCGGCGAGTCAGCATCGACGAGAGTGTCTACGACGATCGGGAAATGGTCGAGGACCTGGTGGCCGCGGCCTGCAATGACGCCGTCCAGAAGCTTGAGCAGGTCACCCAGGAGCGGATGTCCGGATTGACCGACGGGCTCAATCTGCCCCCGGGCATGAAGATGCCGTTCTAGGCCCGGCGCTGTGTCCTACTCGCCCCTGGTTCAGCAGTTGATGGAGGCCTTTCGCTGTCTGCCCGGCGTAGGGCCCAAGTCGGCGCAACGCATGACTTTTTCGCTGCTGCAGCACGACCGACAGGGCGCCCGTTCTCTGGCCGCGGCGCTGCAGCAGGCCGCCGAGGCGGTGGGGGAGTGCCGATTGTGCCGTAACCTCACCGAGGCCGAGGTCTGCCCGCTTTGCCAGAGCGAGCGCCGGGATGGCCAGGTGCTGTGCATCGTAGAAAACCCCTCGGATGTTCAGGCGCTCGAGGAGGCGACCGACTTTCGGGGGCGATATTTTGTGCTCAAAGGCCGACTCTCGCCACTGGATGGGGTGGGGCCTGCAGAGCTTGGCCTGGATGTCCTCGAGCAGCGCCTCGCCGATGGCGAGGTGACCGAGCTGATCCTTGCCATCAGCCCCACGGTGGAGGGCGAGGCCACGGCTCAATACGTCGGCGAAATGGCGCGTCAGGCGGGGGTTGGGGTTAGCCGGATCGCCCACGGCGTGCCGCTTGGCGGCGACCTCGAGTATGTCGATGCGGGTACGCTTTCCCATGCATTCGCCGGGCGCACCAGTGTTGGCTGACCGCCGCCGTCCGCACAGGATCAATCCAATGGCCGGTTGACGGCCGGGGATGCTCTACCGCAGCCTGTAGAACGATTATCGATGGTGACGCGGGCGGTCGGGTTTAACACGCCCCAACGCGACACCGGTCCTTTTGCCTGACCGGCAGACCCTGACTTTCTCAAAACCGCCTGCTCACTCGTTTTTGAACGCAGGGAGCATGTGGAATGTTCAAAAAAATCCTCGTCCCGGTGGATCTGGCACATCTCGAGGCCATCGGTCGTTCGCTGACCGCCAGTGCTGATCTGGCACGCCACTACGGCAGTGAGGTCTGCTACCTGGGGGTGACGACCAGCACCCCGGGCAGTGCTGCCCGCAGCCCCGAAGAGTATGAGCAGCGGCTTCGCGAGTTTGCCGAGCAGCAGGCCAAGGTCCATGGCCAGGCGGTGCGTGTCCACTGTGTCAATTCGCCCGACCCGGTGGCCGATCTGGATGAAGTGCTGCTCAAAGCCATCAAAGAGACCGATACGGACCTCGTTGTCATGTCCACCCACCTACCCAAGCATCTGGACGCCGTGATTCCGGCCCACGGCGGCAAAGTCGCCGCGCATACCGATGTGTCGGTGTTTCTTGTCCGTCCTGAGGATCACTCGGCGTAAGGCAGCAAGGGAGCGAGCAAAGTGAGCGAATCGAATAACGAACTCGAAGAAAACCCCGCTGTGGGTGTCCCGGCCCCCGAAGGACCGTCGGATCTGATTGATACCGACTATGTCATCGGCCAGGACAATGTCACCGCCACCAAGTTCGGGATGGATCTGGACCTGCATGGCAAGGTGTTCACCATCTCGGCGCTGGTGATTCTTTTTTTCGTCATTCTTACCCTCGCGCTGCAAGACTCGGTTGCTCCGGTCTTTGATGGCATGCGCGTGTGGCTGACCAGCAACATGGCCTGGTTTTTCCTGCTTTCTGCCAACATCTTTGTGTTGCTGGCGGTGGCACTGATCTTCACGCCCCTGGGCCGCGTCCGCATTGGCGGCGCCCACGCCAGCCCCGACTTCAGCTACGGCGGCTGGTTCGCCATGCTCTTTGCCGCCGGCATGGGCATTGGTCTGATGTTCTATGGCGTCTCCGAGCCCATTACCCATTTCGGCACCGCGCTGGGTGGCACGACCGTGGAAGATGGCGTGCGCACCGACTGGGCGCCGCTTGGCGCAGCCGGTGGCGACGAACAGGCCGCGGTGTCGCTGGGCATGGCCGCCACCATTTTCCACTGGGGACTGCACCCATGGGGTATTTACGCGGTGGTCGCCCTGGCGCTGGCACTTTTCTCGTTCAACAAAGGGCTACCGCTGACTATGCGTTCGGTCTTCTATCCGCTGCTGGGCGAGCGGGTATGGGGCTGGCCCGGTCATGTCATCGACATTCTGGCGGTGTTCGCCACCCTCTTCGGTCTGGCCACCTCGCTGGGGCTCGGGGCTCAGCAGGCCACCGCCGGGCTGGAATATCTCTTTGGCATACCCGCTGGCGATACCACGATGGTTCTGCTCATTATGGGCATTACCGCGGTGGCGCTCTTATCGGTGATGCTTGGCGTGGACAAGGGCGTGCAGCGGCTCTCGCAGCTCAACATGAGCCTGGCCTTTCTGCTGCTGGCCTTCGTGGTGGTGGTCGGGCCGACGCTGCTGATCGCCACCGGATTTTTCGAATATCTTCTCGCCTATGTCACCCATCTGCCGGCGCTGTCCAACCCGTTCGGGCGTGAGGATGCCAACTTCACTCAGGGCTGGACGGCCTTTTACTGGGCATGGTGGATCTCCTGGTCGCCCTTTGTCGGGATGTTCATCGCCCGGGTCAGTCGTGGCCGCACAGTACGGGAGTTCCTCATTGCCGTGCTGGTGATCCCGACCCTGATCTCGGTGCTGTGGATGACGGCGCTGGGCGGCACCGCCATTGAGCAGTTCCTCGGCCAGGGCTTCAGCGGCGTGCGGGAGGCCGCCCTTGAGCTCAAGCTCTTTGTGATGCTGGGCGAGCTGCCGCTCACGGCGATCACTTCGTTTGTGGGCATCTTCCTGGTGATTGTGTTCTTTGTCACCTCGTCCGACTCCGGGTCGTTGGTGATCGATTCGATCACCGCTGGTGGCAAGGTGGATGCGCCCAAACCGCAGCGGATGTTCTGGGCCATCATCGAGGGGGCCATTGCCATCGCCCTGCTGCTGGGTGGTGGACTGGGGGCGCTCCAGGCCGCCGCCATATCCACCGGGCTGCCCTTTACGCTGGTGTTGCTGGTGGCCTGCTACGCGGTGATCCGCGGGTTGATGTCCGAACCGCGGGCCAGCTAGACCCAGAGCTCACCCACCGGCGTGGTCGCGTCGTAGTGGTGCTGGATCTGTGCCTGCAACAGCTCGGCGGTTGCCAGGGCATCCAGCACCGCGTGGTGGGTTCCATAAGCCGGCAGCCCGTAGCGCTGCCGGCAGTCGTTCAGGCGTAATGACGCCGGCGGCCGTCCCAGCCAGTGCCGCAGCCGGGCAAGCCCGCCGCGGCGGTGGCGGCGTGCCTCGAGCTCCATGGTGTCAATCAGGGGAAAGCGCAGCGGTTGCCGGAGCTCTTGTTCGAGGGCGCGCTGCAGAAAGCGCCGTTCGAGCGGGTGGTAATGCACAACGGGCAACCGACCGGCCAGCGCCGTGAGCAGATCGGTGAGAATCTCGGCCATGGTGGGCGCCTGTTCGGTATCGCTATGGGTGATGTTGTGAAAGCGCACCGATTCACCGCTCAACCCGGTGGGTGGGCGCAGTACCCAGTGCCGCCGATCGCTGAGTCGGATGCTCGACAGGGTGAAGGGCAGCAGCCCGATGCTCAGAATGGCGTGGCGGGCAGGGTCCAGCCCGGTCGTCTCCAGATCGATGGCGATCAGGGGCAGTTCGGCGACCGGCGCTGACGGGTCGTGGGGGAAATCCCGATAAAAGCCGGCCAGACGGGGGTCACGGGCCTGCTCGCAGGCGCCAGCCATCCAGCTCGCCCAGTCCGATGCAGCGCCGCGCGACTGGGTGTTCATCCGCGGCCGGTGCTTGCCGGTCGATCACTGGTCATGGGATAGCGAAAGCGCAAAAATTTCTGGGCCTGGCTGAGTGCGCGGAAGGCGTCCTTGATGGCCGCACGCTCGGCACTGGGGACATTCTCAGGTTCGATATTGTTGTCCGGCTGCCGGTCATTCTGGATGTCGATGGCCTGATGCCGAAGCCGGGTATGACTGAGGATTTCGAGCGCATCGCGCAGGCGATCGGCGACGCCGGGGCCGAGCAATTGGGTCTCGGCAATATCATCGAGCCGCTCGAACGAATTCTGCGCGCGTGAGCCGCAGGCCAGCGCATGAATGCGGATCAGATCGGTCAACGGCGCCGTGCCACGGCGCTTGACGTTGATGGAGTTGTTCTGGCGGCCATCCTTTTCCATGACAAAGTCGCGAAAAAAACCAATCGGCGGGGTGCGATTAAGGGCGTTGCGCGCCATGGCCGCCATGAACCGCGGGCTGCTGCCGGCATTCTCGGCAATCAATGCCTGCAGGCTCTCGACGTACCGCTCCTCGCCGTGGACATTGTCCAGGTCGAAAAAGATATTGCTATGCAGCAGCCGTTCCGGATTGGGATCATCGATCCAGCGGCAAAAATACCGCTGCCACTGGGCAAGGGGCTGACGCCAGCGGGGGTTGGTGGCCATGATGTCGCCCTTGCAGTAGCGATAGCCGCAGGCATCAAGCCCGTCACTGACGCGGCGTGCCAATCGACTGAAATACTCATCATGGGCACCGGGGTCGAACCGGTCATCAAGCACCAGCGCGTTGTCCTGATCGGTGACCAGGGTCTGCTCGCCCCGGGCCATCGAGCCCATCACCATGAATGCATAGGGCACCGGAGGCGGCCCCAGCTCGGCCTCGGCCAGCTCGATGATCCGGCGCATGAAGCTGCGGGCGATCGACGCCAATGCCGTACCGACGGTGCGCGAATCCGCTCCCTCATCGATCATTCGCACCGCCGACTGCCAGACATCCGGCTTGAGGGTGGCGAGGGCCTGAACGCTGTCGCTCGCCAGAATGCTGTCGATCAGATAAAGGCTGCTCCGGGTCTCGAACCGCACGACATCCTGGAGCTGAATCAGCCCGATCGGTCGCCGGCGATGCAGGACCACCAGATGGGCGACATTGTGGCGGAGCATCGCCAGCATGGCCTCCTGGACGGTCTCGTCGGACTGCACCGCGATGAGATCGTCATGCACGATCTCGCCGATGGGGGTTTGATGATCGCGGCCGGCGGCGATGATCTGGCTGCGTAAATCGGCGTCGGTGACAATGCCCTGAACCTGCCAGAGATGGCCGTCGGCATCGGCGTAGGTATATCGCGGGTCATCGCCTGGCTGGTCCACCACCAGCAAAGCGGCGCTGGGCTCGTCGGCCAGACGCAGCGCCGCGGTCTGTGCGCTCTGCCAGGCCTCGATGATCAGCGGCTCGCGGGTCAGCAGTTTGCGGATACGGGTGCTCAGCAACTCGCTGCCCTGACCCGCCGT
>UEZJ01000027.1_pt1 | contig 21726 bp, 20 predicted proteins | sample 1903791 | NCBI WGS metagenome assembly UEZJ01 (sample SAMEA4776353, study PRJEB27445) | saltern metagenome | biome: Hypersaline environment; feature: solar saltern; material: Pellet | place: Spain | collected 2012-08 | depth 0 m | reverse complement strand
GCTCGCGGGTGAGGGTCAGACAGATGAGCCCCCGACCGTACCGGGCCATGAAGTTGATATCGTCCGGCCGCACCATCGAGGCAGCCATCAACAGATCGCCCTCGTTCTCCCGGTCCTCGTCATCGAGCATCAGCACCATGCGCCCGTCGCGCAGCGCTTCGATGATCTCTTCGATGTCGTTGAATGCCATAATCAGTCCCCGAGAAAACCGCTTCGCCGCAGCAATGCCTCGCTTACGCCGTCGCTGGCGGCGCTGTGGCCGGACTCGAGCAGGCGTTCAAGATAGCGGGCGAGCAGATCGACTTCGATGTTCACTGGCTGGCCCGGGCGATACTGGCCCAGACTGGTGACCGCCGCGGTGTGCGGGACGATGTTGACCTCGAATTCCGGTCCCTCGACCTGGTTGACGGTCAAGCTGATGCCCTCGATGGCAATCGAGCCTTTCTCGGCAATGTAGCGGGCAAGCGACGCCGGGGCCCGGAACCGCCAGCGCTGGGACCGCCCCGCCGGGCTCACATCGACCACTTCGCCGACGCCGTCCACATGCCCGCTGACCAGATGCCCGCCCAGGGGGGTGGCCAGGGTGAGCGCCGGCTCGAGGTTGACCGGGTCGCCGGGCTTGAGTGATCCGAGGGTGGTGCGATCGAGACTCTCCTGAGAGACATCCGCGGCAAAATGCCCGGCCCCCAGCTCGACCGCGGTGAGGCAACAGCCGTTAACGGCGATGCTGTCACCCGGTTTGACTCCGTCCAGATCAAGCCCTGCGGTGGTGAACTCGAGGCGTCGATCTCCGCCCACCTCGCGGGTTGAGCGAAGCGCGCCGCAGGCCTGGATGATGCCGGTAAACATTCAAACGTCCTCGTCGTCGTGCAGACAAAAGGTCAAACGCAGGTCCTCGCCGACCCAGCGGCTGTCGGTGCGCCGCAGCGCAAGCCGGTCATCCATCGACGCCAGGCCGGCCAGCGCCAGCAGTGGCTGGCCTTCGTGCCCCATCAAATGGGGCGCCAGATAGATGATCAGCTCATCCACCACGCCCGCCTGGACCCAGGCGCCGGTCAGCCGTGGCCCGGCCTCGAGCCAGACCTCGTTGATCTCGGCCGCGGCCAGGGCCTCGAGGGCCGCCGCCGGCGCGACATGGCCGTCCTCGTCGGTCGTCACCTGCCAGAGCTCGGCGCCGGCATGGACAAGATCGGTCTCGCGGGCCGGCATGGTGCCCCCGTGGATCAGCACCACGCCCTGCTGATCGGCCAGAAGCCCGGCATCCGGTGGTGTACGCAGATCGGTATCGATCACCACCCGCCGGGGCGGGCGAAACTCGCCATCGACATCCCGCACCGTCAATGCCGGATCATCGGCGATGACGGTATCCACGCCGGTGACAATCGCCGAGCTGGCCGCCCGCCAGCGGTGCACATCCCGCCGGGCGGGTGGCTCGGTAATCCATCGGCTCTCGCCCGAGGCCATCGCCGTGCGCCCGTCCAGGCTGGCGGCAAGCTTGGCGCGGACCCACGGCAGTCCGCCGCGCATGCGCCGGAAAAACCCCGGGTTGAGCGCCTCGCTTTGCGCGGCCATCAGCCCCGAGGCCACGGCGACGGCCGCCTCGCGCAGTCGCTCGAGACCACGGCCCGCCACCCGCGGATTGGGGTCGGTGGCACCGGCCACCACCCGGGCAATGCCCGCTTCGATCAGGGCATCGGCACAGGGTGGCGTGCGCCCGTAATGGCTGCAGGGCTCCAACGTGACGTAGGCGGTGGCCCCGGCGGTATCCCCCCCGGCCGCGGCGATGGCGCGGATCTCGGCATGATCCTCGCCGGCCCGGCGATGGCCGGCTTCGCCGATGCACACCCCATCGCGCACCAACACACAACCCACCCGCGGGTTGGGATCGCAGGTCCACCGCCCCTGCTCGGCGAGCTGCAGCGCGCGGCTCATCCAGGTGTGATCACTGGCACTGAAGCCGCTCAAGAGCGTTCACCGGAGTCGATGAAAGGCGCATCGCCATGTTCCAGCCCCTCGATCACCTCGCGAAACGCCGAGACGTCCTGAAAACTGCGATAGACCGAGGCAAAGCGCACATAGGCCACCTCGTCGAGCTGGCGCAGTTCTTCCATCACCCAGTCCCCGACGGTGCTCGCGGACACCTCGCTGTCACCCAGCGCCTGCATGCGCTGGCGGATACGACTGATGGCCGCTTCGACGTCCTCGGTGGCCACCGGCCGTTTCTCCAGAGCGCGCATCATGCCGGTGCGCAGTCGAGCCTCGTCGAACTGCACCCGCGTCCCGTCGCGTTTGACCACCCGGGGCATGACAAGCTCGGCACCCTCGTAGGTGGTAAAGCGCTCGCCACACCCGACACAGGCCCGGCGGCGGCGGACCTGATCCCCCTCGCTGGCAAGGCGGGAGTCCACCACCCGGGTGTCCTGGGTGTGGCAGAAAGGACAACGCATGGGCTAGATCCGGCTCTGCAACGCCTCGTAGACCGGAAACCGGGCGCAGATCTCGGTGACCTGATCCCGCACCCGGTCACGGACCGCGGTGTTGTCGATGTCATCCAGCACATCGCAGATCCAGCCGGCCAGCTGACGACTCTCGGCTTCGCCAAAGCCCCGGGTGGTGATGGCCGGCGTGCCGATCCGAAGCCCCGAGGTGACGAATGGCGACTGCGGATCGTTGGGGACGGTGTTTTTATTCACCGTGATGTGGGCGTCTTCGAGGGCCGCGTCGGCGGCCTTGCCGGTAATGCCCTTGTCCACCAGATCCATTAACAAAAGGTGGTTGTCTGTGCCGCCGGAGACCACCTTGTAGCCGCGCTCGATGACCGTCTCGGCCATGGCACGGGCGTTGGCGATGACCTGCTGTTGATAGGTGCGAAAACCCGGATCCTGGGCTTCGAGAAAGGCAACCGCCTTGGCGGCGATCGCATGCATCAGCGGCCCGCCCTGGGTGCCGGGGAAGATCAGCGACTGGAGCTTTTTGGTGACATCAGGGTTTTCCCGCGCCAGGATCAACCCGCCCCGAGGGCCGCGCAGGCTTTTATGGGTGGTGGTGGTGACCACATCAGCGTGGGGCACGGGGCTGGGATAGACCCCGGCGGCCACCAGGCCAGCGATATGGGCCATATCGGCCACCAACCAGGCCCCCACGGCGTCGGCGATGGCACGGAACCGGGCCCAGTCCACCACCCGTGAATAGGCCGAAAAGCCGGCGACGATGATCTTGGGCCGATGCTCGTGGGCCAGCGCCTCGATAGCGTCGTAGTCCATTTCGCCCTTGTCCGGGTCGATGCCGTACTGGACCGCGTTGTAGATCTTGCCCGAGAAGTTGGGCTTGGCCCCGTGGGTGAGATGCCCGCCGTGGTCGAGGCTCAGGCCCATGAGGGTGTCACCGGGGTTGGCGAGCGCCATGAACACCGCCAGGTTGGCGCTTGAGCCGGAGTGGGGCTGGACGTTGGCGTAATCGGCGCCAAACAGCACCTTGGCCCGCTCGATGGCCAGGTTTTCGGCCATGTCCACAAACTCGCAGCCCCCGTAATACCGCTTGCCGGGATAACCCTCGGCGTATTTGTTGGTCAGTACACTGCCCTGCAGCTCGAGGACCCGCGGACTGGCGTAGTTCTCCGAGGCGATCAACTCGATATGAGCCTCCTGACGCTGGCGTTCGCGGTCAATGGCGTCGGCAAGCGCCGGGTCGAATCCGGCGACGGTCATGTCGGTGGAATACATGCCTGATCCTCTTTGACGGGCGGGTTCGAAAGAACCTCGCATGATAAAGGATTCGACATTCGCTTGCATGCCGCCCGGCGGCGGGTAAAAGGCCACCCGACCGGGCGGTCGGGTGGCGGTTGGCAGCCGATCAGCGCAGGGCTTACTCGGCGTTGGGGGTAAAGAGCTGCTGGCCGCGCAGACGATACGCACCGATGGCCGCCTGGCCCTGCTCGGAGACGAGCCAGTCGTGCCAGACCATGGCCAGGTCATGCTTGACGTCGTGGGCCTCGGGGTTCACTAGCACGCTGCCATACTGGTTGAACAGAATCGGATCGCCCTCGAAGAGGATTTCCAGATTCTGCCGGTTATCAAAGCTGATCCACGTCCCGCGGTCGGCCATGATGTAGGCATCCATGCCGGCGGCGGTGTTCAGCGCCGCACCCATGCCCGAGCCCAGCTCGCGATACCAGCTGCCCGAGGGGTCCACGCCGGCCTCGGACCAGATGCCCAATTCTTTTTTGTGGGTGCCGCTGTCGTCGCCGCGCGAGGCAAAGGGCGCCTCGGCATCCGCGATGATGCCGAACGCCTCGGTGGCGCTGTCGGCATCGGCCACGCCAGCGGGGTCACTGCCCGGGCCGATGACCACGAAGTCGTTGTACATGATCTCGCGCCGATCAACGCCACAGCCATCATCGATGAACTGCTGCTCGGCGGCCGGGGCATGAACCAGCACCGCATCCGCGTCGCCATTGCAGCCGATGCGCAGGGCCTGGCCGGTGCCGACGGCCACGACCCGCACCTCGATCCCGGTCTCGTCCTCGAACTGCGGGATGATGGACTCGAAAAGCCCGGAGTTCTCGGTGGAGGTGGTCGATGCAATGGTGATAAACCCGCGATCCTGCGCATGGGCCAGCGAAACGACCAGCGCCATGCCCAGTACCACGGCCCAACGAACAAGTTTGTATCTACTCATGGTGGCGATCCTCTCTTCTGGGGTGAACGGCCGGCGAGACGGTATGCTCACCGGCCAGGAACTGCTGGCCCTGACGGCTTTGCGGTCGTGTCAGGAAAGCCTCGGCCTCGGCGCGCTCAACCACGCCGCCGTCGGCCATGAAAACGATCTCATCCGCCAGGCGCCGGGCCTGACCCGGACTGTGGGTGGTCAGCACGATGCGGGTCCCCCGCTTGTGGAAGCGCTGGATGGTCGACTCCACCGCCTGGGCCGCCTGCGGATCCAGCGCCGAGGTGGGCTCGTCGAGGAACATCACCTCGGGTTGCAGCACCCAGGCTCGGGCAAGGGCAAGGCGCTGCTGCTCGCCGCCGGAGAGCACGCGCGCCGGCCTTGATTCCAGCCCCTGCAGACCCACCATGGAAAGCGCCTCATCGGCCCTCGACCGGGCATCGCGACCCTTGATGCCACGCCGGTTCAGGGCGTAGAGGACGTTGGCCTTGACCGAGCGGCGCAACATTACCGGGCGCTGAAATACCATGGCCTGCCGACGCCGGACCCGCGGGTCGGTGGGCGCGCCGGCCACGCCGCATCGCACCCGCCCGGCGGTGGGCGCGATCAGCCCGTGGCAGAGCCGCAACAAAAGGCTTTTACCCGCCCCGTTGGGCCCCATGACCGCGGTCCGCTGACTGCCCTCGAAGGTCAGATCCAGCGGCCCGAGCAGGCGCGTTGCACCGTGCTCGAAGGCGACGCCCTCGAGCCGGATGGGCAGGGTGCGAACCACCGCGCCCATCAACCGATGCGCCGCCGCGCAAACTGGCCCAACCCGTAGGCCAGGCCGTTGATGATGATGGTCAACGTCATGAGGATGACGCCCAGCGCCAGGGCCAGGGTGAGATTGCCTTTATTGGTCTCGAGCGCAATGGCAGTGGTCATCACCCGGGTGACCCCGGCGATATTGCCGCCGACGATGAGCACCGCCCCCACCTCGGCCACCGCCCGGCCGAACCCCGCCAGCAATGCGGTGATCAGGCTGTAGCGCCCGTCCCAGAGCAACGTCGGAATGGCCCGCAGCCGCCCGGCACCCAGTGAGGTGAGCTGCTCGCGGTACTCCTCCCACAGATCGCTGATGATCTGGCGGGTCAGCGCCGCGACGATGGGAAAGATCAAAAGGCTCTGGACGATCACCATGGCGGTGGGGGTGAACAGCAGCCCCAACGGTCCCAACGGGCCGACCCGCGAGAGCAGCAGATAGATCATCAGTCCGGCCACCACCGGCGGCAGCCCCATGAGCGCGTTCAAAAGCACGATGACCGCGCTGCGGCCGGGAAAGTGGAAAAGCGCCACCGCCGCGCCCACCGGCAATGCCAGCAGGCCGGCAAAAAACACCGCCGAGAGGCTCACCCGCAGTGACAGGCCGACGATACCGGCCAGTTCGGCATCCACCGTGGCGATCAACGCCAGGGCGCTGGCAAACGCATCAAGCAATGTCGCTCTCCTCCCGCATCCATCATCAGTCTAGGTATGATGCTAAAAAGCGATACCGGTCATGGAAATTGATGCAGTTACATGCATAGGAATGCACGATGGATTTGCTGACAACCGCGGAAGTTGCCGAATATCTGCGTCTTAAAGAGCGCAAGATTTACGATCTGGTCAGCCAGGGCGCCATCCCTTATGCCCGAGTGACGGGCAAGCTGGTCTTCCCCCGTCAGGCCATCGACCTCTGGGTGATGAAACACCTCGAAGGCGACCAGGCCCTCGATGCCAACACCCCGGCGGTCTATGCCGGCAGCTCGGATCCGCTGCTGGACTGGGCGCTGCGCGAAGCCGAGACCGAGCTCGCCCAGCTATGCAACGGCAGCGGTGACGGGATCACCCGGCTGCTCGACGGCCGGGCTCAACTGGTGGGCCTGCATGTCATCGATTCGACGACCGGGCGGTTCAATGACCCGGCCCATTGCGGCCTTGGCGGCATGCGGGATCTGATCATGCTGCGCTGGGCCAAGCGCACCCAGGGCCTGGTGCTGCCCCCCGGCAACCCGTTGGGGATCCGCGGCATCGAAGACCTTCGACGCACCGATCTGCGGGTGGTCCAGCGTCAACCCGGAGCCGGGGCTCAGGCGCTGCTTTTGTACCTGCTCGACCGGGCCGGTGTTCAGCCGCCGCCGCCCCCCCGACCGGGCCACGCGGCGCTGGATGAGGACGCGGTGGCCGTCGAGGTGGGCAGCGGCCGGGCCGATTGCGGCCTGGCCATCGAGGCGGCGGCCCGCCGGCACGGGCTGGATTTCATTGCACTGATCGAAGAGCCCATGGATCTGGCGATGAAACGGCGCAATTACTTTGAAACCCCTATCCAGCGGCTGCTCGCCTTCACCGCCACCGAGCGCTTTCGCGAGACCGCCGCGGCCATGGGCGGATACGACCTTAGCGAATGCACCCGGGTGCTATTTAACGCCTGAGCGCTTAGACTAAGGGGATGGCACAGTACATCTACACAATGAATCGGGTCGGCAAGGTCGTCCCGCCCAAAAAGCACATCCTCCGGGATATCTCGCTGTCCTTCTTTCCGGGGGCAAAAATCGGCGTCCTCGGACTCAATGGCGCGGGCAAGTCCACCCTGCTGCGCATCATGGCGGGCATCGACACCGAGATCGAGGGCGAGGCGCGGCCGCAACCCGGCATCCACATTGGCTATCTCTCCCAGGAGCCGGTGCTCGATCCAGACAAGGATGTCCGGGGCAATGTCGAAGAGGGTGTTGCCGAGACCAAGGCGCTGATCGATCGGTTCAACGAGGTCTCGGCACAGTTTGCCGACCCGGACGCGGATTTCGAGGCCCTGATGGCCGAGCAGGGCAAACTCCAGGACAGGATCGACGCCGCCGATGCCTGGGATCTGGAGCGCAAGCTCGACCAAGCCGCCGAGGCCCTGCGCCTGCCGCCCTGGGAGGCCGATGTCACCAGGCTCTCCGGCGGTGAGCGCCGCCGCGTGGCGCTCTGCCGGCTGCTGCTGTCGAACCCCGACATGCTGCTGCTCGACGAGCCCACCAACCACCTGGATGCCGAATCGGTGGCCTGGCTGGAGCGCTTTCTCGCCGAATTCCCGGGCACCGTGGTGGCGGTCACCCATGATCGCTACTTTCTCGACAATGTCGCCGGCTGGATCCTCGAGCTGGATCGCGGCCACGGCATTCCCTGGGAGGGCAACTACTCCTCGTGGCTGGAGCAGAAAGAAAAACGCCTCGAGCAGGAGGCCCGGGAACAGGCTGCCCATCGCAAGGCCATGCAGGCCGAGCTTGAGTGGGTGCGCGCCAACCCCAAAGGCCGCCAGTCCAAGAGCAAGGCCCGGCTCAAGCAGTTCGATGAGCTGCAGTCAAAGGAATTCCAGGCCCGCAACGAGACCAACGAAATCTACATCCCGCCGGGCCCGCGGCTGGGCAACGTGGTGGTCGAAGCCGAAGGCGTGCGCAAGGGCTTTGACGACACCCTGCTGGTTGACGATGTCTCGTTCAATCTGCCTCCCGGCGGCATCTGCGGCATCATCGGCCCCAACGGCGCCGGCAAGACCACCATGTTCCGCATGATCGTCGGCCACGAGCAGCCGGATGCCGGCAGCCTGCGTCTGGGCGAAACCGTGGATCTCGCCTACGTCGACCAGAGCCGCGACCACCTGGATGATGGCAAGACCGTCTGGGAGGAGATCTCCGACGGGCACGACATCCTTCAGGTCGGCAAGTACGAGGTGAACTCCCGGGCCTATGTCGGGCGGTTCAACTTCAAGGGCCAGGATCAGCAAAAGCGCATTGGCGATCTCTCCGGCGGTGAACGCAACCGGGTGCATCTGGCCAAGCTCTTGCAACGCGGCGGCAATCTGCTGTTGCTCGACGAGCCCACCAATGACCTGGATGTCGAGACGCTGCGGGCGCTTGAAGAGGCGTTGCTGGTCTTCCCCGGCTCGGCCATGGTGATCTCGCATGACCGCTGGTTCCTCGACCGCATCGCCACCCATATCCTCGCCTTCGAGGGGGACAGCCGGGTGACCTTCTTCGAGGGCAACTACCAGGAGTACGAGGCGGATCGCCGCCGGCGCCTGGGCGATGAGGCCCTCAACCCGCAGCGCATCAAGTACCGGCGTCTGGCCGACTGAGCACACGCCCCGGCTGCCACCGGGGACAAGGGTCATGGACAACGACACACCGCGCACCGCTACGCTGCTCATGCACTGCCCCGACCGGCCCGGGCTGGTGGCCGGCGTGACCCGTTTTCTTGCCGAACACGGGGCCAACATCATCGACCTGGATGAGCATGTCGACCGCAGCGAGGGTCAGTTTTTCATGCGCGTGCGCTGGGAGCTGGCCGGCTTTGCCCTGACCCCCGCGGCATTCGGCGAAGCCTTCGATACCGCCATCGCCCGGCCCTATCAGGTGACCTGGCAACTCCACGACGATGGCCGGCCGCAGCGGATGGCCATTTTCGTCTCGACTATGAGCCATTGTCTCTACGATCTGCTCTCCCGCTGGCAGTCCGGCGAATGGCCCGTCGAGATCCCGCTGATCATCAGCAACCATGAAACCCTGCGTCCGGTGGCCGAACAATTCGGCCTGGCCTTTCACCACTTTCCGATTACCCCCGAGAACAAGGCCGATCAGGAGGCCCGGGAAATCGCCCTGCTTGCCGAACACCAGGTGGACTTTGTCGTGCTGGCCCGCTACATGCAGATCGTCAGCCCCCGGCTGATCGAGGCCTTTCCGCAGCGCATCATCAACATCCACCACTCGTTTCTGCCCGCCTTCGCGGGCGCCCGGCCCTATCACGCCGCCCATGAACGGGGCGTGAAGATCATCGGTGCAACCAGTCACTACGTCACCGAAGACCTGGACGCCGGGCCGATCATCGAGCAGGACGTCACCCGCATCACCCACCGGGACTCGGTGGGCGAGCTGGTGCGCAAGGGTCAGGATCTGGAAAAACTCGTCCTCGCCCGTGGTGTCTGGGCACATCTCCAGCGCCAGACGCTGGTCTACCGCAACCGCACGGTGGTGTTCAGTTAATCGGTATCGGCCCCGGCCATCGCCGGGCGTTCACAGCCCGGGACACGCCCCGCTTCGCGCGCCTGCTCGTAGAAGTACATCGCCCGCGGCATGGCCTTTTGTAGATCCTCGATACGGGTATCGCGCGATGGATGGGTCGAGAGAAACTCCGGTGGCGCAGCCCCGCCCGCCCTCGCCATGTTGCGCCACAATGCCACGCTCTCACGCGGGTCAAACCCGGCGCGCGCCATCAGGTTCAGACCAATGGCATCGGCCTCGGATTCGTGCAACCGGCTAAAGGGCAGGATGATGCCGACCTGAGCACCCAGCCCGAGGACGGCCATGAGCTCCTGGCGTTGCGGATCATCACCGGCCGCCACCTGCAACGCCCCCAGGCCCAGCGTCGTGGCAAACTGCGTACTCATCCGCTCGTTGGCGTGCTCGGCCATGACATGGGCGATCTCGTGGCCGATCACAGTGGCGAGCTGATCCGGGGTTTCGGCGACCTCGAGCAACCCGGTGTACACCCCCATCTTGCCGCCCGGCAGGGCAAAGGCATTGACCGCCTCGTCGTCGAAGATCGCCACCTCCCAGCCATTATCCCCGTAGCCCTCGGGCACATGCGGGACAATGGCACCGGCAACGCAGTCGACATACGCCACCAGGGCACCATCGTCGATGGTGGCCTGCTCGGCTTTCATCTGCTCGAAGGCATCCACCCCCATGCTGCGCATCTGCGCCTCGGGAAAGAACTGTAGCTGTGACCGGCCCGTTGGCGAGGTCGCGCAGCCGGCAACCAGTGAGCCGATCAGCAGCAGGGCAATGCCCCGTCGTATCCAGGGCGGATTAGTCCCGGCGCTCCGGGTCCGATTCGTTGTGCCGGGTCGGCTGATCGTCATGGGCATCCTCTGAATCGTCCGGAAAGTCCACCGGCGGTTCGATGGGCGGCGGCCCGGCCTTGCGCTGGGCCAGAATCTGCCAGCCAATATGCCACATCCCCATGGCCAGGCCGAAAACGGCAACAACGCCAATCCAGCCGCTTTGCACGAACGGCGTGCTGAACAAAAACCACAACCCCGCCCCCACGGCAAACCAGCGCGCGGCAAACGAGCCGCAGTGGTCCCGGCACCAGCGTGCCCGGGTGAGCGCATCGGCCTCGGCGAGCGGCGGATGATGCAGATGCCAGAGGGCAAGAAAATAGGCCATCGGCCAGCGGATCCAGTCGTTCATGAATGCAGTATGAACCGATCACCGGCCATGACCAATCCACGAAAGGCTGAACGATACGTATAATGGCCGTTTTGCCGATGGCAAGACGGAGTTCGCCTTCCATGTCCCACCGCGTTGAACGCCTACGCCAGGCCCTGGCCGAGCGCATACTGCTGCTCGACTGCGGCATGGGCACCATGATCCAGACCTACGAACTGGAGGAGGGCGACTTTCGGGGCGAGCGGCTCGCCGACCACCCCCATGACCTCAATGGCAACAACGACCTGCTGGTGCTCACGCGCCCGGATATCATCGACGAGATCCACCGGCAGAACCTTGCTGCCGGCGCGGATATCCTCGAGACCAACACCTTCTCGGCCACCACCATCGCCCAGGCCGACTACGGCCTCGAGCACCTGGCCCGCGAGATCAACGTCGAAGCGGCGCGACTGGCCCGACAGGCCTGCGATGCATTCGAAGCCGATGACCCGGACCGCCCCCGTCTGGTCGCCGGTGCCATTGGCCCCACCAACCGCACTGCCTCGATCTCGCCGGATGTCAACGACCCGGGCAAGCGCAATGTCACCTTTGACGAACTGGTTACCGCCTACCGCGAGGCCGCCGAGGGGCTGATCGAAGGCGGCGCCGATCTGCTGCTCGTCGAGACCATCTTCGACACCCTCAATGCCCGGGCCGCGATCTATGCCCTGGAGGCGTTGTTCGACGCGCGCGGCGAGCGCCTGCCGGTGATGATTTCGGGCACCATCACCGATGCCTCGGGCCGTACGCTCTCCGGCCAGACCACCGAGGCATTCTGGAATTCGGTGCGTCATGCCCGGCCCTTTACCGTCGGGCTCAACTGCGCGCTGGGGGCGGATCTGATGCGCCCCTTCGTCAAGGAGATCAGCCGGGTGGCGGAGACCTTCGTCACCATCTACCCCAACGCGGGGCTGCCCAACGAGTTTGGCGAGTATGACCACTCGGCCGAGTTCATGGCCGAGATCGTGCGGGAGTTCGCCGAGAGCGGCTTTGTCAATATTGTCGGCGGCTGCTGCGGCACCACGCCGGATCACATCCGCGCCCTGGCCGAGGTGGTCGATGGGCTGCCGCCCCGCGCCATCCCCGAGCCGGAGCCGGCCATGCGGCTGTCCGGGCTCGAACCCTGCAATATCGGTGAGGACGCGCTATTCGTCAACATCGGCGAGCGCACCAACGTCACCGGCTCGGCCCGGTTCAAGCGGCTGATTGTCGATGAGGACTACGACACCGCCCTGGAAGTCGCCCGGGAACAGGTCGAAGGCGGTGCCCAGATCATCGATGTCAACATGGACGAGGGCATGCTGGATGCCACCGCCGCGATGGAGAGTTTTCTGCGGCTGGTGGCCGCCGAGCCGGACATCGCGCGGGTCCCGGTCATGGTGGACTCCTCCAAATGGGAGGCCATGATGGCGGGGCTGAAGTGCCTTCAGGGTAAGTCCGTGGTCAACTCGATCTCGCTCAAGGAAGGTGAGGCCGATTTTCTCGACAAGGCCCGGGCGCTCAAGCGCCATGGCGCCGCGGTGGTGGTCATGGCCTTCGACGAGCAGGGCCAGGCCGATACCTACGAGCGCCGTATCGAAATCTGCCAGCGCGCTTATGGCCTGCTCACCCAGCGGGTGGATTTTCCGCCCGAAGACATCATCTTTGACCCCAACATCTTTCCGGTGGCCACCGGCATCGCCGAGCATGACCGCTACGCGGTGGATTTCATCGCCGCCACCCGCTGGATCAAGGACAACCTCCCCTACGCCAAGGTCAGTGGCGGGCTGTCAAACCTGTCGTTCTCGTTCCGGGGCAACAACGCGGTCCGCGAGGCGATGCACTCGGTATTCCTCTACCACGCCATCCGCGCGGGTCTGGACATGGCCATCGTCAACGCCGGGCAGCTCGAGGTCTACGACGATATCGACGATGAGTTGCGCGAGCATGTCGAGGACGTGGTTCTTGCCCGGCGCGAGGATGCCACCGAGCGGCTGCTGGATCTGGCCGAGCGCTACAAGGGCCAGGGCGGCCGGAAGAAAGAAGAAGATCTGGCCTGGCGCGAGCAGCCGGTGGCCAAGCGGCTGGAGCACGCACTGGTCAAGGGCATCGCCGATTACACCGACGAGGATGTCGAAGAGGCCCGGCAGCAGTTCGCCCGCCCCATCGAGGTCATCGAGGGGCCGCTCATGGATGGCATGAACGTGGTGGGGGATCTCTTTGGCGAGGGCAAGATGTTCCTGCCCCAGGTGGTCAAATCGGCGCGGGTAATGAAAAAAGCCGTCGCCTATCTGCTGCCCTACATCGAAGAGGAAAAAGCCGCCGCCGGCAACACCGATGACGAGCCCGCCGGTCGCATCCTGCTGGCCACCGTTAAGGGCGATGTCCACGACATCGGCAAGAACATCGTTGGCGTGGTGCTTCAGTGCAACAACTTCGAGGTCACCGATCTGGGGGTCATGGTCCCTGCCGAGCAGATCCTGGATACCGCCATCGAAAAAAAGGCCGATGTCATCGGCCTCTCCGGGCTGATCACGCCCTCGCTGGATGAGATGGTCAATGTGGCCAAGGAAATGGAGCGCCGCGGCATGCAACTGCCTCTGCTCATCGGCGGCGCCACCACCTCGCGGGTGCACACCGCGGTCAAGATCGACCCCCGGTATGCCGGCGATGTCATCTACGTCAAGGACGCCTCCCGGGCGGTGGGCGTGGCCAGTAATCTGGTCAGCGACACCCGCTACGAGCCCTTCGCCGCCGAACTGCGCGACGAATACGAGCGTGTCCGGCAACAGCATGCCGGTCGGCAGAAGCGCCACAAGTGGCTGGATATCGAGGCGGCTCGGGCCAACCGCACCCCGGTGGACTGGGCGGCCTGGCAGCCGGTACGGCCCAACCACCCGGGCGTCCACGACATCCAGCCAACGCTCGAAGAGCTGGTCGAGTACATCGACTGGACGCCGTTTTTCCACGCCTGGGAGCTAGCCGGCTCTTACCCCCGGATCCTGGATGACGAGGTGGTTGGCGAAGAGGCCCGCAAGCTGCTCGCCGACGCCCGCGCCATGCTCGAGCAGCTGGTCGCCGAGCGCTGGCTGCAGCCCCGTGGGGTCTACGGGCTGTTCCCGGCCAACGGGGTCGGCGACGATACCGAGATCTATACCGACGAGACGCGCAGCCACGTACTGATCACGCTGCACCACCTGCGTCAGCAAAACGAAAAGCCCGCCGGTCGGCCCAACCAGTCACTGGCCGATTTTGTCGCCCCCAAAGACACGGGCTGCCCGGACTGGATCGGGGCGTTCGCCGTATCCACCGGGACCGGCATCGATGCGCCGGTGGCGCGCTTCGAGGCGGACAACGACGACTACAGCTCGATCATGGTCAAGGCGCTGGCCGACCGGCTCGCCGAGGCCTTTGCCGAGATGCTCCACCAGCGCGTGCGACAGCAGTACTGGGGGTATGATCCGCGGGAGCAGCTCGATAACGAATCGCTCATCGACGAGCAGTACCGGGGTATTCGGCCGGCGCCGGGCTACCCGGCCTGTCCCGATCACACCGAGAAGGATCTGCTCTGGTCGTTGCTCGATGTGGAACAACGCATCGGGCTGACACTGACCGAGAGCAAGGCCATGTATCCGACAGCCGCGGTCTCGGGATGGTATTTTGGCCACCCGGAGAGCCGTTATTTCGGCATTGGTCGCATCTACCGTGACCAGGTCGAAGACTACGCCCGGCGCAAGGGCATGACCGTGCGCGAGATCGAACGCTGGTTGTCACCCAATCTGGGCTACGAACCGGCCGAGGACGGATGAACACAAAGAGGACACCATGAAACGCCAGATCAACCTGCAACCCCACCTCGCCCGCGGCGCCGCCGCGCTGATGATGGCCCTCGCACTGCCGGCAGTCGCCCAGGAAGCGGCCGAGCCAACCATCACGCCCGAGTCCGATCAGGCCCAGGCCTCGGTCACGGCGGAGTACGAGGACTGGATTGTCCGGTGCCAGGATGCACCGGATGACGCCTTTGGCGCCGACAAGCTCTGCGAGATGTATCAGCAGGTCAGCGCCCAGGAGACCGAACAGACGGTCCTCGAGGCGGTGATCGGCTACCCCCAGGGCGCCGAGCAGCCCATCGCTTTGTTCAACCTGCCGCTTGGCATGCGTCTGCCCCCCGGTGTCGAACTGCAGGTCGACGACAACGACGCCATCGGTTTTGCCGTGCAGATCTGCCTGAGCAGTGGCTGCCGGGCGGATATCGCACTCGACGGGCCGCTGGTCGAGCAGATGCGGGCCGGCACCGAGGCCACACTGACCATCGCCGACCCGCAGGGCCAGCGGGTTCAGCTGCCTCTCTCGTTAATGGGCTTCAGCGACGCCCTGGATGACGTCGAGGCCAACCGCTAGGGCGCGTGCTGTCATGTCACCGTCACGGCGGTGTCACAGACTGACCCGATGTTCAGGGCCACCGTCGACGCCGCCGCACTGATCTACAGCGGCCTTGCGCCCAACCGCGCCAGCCTGGTCGAGGCCGGGTGGCGGCGCCGGCTGATCACCCTGGGGCTGGCGGTGGTCCTGCCACTCGCCCTGCTCTACTACTGGATCGGGCTGGGGCTCGATGAGATCGTCTTTCGGGGTTATCGCCGCGTGGCGGTCCGCCGGCCGGTGTTCATCCTGGGTGTGCCACGGAGCGGGACGACAGCGCTGCACGAAGCGCTGGCCCAGGATGGGCAGTTCACCACCCAGCGCACCTGGGAGTGTCTGCTCGCCCCGGCCATCAGCCATCGCTACCTCTGGCGCGGCCTGGCGCGGCTGGATCGGCTGGCGGGCAACCCGCTGCGACGGACCGCGGGCTGGTTCAACCGGCGCTGGCTCGCCGGTCTGACCCATGCCCACCCGCTTGCCTTGTCGGCGCCCGAAGAGGACTACCTCAGCCTTCTGCCCCAACTCTCGGCCTTCATCCTGGTGGTGGCGTTTCCGGACTCGGCCCGGCTCTGGCGCCTGGGCCGGGGCGATGAGGCACTGAGCGAGGCCGAGAGGGCAAGGCTGATGCGCGCCTACCATCGCAGCATCCAGCGACATCTATACTTCCATGGCAGCCAGCGCATCTACCTGGCCAAAAACGCCAGTCATGCCGTGCTGGCGGCCAGTCTCTGCCAGACCTTCCCCGATGCCCGTTTCATCGCCTGTCTGAGGGATCCGCAACAGGTCGTCTCGTCACAGCTTGCCAGCCTGATGCCGGCCATGGCGGCCCTGCATGGCCGAATCCGGCGCCCGGCACTGACCCGGCAGATGACCCGCCAGCTGCGGTTTGCCTATACCCATCTGCTTTCGGTGTTGCCACAAAAGGCGCCCCGGCGGTCGGTGCTTGTCCCCCTCGATGCCCAGCGCCACGGGCTCCAGGCGACCCTGACCGCAATCTACCCGACCCTCGGGCTGACGCTGTCGCCGGCGTTTGCCCGGACACTGGCCGGGCTCGATGAAAAGGCCCGCCAGTGGCAGTCCGGCCACCGACACAAGGCCGCCGACTTCGGGCTCACACGCGCGGATATCGAGCAGGCATTCGGTTTTCTGCGCGCCGGTTTCGACTTCGCCGCCCGGCGGCCGATCCCGGCCACCGAGGTCGAGCGCCCGTCCCCGCCATTGAATGTCGTGGTGGTCTCGGATGCGATCCCGCAACGCAACGGGGTCGGCACCTACTACCACGACCTGCTCGCCCATCTGGCGGATCAGGTGGGGCAGATTGGCCTGATCACGCCGGCCACCCCGGGCATCCCGCACTGGTGGGAAGGCCCCATGCCGGGCGATGCCACCCAATCCATCGCCCTGCCCTCGCCCGCGGCGCTGCAGACGGCCATCGCCGATCAGACCCCCGATGTCATGGTCGCCGCCACGCCGGGGCCCTACGGGGTGATCGCCACCCATATCGCACGCCGCCTGGGGGTGCCTGTGATCGCCGGGCTGCATACCGATTTCGAGTCGATTGCCGGGCTCTATTTCGGCCCGGTTCGTGGTCGGCTCAACCGCCTGTTGATGCGCTGGATCAACCGCTACATGTTCTCGCGGGCTGCTGCGGTCGTGAGCAACGCCACCGCCATGCAAAGCCTCGCCCGGGCGCGGGGTGCACGGCGCGCGGTGCCGGTGACAACCCCGGTGCCACGGGACTTTATCGACACCCCCCCATCCCGGCTCAATACGCCGCCGCAGCGTTTGCTCTTTGTCGGGCGGCTTGCCGAGGAGAAACGCGTAGAGACGCTGATCGACACCGCCGGCGCCCATCCCGATCTGCAAATCCGCATTGCCGGCGATGGACCGCTGCGATCGATGGTCGAGTCGGCTGCCCAGCGGCTGGAGAACCTCGAGTATTTGGGATGGATGACGCGACCGTCACTGCGTGAGGCGCTGGATGCGGTCGATATGCTCGTACTGCCCTCACGGATCGAGGCCTTCGGGACGGTGGCCCTCGAGGCCATGGCCCGCGGCCGCATCACGCTGGTGACGCGGGGCTGCGGGATCACCGACTGGCCGGACCTGGCCCGGGGCCTGCACATCGCCGAAGTCGATGAGCCCATCCCCGAGGCGGTGGCCCGCGTACGGGCGCTACCCACCGACGCCCTCACCCAACAGGCAGAAACCGGGCGCGACGCCGCCCGGGCCATGGCCCATCGTTGCACCCAGGAATGGCTCGAGCTGCTCCACGCCCCGGAGCCTGCGCGATGACCGCGGTTCACCTGAGTATTCACGATGTCATGCCCACGACCCTCGAGCCGGTCGCGGATCTGATCCGGATGAGCCAGGCCCACGGCTGGCCACCGCCCACACTGTTGGTGGTCCCCGGGCTTGAATGGGACCAGGCCGGCATCGAGCAGCTGCATGCCTGGCAGGCCGCCGGCCACGAACTGGCCGGCCACGGCTGGCGGCACCGAATCAGCGGCTACGGCGGGCTCTACCATCGCCTCCACGGGCTTTGCATCTCGCGGGATGTAGCCGAACACCTGAGCCTCGATGCCGACGGCATCCTGGATTTGATGCGGCGCTGCCACCGCTGGTTCGGGCAACAAGGGCTGGATGCCCCTACCCTGTACGTGCCCCCGGCCTGGGCGCTGGGTCGTCTGCCCCGCTCAAGGCTGGGCGAACAGCCGTTCCGGCGCATCGAAACACTGGGCGGTATCAATGATCTGGAAAGGGGCCAGGTGGCGTTTCGCGCCCTTCTGGGCTATGAGGCCGGCAATTCGTTGCAGCATGCCGCGCTTGTCATCAACAACGCCATCAACCGAAAAAGGGCCCCGCGGGCGGGGCTGCGCATCGGGCTGCATCCACAGGATGCGCAGCTCCCCCTCGCCAGGGCCCTGCATCAGGATCTGGCGCGGTTCACGCCGCCGCCAGCAGGCGGTTGACCTCGTCCCAGTTGACCACATCCCAGAACGCCTCGACGTAATCCGGCCGACGGTTCTGGTAGCGCAGGTAGTAGGCGTGTTCCCAGACATCCAGCCCCAGGATGGGCGTGCCGTTGTCCTCGGCCACATCCATGATCGGGTTGTCCTGATTGGGGGTCGAGGTAACCTTGAGCCCCTGCGGCGTGGCGATCAGCCAGGCCCAGCCAGAGCCGAAACGACCCAGGGCGGCATTGGTAAAGGTCTCGCGAAAGGCATCGAACGAGCCAAAGGCCTGATCGATCCCGCTGGCCACCTCACCCGTCGGCGCGCCGCCACCATTGGGCGAGAGCATCTTCCAGAACAGCGAATGGTTGAAATGCCCGCCGCCGTTGTTGCGCACCGCCGCCGGCAGGGCCGAGACATTGGCAAGCAGCGCTTCCAGGTCCTTGCCCTCGTGCTCGGTGCCGCCGACGGCATCATTGAGCTTGGTAACGTAGGTGTTGTGATGCTTGGTGTGGTGGATCTCCATCGTCCGGGCGTCGATGGACCGGTCCAGCGCGTCATAGTCGTAAGGCAAATCCGGTAGCGTAAAGGCCATGGGAATCTCCTTTGCGTTTGCGTGCATGGGTTCGGGAAAACCCCTAAACCGTACCCTTTCAGTCCCATTTTGACCACCACCGGCCCGGGCTTCCGGCCGGATGGGGCTGGCCAATCACCGGGCCAATCGGCAATACTGCATCGCAGAAATGCATTTGACTCACCGGAGCTGCCAATGACCGCCCGCCAACTGCTCATTTTATTCGTCTGCGCTTCTACCCTGACGGCCTGTGGCATGATGCCCGGCGGCGACAGCGATCCCGAAGCGGCCGGGTCGACGGCACCGGCCGAACCCGCCGAGCCGGTGAGCAGCAACCGCTTCCCGGAACTGACCGTGGGCACCAGCACTCCGGATACCTTCTCGCGCCAGCTCGGCCGTTACACCACTTACGCACGCACCGACTGCAACAACGACCGCGACCAGCGGGCGGCCTTCGTCGAGACCCTGGACAAACTCAAGGGCAACGCCGTCGAGGATGGCGCCGATTATCTGCGCGTGCTTGGCACCGGCGAGCTCGAGAGCCGGGGGCTTTGTCATAACGACATGTTCCAGCTCACCGGCGTGGCCTTTCGCGAGGAGACCCTGCCCCAGGGCGGCAGCGCGGGGGGTGGCAGCAACACCGATTCGCTGACCAGCCGGCTCGAAGAGCTGGATACCCTGCGCGATCGCGGGCTGATCAGTGACAACGAGTACCAGCAGCTTCGCGAGCGGGTTCTCAACGAAGCCTACTAGGCCAGCAACATGCCCGCACGGGGCGAGTGGGTCTGGTCGCTGGCCCTGCCGGCGGCCTTCATCCTTTTATGGAGCACCGGCTTTATCGGCGCCAAGCTTGGCCTGCCGTGGATCGAGCCGCTGACCTTTCTGTCCATCCGCATGATCATCGCCGGCGGCCTGTTGGGGCTGGTGGCCGTGCTCACCCGTGCACCCTGGCCAGCGGATGGTCGCGCCATTGTCCATACCGCCGCTGCCGGCCTGCTGGTCCACGCCGCCTACCTGGGTGGCGTGTTCTGGGCCATCGATCGGGGCCAGGCGGCGGGTGTGACGGCGATCATCGTCGCCCTTCAGCCGCTTTTGACCGCGACACTGGCCGGCCCGCTGCTCGCCGAGCGAGTCAGCGCCCGCCAGTGGCTGGGGCTTGTTCTGGGGTTCGCCGGGGTCTCGCTGGTCATCCTCGGCCGGCTCGAGGGCGGCGCGATCTCGACCCAGACCCTGACCGCGACGCTGATCGCGCTTGTCGGGATCACCCTCGGCACGCTGTATCAAAAACGCTTCTGCCCGGTCACCGACCTGCGCAGCGGCGGCGCCATTCAGTACGCCGCCAGCGCCATTGTGCTGGGCAGTCTGGCGGTTGTCCTCGAGGAGCAGCGCATCATCTGGACCGGCGAGCTTGTCTTTGCGCTGGCCTGGCTGGTGCTGGTGCTGTCGGTGGGTGCGATCGGGCTTTTGTTTTTGCTCATCCGCCATGGTGCGGCCTCGCGGGTGGCATCGTTTTTCTACCTGGCCCCACCCATTACCGTGGTCACCGCCTGGCTGCTGTTCGACGAGGTCCTCCCGCCCCTGGCACTGGTCGGCCTGGCGGTGGTGGTGATCGGCGTGGCGCTGGTGCAGCGGCCATCACCGGTTCAGTCCAATCGGGGGTAGTCACCCGCCGACAGGGTGCTTATGCTCGCGGCTATGAGTGAAAGCCTTCAGGATCAACTGTTAAAGGCCGGGTTGGTCGACGAGCAGTCGGTCAAAAAGACGCGCAGCAAAAAGCGCAAGCAGCGCCGGCGTGGCGAGACCGACAGCGAGCAGGCCAGTGCCAGTCAGGCCGCGATCCAGCGCGAAGCCGACCGCAAGGCCCGGGCCCGCACCCTCAATCGCCGCCAGCAGGAGGAACGCCAGCGCGAGGCCGCCGAGAAGGCCGCCCGTCAGATGGTCATCGACCAGGAGGTCCCCCATGATGGCGATGAGCGCTTTCAATTCGAGCACAATGGCCGCATCCGCCCGGTGAATGTCAGCGCCGCACAGCGCCGTCAGCTCGCCGCCGGCGAACTGGCCATCGCCCGGACCCGTGGTCGGTATCGCCTGGTCCCCGCCGCCGTCGTGGCAACCCTGCGCCGGGACGCGCCCTTTCTGCTGGCCTGGACCGCCGACCAGGCCGGCCCCCACGAACAGGCCGAGGCGGCCTACCCGGATCACCCGGTCCCGGATGACCTCATCTGGTGATGCATTGAGGCGATCAGATCGGTAAAGCGGTCGCCCTGCACCCGGACATGGGCGCGCAGTGACTCTGCAGCGGCCTCAGCATCACCGGCCTCGATGGCGGCCACCACCTCGGCATGCTCCTGCTGTGATCGCTGCAGTCGATTGCGCATCCGCAGCTGCAGCCGTCGATACGGTTTGAGCCGATCATGCAGCCGACGGGCCTCCTCCTCGAGAAAGCCGTTCTGACTGGCACGGTAGATGATGTGGTGGAAATGCTCGTTTTCGTAGTAATAGCGATCGGCGTCGCCCTGGGCGGCCGCACTCTGACACGCCCGCAGGGCTTTGCTGAGTTCGGCCATCTCGGCAGTGCTCACCCGGCGCGCCGCAAGCCGTGCCGCCATTGCCTCGAGCTCGGCCATCACCTCGAAGCGTTCGATGAGTTCGGTCACACCCAGTTCGGCGACAAATGTCCCGCGCTTGGGCACCACCACCAGCAGCCCACTGGCGTGGAGCTGCTGGATCGCCTCGCGCACCGGCGTGCGTGAGCAGCCGTAACGCTCGGACAACGCCTCCGGATCGATCTTCTCTCCGGGGCTGAGTTCGCCGTTGATCACCGCTTCGGCCAGTTCATCGCGCAGGCGCTGCATTTGCGAGGTCCGCT
>UEZJ01000026.1_pt1 | contig 22144 bp, 19 predicted proteins | sample 1903791 | NCBI WGS metagenome assembly UEZJ01 (sample SAMEA4776353, study PRJEB27445) | saltern metagenome | biome: Hypersaline environment; feature: solar saltern; material: Pellet | place: Spain | collected 2012-08 | depth 0 m | reverse complement strand
CCCGGGCCTGTCGGCGCTTCTGCCGCTCGTCCCGGGCCAGCCAGCGGCGATAGTCATCCAGATCCCCGTCAAACGGCGTCACTTGCCCATCCGCCACCAGCCAGTAATCGGCCACGGTGCTCTCGAGCAGGTACCGGTCGTGAGAGACCACCACCACAGCGCCCTCGAACCCCTGCAGGGCCAGGTTCAGCGCATGCCGCATTTCCAGATCCAGGTGGTTGGTGGGCTCGTCGAGCAGCAAGAGGTTGGGCGCCTGCCAGACCAGCATCGCCAGCACCAGACGCGCCTTCTCGCCGCCAGAGAACGGCGCCACCGGCGCCAGCGCCTGATCACCGTTGAAACCGAACCCGCCCAGAAAGTCGCGCAGGCGCTGCGGTTCGGCATCGGGACTGAGTCGCTGCAGATGGACCACGGGCGAGGCCTTGGCGTCCAGTTGCTCGAGCTGATGCTGGGCAAAATAGCCGACTTTGAGTTGCCTGGCCCGGCGGATCTGACCGGCAAGGGGTGCCAGGTCCCCGGACAATGCCTGGATGAGGGTCGATTTGCCCGCGCCATTGCGCCCCAGCAGCCCGACTCGATCACCGGGCGCCAACCCCAGCCGCAGTCCGGCAAGCACCGGCCGCTGTCGATAGCCCAGACCCACATCGTCGAGGTTGAGCAATGGGTTGCCTGCCCGTGGCGCCGGCGGAAACTCGAAGGTAAAGGGCGAGTCGACATGGGCCGGGGCCACCCGCTCCATGCGCTCGAGCGCCTTGATGCGGCTCTGGGCGGCACGGGCCTTGGTGGCCTTGGCCCGAAACCGGCTGATGAACGCCTCCATGTGCGCAATCTCGCGCTGCTGGCGCTCGTGCAGCGCCTGCTGCTGGGCCAGGCGCTCGCTGCGCTGACGCTCGAAGGCGGTGTAGTTGCCGCTGTAGCGGTTCAGGCGGCGATGCTCGATGTGCACGATCTCCTCGGCGACGTGATCGAGAAAATCCCGGTCGTGGGCGATCAGGATGAGGGTGCCCTGATAGGCCTGCAGCCACTGCTCAAGCCACAACACCGTCTCGAGATCCAGGTGGTTGGTGGGCTCGTCGAGTAGCAGCAGATCCGACGGCGCCATCAGTGCCCGGGCCAGGTTGAGCCGCACCCGCCAGCCGCCGGAGAACTCCCCGACCGGACGGTCGTGCTGGGTCGGCGCAAAGCCCAGACCATGCAAAAGCACACCCGCGCGGGCCCGGGCATCATAACCGCCGGCGTTTTCCAGCTCGACGTGGGCATGGGCGATCCGCTCGCCGGCGCCGCTCGCCTCGGCGGCCGCCACCTCGGCCTCGGCCCGGCGCAGCGCGGTATCGCCATCGAGCACAAAATCAATGGCCGACTCCGGCCGGGCCGGTGTCTCCTGCGCCATCCAGGCCACCCGCCAGTCGGCGGGCAACGAAACATCCCCCTCATCCACTCCCATCTCGCCGCGCAAAAGGGCGAAAAGCGTGCTCTTGCCGGTGCCATTGGCCCCTACCAGGCCCACCTTACTGCCGGCGTGGACGGTGAGCCGCGCGCCCTCTAGCAGCGGGTCGGGACCGCGACGCAGGGTGATGTTGTTCAGCTGGATCAATCCGGATACTCCCCGCAGCGCCAGCACTGCGCGAACTGCCCCTCAATCGTCTCGCCGCAGCCGCGACAGACCCAGGATTCGGCTGCCGTGCCGGTGGGCTCGAGGACTTCGTCGATAAGTCGCCGCGCTGCGGCGGCATCCTCGGCGTCCACCCAAATCTCCGGCCAGGCCTCCAGCGGCGGGATTTCGCCGGCACCACCGACCAGATGGCGATTACGGACATGGCAATGGATGCCGCGCTCGCTGAGGATGGATTCGAGATGACCGGCGATGAGCGGGTCCGCGACCGTCAAGACGCGCTCCAGATTGCCCTCTGTCTTATCCATCCCGCAAGGCTACACCTCGTCGCCGCCACGCGCGCCAGCCCAGAAAAACGGCCAGGAGCGCTGCATAGATCAATGGTTCGGTCCAGCGGTTGGCGCGAATCAGCCAGAAAAAATGCACCAGCCCCAGCACCGCCGCCGGATAGACCAGCCAGTGGAGCTGCCGCCAACGCTTACCCAGCCGCCGGATCCAGCCACGGGTCGAGGTCAGGGCAAGCGGCAGCATCAATAAAAGCCCACTCATGCCCACCAGAATGAACGGCCGTTTGGCGATATCCTCGATCATCGGCGCCAGGGCCAGTCCATGATCGAAAACGGCGAATACCGCAAAATGGCAGCTGGCGTAGAAAAACGCCCACAGCCCCACCTGCCGGCGCAGGCGCACCACCCAGACCGCGCCGGTCAACCAGCGGATCGGGGTCACGGCAAGGGTCGCCAGCAAGAATCGCAACGCCCAGATACCGGTGGTATCCAGCAGGGTCTCGACCGGATTGACGCCCAGCTCCCCCTGCACCAGGCCGACCGCCAGCATCATCGCCGGTAGCCCGGCCACGGCAAAGAGCCCGACGCGCAGCGCCCGCAGGCCGGCCGGCGAGGGCGTACGAGCCAGCGTCGCCGCGCCCATCACCGGCTGCCCGCCGCGCATCCGCCGTCAGTAATGCTTGCTGAGGTCCATGCCGGCGTAGAGATGGGCCACTTCCTCTTGATAGCCGTTGAACATGAGCGTGTCCTGTTTAAAGAACTCACCGATGCGCCGCTCACGGGCCTGGCTCCAGCGCGGATGGTCGACGTTGGGATTGACGTTGGCATAGAAGCCGTACTCGTGGGGGGCGAGCTGGTTCCATGTCGCCTCGGGCTCGGTCTCCTGAAAATGGATGCGCACCACCGACTTGATGCTTTTGAACCCGTATTTCCAGGGCACCACCAGACGGATGGGCGCGCCGTTCTGCGACGGCATTTCCTTGCCATACAGCCCCGTGGCCAGCAGGGTGAGCGGATTCATGGCCTCGTCCATGCGCAGCCCCTCGGTGTAGGGCCAGTCGATACTGGCGAGAAAACCCATGCCCCGGGCCGCCTGAGCCGGAAACACCTGCGGGTCATAGCGGGTGTAGAACTTCACGTATTTGGCCCGCGAGGTCGGGCGCGCCCGGCGGATGACCTCGGCCAGCGGGACGCCGGCCCACGGGATGACCATGGACCAGGCCTCGACACAGCGCAGTCGGTAGATCCGCTCTTCGACGGTGAGCCCACGCATAAAATCATCAAAGCCGAACTCGCCGGTGTTCTCGGCCTCGCCACTGACGGTCACCGTCCAGGGCCGGTGCTCGAGTCGACCGGGGGCCAGGCGCATGGGGTCTTCCTTGCCCGAGCCGAACTCGTAGAAATTGTTGTAGGTGGTGATCTGTTCGTAGGTATTGGCCGGTGTGTCGGTGCTGAACTCGCTTGCCGGCAGCTCACCCAGTGGCTCTAGCGCTTCCATGGGTTTGGCGAGGCTCCAGCCCGGGGCCAGCAGGCTCCCCGCCGCGGCCAACGCCGAGGTGCGCAGAAAGCGTCGGCGGTCGCGGTAGATGGACTCCGGCGTGATCTCCGAAGGCAGCACATCGCTGGCGCGGCGTTTTTTGATCAGCATCAGACAAACCCCACTGGTGTTTCACGCTTCGAGCCCCGCACCTTCGCCGGAGTTCAGTCGCGAATCAAGCGCCGGTCACCCCAGCGCCCGTCGGGCGTTGCGAAAGAGCCGCAGCCAGGGGCCATCCTCGCCCCATTCCTCGGGGTGCCACGAATGCTGCACCGTGCGGAAGACCCGCTCGGGATGCGGCATCATGATGGTGATCCGGCCGTCGGCGTTGCAAAGCCCGGTCACCCCCAGGGGCGAGCCGTTGGGGTTGGCTGGATAGGCCTCGGCGGGTCGGTCGGCGGCATCGATATAGCGCAGGCCCACTTGCCCGGCATCGATGGCTTCCCGGGCCCCGGCATCGGTCGAAAAGACCGCCCGGCCTTCGCCGTGGGCCACCACAATGGGCAGTCTCGAGCCGGCCATGTCACCGAGCATCAGCGACTGCGAGGGGAGCACCTCGACCATCGCCAGTCGGGCCTCGTACTGCCGCGAGCGGTTGGCCTTGAAATCGGGCCATCGCTCGGTGCCGGGAATGATCCCGCGCAACGCCGACAACATCTGACAGCCATTGCAGACCCCCAGTGCCAGGGTATCCGGCCGGTCGAAGAAACCGGCAAAGGCATCGCGCAGTTGCGGGTTGAACCGGATCGTCCGCGCCCAACCCCTACCGGCACCCAGGACATCTCCATACGAGAACCCGCCACAGGCCACCAGGGCCTGGCAGTCTTCGAGCCGGCCGGGGTCGGCCATCAGATCGGTGGTGTGGATATCCCGGGGCTCGAAACCGGCGCGCTCGAACGCCGCGGCCATCTCGATGTGGCTGTTCACCCCCTGTTCGCGCAGCACCGCCACCCGGGGACGGACCCTGGTATTGACCATGGCCGCCGCCGGATCCTCGCTCGGGTCAAAGCTGAGCACCGCCCGCAGCCCGGGGTCGTCGCGATCGGCCAACGCCTGGTGGGCCTCACCGGCACAGTCCGGATCATCCCGCCGCGCCTGCATATGATAGCTGGTCTCGTGCCAGGCCTGTTCCAGCTCGCCCAAGGCCTTGTCGAGCACCACCGCACCATGGTGGCGAATCACCAGATGCTCAGCGGCGATCGGCCGGCCCAGCCGGTACAAACGCTGCTCGAGCCCGGCGGCCTCAACGGCTGTCTGCACCGCCTCGAGTGCCTCATCGGCGACCTGCAGCACCACGCCCAGCTCTTCGGCAAACGCGGCCGCCAGGGGATCGTCCGAGAGCGTGGATAAATCCACCGCTATCCCCTGACGCCCGGCAAATCCCATCTCGGCCAGCGTCACCGCCAACCCGCCGTCACTGACATCGTGCAAGGCCAGGATGCAATCATGGCCAAGCAGATGCTGGACGAGGTCAAAACCCGCCCGGAATGCCGCCGGGTCATCCAGATCCGGCGCCTTGTCACCAAGTTGCCCGTAGACCTGGGCGAGGGCCGAGCCGCCCAGACGACGTCCCCCGCCAAGATCCAGCAACAGCAGTTGGCTGTCCGGCCGGGCCGCCAGCTGGGGCGTCACCGCCCGGCGGGCATCCGCCACCGGCGCGAAGGCCGAGACCACCAGCGTCAACGGCGCGGTGACCGTCCGTTGTTGATCGCCGGCCTGCCAGACGGTTTTCATCGAAAGCGAATCCTTGCCCACCGGGATGGCAATGCCAAGCGCCGGGCAGAGCGCCCGTCCCACCGCCTCGACGGTGTCATAAAGCCGCGCATCCTCACCGGGGTGCCCGCAGGCGGCCATCCAGTTGGCCGAGAGGTTCACCGCCGAGAGCCGGCCGACCGCCGCCCCCATCAGATTGGTCAGCGCCTCGCCAATGGCCATGCGCCCGGATGCCGGTGCATCCACCAGCGCCACCGGACTGCGCTCGCCCATGGCCATGGCCTCGCCCCGATAGCCGCTGTAGTCACCCAGGGTCAGGCCAAAATCCGCCACCGGGACCTGCCAGGGCCCCACCATCTGGTCGCGGGTGGTCAACCCGCCCACGGTGCGATCGGCAATGGTAATCAGAAAGGCTTTACTGGCCACAGTGGGCAGGCGCAGCAGCCGGTCCATGGCCTCGGCCAGGCTCACCCCGGCCAGATCCAGTGGCCGCAGGCTTGACCCGGCCCGGCGGACATCGCGCTGCATCCGCGGCGGCTTGCCCAGCAAAAGCGCCATGGGGATATCCACCGGGTTGTCCTCGTCCCGCGCATCGGCCAGTACCAGCTGCGGCGACTCGGTCGCCTCGCCGACCACGGCACAGGGGGCCCGCTCGCGCCGGCACAGGGCGCAGAACGTCTCGAGCCGGGCGCTGTCGAGGACCAGGACATAGCGCTCCTGGGCCTCGTTGCACCAGATCTCGAGCGGTGAGAGCCCTGGCTCGGCGCAGGGGATGTCACGCAGATTCATGCGCCCGCCCCGACCGGCATCATCCAAAAGCTCCGGCAGGGCGTTGGAAAGCCCGCCGGCACCGACATCATGGATGGCGATGATGGGGTTGTGCTCACCCAGACGCCAGCAGGCATCGATCACCTCCTGACAGCGCCGCTCCATTTCGGGATTACTGCGCTGCACCGAGGCAAAGTCCAGCGCCTCGTCACTCTGACCACTGGCCACCGACGAGGCGGCGCCACCGCCCAGGCCGATCAGCATGGCCGGCCCGCCCAGGACCACCAGCGGCGAACCGGCCGGTGCCTTGCCCTTGTCGATTTGATGGCTGCGAATCGCCCCCATGCCGCCGGCGATCATCACCGGCTTGTGATAGCCGCGGATCGCCTCACCCTCGACATCGGGGACGGTCTGCTCGTAGGTGCGAAAATACCCAACCAGCTGCGGGCGGCCGAACTCGTTGCCGTAGCGGGCCGCCCCGATCGGGCCATCAAGCATGATTTCATAGGCCGAGGCCATCCGGTCGGGCCGCCCGTGGTCGACCTCCCAGGGCTGCTCGGCGCCCGGGATGCGCAGGTTCGAGACCGAAAAACCCGCCAGCCCGGCCTTGGTCCGCGCCCCGCGGCCGGTCGCGGCCTCATCGCGGATCTCGCCGCCCACGCCCGTTGCCGCGCCGGCAAAGGGCGAAATGGCCGTGGGGTGATTGTGGGTTTCGACTTTCATCACCAGGTGCGCGGGCTCATCGACGTGATGGTAGGCACCGTCGCGGTCCGGCCAGTAGCGATCGACACAGCCGGCCTCGATCACCGCCGCGTTGTCGCTGTAGGCCGAAAGCACCCCGTCGGGGCGCTCGCGATGGGTATGACGGATCATCGCGAAAAGCGAATGGGGCATGGGCTGCCCGTCGATCACCCAGTCGGCGTTAAAGATCTTGTGCCGGCAGTGCTCGGAGTTGGCCTGGGCGAACATCATCAGCTCGACATCGGTGGGGTCGCGTTGCAGCGCCTGGTAGTTATCGAGCAGATAGTCGATTTCATCCGCGGACAATGCCAGGCCCAGTTGGGCGTTGGCGCGATCGAGGGCGGCCCGGCCATCGCCGCTGAGATCGATCCGCTGCAGCGGCCGCGGCGACTGGGTGGCGAAAAGCGCCTCGGCGGCGGCCAGTTCGCCGAGTACCGATTCGGTCATCCGGTCATGCAAGGCATCGGCAAGCGCCCCGCCCGGGGCCAGGGCAAGCCCGTCGCCGGTGGCATCGCAGGCGCGATAGACCACCGCCCGCTCGACCCGCCGCACCCCATCAAGCCCGCATTGCCGGGCGATTTCGGTGGCCTTGCTGGCCCAGGGCGAGAGGGTGCCAAGTCGTGGCGTGACAAAGACCTGGCGGCCGGCGGCTTCATCCAGGCCATCCGCCGGAGTCACCGGCCGGGCGTCGAGCAGTGACTGGAGCTTCTGGTGCTGAGCATCATCCAGCGGTTGCGGGGCATCCACTAGATAGAGCGTGCGCACCCACAGCGTGTCGAGACGCGGTTCGGCCCCCCGGGCCCGTTCGACAAGACGCGGCTCCGCCACCGGCTGGGCGGGGGTATCGGCGAGCAGTACCCACATGACGGTCAGGGCTTGAGCTGTTCGGCCAGGACTGCCAGCACCTGGCGGGCCGCGCCGCGGGGCGCCGGATCGCCATTATCGGTCTCGACCTGTACGCGCGAGCCTTTGCCGCGTTCGTCGATGCGCACCTGATAGGTCACCACCCCCGGGTCGGGTTCGCTGCGCCAGAACGCCAGGCCATCGAACAGATCGCCACTGTCGGCGGCAATTTCCGGTGCCACGCCGCTGTCATAACGGATGCGGTGGGTGTGGGCCGACTCGTCCGAGTCGATCAGCGAAAACCCGCTGCGCTCCAGGGCCCGGCCGACCACGGCCCAGGCCGGCTGCCGGGGCAGCCCCAGATCCAGGGCCACGAACGACCCTGCCTCGGTCAGCCGCGAGGCGTCCGGCTGGCCATCGGCGCCGGTCGCGGTTGTCGAGGGCCGATCGATGGCCTCGGTCATATCCTCGTCCCGGGCCTCGGCGGTGGCAGCGGACAACACATCTGGCGGCGTGCGAAGCCGCTCGGCCAGACGCTCGGCCTCGGTGGGGCCACCCCCGATCCAGCTGCAGCCGCCAAGCAAGGCGACCAATCCGATCAGCGCCAGGCCCGTGGGCCAACGTCGAGACTGCAAACCGGTTGGCGTCACAGCGCATCCGCCAGTTTCAGCGCCTGACGTACCGTCTCGTGGTGCTGCTCAGAGAGCGGCGTCATGGGCAGCCGCATGCCGGGGCCGATCAGCCCCATCTCGGCCAGCGCCCACTTGACCGGGATCGGATTGGTCTCGAGAAAGAGCGCGTTGTGCAACGCCGCCAACCGGGCGTCCAGCGCCTCGGCCTCGGTGGCATCGCCCTGGAGCACGGCCAGGCACATACGGTGCATGAGATCCGGGGCGACATTGGCGGTCACCGACACACAGCCCTTGGCACCAGCGTTCATCAGCGCCAGGTTGCGCGCATCCTCGCCGCAGTACACATCGATCCGGTCACCACAGCGCTCGATGACCTCTTCGGCCCGCTCCAGGCTGCCCGAGGCCTCTTTGATGCCGACGATATTGCTGATCTCGGCCAGCCGATCCACGGTCTCGGGCAGCAGATCGCACCCGGTGCGCCCCGGCACGTTGTAGAGGATCTGCGGCATGGGCACCGCCTCGGCGATGTGGCTGAAATGCTGATAAAGCCCTTCCTGAGTGGGCTTGTTGTAGTACGGGGTCACCAGCAGCGCGGCGGCACAGCCGGCCTCCATCGCCACCCGGGTGAGCTGCTCGGCTTCCCAGGTCGAGTTGGCACCGCAGCCGCCCATCACGGTGATCCGGCCATCGGCGATCTCGACGGTACGACGCATGACATGGGCATGCTCGTCATGATCCAGTGTCGCCGACTCACCGGTGGTGCCCACCGCGACAATGGCATCGGTGCCGTGGCTGACATGAAACTCGACCAGCCGCTCCAGGGCACGCTCATCCAGGGCGCCATCGTCCCGCATGGGGGTCACCATCGCGACCATACTGCCCTGAAACATCGCCTCATCCTTTCTCGGTGGATCAATGCGCGGATGGTAGCCCCGGACCCCCGGGCTGACAAGCGGATCATGGCCGCCGACATGATATCCTCACCCCCTTTGACAGGGGTGCGCAGGGACAGCATCGGGCAAAACCATGCAGACGAATCTTCTGGTTATTTCGGCCCTGGGCGATGATCGCCCGGGCATCATCGATGAGCTGGCCGGTTTGATCACCGAGTCGGGCTGCAGCATCGAGGACTCGCGCATGACCGTGCTGGGCGCCGATGTGGCCATGGTCATGATGGTGGAGGGGCGCTGGAACGAGCTGGCCAAGCTCGAAGCCGGGCTGCCCGCCGCCGGCCGGCGGCTCAATCTGCAGATCAACGCCAAGCGCACCACCACGGCGGTGCCCTCGGGCAATCGCCTGCCCTACACCGTCGAAGTGGTCTCGATCGACCACCCCGGTATCGTCCAGCACCTCGCCGGGTTTTTCTCGACGCGCGGGATCAACATCCGCGAGATGGCCACCACCACCTACACCACCGCCCATACCGGCACGCCGATGTTTCAGGTGCACATGACCGTCGATGTGGCGGCCAGCCAGCATATCGCCCGGTTGCGCGAGGAATTCATGGACCTCTGCGACCAACTCAACCTCGATGCCATCATCGAGCCGGCCAAACTCTAAGGAGCTTTGCGATGAGCGACATCCGCCTCGACGCCCCGGTCCCGGATTTTGAATGCCCCACCGATACCGCCGAGACCTGGCGGCTCGCCGACCACCGCGGGCGCTGGGTGGTGCTGTTTTTCTTCCCCAAGGCCAGTACCCCGGGCTGCACCGTCGAGGGCCAGGCGTTCCGCGACCTCGACCCGCGCTTTGCCGCACTCAACGCCCAGGTGGTGGGGATCTCGCGGGACGCCCCCAAAGCGTTGGCTAACTTCCGGGCCAAGCACGACTTCCCCTACCCGCTGCTCAGTGACAAGCAAGAGCAGGTCTGCAACCTGTTTGGCGTGATGAAGGACAAAGTCATGTTCGGCAAACCCGCCCGGGGGATCGAGCGAAGTACCTTTGTCATCGACCCGGAGGGCGTGCTGCGAGCGGAATGGCGCAAAGTGGCCGTGGACGGCCACGCCGAGGCGGTGCTTGAGGCCCTGCAGGCCAAGCAGGCCGGCTGAGCCATGCGTCGGGCCTGTCTGCTCGATACCTCGGTCCTGCTGCATGACCCGGCGGCGCTTTTCCGCTTTGCCGAGCAGGACATCTACCTGCCGCTCGCGGTGCTCCACGGCCTGGATGCCGCCCGCCACGGCAACAGCGAGGAAGCCCGTAACGCGCTGCAGGCCGCCCGCTTTCTCGACGAGCGTCTGGCCGGCGTGGACCCGGCCTCGCTCGATCGCGGACTGCCGCTCGGCGACGGCCTGGGCCGGCTGTATTTTCTCGACGAGGCGCAGACAACCCGACCACCCAGCGCCGAGGCCCGTAACACCGCGGTTCTGGCCGCCGCCCGGCAGCTGGTGCACACCCACCCCGATGTGCGGGTCACCCTGGTGGCCCGGGATATCAACCTGCGAATCCAGGCACGGGTACTCGGCCTGGCAGCCATCGACCATCAGGGCGAAGGCCCCGTGGACGACCCGGATCTGCTGCCCTCGGGCGTGGTCACGCTGCCCCCGGATACCGAGCCACAGGCCTACTGCGACAGCCAACAGCCGGCGCCACCGGTGAACAGCTTTGTCGTCGATGCGACCCGCAGCTGGCGGGTGGTCGGCGAGCGGCCGGGCGAGCACCGGCTGGTGCCGGTCGCCGACCGAAGCGCCGATGGCGAATCGGTCTGGGGCATTCACGCGCGCAACCGGCAGCAGAACCTGGCCCTGGAGTTGCTGATGGACCCGGAGGTCGACATCGTTACCCTGCTGGGCCCGGCGGGCACCGGTAAGACGCTGCTGACCCTGGCGGCCGGCCTGGCCCAGACGCTGGAGACACAGCGCTACGAAGAGATCCTCATGACCCGGGCGACGGTGGCCATCGGCGAGGACATCGGCTATCTACCCGGCACCGAGGAGGAGAAGATGACGCCCTGGATGGGTGCGCTGATGGATAACCTCGAGATCCTGGCCGCGCCGGGCGGCGGCAGCGGCTCGGCGGGCAGCAGCCGATGGGGTCAGGCGGCCAGCCAGGATCTGCTGCAAAGCCGCATCCGGGTGCGCTCGCTGAACTTCATGCGCGGCCGCACCCTGCTCAACCGCTTCATGGTGCTGGATGAGGCGCAGAATCTCACACCGCAGCAGATGCGCACCCTCATCACCCGAGCCGGGCCGGGCACCAAGATCGTCTGCCTGGGCAACCTCGGCCAGATCGACACCCCGCTACTCACCCCGAGCACCTCGGGGCTGACCTATCTGATCCGGCGCTTTGCCGACTGGCCCCATGGCGGCCACCTGACCCTCACCCGCGGCGAGCGCTCGCGTCTCGCCGCCCATGCCAGCGACGTGCTCTAGCCGGTCGGCGCCTGAGAATCGGCGCCTGCGGGCGTTTCGTCCGCCGTGGCCCGAGGCCAGGCATTCATCACCGCCTGGATGACGGTTGCCAGGGGGATGGCAAAAAACACCCCCCAGAACCCCCAGATCCCGCCAAAGACCAGGATGGCGATGATAATGGCCACCGGGTGTAGGTTGACTGCCTCGGAGAACAGCAGCGGCACCAGCACATTGGCATCAATGGCCTGGATGATGGCGTAGGCGATCAACACCCACATGAACTCACTGCTGGCGCCAAACTGAAAGTACGCCACAATGGCAATCGGCAGGGTCACCACTATGGCCCCGACATAGGGGATGATGACCGACAGCCCGACCAGCAGGGCGAGCAGCATGGCAAAGTCGAGGCCCAGAAAAAGGAAGGTCAGATAGCTGCCGAACCAGAGGATGGCCACCTCGACGAACTTGCCACGGACATAGTTGCCGATCTGCAGATCCACCTCGTGCCAGACCGATATGGCCAGGCCGTGGTGACGCGGAAGAAAGCGCCCCATCCAGCTCAAAATCTTGCCCTTGTCCCAGAGAAAGAAAAAGATCAGCACCGGCAGCAGGATGGTGTAGACCACCAGGGTGATGACGCTGACCACCGAGGCAAACGAAAACGACGCCGCAATCGAGCGGGCATAGGCGATCGCCTCGCGGCGGATGGTATCGAGCAGCGCCGCGACCTGATCGGCCGAGAAGTACTCGGGATAGAGTTCGGGCAACTGCAGCACCGCCGCCTGGCCCTGCTCGAGCATCGCCGGCAGACTCTCGACAAGCTGCACGACCTGATTGACCACCGTCGGCAGCAGCGCCAGAAACACCGCCCCGAGGACCACTAGAAAGAGCAGGAACACCCCCAGCACCGCCCAGCGCCGACCGACGCCATGACGGGTCAATACCCGCACCACCCCCTCGAGCAGATAGGCGAGCACGATCGAGGCGAACACCGGCACCAGCATGCTGCCCAGCAGGGTGACCACCGCCACGGCGGCGATGAGCAGCAACGCCAGGCTAACCACCTGGGGATCGCTCAGGTGGCGATGGATCCAGTCTCTGACGGTGTACATGGGTGTCGACACGATAACCTCCGGTTGCGGGGTATACTTTTGCACAATCCCGGCCGGCAGGGGAACGTGGGCGACCCGCTCGGGTCTGAGACGATGCCCCCGCCGCCGATCCCGACCACCACAACGGTTTGCCTGATGCCCAGACACTCGCCCGCCGCGCCGCCCCTGTCACCGCCACGACGCCCAATGGCGCCGGGGTGGATCGTGCTGGTGGCCATTCTGGCGTTTGCCCACGGCAGCGCCGCCGCCCTGGATCTGTCGCTGCCGGAGCTCGGCGACCCGGCCGCTCGGGTGCTCTCGAGCCAGGAAGAAGCCCGCATCGGCCAGCAGATGATGCGCGAAATCCGCCGCGAGGTCGCGCTTGTCGACGACCCGGCAATCAACGCCTATGTGCGCGATCTTGGCACCCGCATCGCCACCGCCACCGACATGCCGGGGGCGGCATACCGGTTTTTCGTGGTCGATGACCCGCGCATCAATGCCTTTGCCATGCCCGGCGGCTATGTAGGGGTCCACAGCGGGCTGATCACCGCCTCGCGCAATGAAAGCGAGCTGGGCGCGGTGATCGCCCACGAGCTCGCCCACGTCACCCAGCGGCATATCGCCCGGCGCGTGGCGGCCACCCAGGGGGTGAACCTGCGCACCACGGCGCTGGTGCTCGCCGGGCTGCTGATCGGCTCGCAAAACCCCCAGGCGGGCATGGCTGCCGCCACCTCGGGGATGGCGAGCGGCATCGACAGCCAGTTGGCCTACTCACGGGACCATGAGCGCGAAGCCGATCGGGTGGGGATGCGCATCCTCGCCCGGGCCGACCTCAACCCCCAGGGCATGCCGGATTTCTTTCAGGTGCTAATGGACGACAGCCGCTATCGCAGCCAGCCCCCGGCCTTTCTCAGCACCCATCCGCTGACCGAGGCCCGCATCGCCGATGCCCGGGCCATCGCCCGCTCCATTGCCCCTAGCGAGATCTTCGAAAGCCCGGATCACGCCTTCATCCGCGCCCGGGCCCGGGTGCTGTCGGCCGAGAATCCCGACGAGGCCGTCGAGGCCTTCGCCGCCCGCGTGCAATCACAACCCGATCGGGGCAACCGCTACGGGCTCGCCTATGCGCGGATCCGCGCCGGCGATGTGGACCGGGCCCGGCGTCTGCTCGACACCCTGGCCTCGGAACAACCCGAACATGCCCTGCTGGTGCTTGCCCGGGCCGAGGCGGCCATGGCAGACAACGCCCCCGAGGCGGCACTGGCCGAGTTGAACCGCGGCCTGAGCCTTTTTCCGGACCACCCGGCGTTGACCCTCACCCGGGTCGAGGTGCATCTGCAAAGCGGCCGACCGGACAAGGCCCTCGCCATTACCCGCACCCTCAGCCATCAACAGCCCAATGCCCCCGAGGTTTGGTCGTTGCACGCCCGAGCGGCAAGCGCCGCCGGCGATGATGACGAATCGGCGCTCGCCATGGCCCAGTACTACGCGGTGCAGGGGGATACCCAGGCGGGGCTCTCGCAGCTCAAGCGGCTTGATCCGGCCACCGCCACGCCCAACCAGATGGCCCGTGCCCGGGCGCTGCGCGAGCGCTGGGAGTCACGCATCGCACCCGATGGCTGAACCCGGCCCCGACGCCGGTGTAGCATGTCATCCGTCGGGGGGAGGACTGCATGGCCGGGCCAGACGATCACAGGGATGCGCACAACGGCAGCGACTGGACCGACCCGCTGGGGGTTGGCCGGCTACTGCTGCGCAGCGCCGAGGCAATGGAATCGGCCCGCAGCCCGGCCGAGGCCATCAATCGCCTGGTAGCGGCCATCGACGCCGAGCGCGCCACGCAGGCCGAGCGCGGCAACAGTCTGGATGCGTTGCTCAAACACTGGGCGGATACCCTGCGGATGATCGGCCCGGTGCTGCCGGATACCGATATCGGCGACATCCCGGCCCTGGGCCCGTATCCGCGGCGGCAGACCCTGCTGCGGTCGCTGGCCGAGCGCAGTGACACCTATCAAAAGGCCCTCGCCACGCATCTCGAGGGCCTGACCGATCTGACCGAGTCCTGCCTCGCCGCCTTTCGCGAGGCGCTGATCCAGCGCTACGGCGAGGATCTGGGGGCCAGTACCGCCGAGCCCGGGGCATTGATCCAGTGCTGGAACGAGACGGCCGAGCCGCGATACGAGGCCTGGCTCGCTCGGGCGCAGACCCAGGATCGCATCGCCGCGCTGGTGAACGCCTGGAGCCATCTGGTGGAGACCCTCAAGGCCCTCGCCGATGAGACGCTGGAGAGCCTGGGGCTGCCCTCAAGCCGCGGGATGGAGGACATCAGCGCCGAACTGCAGCGTCAGCGCCGTCGACATCGGCGGGATATCGCCGCGCTGCGTGCCGAAATCGAGGCCCTGAAAGCCGGCCAGGATCATCCATCGTGACCCGGCCGACCGACACCCCCGGTGCCGCCCCGGAGCTGCAGCGGGCCCTGGCCCGGGCCGCACGGCTGGATGGCGCCAACCAGCCGGTCACGCCTGCCGAGCCGGTCACCGAGACCGACAACGCCACGCTGTATCGCTATGGCCATGCCGACAGGCCACCGCTGCTGATCATCTACTCGCTGGTCAACCGACCCGCCATCCTCGATCTCAGTCCGCAGCGCTCGGTGGTCCGGCGTCTGGTCGACGGCGGGCTGTGCGTCTATCTGCTCGCCTGGCATCCGCCCGGGGCGGCCCGGCGCTATCTGGGGCTGGCCGACTACATCCTGGGCGATATTGCCGAGGCGGTGGCCTGGATCGGCAACGCCCATGATCAATCACCCCACCTGCTCGGGGTATGCCAGGGCGGTGTGCTGGCGCTCTGCCATGCCGCCCTTCAGCCCTGTCGCAGCCTCACCACGCTGGCGACGCCGGTGGATACCGGCACCGACGGCGATCAGCTGGCCGCACTGGCTCGGGCCATCGATTTCGATGCCCTGGTCCAGGCCACCGGCAACCCGTCGGGCCAGGGCATGGCGGCCGTTTTTGCCAGCCTCAAGCCCTTTGCCCTGGGTCCGCAGCGTTATGGCGGGCTGACCGCCCTGGCCGATGCGGACGCGGCCGCGGTGGAGGCGTTCATGCGCATGGAGCGGTGGATGTATGACGGCCCGGATCTGGCCGGCCAGGCCTTTGCCGAATTTGCCCGGGCCATCTACCAGGACAATGCCCTGGTGGAGGGCGGGCTGATGCTGGATGGGCAGCCTGTGAGGCTCGATCGGATCGGCTGTCCGGTCTTCAACGCGCTGGCCGAGGACGACCACCTGGTCCCGCCGGCCGCCGCCGCGGCACTCGAGCGGCATGTCACCGGACGGTGCACCACCACCACCCTGCCGGGCGGTCACCTGGGGTTGTTCATCAGTGCCGAGGCCCATCGGCGGCTCTATCCGGCGTTACTGGACTGGCTGCAGACCCTTTAAACAACCGCGCCGCCGTGTCGCAGCGCATCACAAAAAGGGCTTGCGTCCGACATAAGGTCACATTAACGTCACCTATCACAACGATAGAGCGCCAAGAGGAGGAGCGGGTCCACCGGCCGCGCCACCGGCACGTCCTGACAGGTGATGACCCACAGACAAAGCACCCCGCGCATGAGGGTGCACTTCTACGGGAGACCTGGTCTCCCCTTTTTTCGCCACGGGATGCTGCGCTGCAGCACCCCGGCGATGATCAGAAGCTGCAGAAAAGCGCGCCGTTCACCGGCAGGTTGGCGCCGTTGATGTAGCCGGCCTCATCCGCACAGAGAAAGCGCACTGCCCGGGCGATGTCGGCGGGCTCGCCCATGTCGCCGGCCGGGATCTGGCCGACAATCGCCTCGCGCACCTTATCGGGCATGGCCGCGGTCATGCTGGTTTTGACATACCCCGGCGAGACCGTATTCGCCGTCACGCCCTTGGGTGCCCCCTCCTTGGCGAGCGCCATGGTAAAGCCGTGGAGTCCGGCCTTGGCGGCGGAGTAGTTGGTCTGGCCAAACTGGCCGGTCTGGCCGTTGACCGACGAGATATTCACCACGCGGCCGAAGCCCCGCTCACGCATGCCGGCCACGAACTGCCGGGTGACGTTGAACGCCCCGGAGAGGTTGATATCAATCACCGAGCGCCACTGCTCGTTTTCCATTTTGTGCAAAAACCCGTCGCGGGTGATGCCGGCGACGTTGACCAGGATATCCACCTCGCCAAAACGCTTGCGCACATCCTCGGCCATGGCCTCGCAGGCGCTGTAGTCGGCCACGTTGCAGACCACCCAGTCCGCTTCGATGCCTTCATCGCGGAGATTCTGCGCCCACTGCTCGATGTTCTCCTGCTCGGGGTCGAGGCAGGTCGTGACGATGCGACGCCCCTGGGCGGCCAGTTGCCGGCAGATCTCTGTGCCGATTCCACCCTCGCCGCCGGTTACCAGTGCCAGTCGCTGCGTCATCTTTGCCTCCCGGATTTGTGCGTCGCAACAAGTTATGTTGCGCAGCATCATAGGGAGGCGTCATGACCCCTGTCAACGCAGCGGATCAGTCCTTTTGATCGTCCGAGGCATCCTTCGATCGATCGCGGGCGCTGCCCTGATCGGGTTTGAAGCTGTCCATGGCCTGCTGCCACATGCTCAGATTCTGCTCGGCAATCTGCGAGAGCACCTGGACCGGATTGCTGACATCCATGAACGAGCGGGCCCGATCGCGCAGCTCACGCTGCTGATCGGCCCACAGCTCCATGGACTTCTCCAGATAGGTGGTCAAAAGCGTCTGCATGTTGCCGCCATAGGCGCGGATGATCTGCGCGAGCAACGCGCTCGAGAAGATCGGCTCGCCGCCTTCCTCCTCTTCGCTGATGATCTGCAACAGAATGGTCCGGGTGAGGTCCTCACCGGATTTGGCATCGTTGACCTGAAACTCCACGCCGTCGAGCACCAGCGCCTTGACGTCCTCGAGCGTGACGTAGCTGCTGATGGCCGTGTCATACAGCCGCCGATTGGGATACTTTTTGATCAGTCGCATTTCGGCCATCAGTCCAGCTCCTCTCAGCGTTCCACCGCCAGCGCCACACCCTGGCCACCGCCGATGCACAGCGTGGCAAGGCCTTTGTGAGCGTCCCGGCGTTTCATCTCGTGTAACAGGGTGACAAGGATGCGCGCCCCGGAGGCCCCGATCGGATGCCCGATGGCAATGGCGCCACCGTTGACATTGACCTTCTCGGCGTCCCAGCCCAGGGTCTTGTTGACCGCCAGCGCCTGAGCCGCGAAGGCCTCGTTCGATTCCACCAGATCGAGATCGTTCACATCCCAACCGGCCCGCTCCAGACAGCGGCGGGTCGCCGGAATGGGGCCGCTGCCCATGACATGGGGCTCGACGCCGGCATTGGCATAGGCCTTGACCCGCGCCAGGGGTGTCAGTCCCAGCGACTCGGCCTTCGAGGCGGACATCATCACCACCACGGCGGCGCCGTCGTTGATGCCCGAGGCGTTGCCGGCGGTCACCGTCCCCTCTTTATCAAAGGCCGGGCGCATCTTCGCGAGCTTCTCGGCGGTGGTGCCATGACGCGGGAACTCGTCGGTGTCAAAGACAATGGGCTCGCCCTTGCGCTGCGGGATTTCCACCGGGACGATTTCCTCATCAAACCGCCCGGCTTTCTGCGCGGCCTCGGCGCGCTGCTGCGACTGAGCGGCAAAGGCGTCCTGCGCTTCACGCGTGATTTCGTATTCCTTGGCCAGATTCTCGGCGGTCACACCCATGTGGTAGTTGTTGAACACATCCCACAGACCGTCCTTGATCATGGTGTCTTCCATCTTCCACGGCCCCATACGCTGACCATTGCGCGAATTGGGCAGGGCGTGGGGTGCCTGGCTCATGGATTCCTGGCCCCCGGCGATCATCACCTCGGCATCGCCGGCGTTAATGGCCTGGGCGGCCATGTGGGTGGCCTTCAGCCCGCTGCCACAGACCTTGTTGATGGTCATCGCCGGCGTCCCCACCGGTAGGCCCGCGTTGAGTGACGACTGCCGGGCCGGGTTCATCCCGCAGGCGGCGGTCAGCACCTGTCCCAGGACCACCTCATCGATGGCCTCTGGCTGGATGCCGGCGCGGCCGAGCACCCCCTTGATCACCTGCGAGCCGATGTCCGCGGCACCCAGAGGGGCCAGGGTGCCGCCAAAACTGCCCACCGCGCTGCGTCCCGCGGCCACAATAACAATATCTTCCATCTCTCTGCCTCCCCGCGATTTCAAACCGCTATCGATCAAAACTCTGCATCATATCAGCGTCAAACGGAAATTGCTGCTCTGCAACATGCGTCTGGCCGCCTTGTTCCACCACCCCGCAGAAGGCCTCGGCCTTGGCACTGGTCTCGTCGTATTCCTCGCGGCAGGCCGAGTCCATCACCAGTCCGCCGCCGGCGTGATAATCCAGCTGCCCATCCCGCGCGGTCATGGTGCGAATGGCGATGTTGCTATCCATTGCCCCGTCGTAGCCGATATAGCCGATGGCACCACAGTAGACGCCACGCGGGCCGTCTTCCAACTCGTCGATGATCTCCATGGCCCGGTATTTGGGCGCGCCGGTAATCGAACCACCGGGCAGACAGTCCCGCAGCAGATCGGTGGCATGAAAGCGCGGATCCAGCCGGCCGGTGACGACACTGACCATGTGATGAACCGTGGCGAATGACTCCAGGGCACAGAGCCGCGGGACCGTCACCGTCCCCGTGGCACAGCAACGGCCGATGTCATTGCGCAGCAAATCCACGATCATCACATTCTCGGCGCGATCCTTGGCACTCGATAGCAGCGACTCGCGGGCCCGTGCGTCGGCCGCCGGATCGGCCTGCCGGGGGCGGGTGCCCTTGATCGGGCAGGTCTCGACACAACCATCGCGCAACCGCAGAAAGCGCTCTGGCGAACCGCTCAGGATCGGCCCACCGGGCAGCTCCAGATACGCGGCAAACGGCCCGCCCGCCCGGGTGCGGAAGTCCCGGTAGAGCCCCAGCGGATCCCCCTCGAAATCCCCACGAAAGCGCCGGGCGAGGTTGACCTGGTAGCAGTCGCCATCGCGCAGATAACCCATCACCCGATGGAAGGCCTCGGCATAGTCGCCAAAGCCGGGTGCGCACTGAACATGCCCTCCGGTTGACCATGGACCGGGCGATTGCGCCGCCGCGCCAGTCAGCGCATCGGCGAGGGCAGCCGGCGGCTCGCCGGCCAACCAGGCCCGATGCCTGCGATGGTCGAGCACCAGTGCCCAGTCATAAAGGCCCACCGCCATCTCGGGCATGCCCGCATCGGCGACGGTCTGCCCCTGCAGACGCCGACCCAGCTCGTAGCTGAAATAACCAATCGCGCCCCCGGCAAAAGGCCCCTGCCCGGGCCGCACCGGGCCCAGGCGCTCGCGCAGATGGGCCAGCGGATCGCCCTTGCCCAGCGCTCGGGCGGGCCGGTCCGACAGCGGATCCGCCACCCAGGTCTCGCCCCCGCGACTGATGAGCTGCTCGCGTGGTGCGGCGCTGATGATGCTGTGATCCCCACCGGCGTCGCCGTCCAGCCACACCACCGCGGGCCAGTCGCGGCGGATCGCCGCCACGGTTGCCACCACGTCGATGGGGTATGGAATGAAGGTCTGCGCCATGTGCCCTGCGATCCAGCGTCCTGTCGGAGCTTTTTCGGCATGGTAATCTGCCGATTGGCGAATTGATATGGGCCGATCGGACGAGGGAGACCATGGCAGGGCACAGTAAATGGGCCAATATCCAGCACCGCAAAAAGGCGCAGGATGCCAAGCGCGGCAAGGTGTTCACCAAGATGATCCGCGAGATTACCGTCGCGGCCCGCCAGGGCGGCGACGACCCCGACGCCAACCCGCGCCTGCGACTGGCAGTGGACCGGGCGCTGGCGGTCAACATGCCCAAGGACAAGATCGAGAAAGCCGCCGCCCGTGGCGCCGGCACCGATGAGGCCGCCGCCTACGAGGAAGCCCGTTTCGAAGGCTATGGCCCCGGCGGTATCGCGATCATGGCCGATTGCATGACCGACAACCGCAACCGGACGGTCAGCGAGATCCGCCATGCATTCAACAAACACGGCGGCAATCTGGGCACCGATGGCTGTGTAGCCTTTATGTTCGAACAACGCGGGGTGCTGATCTATCCGCCGGATACCGATGAGGATGGATTGATGGAGGCCGCCCTCGAGGCCGGCGCCGAGGACGTCATCAGCCACGATGACGGCGCCTTTGAGGTGCTGACCACGCCCGAGGCCTTCACCCAGGTGCGGGATGATCTGGTGGGCGCGGGCCTGGAACCGGCCGATGCCGAGGTCACCATGCGCCCGACCACCACCACGGCGCTGGAAGGCGACGAGGCCAGCAAGACCCTGCGGCTCATTGAGCGTCTGGAAGACCTGGACGATGTCCAGCATGTCTACACCAACGCCGACATCCAGGCCGACGCCTACGAGGAGGCCTGACCCCGGTGGCCAGCGCCGCACCCACCACCGCCCGGCCGCCCCGCCGCGTACTTGGCATCGACCCCGGGTCGGTGAAGACCGGCTTTGGCGTCATCGAGGTCGATGGCACCGCGACCCAGTATCGCGCGAGCGGTGTCATTCAAACGGGCAACGGTCCGTTCGCAGAAAGACTGCACAACATCTACAGCGCGATCCGTCAGATTATTGCCGAGCACTCTGTTAGCGAGGCAGCCATCGAAGAAGTATTCATGAACCGCAACGCCCAATCCGCCCTTAAATTGGGCCAGGGCCGCGGAGCGGCCATGTGCGCCTGCGCCAGCGCCGGCCTGTCGGTTCACGAATATACACCGCGTGCCGTCAAACAAGCGCTGGTGGGCCGCGGCGGCGCCGAAAAGGACCAGGTCGGCTACATGGTCCGGGCGATACTGGGGTTGAAGGGCGAGCTCAAGGAAGATGCCGCCGATGCGCTGGCCGTCGCCCTCACCCACATCCAACAGGATCGATTCCACACCCGCGTAGCCGGGCAACCGTAGAAGGGCAGCGCAATGATCGGGCGTATTAGTGGCAAGGTCGCCGAGAAACATCCCCCCCGCGTCATCGTCGACGTCCAGGGCGTGGGTTATGAGCTCGAGACCCCGATGTCCACCTACTACGAACTGCCGGAGACCGGTCAGCCGGTGACATTGCGGGTTCATCAGGCCATGCGCGACGAGGTGCCGGTGCTCTACGGGTTTCTCACCGACAACGAGCGGGGACTCTTCCGTCGCCTTGTCCGCGTTAATGGCGTGGGCCCGAAAATGGCACTGGCCATCCTCTCGGGGATGAGCGCCGAGGAATTCCGACGCTGTATCGAGCAAAAGGATATCGCCACGCTCAACCAGCTCCCGGGTATTGGCCGCAAGATTGCCGAGCGACTGACCCTGGAGATGCAGGACCGGCTGGAGAGCCTCGGGACCGGCGTCGGCCCAGCCCCCGGCCCTGCTGAGTTCGGAACTGCGCAGGACGTGGACGTGGCGGTGCAAGTAGCGGTCGGCGTGCAGGTCGACACCCATGGAATCCAGGGAGGCGATCCACGGCTCGATCCAGGCCCCGCTCGTCGGCGCGTTCA
>UEZJ01000025.1_pt1 | contig 22600 bp, 22 predicted proteins | sample 1903791 | NCBI WGS metagenome assembly UEZJ01 (sample SAMEA4776353, study PRJEB27445) | saltern metagenome | biome: Hypersaline environment; feature: solar saltern; material: Pellet | place: Spain | collected 2012-08 | depth 0 m | reverse complement strand
GGCCGTACGACGCTGAGCGGGTCGCGACCGGTGACGGCTCAAACGGACCGACGATGGCCACACAGAACGTCACCGGGAGCTACGAGGTCACGGGCGGGCAGAGTGAGGCCGCTGCGCGGATCGGGCCGGGCGAGTGGCTCACGGTGATGTTCTTAGCCACGCCGCTCGACACGGCTGCTGAGGCGCTCGCCAATCGCTGGGCACACGTCGTCCCGTGGGCCCGGCCCGTCTGGATGGCGTCCACAGCCTGGGTGGCGGCGCCCACGCCGCGCATTGCGGCCGCCGCGGAGCCGGGGGATACCACGGTGTCGGCGTTGAAATGCCGGCGCCCGCGGGTCGGGATGGCGGCAAAAACCGAATCGATATAGGCCGCGTCATGGGCCCGGGCGATGGCCTGCCGGGTGCCGTATTCCGCCGGCTGGCGGATCAGATCGGCAAAAGCGGGGTCGGCCAGCGCCTGATTGATGGCCTCGAGGCGCTCGATGCGCTCGGGGTGATCGCTGCCGGTGTCGTGGTGCTCGCAGTCGCTGTGGGTGATCAGCCAGGTCGACACCGGCTACTTCCCGGGATAGAAGGTCTGTTTGAAGGCCATCTCGAACGGCCCGCCGCCCTCGTGCGGGTTGACCGTCACCTCGAAGATCAGCGAATCCCCTTCGTCCACCGGAAAGGTGCCCACATAGGAGACCCATTGGTCGTCCTTGACCTGTCGAGCCGGGATTTCGGTGAGTTCATCGTCGACATCCCGTGCCAGGACATCCACCCGGCCGGTGACCGGTTCGCCGTTGCGCAGGATGGTGATCATGAGCATCCCACGGGTGCGGCTTCTTAAGATGTCGTAGCTCTCGGCGACCTGGTCATTGAGCAGGCCGGTGGGCAGGGCGCTGTAGTGGATTTCGTAATCACCAAAGCGCTCGGCCTGCTGGCCCAGGGCGATCATGGGCAGCAGCATGGCGGCCGCGACCACCGTCCGGGTCAATGCGCGGGCCCGGGAAGAAAACGAAAAACATCTCATGGCATGCCTCCATCAGGCGCGACAGATACGATACAGCGCCACCTCGCCAAAGAGGTTGGGCATCACCCGGGCGAGTACCGGCCGCTTTAGGTCATGGGATAACACGCGCCGCTCCAGAATGTGAATACCCAGCTCGTCGCAGAGCACTTCAAAGTCGCGGATGGTGCAGAAATGGATATTGGGTGTCTCGTACCAGGCGTAGGACAGGGCGTCGCTCATGGGCATCCGGCCGCGGACCGCCAGATGGTAGCGCAGTCGGTAATAGGCAAAGTTGGGAAAGGTCACGATGCCGGTGCGACCTACCCGCAGCATCTCCTGGAGCAGCGCATCGGGCCTTTGCACCGCCTGGATGGTCTGGGTGAGGATGACCTGATCGAAGGCGTCATCCTCGAAATCGGAAAGCCCCTGATCGAGATCGCTTTCGATGACGTTAATGCCATTGGCGATGCTCTGGGTAATGCCCTCGGGGTCGATCTCGAGGCCGTATCCGGTGGCCTGGCGGCTGTCGAACAGATGCCGCAACAGCATGCCGTCGCCACAGCCCAGATCGAGGACGCGCTGTCCCGGTGCCACCCAGTCGGCGACGATCTGCAGATCTTCGCGCAACGGGCTCATGCCCCCACCTCGGCGGCGACCCGCTGCATATAGGTGGTAAAGACCGAGCGGTAGCGCGGCACCGGCATCAAAAAGGCGTCGTGGCCGTGGTCGGCGCGGATCTCGGCGTAGCTCACCGGTTTGTTGGTATCCAGAAGGGCCCGGACGATTTCGCGGCTCGCCGAGGGCGGGAATCGCCAGTCGCTGGTAAATGAGGTCACCATAAAGCGGGCCTTTGCACCGGCCAGGGCCGTGGCCAGATCGCCGCCGGTCGCCGCCGCCGGGTCAAAATAATCGAGTGCCTTGGTCATGAGCAGGTAGGTGTTGGCGTCAAACCGGTCGACGAACGACTGGCCCTGATGGCGCAGGTAGCTTTCGACCTCGAACTCCACATCGTAGTGAAAGCCGTAATCATTGGGCTCGCCACGTCGCTCGCGGCCGAACTTCGCCCCCATGGCCGCCTCGGAGAGATAGGTGATGTGGCCGAGCATGCGCGCGAGCATCAGCCCGGTGGCGGGCTGGTCACCGGCGGCGGCGTAGCGGCCTTCGTGGAAGGCCGGATCCGAGCGGATGGCCTGGCGGGCCACCTCGTTGAAGGCGATGTTCTGTGCCGAGAGTCGCGGCGCGGCGGCGATCACAATGGCATGGGCGAGCCGCTCGGGCAGATCGATGGCCCACTGCAGCGCCTGCATGCCCCCCAGGCTGCCGCCGGCGACCGCCGCCCAGGTCTCGATGCCCAGGTGATCCGCCAGCCGTGCCTGGGTCTTGACCCAGTCACGCACGGTCACCATCGGGAAGTCGGCCCCGTAGGCTTCGCCGGTGGTGGGGTTAATGCTGGTCGGGCCGGTCGAGCCGTGGCAGCCACCGATATTGTTGCTGCAGACGACAAAAAAGCGGTTGGTATCAAGCGGCTTGCCCGGACCGATGCAGGCCTCCCACCAACCGGGCTTGCGCTCGCCCTCGCGGTAGCCGGCGGCGTGGTGATCGCCCGATAAGGCATGGCAGACCAGCACGGCGTTGCTGCGATCGGCATTGAGCGTGCCGTAGGTCTCATAGGCCAGGGTATAGCCGGACAGGGTGTGGCCCGACTCCAGCGACAGGGCCTCATCGAAGTGCACCGACGCCGGCTCCACATAGCCAACCGAATCACTGGGCAAGGACTGGGGCGTGCTCACATCATCAACCCGGGGGCAATGCGATCGAGGGGTGGGAGGATGAGCATCTTGGCCACCTGGATCAGGATGATGGCCACCAGCGGCGAGAGATCGACCCCGCCGAGCGGCGGGATCACCGAGCGCAACGGGCGAATGACCGGCTCGGTGAGGCTGAGCAGCACGGTGGTGGCGGGGTTGTAGTCATGGGGGTTGATCCACGAGAGCACCGCCCGGACCACAATGGCCACCAGATAGACATTCAAAAGCAGGCTGATGAGCTCGGCGGGCGTGCGCAGCAGCAGATAATCCACCCGCGGCGTGACCCCGGCGATCATCATCAAAAGCGCCAGGGCGATCATCTGCAGGATGATCATCAACACCAGCGCCGAGAGATCGATGCCCCCCCAGCCGGGAATCAACCGCCGAAAGGGGTGCAGCAATGGCTGGGTGATGCGCACCAGAAACTGCGAGAGCGGGTTGTAGAAATCGGCCCGCGCCCACTGCAGCAGAAACCGCAGCATGACCGCCATGATATAGAGGCTGAAGAGTGTATCCACTAAAAAGGCCAGTGGATTGGCAAGATACCCCGGCCCCATGGCTATTGCGCTCCCAGTTCGTCGCCCAGTTCGTGGGCGCGCCCCGCGGCCGCCCGCAGGGCCCGCTCGTAGAGCCCGGCCAGGTCACCGCCCTCGAGCTCGGCGAGTGCCGCTGCGGTGGTGCCGCCGGGCGATGTCACACGCCGGCGCAACAAGGCGGGTTCTTCGCTCGCCTCGAGCGCCATTCGCGCCGCGCCCAGGGCGGTCTCGAGGGTGAGCAGTCGGGCCGTGTCGCTGTCGAGGCCCAGCCGCTCGGCGGCTGCCTGCATCGCCTCCATGGTCAGGAAGAAATACGCCGGCCCGCTGCCGGAGAGCGCCGTGACCGCGTCCATCTGTGTCTCGTCAGGCAGCCATACCACCATGCCGGCGGCCCGCAGGGTGGTCTCGGCCAGATCCCGCTGCTCGGGGCCGACTGAAGGGTTGGCGAATAGCGCGGTGGCACCGGTCTGGATGAGCGCCGGGGTGTTGGGCATGGCCCGGACCACGGGCACATCGCCGCCCAGCCACTCGGCGATATTCGGGCTGCGTACCCCGGCGGCGATGGAGATCACCAGGCTTTGCTGATCGCGGATCTGCCCGCCCAGCTGGCGGGCGACGCCCGCCAGCTCGCCCGGCTTGACCGCCAGGATGACCGCATCCGCGCCCCGCACGGCGGTGGCATTGTCCTCAAAGCCCTGGATGCCATAGTCACTGATCAGCGCCTCACGCCGCTCGGCATCGGGCTCGGCGGCCCGCAGCGCCGCCGGCGGATGACCGTCGGCCACCAGCCCGCCGATCAGGCTGCGTGCCATGTTGCCGCCTCCGATAAAGGCGATGGTTTTCTCGCTCACGTTGTCTTCTCCGGTCGAGGTCCGAATACCGCGGTCCCCAGGCGCACCAGGGTACTGCCTTCGGCGACCGCGGCCTCAAGATCATTGGACATGCCCATCGACAGGGTATCCAGTGCCAGGCCCTCGGCGATCAGCGCCTGCTGAATTGCCCGCAGCTGCGCGAAAGCCGCCCGTTGCGCGGCAAAATCCATGACCGCTTCGGGCAGCGTCATCAGCCCGCGCAGGGCAAGGCCCGGCAGTTCGGCCACCGAGCGGGCCAGCTCGGCGGCATCCGCCGGCTCCACCCCCGCCTTGCTCGCCTCGCCACTGACGTTGACCTGTATACAGCAATTCAGTGGTGGCATGGCCGGCGGGCGCTGTTGCGAGAGCCGCCGCGCGATCTTGAGCCGGTCGATGGTATGCACCCAGTCGAAGCCCTCGGCCACCGGCCGGGTCTTGTTGGATTGCAGCGCCCCGATGAAATGCCACTCGATGGGTGCATCGGCAAGCGCCTCACGCTTGTCGGCGGCCTCCTGGAGGTAGTTCTCGCCGAACGCCTGTTGGCCTTGTGCCTGGGCCGCGCGGATCGCCGCGACCGGCTGACGCTTGCTCACCGCCAGCAGCTGCACGCTGCCCGGCGACCGGCCATAGTCACGCTCGGCCGTTGCGATGCGCTCACGCACTGCGGCGAGGCGATCGGCAATATCCATGCTGGCGGTGGCTTCCATGTCGGGAATCATACGGCGGCCGGCAGAGTCTCGTCGAATCCTTGCCCCGGCGCGGCCCGGCCGCCTCGCGGCCGCGGCCCGGGGGATCCGAAACGGCGCCGCTACGGCGACGGCAGCTCGACAAGCTGCAAACCGCCGATGCACGCCGCCAGCCCGGCCTGCCGGCCATGCAGGCTGCCCCAGGGGACGATGGCGACCACCGTGACTGCCTGGCGCTGATCGGCCGAGAGGTCGCTGAGATAACGGCCCAGCAGGTCCACGGGACTGCCTTCGTAGACGCCCGGTCGCTCATCGGTGAGGGCGATGCGTGATGGCACCGCCAGTGACTCGAGGGTGCCCACCCCGGCAATGGCACAGTCGACCAGCGCCGGGATGTAGAACCGGGAAGGCACCAGCCGGGCCGGCACACCGTGCTGGCCGCCGAGCACCACCAGTCGGGTGGGTTCGGGACAGCGCTCGGCAAGGGCCATGGCCGGGCCAATCCCCAGATCCTGGCCCAGGATGATCAGCCCCTGCCCGTCGGGCGCGAAAAGCGGCGCGCCTTGCAGCGCCGAGACGCTGACGGGATGGCCGGGGCCAGGATTGCCGGGCAAGAGCGCGCTGGGGACAACGCCGGCGATCCAGCCTTCGCCGCTGTCGCCATCGCGAAAGGGCAGACACAGCCGCCGGCCATCGATGTCCATCCACAGCCACTGCCCGGGCCCGGGCAGCGGGTCGTGCCATTGCAGCCGGATCAGACGCCAGTCGTCGGATACGGCGCTCGCATCCAGCAGGCGGGCCGGCGTCATGGGCGGTCGATGGAATGGACCAGGCGGCCCTCGACCAGGGTATGACAGACGCGGGCGCTGAACTCCCACCCCAGAAAGGGTGAGTTCTTGCCGCGGCTTCGCAGGGTGTCGGGGCGGCAGAACCAGGGATCGGCCGGGTCGACCACGGCGATATCCGCGGCCGCCCCTTCGGCCAGGCGGCCGCCTTCGAGGCCCAGCAGACGGGCCGGTTCGATGGTCGCGGCGGCAAGCGCCTTGCGCAGCGGCAGGACCTCGTCCTCGACCAGGCGCAGCAGCAGCGGCAGCAGGGTATCGATGCCGCTGGCGCCGGGGGCCGTGCTGGCAAACGGCCCCTCTTTGGCATCGGCGTCATGCGGCTGGTGATCGGAGCAGATGATCCGGAGCACGCCGTCGGCAAAGGCCTGGCGCAGGGCTTCGCGGTCGATGATATCGCGCAGCGGCGGGTTCAGATGGAACCGCGGGTCATAGTCCATCGCATCCTGATCGGTGAGAAAGAGCTGATGGATGGCGACATCGGCCGAGAGCTTGCGGTTGTCGCCCAGGGCATGGGTCAGGACCCGGACCCCCTCGGCGCTCGAGAGCCGGCCAAAATGGACCCGGGCGCCGGTGGCGCCTGCCACCGCCAGCTGCCGGCCCAGCGCCGCCGTCTCGGCGGCGGCGGGAATGCCGGGCAGACCCAGCCGGGTAGCCGTTGCCCCTTCGTTCAGGCAGCCGCCGGCAAGCGTCGGCTCGACCGGGGTCAGCAACCCGGGCAGCGCAAAGGTCGCGGCATAGTCCAGTGCCCGCCGCAGCACCAGCGCATCGGTGACCGGCTGCCCGCCGTCCGAGACCGCTGGGCAGCCAGCCGCCGCCAACCCGGCCATGCCCGGCAAGGCCTCGCCTGCCAGTCCCCGAGTCAGGGCCCCCAGAGGGACCACCCGGGCACCGGCGGCCGACTCGGCGCGGTGGTGGATCAGCTCGACCACCGAGGGGGTGTCGATGACCGGGTCGGTGTCCGGCGGCATGACCAGCGTGGTGATACCGCCGGCGGCCGCGGCACGGGCCTCGCTGGCGATATCCGCCTTGCGGGTGGCACCGGGCTCGCGAAGCCGTGCACACACATCCACAAGTCCCGGAATGACCCACTGGCCTTCGGCGTCAATCACCCGGTCGGGGGTAAAGTCATCGATGTCGCCACCAAGCCGGATGATGCGGCCATCACCAATCGCCACATCCCCGATGGTATCCAGGTCGTCCGCCGGATCGATCAGACGGCCATTGCGGATGAGGATGCGGCTCATGTCGTCTCCCGTGGCGTATCCGGCTGGATGCCCAGCACCAGGGTCATCACCGCCATGCGCACGGCGATGCCGTTGGTGACCTGATCGAGGATCACCGAGCGCGGCCCGTCCGCCAGCGCCGAGTCGATCTCGACGCCGCGGTTGATGGGGCCGGGGTGCATGACGATGGCCTCGGGGTGGGCGTTGCCGAGCCGGCTTTCGGTCAGCCCGTAGTGCCGAAAGTACTCGGCTTCGCCGGGCAGCAACGCGCCCTGCATACGCTCTCGCTGCAGGCGCAGCGCAATGACCACGTCCACATCGCGCAGGCCGGCGCCCAGATCGTTGTAGACCTGCACACCCAGGCTGTCGATATCCGACGGCAGCAGGGTGTTGGGCGCGACCACCCGCAACTCGCCCGCGCCCAGGCCGTTGAAGGCATGGATCTGCGAGCGGGCCACCCGCGAGTGGCGGATATCACCGACGATGGCGATGCGCAGGTTCTCGAACCCGCCCTTGTGCTGGCGGATGGTAAACGCATCCAGCATCGCCTGGGTGGGGTGGGCATGCCAGCCATCGCCGGCATTCAGTACCGCCACGCCAGGGTCGACATGCCGGGCGAAGTATTCGGCCGCACCGCTTTCGCTGTGACGGACCACGAACATGTCCGCCTGCATGGCCTGGAGGTTGCGCATCATATCCAGCAGGCTCTCGCCCTTGGTGGTGGTGGTATCCACGCTGACGTTGAGCACATCCGCCGACAGCCGCTTGGCGGCCAGCTCGAAGGTGGTGCGGGTGCGGGTGCTGCTTTCGAAAAACAGGTTGATCACGGTCCGACCGCGCAGCAATGGGACTTTTTTGACCGATTTGCCAATCACCCCCGAGAAGGACTCGGCGGTATCGAGGATGCGGGCAAGCAGCTGCGGATCGAGTCCCTCGGTGGTGAGGAAGTGGCGCAGCTGACCGTTTTCATCGAGCTGGACGCTCATGCGCGGGCCTCCTCGATGACCAGATGGAGCGGATCCGGCCCCCGGAGCTTGACCCGCTGGCGCGGTGCAAGCTCGATGCGATCGGCGCTGATATCGGCGGCGATGGGCAGGTCCCGGCCCGGGCGCTCGAGCAGCACCGCCAGTCGGATGGCGGCCGGACGGCCATAGTCGAACAACTCGTTCATCGCCGCGCGAATGGTGCGACCGGTATAGAGGATATCGTCCACCAGGATGATCACCCGCTCGTCGATATCAAGGGGCAGACGGGTGGGTCGGACTTCGCTCTGCAGGCCGGCGCGGTCCAGGTCATCGCGGTAGAAGGCGATATCCAGGGCGCCGGGCTCGCCATCGAGCCCCAGCCGCTTTTGCAATGCCCCGGCAAGCCAGAACCCGCCCTGATGGATGCCCACCAGCGAACAACGGGCGCGCCCCTCGGATTCGATGAGGGCATCGACACGCTGGGTCAGGGTCTCCAGCAGGGGGTCGATTTCGGGCAAATGATCGGTCACGTCAACTGCTCGCCAAACCAGGTCTCGAGGATGATACGCGCTGCTTCGGCATCCAGCACGTCCGCGGTTGCCCCGCGCTCGCGCAGTGACTCGGCGGCGGCGTGGCTGGAGAGGTGTTCGTCGATGCGATAGACCCCAAGCCCGCTGCGACGGGCGAGTTCACCGGCAAACCGCTCGGCCAGCCGGGTGCTCGCCGATGCGCTGCCATCGGCATGGCGGGGCATGCCAACCACCAGCCCCACCGGGCGCCATTCGTCGACCAGGGCATCGACCCGTGCCCAGTCGGGGATACCCGCGCGGCAGGGGATCACCATCAGCGCGCGGGCCCGGCCGGTCACGGTCTGGCCGACGGCGACACCGAGGCGTTTTTCGCCGGCGTCAAAGCCCAGATAGGTGCCGTCGGCGCTCATTGCCGCCCGAGCAGTCGATGCTCGATGACCGTGAAAAGCTCACCGGCCAGGTTGGTGTCCTTTTGGGCGTCGATTTCGCGCACACAGGTGGGGCTGGTGACATTGATTTCGGTGAGATAGCCGCCGATGACATCCAGCCCGGCAAAGAGGATGCCCTGCTCGGCGAGCAGCGGCTGGACCTGCTCGACGATCCAGTGTTCGCGGTCGGTGAGCGGACGGGCAAGACCCCGGCCGCCGGCGGCCAGGTTGCCACGGCTCTCGCCGGCGGCGGGCAGACGGGCCAGGGCGAAGGGCGCCGGCCGGCCGTCGATGACCAGAATCCGGCGGTCCCCCTCGGTGATCTCGGGTAGATAGCGCTGGGCCATGACATAACGGGTGCCACGCTCGGAGAGCTGCTCGATGATGACACTGGTGTTGGGGTCACCGGCGTGGACCACAAAAATGGCCTCACCGCCCATGCCGTGCAGGGGCTTGAGCACGGCGCGTTCCTGGGCGTTGATAAAGGCCTTGAGCGGTTCGGCCTTCATCTCGACCACGGTGGGGGTGCAGCACTGCGGAAACTGCGCGATCGAGAGCTTTTCCTGGACGTTGCGCAGCCCCGATGGTCGATTGACGACCAGTAGCCCGGCCCGTTCGGCCACCTCGAGGATCTGGGTGGCGTAGACATAGGCGCTGTCGACTGGCGGGTCCTTGCGCATCAGGATCGCGTCCAGGTTCTCGAGCGGTTCTTCATCGCGCTCGCCCAGGGTGTACCAGTCGTGGTTGTCGTCGCGGACCTCGAGCAATGCCCCGTCGCCATAGGCCACGCCATCGCGCAGCGACAGATCGGCGAGGGTCAGATAGCGGATTTCCCAGCCCCGGCGCTGGGCCTCGAGCAGCATCGCAAGCGTGGTGTCCTTGTAGGGCGTGATCCCCTCGATCGGGTCCATGACAACCCCGAGGCGATAGGGCATGGATGACTCCTTTAGTGGTTTTGTGACGGTGAGAGTGTAGCGGAGCCGACCCCGACAAGGGTTAATGGACTCGCTGCAGCGCCTCCAAGCGGGCATCGATTGTCAGCCGATCCATCGCTCGCGCCTCTGTCGCATTGAACGCTCAAGATAGGGGAGAAAATCCTCGGCATCCATGACCTGAGTATAGGCGATCACCGGGCGGTGGGTGCAGCCTGCGGCGGCCCGCCCCGCCCCTGCCCGTGCATGGCGATGAGCCCCGCCACTGGCCCGGGCAGCAGCCAGAGCACCACCCACGGGCCCTGGCCGGGCCACAGGTGGCTGGTCAGCCAGATGGCGGGAAGGGTCAGGCCAAAGCCCACGGCGTTCATCAACGCCAGCGACGCCCCCACCCGGTCGGCCGGGGCGTTGGCCGAGGCGAGCGCCGAGAACTGCGGCGAGTCGGCGATCACCGTCAGGCCCCAGAGAAATAGCAGGGCGATGAGCATGGCGGGTGGCGCGTGAAAGGCGGCAAGCAGCGGATAGACCAGGCAGAGGGCGCCCGAGATGGCGAGCGCCCGGGCCGCGACCCAGGCACTGCCGCGCCGCCGGCTGAGGCGCCCGCCAATGACGCAGCCGACAAGGCCGATACCGATGATCAGCCAGGAGAGCATGGGCACCAGCGCGGGTCCGGCATCCAACCGGGCCAACTCGCGGGCCACCAGCAGCGGGACCAGCATCCAGACCGCGTAGAGCTCCCACATGTGCCCGAAATAACCGCCGGCGGCCGCTCGGAACCCCGGCAATCGCAGCGCCTCCAGCCCGCCGCGCAGGGCAACCGGCCCGGCGGTGGGCGGCAGGTGCGAGCCATCGCCCAGCCGCAGGACAAGCGCCCCGCCCAGCAAGGTAAGCGCCGAGGCGCCCAGTAGCGCCCACTCCCAGGGCAGCCCCAGGGTCAGGCCGCGCAGCAGATGCGGCGTGGCCGTGCCCAGGGTGAGCATGCCCACCAGCCAGGCAAGGGCCGCACCCGCATGGGATGGGGTCCAGGCGATGACCATTTTCATCCCCAGCGGATAGATGCCCGCCAGACACAGCCCGGTGAGAAAGCGCAGCACCGCATCCAGGCCCGGGTGGGGCGCGGCCAGCACAAAGCCGGCGTTCATCAGCGCGCCGATCAGGCTTGCCAGCGCAAAGATGCGACTGGCGCGAAAACGATCCGCCAGTCCGGTGACGGCAAGTGTCAGCGTGCCCAGGATAAAACCCGCCTGCACGCTCAGCGTCAGCCGGCCCAGGTCGCCTTCGGTCAGGCCCAGCTCGGCGGCGAGCGAAAACCAGACCCCATTGATACTGAACCACAGCGAGGTGCCAAAAAGCTGCGCGATGACGATCACGGCAAGCGGATGGTGCCTGAGTAAAGCCATCCCGTCGGGTCCTACCCCAGATCCCCGATCACCGTCTGAATGACGGCAAGGGCCGCAACCGGAGCGGTGTCGCTGCGCAGGATGCGCGGGCCCAGACGGATGCGCTGCCAGCCCCGTTCGGCCACCCGCTGAATCTCGTCGGGTGCAAGGCCGCCCTCGGGGCCGATCAGGGTGGCCAGCTCGGGGGCGGGCGCCAGGTCATGGGCGGCCCGGTCGCCCTCGGTGTCAAAGATCACCCCCGGCAGGCCATCGACCTGGGTGAGCGCTGCATCCAGCGCGCAGGGCGTTTCGACCGGCGGGATGCGGTTGCGCCCGCATTGCTCGCAGGCAGCCACGGCCACGGCCTGCCAGTGCCGTTGCTTTTTCGCCCAGCGCTCGGCGTCGAGCCGGACCACACAGCGGACGCTGATGACCGGGATGATGCGCGCCACCCCCAGTTCGGTGGCCTTTTGCACCGCATAGTCCATGCGCTCGCCCTTGCTGATGGCCTGCAGGATGGTCACGGCCACCGGAGGTTCGGCCTCATGGGGTGAAAAGGCCTCGATCCGGACCCGGGCGTGGCGTTTTTCGAGGGTCTCGAGCCGGGCGGTGTACGCCCCGCCGGTGCCATCAAAAAGCACAAGCCCGTCGCTGCAACGCAGTCGACGGGCCTGGATATGCCGGACCACCGAGTCGGGCAGGTCCATGACCGACCCGACCGGTGGGATGCCGGTGACGTGCAACCGGGTCGCCGGCTCAGTAGCGATAGTGCTCGGGCTTGAACGGGCCATCCACCGAGACGCCGATGTAGTCCGCCTGTTCTTCGCGCAGGGTGGTTAGATGGGCGCCGATCTTCTCGAGATGCAGGCGGGCGACTTCTTCGTCCAGATGCTTGGGCAGGACGTAGACCTGGTTGCCGTAGCTGCCATCGTTGTTGAAAAGCGCCATTTGCGCGAGCACCTGGTTGGTGAAGCTCGCCGACATGACAAAGCTGGGATGGCCCGTGGCGCAGCCGAGGTTCATCAGCCGGCCCTGGGCGAGCAGGATGATCTTCTTGCCGTCCGGGAAGCTGATGTGATCGACCTGCGGTTTGATGTTCTCCCACTCGTACTGGCGCAGGCTGGCGACATCGATTTCGTTGTCGAAGTGGCCGATGTTGCAGACGATCGCCTCGTGCTTCATCGCCGCCATATGGTCGTGGTTAATGACGTTGTAGTTGCCGGTGGCGCTGCAGAAGATATCCGCCTTGTCCGCGGCCTCTTCCATGGTGACCACCCGATAGCCTTCCATGGCCGCCTGCAGCGCACAGATCGGGTCGATTTCGGTGACCCAGACGCTGGCACCCAGGGCTTTGAGACTCTGTGCACAACCCTTGCCCACATCGCCGTAGCCGACCACCACGGCGATCTTGCCGGCGACCATCACGTCGGTGGCCCGCTTCAGCCCGTCGACCAGTGATTCGCGGCAACCATAGAGGTTGTCGAACTTGGTCTTGGTGACCGAATCGTTGACGTTCATCGCCGGGAAGGGCAGCTCGCCGGTCTGCTGCATTTCGTAAAGCCGCTTGGCCCCGGTGGTGGTCTCTTCGGTCACGCCCTTGATGGCCGCCTGGGTGCGGGCATAAAAGCCCGGGTTGTCCTTGAGCCGCCGCTGGATGGCTGCGAACAGGGCGCGTTCTTCGTCGCTGCCCGGGTTGTCGAGGATCGACGGATCCTGCTCGGCCTTCGCGCCCAGGGTCACCGCCAGGGTGGCGTCACCGCCATCGTCGAGGATCATGTTGGGCTCGCCGTTGGGCCACTCGAGGATGCGGTGGGTGAACTCCCAGTACTCTTCGAGCGACTCGCCCTTGAAGGCAAACACCGGGGTGCCGGCATCGGCGATGGCCGCGGCGGCGTGATCCTGGGTCGAGTAGATGTTGCAGCTCGCCCACCGACACTCGGCGCCCAGCGCCTCGAGGGTCTGGATGAGCACCGCAGTCTGGATGGTCATGTGGATGGACCCGGCGATCCGCGCGCCCTTGAGCGGCTGCTCGCCGGCGTACTTCTCGCGCAGAGCCATCAGACCCGGCATCTCGGTCTCGGCGATTTCGATCTCGCGCCGGCCCCAGGGAGCGAGGCTGGCATCGGCGATGACCGAACCGGTCAGTTTGGTGTCAACGACAGCGTTCATGGTTCAACTCCATGTGTTCCGTCGAGCGCCGTTGTCGATAAAGTCCGGGTGCCGAGCCTCCCCTGCCGGCGGGCCAGCAAGGTGCAGCGCTCCTCGACACCCGAACGGGTGTATACCGTGTTGTTACAGGCCGGCGGCGCTACGCAGCGCCTCGGCCCGGTCGGTCCGCTCCCAGCTGAACCCTTCCTCTTCGCGCCCGAAGTGCCCGAAGCTGGCGGTGGGCCGATAGATGGGGCGGACCAGATCCAGCATCTGCAGGATCCCGTAGGGGCGTAGATCAAAGTGCTCGCGGACCAGTTCCACCAGCCGCGCCTCGGAGATGCGCCCGGTGCCAAAGGTGTCGACGAAAATCGACATGGGCTCGGCAACGCCGATGGCATAGGCCACCTGGATTTCGCATTTCTCGGCAAGGCCCGCGGCGACGATGTTCTTCGCGACATAGCGACAGGCATAGGCCGCCGAGCGATCCACCTTGGACGGGTCCTTGCCCGAGAAAGCGCCGCCGCCGTGCCGCGACATCCCACCGTAGGTATCGACGATGATCTTGCGGCCGGTCAGCCCGCAGTCGCCCACCGGACCGCCAATGACGAACTTGCCGGTGGGGTTGATGAAAAACCGGGTGCGATCGCTGATCCAGTGCTCGGGGATCACCGGGCGGATCACCTCTTCCATCACCGCTTCTTTGATATCCGCCTGCGAGACCGTCTCGTCGTGCTGGCTCGAGAGCACGATGGTGTCGACGGCCACCGGTTCGCCATCCTCGTAGACAAAGCTCACCTGGGATTTGGCATCCGGCCGCAGCCAGGGCAGGACCCCACGGTTGCGGATCTCGCTGTGGCGCTTGACCAACCGGTGGGCATAGGTGATGGGGGCGGGCATCAGGACATCGGTCTCGCGGCAGGCATAGCCAAACATCATGCCCTGATCGCCGGCGCCCTGTTCCTCCGGCGCCTGCCGGTCGACCCCCTGGTTGATGTCGGGGCTCTGCTTGCCGATGGCATTCAGTACGGCACAGGTAGCGCCGTCGAAGCCCACCTCGGCACTGTCATAGCCGATATCGAGAATGGTCTGGCGGGCCAGGTCTTCTAGATCGATCCACGCCGAGGTGGTGATCTCGCCGGCGACGATCACCATGCCGGTCTTGACCATGGCCTCGCAGGCCACCCGGGCGGCCGGATCCTTAGCGATGATCGCGTCGAGGACCGCGTCCGAGATCTGGTCGGCGACCTTGTCCGGGTGGCCCTCCGAGACCGACTCCGATGTAAACAGATGCTGACTACCCATGGATGAGACAACCGCTCCCTGCGGTGGTTGGTCGGAAAATGGTGTGGATCATACCGTCGGTTGCCTGCACACGGGAAGTTCTGGACAATCACGGGTTTTTGCACAACACCCCAAGGCCCCGCCGGAGAACCCCGCCAATGACCAGTCGCCGCCAGCTCGCCAATGCCATCCGGGCCCTATCCATGGACGCCGTCCAGCAGGCCAACTCGGGCCACCCGGGGGCACCGATGGGGATGGCCGACATTGCCGAGGTGTTGTGGAACGATTACCTCAGCCACAATCCCGCCAATCCCCACTGGCCCAACCGCGACCGCTTTGTGCTGTCCAATGGCCACGGGTCGATGCTCATCTACTCGCTGCTCCATCTCACCGGCTATGACCTGCCGATGCAGTCGCTCAAGGACTTCCGCCAGCTCCATGCCGGTACCCCGGGCCACCCCGAAGTCGGGGATACCCCCGGTGTCGAGACCACCACCGGCCCGTTGGGCCAGGGGCTTGCCAACGCCGTGGGGATGGCGCTCGCCGAGCGCATCCTGGCCGGGCAGTTCAACCGGCCCGGACACAATCTGGTGGATCACTACACCTATTGCTTTCTCGGTGACGGCTGTCTGATGGAGGGGGTCTCGCACGAGGCCTGCTCGCTGGCCGGCACGCTGGGGCTCGGCAAGCTGATCGGCGTCTACGACGACAATGGCATCTCCATCGATGGCAAGGTCAGCGGCTGGTTTACCGATGACACCCCGGCGCGGTTCCGGGCCTATGGCTGGCATGTGGTCGCGGATGTCGACGGCCACGATGCCGAGGCGGTGAAAGCCGCCATCGAAGCGGCCCGGGCGGTCACCGACCGGCCGTCGCTGATCTGCACCAAGACCACCATTGGCTTTGGCGCGCCCAACGTCTGCGGCACCCATGGTGTCCACGGCGCCCCGCTGGGCGATGAAGAAATCCAGGCGACCCGCGAGTTCCTGGACTGGCCCCACGGGCCATTCGACATCCCCGATGCCATTTACCAGGGCTGGGACGCCCGGGCCCGGGGGGCGGCGGCCGAAGCGCAGTGGCGCGAGACCCTGGCGGCCTATCGCCAGGCCCATCCCGAGCTTGCCGCCGATTTCGAGCGACGGATGGCCGGCGAGCTGCCGGCCCGGTTTGCCGATCATGCTGCAGCGTTGATCGAATCGGCCCAGGCCGACGGCAAGGACGATGCCAGTCGCAAGCACTCGCAGGCGGTACTCAACGGCATCGGCCCGCACCTGCCCGAGCTGGTGGGTGGCTCGGCGGATCTGACCGGCTCGAACAACACCTGGTGGGCGGATTGTACCCAGGTGACCGCCGATGATGCCGATGGCAATTATCTTTTCTACGGCGTCCGCGAGTTCGGCATGACCGCCATCATGAACGGCATGGCGTTGCACGGCGGGCTCATTCCCTATGCCGGGACATTTCTGGTGTTCTCGGACTACGCCCGCAACGCCGTGCGCATGGCCGCGCTGATGGGGGTGCGCAGCATCCTGGTCTACACCCATGACTCCATCGGCCTGGGCGAGGACGGCCCGACCCATCAGCCCATCGAACATCTCCCCAGCCTGCGGCTGATCCCCAATCTGGATGTCTGGCGGCCCTGTGACCTCACCGAAACGGCGGTGGCCTGGCAGGCCGGGCTGGAGCGAACCACCGGGCCGAGTGCATTGGCGCTGTCGCGGCAAAAGCTCCCCCATCAGTCGCGACAGCCCGATCAGGTGGAGGCGATTCGGCGGGGCGGGTATGTACTGCACGACCCCGACACCACGGCGCAAGGCGTTATCATGGCCAGCGGCTCGGAGGTGGGCATGGCCATGGCCGCTGCCGAGGCACTTGCAGCCGAAGGCCGCCCGGTGCGGGTCGTCTCGATGCCCTGCATCGAGCGGTTCCGGGCCCAGCCTCAGGATTACCGCGACGCGGTGTTGCCGCCGGCGCTGACGGTGCGGGTGGCGGTGGAGGCCGCCGCCCCCGATAGCTGGCGGGTGTTTGTCGCCGACGAGCGCGGGCTGGTGGGGCTCAACGGTTTTGGGGCCTCGGCGCCGGCGGCCGAGGTGTACGAACACATGGGCCTGACCACCGAGGCGGTGGTTGCGGCATTCAAGGCGCAGCTCGCCGGCTGAACGGCGGCTGCCACAGGCAAGCGATCAGCGAAGATCCGATCAACAAGCAGGAGTCCAAGCATGGCGATCAAGGTTGGAATCAATGGCTACGGCCGCATCGGCCGCAATGTGTTGCGCGCGCTCTACGAAGCCGGCCGCAGCGACGAAATCCGGGTGGTGGCCATTAACGATCTCGGCGACGCCGAGACCAACGCCCATCTCACCCGTGTGGATACCGCCCATGGCCGGTTCCCCGGCACGGTCGAGGTCCACGACGGTAACTTGGTGGTCAACGGCGACGAGATCAAGGTCCTCGCCGAGCGGGATCCCGCCAAGCTCCCCTGGGGTGAGCTGGGGGTGGATGTGGTGCTTGAGTGCACCGGGCTTTTCGCCAGCCGCGACAAGGCCTCGGCCCATCTCGCCGGCGGCGCCAAGAAAGTGCTGATCTCGGCCCCGGCGGGCAAGGACGTGGACGCCTCGGTGGTCTACGGCGTCAACCATGATGTGCTCAAGGCCGAGCACACCATCGTCTCCAACGCCTCGTGCACCACCAACTGCCTGGCCCCGGTGGTCAAGCCCCTGCATGATGCCATTGGCGTCGAACAGGGCCTGATGACCACCATCCATGCCTACACCAACGACCAGGTGCTCACCGACGTCTACCACTCGGATCTGCGCCGGGCGCGCAGTGCCACCATGTCGCAGATTCCCACCAAAACGGGGGCGGCGGCGATGGTCGGACTGATCCTGCCCGAGCTCGATGGCCGGCTCGATGGCTATGCCATGCGCGTGCCCACCATCAATGTCTCGATCGTCGATCTGTCGTTCATCGCCGCGCGGGATACCAGCGTCGAAGAGGTCAACCAGATCCTCAAGACCGCCGCCGAGGGCGAGTTAAAGGGCGTGCTGGCCTATAGCGACGGGCCCTATGTGTCGGTGGACTTCAACCACGACGCACATTCCTCGAGCTTTGACGCGACCCTGACCAAGGTGGGCGGGCGCCTGGTCAAGGCCTGCGCCTGGTATGACAACGAGTGGGGCTTTTCGAACCGCATGCTCGACACCACCGTGGCGATGATGCAGGCCAAGTAATGCCCGTTCGTACGCTGGATGATGTGGCCGTTGCCGGCCAACGGGTACTGGTCCGCGAGGATCTCAACGTCCCGCTCAAGGACGGCCGGGTGGCCGATGACTCGCGGCTGAAGGCCGCCCTGCCCACGTTGCAGCATCTGCTCGATGCCAACGCCCGGGTCATGGTCATGAGCCACCTGGGCCGGCCCCGGGCCGGTCAATTCGACCCCGAGGCCTCGCTGGCGCCGGTGGCCGAACGCCTGGGTGAGTTGCTGGGCCGCGCGGTCCCCGTCGCCCGCGACTGGCTGGATGGCGAGGTAGCGCCCGATGCCGGCGAGCTGGTGGTCTGCGAGAACGTCCGCTTCAACGCCGGTGAGACCGACAACGACGAGGCCCTGTCGCGCCGGATGGCCGCGCTCTGTGACCTTTTTGTCATGGATGCCTTTGGCACTGCCCATCGCGCCCAGGCCTCGACCCATGGCGTTGCCCGGTTTGCCCCGGATGCCGTCGCCGGCCCGTTGCTTGCCGGCGAACTGGCGGCGCTGGGCAAGGCGCTGGATCACCCGGCCCGCCCACTGGTGGCGATCATCGGCGGCTCGAAGGTCTCGACCAAGCTCACCGTCCTCGATCAGCTCACCGACCGGGTCGACCAGCTCATCGTCGGCGGGGGCATCGCCAATACCTTTATCGCTGCGGCCGGTCATCGCGTTGGCCGTTCGCTAATGGAAACGGATCTGCTGGACACCGCCCGGGATTTGATGGAAAAGGCCCGGGCCGCCGGTGGCGAGATCCCCATTCCCGAGGATGTGGTGGTGGCCACCGAAGTGAGCGACACCGCCGAGGCGGTGGTGCGCGGCGTGGATGAGGTCGGCGAGGACGAGATGATCCTGGATGTGGGGCCAAAGACCGCCGCCGCCTACGCCGAGCGGCTGCGCCAGGCGGGCACCGTGGTCTGGAACGGCCCGGTGGGGGTGTTCGAGATCGAGGCCTTTGGCAACGGCACCCGTGCCCTGGCCGAGGCCATCGCCGAGAGCCCGGCATTTTCCATCGCCGGCGGGGGTGACACCCTGGCGGCGGTGGCCAAATACGGCGTCGAGCCGCGGATTTCCTATATCTCCACCGGCGGTGGGGCGTTCCTCGAGTTTCTCGAGGGCAAGACCCTGCCGGCGGTGGCCATCCTGGATCGCTAAAGGAGCCGGCATGTCACGGCAGACCAAGATTGTGGCCACCCTGGGGCCGGCCACCAGCACTGCGGCCGATTTGCGCGCCATCGTCGATGCCGGTGTGGATGTCGTTCGGATGAACCTCTCGCACGGCGACCATGATGAACACCGCGACCGTGCAGCGACCCTGCGCAGCGCCGCCGAACAGGCCGGTCGGGTGGTGGGCATGCTCTGCGATCTGCAGGGGCCGAAGATCCGCATCGAGCGCTTCGCCGATGGCCCGGTGGAGCTTGAGGCGGGGGCCGCCTTTTTCCTCGACCCGGCGCTGGCGGGGGACGCCGGCAGTATCGAGGGGGTGGGCGTGGCCTACCAGGGGCTGCCGGATGACGTCGCCGCCGGCGATACCCTGTTGCTCGCCGACGGGCTGGTGCAACTCAAGGTCGAGCGTATCGACGGCAGCCGGATTTATACCACCGTCGAGGTGGGCGGCAGCCTCTCCGACCGCAAGGGGATCAACCGCCTGGGCGGTGGCTTGTCGGTGCGGGCGCTGACCGACAAGGACCGTGAAGACATCAAACTCGCGGCCGAACTCGAGGCCGACTACGTCGCGGTGTCCTTCCCCCGGGATGGTGCCGACATCGACGAGGCCCGCGAGCTCTTGCGCACCGCCGGGGGGCATGGCGGCATCGTTGCCAAGATCGAACGCCACGAGGCGGTGGAAGCCCTGGGCGAGATCATGGATGCCGCCGACGCGGTGATGATCGCCCGGGGTGATCTGGCCGTGGAAATCGGTGATGCCGAACTGCCCGGCGTGCAAAAGCGCATCATGCGCATGGCCCGCGAACGCGACTGCGTGGTGATTACCGCCACGCAGATGATGCAGTCGATGGTGGACAACCCCATGCCCACCCGCGCCGAGGTGCTGGATGTGGCCAACGCCGTGCTGGATGGCACCGACGCGGTAATGCTCTCGGAAGAGACGGCCATGGGTCAGTATCCGGCAGAGACCGTGGCGGCCATGGCCCGGGTCTGCGTCGGCGCCGAGACCTACGCCGATGAATCCCGACCGCATCCGGGGCTCAAGCCCGATGTGCACTTCGACCGGGTGGATGAGGCCATCGCCAAGACGGCCATCACGGCGGCCAACAGCCTGGGGGTCCGGGCCATCGCCGCGATGACCGAATCCGGCGCCACGGCGATGTGGATGTCGCGCATCGGCACCGAAATCCCCATCTATGCCCTCTCCGAGCAGCCCCGGACCCGCCGTCGGGTGACTTTGTATCGGGGCGTGCATCCGATCGGTTTTGATCCGCTGCAGCGCGAGCACGAGGCGGTCAACCGCGAGGCCGTCGAAGAGCTCAAGGCCCGTGGAGCGGTGGGGGATAACGACCGGGTGTTGATCACCAAGGGCGACCTGGCGGGCGTGCGCGGTGGCACCAATGCCATGAAAGTCGTCCAGGTCGACGAACTGCTCGCCGGTCGCTGAACGGCGGGACGCTCAGCCGCCCGGGTGGCGGAACCGCCCCGGACGGCTCAGTGACACAGCCGGGTCTCGGCCTCGCGGTAGCGCCCGGCGGTCTGCTCGATGATGGCCTCGGGCAGTGCCGGTGCCGGTGCGGTCTTGTCCCAGTCCAGGGTCTCTAGGTAATCGCGCACGAACTGCTTGTCAAAGCTTGGCGGCGAGGTGCCCGGCTGCCAGGCATCCGCCGGCCAGAAGCGGCTCGAGTCGGGTGTCAAAGCCTCGTCGATCCACACCAGACGACCGGCCCCGTCCAGGCCGAACTCGAACTTGGTATCGGCGATGATGATGCCCCGGTCGCGGGCATAGGCGGCGGCCTCGGTGTAGAGCATTAACGTCACCCGGCGTAGCTCCTCGGCCAGATCCCGGCCCAGGTGATCGACCACCGCGTCAAAGGCGACGTTCTCGTCATGATCGCCGGCCGCCGCCTTGGTCGAGGGCGTGAAAATCGGCTCGGGTAGCGGGTCGGCCTGGCGCAGACCACCGGGCAGGGTGATCCCGCACAGCCGGCCAGTGGCCTGGTAATCCTTCCAGCCCGAGCCGATGAGATAACCCCGGGCGATGGCCTCGAAGGGCAGCGGCGCCAGCCGTCGGACAATCATCGCCCGGCCGGCCACCTGCTCGCGCTCGGCCGGGTCGCTGATGACCGCCTCCAGCGGCCGATCCAGGCACTGATTGGGTTGCCGCGCGCCAAGCCGTTTGAACCAGAAATCCGACAGCCGCGTGAGCACCGCCCCCTTGCCGGGGATCGGGTCGGACAGCACCACATCAAAGGCCGAAAGCCGGTCCGTGGCGACCACCAGCAGCGTTTCGTCATCCACGGCGTAGACATCGCGGACCTTGCCGCGCTGCAGCAGTGGCAGACCGGTCAGCTCGCTTTGGTATAAACGCTCCGGAGGCACGGGCAGTTCCTTTCAGATAAATGCGGCGGGTGATAATAGCAGTCGGCGGCCTTCCGATGGGTGGTGCTCGTCAAGATGCCCGTCATGACATAGGTTTTGTTAAACGGTTACCGGATGGAGTGGTTCGATGGGTGAGATTCACAAAACCGCCAGTCGGTGGCTTCTCGGTTACGATGGCCGGCTCATTGCTCAGCCCACCTTTTTGATCTGCTCGAAGGCGGCCAGCGCGGCCTGGCGGCTTTCTTTGAGATCCACCATCGGGTGGGGGTAGTCCACCCCCAGCGTAACGCCGGCGGACTCGAGCACCGGGGCCGGCGCCTCCCACGGGGCGTGGCGGTGCTTTACCGGCAGATCGGCCAGCGCCGGAATCCAGTGGGCGATGTAGTCCCCCTCGGCGTCAAAGCGCTCGCTTTGCCGGACCGGGTTGAATACCCGAAAGTACGGCGCGGCGTCGGCACCGCTGCCCGCTACCCACTGCCAGCCCAGGCTGTTGCTGGCAAGATCCGCATCCACCAGGGTGTCCCAGAACCAGGCCTCACCCGCCTGCCAGGGCAGGCGAAGGTTTTTAACCAGAAATGAGCCCACCACCATGCGCACCCGGTTGTGCATCCAGCCGGTGGCGTAGAGCTCGCGCATGCCTGCATCGACCAGTGGAATGCCCGTCTCGCCGCGCTGCCAGGTTTTGAGCATGGCATCCCCCGGGTCGGCCTGCCACGGAAAATCCGCAAACCGGGCATTGAGCGGATGATCCGGAAACCCCGGATGGTGGAAGAGCACATGGTGGGCAAACTCGCGCCAGCCGATCTCCGAGAGAAAGGTCTCGGCGCTCTCGGTCCGCGCCGCCGGATCGCTGTCACCGCCCCGGGCCAGTTGCGCCTGCACCGCCTGCCACACCTGTCGCGGCCCGATCTCGCCAAAGTGCAGATGCGGTGACAGCCGCGAGGTGCCCGGCCGCGCTGGATAATCCCGTCCGGGTTCGTAGGCGGCCAGGGTCGCCGGCAGGAACGCCTCAAGCCGTGCCCAGGCGCCGGCCTCGCCCGGCTGCCAGCGGCTGCGCAGGCCACCGGCCCAGTCAATCGTGGGCAAAAGCCCCAGTGACTCGAGCGCGGCGGCGCCGGCGATCGCGAACAGGACGATCGGGCCCGCGGGACCCACCATCGGGAGGTCGAACCCGCCGACGGAGGCGAACGCGACAGCAGCC
>UEZJ01000024.1_pt1 | contig 23757 bp, 22 predicted proteins | sample 1903791 | NCBI WGS metagenome assembly UEZJ01 (sample SAMEA4776353, study PRJEB27445) | saltern metagenome | biome: Hypersaline environment; feature: solar saltern; material: Pellet | place: Spain | collected 2012-08 | depth 0 m | reverse complement strand
CACATGATTTTTTTGGGTACACAGCCGACATTCACGCAGGTCCCGCCAAGGCGCTCGGACTCGACCACCGCGCACCGCGCGCCGTGGGCCGCTGCGCGTCGGGCGGTGGCGATCCCGCCGCTGCCGCCGCCGATGCAAATGAGATCATATGCCTGCTGCTCGCCGCTCATGCCGGGCTCCTGCGTTCGGTCAATTTTCTCCATTCTGGCAGAGCGAACGGTGCCAGGCATATGCACCGCCCCTGTCGACGCTCCCCAGTCGCATCGGACCCACTGAACTTGTCGCCGGTTTTCTGGCTCGAATTCTCGAGTCGCGATCGATAGGCTTGGGGATCAGCCGCCAACGGGCATCGGCCCATCCGTCCATGGAGCAACACATCCTGTCATGACCAATCCACTGCTCACCGACACCGATCTGCCCCGCTTTTCTGACATCCGCCCCGAGCATGTCCAGCCCGCGGTGGAACAGGTCCTCGCCGACAACCGCGCCGCCATCGAGGCGATCACCGCGCATCCGGCACCGCACACCTGGGAGCGTCTGGTCGCGCCGCTGGAGCGGCTCGAGGACCGCCTCGAGAAGGTCTGGTCGCCGGTCTCGCATCTTAATGCGGTGATGAACAGCGACGCCCTGCGTGAGGCCTACAACGCCTGCATCCCGTTGCTCTCGGCCTACCACACCGAGATGGGCCAGAACACCGCGCTCTACGACGCCTTCCGACAACTCCGCGAGAGCGCCGCCTACGACCAGCTCAGGCAAGATCAGCGTCAGACCGTCGACAACGCCCTGCGCGACTTCGAGCTGGCTGGTGTGGCGCTGCCATCCGAGGCCAAGCAGCGCTATGCCGATATCGCCGCCAGGCTGGCTGAGCTGTCGTCACGGTTTCAGGAAAACCTCCTCGATGCCACCAATGCCTGGCATTACGACACCACCGACGCCGACGAGCTCGCCGGCATCCCCGAGACCGCACTGGGAGTGATGCGACAGAACGCCGAGCAGGCCGGTGTCGAAGGATGGCGAATCAGCCTCGATATGCCGGTGGTCCAGGCGGTACTGGCCCATGCGCGCAATCGCGAACTGCGCCGCGCGGTTTACGAGGCGTTCACGACCCGGGCCTCGGATACCGGGCCGCAGGCCGGCCAGTGGGACAACCACCCGGTCATGGCCGAAATCCTCGATCTGCGCCAGGAGCAGGCCGAACTGTTGGGCTACAGCCACTATGCAGCGCTCTCGCTGGCGCCCAAGATGGCGGATTCGGCCGAAGAGGTCATCGCCTTCCTCGACGATCTGGCCGGACGCGCCAAGCCGGTGGCCGAACAAGAGCATGCCGAACTGGTGGCCTTTGCCAATGAGCTGGACGGCCTCGAGACGCTACAGGCCTGGGATGTGGGCTACTACAGCGAGCGGCTGCGCGAGTCCCGCTACAACCTCTCGCCCGAGGACCTGCGCCCGTGGTTTCCGGCCGATCAGGTCATGGCCGGGCTTTTCGCGGTCGTGGAACGGCTCTTTGGCATTCGCATCCATGAGCGGGATGACGTCGATACCTGGCATGCGGATGTGCGCTTCTACGAGATCCGCGACGGCGATGGCACACTGCGCGGGCAGTTCTACACCGACCTTTACGCGCGCTCGCAAAAACGCGGCGGCGCCTGGATGGCCACCGCCCGGGGCCGGATGCGTCAGGGCGATGCGCTGCAAACGCCGGTCGCGTTTCTGACCTGCAACTTCACGCCACCGGTGGCCGGCAAGCCCGCGCTGATCACCCACGGCGAGGTGGAAACCCTCTTTCACGAGTTCGGCCACGGCCTGCACCACATGCTCACCCGGGTCGACGCCGCGAGTGTGGCGGGGATCAACGGTGTGGCCTGGGACGCGGTGGAGCTGCCCAGCCAGTTTCTCGAGAACTGGTGCTGGGAGCGCGAGGCCCTGGATCTTTTCGCCCGCCACCACGAAACCGGTGAACCCATCCCCGACGATCTCTACAAGCGCATGGTGGCGTCGCGCAACTTTCAGGCGGCCATGCAGATGGTCCGGCAGCTGGAGTTCTCGCTCTTCGACCTTCGGCTGCATGTCGAGCATGACCGCGCCGGCGGCGAGCGCATCTTTGCCCTGCTCGACGAGGTCCGCGATCAGGTCGCGGTGGTTCGGCCACCGGCGTTCAATCGCTTTCCCAACAGTTTTGCCCATATCTTTGCCGGCGGATACGCGGCCGGGTATTACAGCTACAAGTGGGCCGAAGTGCTCTCGGCGGACGCCTTTGCACGGTTTACCGAAGAGGGCATCTTCAACCCGGTCACCGGCCGCGCCTTTCTCGAACATATCCTCGAGAAAGGCGGCTCGGAGGATGCAGCCAAGCTCTTTCGCGATTTTCGCGGCCGCGAACCCAGCATCGAACCGCTGCTTCGCGCCAGCGGACTGGCGGCGTAGGCCCGGCCGCTGCGCGGCCACCCGCCAGCGGGTAGAATGCCCGCTGGCTCATCCAACGCGGCTGGAGCGTTCTTGTGAAAATCGCCTCCTGGAATGTCAATTCGCTCAACGTGCGCCTGCCCCAGGTCCTTGACTGGCTGGCCCAGGCGCAGCCGGACGTGCTGGGGCTGCAGGAAACCAAGCTCACCGACGAGAAATTCCCGACCGACGCCATCCGCGAGGCCGGCTACGAGGTGGTCCATGCCGGGCAGAAGACCTACAACGGCGTCGCGGTACTGGCAAAAGCGCCGATCACCGATTGCGCCTTTGATATCCCCGGCTTCGAGGATCCGCAGCGGCGGGTGGTGGCGGCGACCATCGGCGGGCTGCGCTTGATCAACCTCTATGTCCCCAACGGCAAAGCGGTGGGCAGCGATAAATACGACTACAAGCTGGCCTGGCTCGAACACCTGCGGGGTTGGCTGCGGGATGAGCTCGGGCGCCACGAGCGGGTGGCCGTGGTGGGTGACTTTAATATCGCCCCGGGCGATGACGATGTGCACGACCCGGCCGAGTGGCACGAGCAAATCCTCTGCTCGACCCCCGAGCGCCAGGCCCTGGCCGGTTTGCTGGCGCTCGGCTTTACCGACAGCTTTCGTGAATTCGATCAGCCCGAGAAAACCTTCTCGTGGTGGGACTATCGGATGAACAATTTCAAACGCAACCGCGGCCTGCGGATCGATTTGATCCTCACCAGCCCGGCGCTGACCCACGCCCTCGAAACCAGTGTCGTCGATGCCGAGCCAAGGGCTTGGGAGCGCCCCTCGGATCACGCTCCGGTGGTCGCCGAGTTCGCCACCCCCTAACGCCAGCGCCCGATCAGGAGCCCCCATGCAGTACCGCGATCTGCGTGATTTCATCGACCAGCTCGAGGCCAACGGCCAGCTCAAGCGCATTGCCACCGGCGTGGATCCCCATCTCGAGATGACCGAGATCTGCGACCGGACCCTGCGCCGCGGGGGACCGGCGCTGCTTTTCGAAAACCCCACCGGCTATGACGTGCCAGTGCTGGGCAACCTCTTCGGCACCCCCGAACGGGTGGCACTGGGCATGGGGGCGGATAATGTCGCCGCACTCCGCGAGATCGGCGAGCTGCTGGCGTTTCTCAAATCACCGGAACCGCCCGGCGGCATGCGCGAGGCGTGGCAGAACCTGCCGGTGTTTCGCAAGGTGCTCGACATGGCACCCAAGGTCCGCCGCAGCGCCCCGTGCCAGAAAAACATCATCGAGGGCGACGATGTCGACCTGGGCCGGCTGCCCATTCAGACCTGCTGGCCCGGGGATGCCGGGCCACTGATCACCTGGGCGCTGGTCATCACCCGCGGGCCCGGCCAGAAGCGGCAGAACCTGGGGATCTACCGACAACAGGTCATCGGCCGCAACCGGGTGATCATGCGCTGGCTCTCACATCGCGGCGGCGCCCTCGACTTCCGCGACTGGCAAAACACCCATCCCGGTGAGCCTTTTCCGGTCACGGTGGCGCTGGGCGCCGATCCGGCCACTTTGCTGGGGGCGGTCACACCGGTGCCCGACAGCCTCTCGGAGTACGCCTTTGCCGGGCTTCTGCGCGGCAGCCGGACCGAGCTCGTCAACTGCATCGGCTCGGATCTGCAGGTGCCGGCCTCGGCCGAGATCGTGCTCGAGGGTCACATCCACCCGGACGACACGGCGCCGGAAGGCCCCTTTGGTGATCACACCGGCTACTACAACGAGGTGGACGACTTTCCGGTGTTCACCATCGACCGGGTCACGCATCGGGATGATCCGATCTACCACAGCACCTACACCGGGCGGCCGCCGGACGAACCGGCCATCCTGGGGGTGGCGCTCAACGAGGTGTTCGTGCCCATCCTCCAGCGGCAGTTCCCCGAGATCGTCGACTTCTATCTGCCACCCGAGGGCTGCAGCTACCGCATGGCGGTGGTGACCATGCGCAAGCAGTACCCGGGCCACGCCAAACGCGTGATGATGGGGGTCTGGTCGTTTCTGCGGCAGTTCATGTACACCAAGTTCATCATCGTCGCCGACGACGATGTGAACGCACGGCAGTGGGAGGATGTCATCTGGGCGATGACCACGCGCATGGATCCGTCCCGGGACACGGTGATGGTCGACAACACCCCGATCGATTATCTCGACTTTGCCTCACCGGTCAGTGGGCTGGGCTCGAAAATGGGGTTGGACGCCACCAACAAGTGGCCCGGCGAGACCGACCGGGAGTGGGGCGAGGCCATCACCATGGACCCGGCGGTAAAAGCCCGTGTGGACAGCATCTGGCAGGAACTCGGCATCGATGAGGTAGCGCAATGAGCCATCAGGTACACATCCAGGGCAGCGATCACGCGTTCAGCGTCGAGGAGGGCGAGTCGATTATCGATGCGGCCCTGCGGGCCGGGCTGATGCTGCCCTACAGCTGCCGCAGCGGGACCTGTGGCACCTGCATGGGCGAAGTGGTCAGCGGCGAGATCACCTATCCGGATGGGCTGCCGCCGGCGATCAGCGCCGACCAGGACGCCGCCGGCCAGGCGCTTTTCTGCCAGGCGCGCGCGGCGAGTGATCTGGAAATCCGGGTCCGCGAGGTGCGCGAGGCCGGAGACATCCGGCCACAGCGCCTACCCGCCCGGGTGGATGGCATCGAGACACTTGCCCCGGATGTCCGGCGGGTTTTTCTCAAGCTGCCCCGCGACAAGCGTCTGCCCTTCCTGGCCGGTCAGTACATCGATTTTCTGCTGCGCGGCGGGCAACGTCGCAGCTTTTCGCTAGCCAACGCCCCCCATGATGATGAGCGACTCGAGCTGCATATCCGCCATCTGCCAGGCGGCGTTTTTTCGGGGTATGTCTTCGAAGAAATGCAGGAAGGCGCCCTGCTTCGCTTTGAAGGACCGCTGGGCAACTTCTTTTTGCGCGAGGACAGCGACCGGCCCATGATCCTGATGGGCGGCGGCACCGGGTTCGGCCCGATCAAGGGCATCGTCGAGCATGCCCTGCACCTGGGGGTGGCGCGTCCCATGCACATCTACTGGGGCGCGCGGGCGGTGCCGGATCTGTATCTCGATGCGCTGCCGCGGCGCTGGGCGGAGACGCATGAGGGCATTCAATACACCCCGGTCCTCTCCGAGCCGCAGCCCGACGATGACTGGCAGGGGGCGGTGGGATTCGTCCACGAGCAGGTCGTGCGCGAGCATCCCGATCTCAGTGGGTTCGATGTCTACATGAGCGGCCCCCCGCCGATGATCAACGCCGCGCGCGAGGCCTTCACCGAGGCAGGACTGCCGGCGGATCGTCTGTATTATGACTCCTTCGAGGCCGCGGCCGAGTAGCGCGGCCGGGGTGCACAAAACGGAGGTGCGGCGAATGACCCAACCACGCTGGCTGGCAATCCTGGCAGCGGCATTGCTTCTGGCCGGCTGCGCCGGCGGCAACGGTCCGATGGACACCGCCAACGACCCGGCCGAACCGGTCAACCGGGGTGTCTACACCTTCAACGACACCTTCGATACCTATGCCCTGGCACCGGCCAGCCGGGGCTGGACCGCGGTGACCAGTGCCGGGGTCCGCGATCGTGTGGATAATTTTTTCACCAACCTCGAAACCCCCGGTTTTGTCGTCAACAACCTCCTGCAGGGCAAACCGGTTGATGCCGGACGCGAGACACTGCGTTTCGCCATCAACTCCACGGTGGGCATTGTCGGGTTGTTCGACCCGGCGCAGGCCTGGTTCGGGCTGGCCGGACGGCGCGAAGATTTTGGCCAGACCCTTGGCGTGTGGGGCGCTGAGGCCGGCCCCTATCTGGTGCTACCGCTGTTCGGGCCGTCGGGGGCACGGGATGTCACCCAGTACCCGGTCGGCTGGTATACCAACGCGCTGACCTACATCACCCTGGATAGCCTGACCTTCGGCGCGCTGACCGCAGTCAACGTGGTGAACAGCCGGGCACTGGCCGGCGATACGGCGCGGTTCCGCGACGATGCGGCGGTCGACCCCTATGTCTTTACCCGGTCGGCCTACCGGCAATATCGACAAAGCCAGGTCCACGACGGTGATGTCCCCCTCGAGGCGGATCCCTACGGCGATTTCTTCGAGGGCATGGAAGGCGACGACGAGGACGCCTCCACCCAACCCTAGGCGCGGACTCAGGCCGCGGTCTCGGCCTCGGCAGCGAGGCGCTCGAGTCGCTGACGCAGCGGCGAGCGCCTTGGAAAGTGGGCCCGCAGAAAGTCCATCTGATCGGCAAGAATCCGGCGCCCCTGGAGATAGACATACTCGGCGTGGGTAGGTGCGAAGGGCACGGCCAGGAGCTGCAGGCCGGCCTGCTCCGGTGTGCGATTGCCCTTCTGGTTGTTGCAGCGCTTGCACGCGGTGACCACATTGGTCCACACATCGGCGCCGCCGCGGCTGATCGGCTTGACGTGGTCGCGCGAGAGATCCTTGCTGCGTCGCTGCTCGCCGCAGTAAAGGCATAGGTGATCATCGCGCCGGAACAATGTGGCGTTATTGAGCGGCGGCACGTAGTCCGGGTTGCCCTTGAGGCTCGCCTGCATGGCGCCGGCGGTGGCGATGATCGAATTGACCTCGACGACGCTGCGCCGGCCCGTGCGGGCGTTGATACCGCCGCGCAGGCGGTAGAGACCGCGACCGCAGGTATAGGCCACCTGGTCGAGGTGATAGAGCCGAACCGCATCCTGGCAGGTAATCCACTCAAGCGGCATGCCCGAGATGTCGGTTCGCAGGATCGGGTGATCAAGGGTGGTCACGCCCTGCTCCTTTTCATCGTTTGTCGGTATACCCGACATTCGACCTATTCGGATCATCCATGGTTGCATCCTGCCATGCAACCATGACCGGGCGATGACCACCCACCGGTGGCCGAAAGACCGGACCCGGCCCGGGGTGATTCCGCCTCGGGATGCTGTAGAATCGCCCATCCGCGGTATGAAATGCGGACATCGCTAAAGGGAGACAACCCCATGAGCATCACCATCGCTGTTCCCAGAGAGACGGTCAGCGGGGAACGTCGGGTCGCGATCGTACCCAGCGTGATCAAACAGCTCGACAAACTCGGTGTGACGCTGCGTATGCAACGCGGCGCCGGCGAGGCGGGCGGCTTTACGGACGACCTCTACGAAGGCGCCACGCTGGTGGACGACACCAGCGCGCTGTATGACGGGGCGGATATCGTCCTCCGCGTCCAGCCCCCGTCGGTCGAAGAAGCCGGAAAATTGCCGGAAGGCAGCCTGCTTCTGGGGTTTCTCACCCCTCACGAAGGCGACAGCCGCATCAAGAACCTGCAAAAGCGCCGCGTCTCGAGTTTCGCCCTCGAACTGGTGCCTCGCATCACCCGGGCCCAGGGCATCGACGCGCTGTCGTCGCAGGGCAATATCGCCGGGTACAAATGCGCGCTCATGGCCGCCCACCTCAGCCCTAAGCTCTTCCCGATGCTCACCACGGCAGCCGGCACCGTTCGCCCGGCCCGGGTCGTGGTGGTTGGCGCCGGGGTGGCCGGTCTGCAGGCCATTGCCACCGCCAAGCGCCTGGGCGCCATCGTCGAGGCCTATGATGTCCGGGCCGCGACCAAGGAGCAGGTGGAGTCGCTGGGCGGCAAGTTCATCGACACCGGGGTGAGCGCCGAGGGCGAAGGGGGTTACGCCCGCGAACTCACCGACGAGGAAAAGGCCCAGCAGGCCGAAGTCCTGGCCCAGCACATCGCCCAGTCGGATGCGGTGGTCACCACCGCGGCCATCCCCGGGCGGCCGGCGCCGACCATCATCGATGCCGAGACCGTCCAGCGCATGAAAGCCGGCTCGGTCATCGTCGACATGGCGGCGGAGACCGGCGGCAACTGCGAGCTCACCGAGGCCGGCAAGGAAGTGGTTGCCCATGGGGTTACCATTGCCGGGCCAAAGAACATCCCCAGCATGGCTGCCACGCACGCGAGCGAAATGTACGCCCGCAACCTCTGCAACCTGCTGGCCTTGCTGATCAAGGACGGGGAAATCCACCTCGACTGGGACGATCAGGTAGTCGCTGACAGCTGCCTGACCCATGACGGGGAAATCCGGCATGCGCCCACACGCGAGCGCGTGGAAGGAGGCAACTAATGGCGATCGAAGGTTTTGTCGCAATCTACATCTTCATGCTGGCCGCGTTTGCCGGCTTTGAGGTGATCTCGCGGGTCCCCGTGATCCTGCACACGCCGCTGATGTCGGGGTCGAACTTCGTCCACGGCATCGTCGTGGTGGGTGCCATGGTGGTGCTCGGCCACGCCGAGACCACCGCCGAGCAGGTCGTCGGCTTCATCGCCGTGGTCCTTGCCGCGGGTAATGCCGTGGGCGGTTATGTCGTGACCGAACGGATGCTCGAGATGTTCAAGAGCAAGGATGAGCAGAAGAAGGAGGCCAAGGAATGAACTTTATCGTTCAGCTGACCTATCTCCTGGCCGCGGTGCTGTTCATCCTCGGCCTCAAGGGCATGAGTTCGCCCAAAACGGCCCGCAAGGGCATCATCTGGGCCGGTGTGGGCATGGTGCTCGCCACCCTGGTGACCTTTGTCCATCCGGCTGTCCACGGCCTGACCAACTACCTGCTCATCATCATTGGCATCGCCGTTGCCGGTGTCCTGGCCTGGTGGTCAGGGCGGCGCGTGGGCATGACCGAAATGCCCCAGATGGTGGCCCTGTACAACGGCATGGGCGGCGGTGCCGCGGCGGCCATTGCCGGGGTCGAGATGTTGCGCGCGCTGCGCACGCTGCCCGGTGACCTTCAGTCCCAGGCTCAGGCGCTGTCCAACGAGGCGGGCATCAGCCTGGCCGCGGCCGAGGCCGCCCTGCGGGCCGAAGGGGCCGCCACCGCCAGTGTCGCCGGCGCCCTGGGGGCGGATGTGGCCATCCTCGCCATCCTTGGGGCGCTGATCGGCACGGTGGCGTTTTCCGGGTCGCTGGTCGCCTGGGCCAAACTCGACGGGCGGATGAAGCGCAACAGCCTGGTGCCGGCCCAGCAGGTGGTGAACATCGTCGTCTTTGGGCTGACGGTCCTTTTTGGCGTGATGACGTTTTTCACCGACAGCATCGCCGTGGTGGCCATCTTCTTTGCCCTGGGCCTGCTGTTCGGCGTTTTCGTGGCGGTGCCCATCGGCGGGGCCGACATGCCGGTGATCATCTCGCTTTTCAACGCGCTGACCGGTCTGGCGGTGGGCTTTGAGGGCTACGCCATTGGCAACCCGGCGATGATCATCGCCGGTACGGTGGTGGGCGCCGCCGGCACGCTGCTCACCCAGCTCATGGCCAAGGCCATGAACCGGCCGCTGACCAACGTGCTCTTTGCCGGCTGGGGCAGCACCGAAGGGGCCACCAGCGACGGGCCGGAGGGCGAGATGAAGGATGTCTCTGCCGAGGACGCCGGCATCATGATGGCCTATGCCGAGCGGGTGATCATCGTCCCCGGTTATGGCATGGCAGTGGCCCAGGCCCAGCACAAGATCTGGGAGCTGGTCGAACTGCTGCAGGACCGCGGCGTGGAGGTGAAATTCGCCATCCACCCGGTGGCCGGCCGCATGCCCGGGCACATGAACGTCCTGCTCGCCGAAGCCGGCGTACCCTACGACATGATCTTTGATATGGAAGACATCAACGAAGAGTTCGCCATGACCGACATCGCCGTGGTGATCGGCGCCAACGACGTGGTCAACCCGGCGGCCCGCGACGATGAGTCGAGCCCGATCTACGGCATGCCGATCCTCAACGTGGATGAGGCCGAGAATGTGCTGGTGATCAAGCGCGGCCGCGGCGCCGGGTTCTCCGGCGTGGAGAATGCGCTGTTCTTTGGCGAGAACACCCGCATGGTCTTCGGCGATGGCCAGAAGGTGGCCGGCGGCATGGTCCAGGCCGTGAAGGGCCTGTAACAGGCGACAAGGAGCAGCAATGAGTGATCCGCAGATAGAAGAGACCCTGGAGCAGCTCAAGGTCGACGCCGACGGGCTCTACGAAGAGCACAACTTCACCGACCGGCGGGTCGGCAGCATCCAGCGCCTCACACCGGTGACCCGGGAGGGTCGCCCGGATGACAGCCGACCGGTGCTCTATCTGGGCAATACCCAGGTGATGACGCCAGTGGGTGCCCTGCCGCTGAACTTCGAGCTCGAGGCCGACAGCCTCGAAGAGGCCGTGGAGGCTTTTCCGGCCGCCGCCCAGGCCGCGCTCGAGCAGACCATGGAGCAGCTCAAGGAGATGCAGCGCGAGCAGGCCTCGAAGATCATGACGCCGGATCAGATGGGTGGCGGCATGCCGGGCGGTGGCCCGGGCGGCGCCGGCGGGGCACCGGGCGGCGGTATCCAGCTGCGCTAGGGCCGGGGCGGGGCCACCCGCCCCTCGCGCAGCGGGGCAAGCAGCGCGTCGACGGCCGCCTGATCGGCCGCATCCAGCGACTGCGTATAACGGGCCAGATACCGAAAGGCATGGTTGCCGGCAAGCTCCGCGGCCTCGCCCCTATCGGGCGGCGTCGCCGGCGGCGTCGCATGCCTTACCCATTCGGCGATCAGCAACCGCTGCTGCAGCCGCTCGGCCTCGATTTCGCAGTGCATGACCTGACCACGCAGTGCCGATGCATCCGGCAGCGCCTGGGCCGCGCCCTGCGCCTTGATCGCCTGCCGGGCATCCCGGATGACCTCGATGACCTCGTGCTGCCACGACTCCGCCCCGCGCAGGGCATCATCCAGTGCCGCCGGCGTGGACGCCGTCCAGCCCATGGCCCCCAGCCCCGTCAATGCCAGCAAAGCGCTCACCCCCAGGCCATGCCGGTTTTGAAGATCCAGACAGGCCCCCTGAACGCCGTCGGCGTCGTAGAGCGCAAGGGTAAAATCCCAGATCGCCCGGGCAATCGCGTCGGTTTGGGGCAAAGACCGGCTCATCGGCGAAGTCTAGCAAACCACCCGACAAAGCCGCCCCTTGCGCGGGACGACCACCCGGCCAACAATCCGTGGTCATGACCGCCATCATCCAGGTCGCCGTGCCCGGCCCGTTTGCCACCCCGCTGGACTATCTGCCGGCCGGGAATGCGCCCTTGCCACCCGCCGGCACCCGGGTCCGGGTCCCCCTGGGCAACCGCCGGGTAACCGGCGTGGTGCTGGCCCATCGGCAGGACAGCCATCTCGACGGCACGCGGCTGCGGCCGATGATCGAGGGGCTGGACGAACACCCCCTGCTCGATGGCGAGTTGCTCGATCTCATCCTCTGGACCGCCCGGTATTACCACCACCCGGTGGGAGAGGCCTTTGCCACGGCACTGCCCGGGCGGCTGCGGCATGGCCACCCCGCCACCGGGGGGCGCAGCCGGCACTACACGGTCACCCCCCAGGGCCAGGCGACCGACCCGGCCCGACTCCATCGCCGTGCCCCCCGGCAGGCAGAAATTCTCACCTGGCTTCAATCCCGGCAGCGAATCACCGCCGCATCCCTGGCGACCCTCGAGGGCGACCCGGTCGGGGCAATGAACCGTCTGCTCGACCGCGGGCTTTGCGAGTCACACGAAAGCCACGATTACGGGCTGATCGAAGGCCGTGGCGAGGCCTGCGCGCCGAGGCTCAGCCCGGCACAACAGGCCGCCGCCGAGGCCATCGCCCCGAACGGCGGCCACCACACCCTGCTCATCGAAGGCGTGACCGGCAGTGGCAAAACCGAGGTCTACCTGGGCGCCATCGAGCAGGTCCTGGCCGCCGGCCGCCAGGCGCTGGTCATCGTCCCCGAGATCGGCCTGACGCCGCAGCTCATCGGCCGGTTTCAACAACGACTCAACGCCCGGATCGCGGTGCTGCATTCAGGGCTTGCCGATGGCGAGCGACTGAATGCCTGGCTGGCCGCCCGTGACGGACAGGCCGATGTCATCATCGGCACCCGCTCGGCGGTATTCGTGCCCCTGTCCGCCCCGGGGCTGATCATTGTCGACGAAGAGCATGACCAGTCCCTCAAGCAGGCCGAAGGACTGCGCTACTCGGCCCGGGATCTGGCCGTGCTGCGAGGCTATCGACTGGATATCCCGGTGATACTGGGCAGCGCCACGCCCTCGCTCGAGAGCCTCGCCAACGCCCGCGACGGCCGTTACGGCCATGTGCAGATCAGCGAGCGCGCCGGCGGGGCACGACCGCCGGCACTGCGGTTGTTGGACATGCGCGGCCAACCCACCCGGGACGGGCTCTCGCAGCCGCTGCTCGATCGGGTGAGCCAACACCTCGCCGACGACGGCCAGGTCTTGCTGTTTCTCAACCGGCGCGGGTTTGCGCCGGTGCTCATCTGCCACGAATGCGGCTGGCTGGCGGAGTGCGATCGCTGTGACGCCCGCTACACCTATCATCGACAGCGCCAGCGGCTGCAATGCCACCACTGCGATCGCGAGCAGCGGCTGCCGGCGCACTGCCCGCAGTGCGGCAGCGCCGATCTCCGCCCACTGGGCCTGGGCACCGAGCGGATCGAATCCGCCCTGCGGGCGAGCTTTCCGGATCACCCACTGGTCCGTGTCGATCGCGACAGCACCCGGCGTCGGGGCAGTTTCGAGCAGGCCATGGCCGATGCCCGTCGGGGCGAGACCCGGCTGCTGCTCGGCACCCAGATGCTGGCCAAGGGGCATCACCTGCCGGCGGTCACCCTGGTTGCGATCATCGACGCCGACCAGGGGCTTTTCAGCGCCGACTTTCGGGGCCCGGAGCGACTCGCGCAACTGGTCATCCAGGTCGCCGGCCGGGCCGGTCGGGCCGAGCGCCCCGGTGAGGTTGTCATCCAGACCCACCATCCCGAGCATCCGTTGCTCCAGACCCTGCTGGCCGGGGGCTATCCGGCTTTTGCCCGGGCCGCGCTCGCCGAACGACAGGCCGCCGGGCTACCGCCGGCCACGGCGATGGCGCTCCTGCGGGCCGAAGCGGTGGATCGAAGCACCCCCATGGACTTTCTCGCCGCCGCCGCCGGCCAGGCCCCCGGTATCCAGGGCGTGGAATGCATCGGCCCCTATCCGGCGCCCATGGAACGACGGGCCGGTCGCTATCGGGCCCAGCTCATGGTCCAGGCAGTCGAGCGCCGCAACCTGCAGGGCTTTCTCGACGGCTGGCTGCCACGGCTCGCCACACTGCCCTCGGCCCGGCGGGTCCGCTGGTCGGTGGATGTCGATCCGGCCGAGACACTCTAGCGGCTTGAACAGCCGTGCCCAGGCCGGATAATGGGCGCTCGTTTGCCATCCGGGTGCCAGCTGATTCATGAAAGACGAACTCGCCGACCTGCTGCGGCAGGCCCTCAATGGCCTTTGCCAATCCCTTGGCGAGCCACTGCCCGACCCCCTGGCGATCCATCTGGAACGAGGCCGGGGCGAGGGCCACGGTGATTACGCGAGCAACCTGGCCATGCGCCTGGCCAAGCCCCTGCGGCGCCCGCCCCGCGAACTGGCCGATGCGCTGATCGAGCATCTGCCCATCCACCCCCACGTCGAGCGGGTCGAGGTTGCCGGGCCGGGGTTCATCAACTTCTTCCTCACCCAGGATGCCGCCAGCGCCGTGGTGGCACGCATCCATCGCGAGGGGGCGGAGTTTGGCCGGTGCAACAGCGGCGGGGGCGAGCGCATCATCATCGAGTTTGTCTCGGCCAACCCCACCGGTCCGCTGCATGTCGGCCATGGCCGGGGGGCGGCCTTTGGCGCAGCCCTGGGCAATCTGCTCGAGGCCGCCGGCTACGATGTTCATCGCGAATATTACGTCAATGACGCCGGCCGCCAGATGCACATCCTCGCCGCCAGCGTCCTGGTGCGCTATCTCGAACACCGGGGCGAGGCGGTGGCGTTCCCGGCCAATGGCTATCGCGGCGACTATATCCACGACATCGCCCGCGATCTGGAGGCCAATGCCGGCGAGCGCTACCGCATCGCCGCCGCCGAGCTCACCGCGGAGCTGCCCGCGGATGCCAATGCCGGCGGTGACAAGGAAGCCTACATCGACGCCCTCATCACCCGTGCCCGGGCGTTACTGGGCGAGACTCGCTACCAGGAGATTCTCTCGGCGGCGGTAGCGGCCATCACCCACGACATCGAGGATGACCTGGCCGCCTTTGGCGTGCGTTACGATCGCTGGTACAGCGAACACAGCCTGGTCGCCTCCGGCGCCGTGGACCGGGCGCTTGAAAAGCTCACTACCGCCGGCGCCATCTACGAAGACAATGGCGCCCAATGGTTCCGGGCCACCGACTATGGCGACGACAAAGACCGGGTCGTCCGCCGGGCCGATGGCCAGATCACCTACTTTGCATCGGATATCGCCTATCATCTGGATAAGTTCGAGCGCGGTTTCGCCCGGGCCATCGATGTCTTTGGCGCCGACCACCATGGCTATATGGCCCGGGTACGCGCCAGTCTCGAGGCCTTCGGGCACGATACCGACCGGCTGACCTTTCGACTGGTGCAGTTCGCCATCCTCTACCGCGGCCACGAGCGGCTCGCCATGTCGACCCGCTCGGGCGAGTTCGTCACCCTGCGCGAGCTGCGCGAAGAGGTGGGCAATGACGCGGGGCGGTTTTTCTATGTCATGCGACGGCCCGAGCAGCACCTGGATTTTGACCTGGAGCTGGCCAAATCCCGCTCCAACGACAACCCCGTTTACTACATCCAGTATGCCCATGCCCGGGTGTGCAGCGTCCTCGCGCAGATGGAAGAACGGGGCATCGAGCATGATCACAGCGCCGGCCTTGCCGGCCTGGGCCGGCTGAACGAGGCGCATGAACAGGCACTGATCCATGCCCTGGGGCGGTATCCCGAGCTCATCGAATCGGCCGCCACCAGCCAGGAGCCCCACCAGATCGCCCAATATCTGCGCGAGCTGGCGGCGGCGTTTCATACCTACTACAACGCCCACACCTTCTTAGTGGATGACGCCGAGCTGCGCGACGCCCGGCTGGCGTTGATCACCGCCACCCGGCAGGTCATTCGCAACGGGCTCGCCATCCTTGGCGTCTCGGCCCCGCAGAGCATGTAGACATGGCCGAGAAACCCCGCAAACGAAGCCCCGCCAAACCGCGTCAGGCAAGCCGCACCCAGCCGGCTCGGGGACGCACCGTAAGCCCGGTGCTGTGGTGGGCGACCGGGCTTGTCATGGGCCTGGTGGTGGCCGGCCTGGTGCATCTCGAACACACCCGACCCGATCCGGCACCCGCCGACGCCGAGGGTGAGACCGCCGCATCGGCCAATGAAAGCCACGACGCCCCGCGCTTTGAGTTCTATCGGCTGCTCAGCGAACAAGAGGTCGACGTCGCCGGGCAACCGGACACCGAGGCTTCGGGCGGGAATAACGCCCTGCCCTCGGCAACTGCAGGCGATGCCGCCGGTCCGTCGGCATCCGATTCGCAGACGCCACCCGAGCCGACCACTGCATCGCAGGCGCCGGCCGGCGCTCGTTATCTACTGCAGGCCGGGTCGTTCCGGCGCCAGGATGATGCCGATGCGCTGCGGGCCAACCTGGCCCTGCTGGGCATCGAAGCCCGCATTCAGGAGGTCGAACTGCCCGGCGGTGAGACCTGGCATCGTGTGCGGATCGGCCCGTTCAACAACCTCGGCGAGGTCAACCAGGTCCGACAACGCATGGCCGGCCAGCAGATCGACTCCATCCTGCTGCGCGCCGGCGGCTGACCGCCTAGAGACTGCGGCGGTTACCGGTTCGAAAAAGCTCGCGCTTTAACCGGTAGAGCGCGGTCATGTCCTCATCGCCATGGCCCTGCGCCATCAGCCGTTCGTAGTGCTTGAGGGTCATCTCCACCATCGGCAGGTTGACCTCCAGCGACTGCAAAAGCGCCTGACTGAGGCGAAGATCCTTTTCGTGCAGTGCCATCCGAAAGCCCGGCTCGAAATCCTCGGCCAGCATCCGCGCCCCGCGTCGTTCCAGTAACCGGCTGCCCACCGCGCCCTGACCGAGCACCGGCAGAAGCTGCTCGGTATCCAGTCCGCTGGCATCGGCAAAGGCCAGCGCTTCACTGATGGCCTGGACCATCCCGGCGGCCAGCACCTGGTTGACCGCCTTGGCACGCTGACCAAAGCCCGATGGACCAAAATGCGTCACCTGGCTGCCAATCGCCTCGAGCGCCGGACGCACCCGCGCCAACGCCGCGGCGTCGCCGCCGGCCATCACCTGCAGGGTGCCGGCCGCCGCACCCTCGGCGCCGCCGGTCACCGGGGCATCAATAAACGCCACCTCCCGGGCGGCCAGTGCATCGGCCAGGGCCTCGGCGGTGGCCGCACCGACGGTCGAGGTGTCCACCAGCAAATGGCCGGCACGCAGCCCCGGGCGCATCGCATCGACCACCTCGCGCAGATCGTCATCGGCACTCACGCAGGTGATCACCTCATCACAGGCCTGTGCCAGGGCGGCCGGTGTCTCCGCCCGGGTCACGCCCAGCTCGTCGGCCAGCGCCTCGGCCCGGTGACCGGTGCGGTTCCAGACACCGGCCAGATAGCCGGCGCCTGCCAGATTCCGGGCCATTGCCGAGCCCATCACCCCCAGACCTGCCATTCCTACTCGCATGCATCGACTCCTTGTGGTTGGTTGGCTGCACGGCCTGGCGCGAGTCTAACGCAGTCGGGCGGGTTGACCGGGCAAAAAAAACGGGCGCCCGAGGGCGCCCGTCTGCCGTCCGGTTGGCACCGGTTTACTGGGTCTTGGTGAACTCGGGATAGGCCTCGAGGCCACATTCGCCGACGTCCAGGCCCTCGTACTCCTCTTCCTCGCTCACGCGAATGCCGACCACGGCCTTGAGGATGCCCCAGACGATGAACGCCGAGATGAACACCCAGAGGAAGATCGAGATGATGCCAAGCAGCTGACCACCGATCGAGGCGGCATCATTGCTGAGCACCACCGCAAGCAGGCCCCAGATGCCCACCGTGCCGTGGGCCGAGATGGCGCCGACCGGATCGTCGATCTTGAGCTTGTCCAGACCCACGATGGAGAACACCACCAGCACGCCACCAATGGCACCGATGATCGTCGCCAGCAGCGGCGAGGGCATCAGCGGCTCGGCGGTGATGGCCACCAGCCCGGCAATGCCACCGTTGAGCGCCATGGTCAGATCGGCCTTGCCAAACAGCGCACGGGCGGTCAGCAACGCGGCCACGGCACCCCCCGACGCGGCGGTGTTGGTGTTGACGAAGATCGCCGCTACGGCGTTGGCATCGAGCACGTTCGAGACGATGAGCTGCGAGCCGCCGTTAAAGCCGAACCAACCCAGCCAGAGGATGAACGTCCCCAGGGTGGCCAGCGGCATGTTCGAACCCGGTATGGCCTTGACCTCGCCATTGGGGCCGTACTTGCCCTTGCGGGCACCGAGCAGAATCACGCCGGCCAACGCCGCCGCGGCGCCGGTCATGTGTACGACACCCGAGCCGGCAAAGTCCTGAAAGCCTGCGGCATCAAGGAAACCGCCGCCCCACTTCCAGAAGCCCTGCACCGGGTAGATGAAGCCGGTCATGACCACCGCAAAGCCGAGGAACGACCAGAGCTTCATCCGCTCGGCGACCGCCCCCGAGACGATGGACATGGCCGTTGCCACGAACACCACCTGGAAGAAGAAATCCGAGAGGTTGGAGTAGTAGGCATCGCCGTTGAGGACATCCGCCACTTCGTTATCCGCGCCGATCAGCACGCCGAAGTTGGGGATGAACCCCTCGCCGCCGCCGTACATGATCTGGTAGCCGCAGAGCAGATACATAATGCAGGCGATGGAATACAACGAGATATTCTTGGTCAGGATCTCGGCGGTATTCTTGGCCCGTACGAGACCCGCTTCCAGCATGGAAAAGCCCGCCGCCATAAACATGACCAGCGCGCCACTGAGCAGGAAGTAGAAAGTGTCCAGCGCGTACGCCAGTTCGGTCACTTCATTCATCGGTCAATACTCCTGAAACGGGAATTAGAGTGCGTCCTTGTCGGTCTCGCCGGTGCGAATGCGGATCGCCTGCTCCACCGGAGACACGAAAATCTTGCCGTCACCGATCTTGCCGGTGTTGGCCGCCTTGCTGACGGCCTCGGTGGCACGCTCGACGAGCTCGTCATCAAGCACCACCTCGACTTTCATCTTGGGCAGAAAGTCGACGACATATTCCGCGCCGCGGTAGAGCTCGGTGTGCCCCTTCTGACGTCCGAACCCTTTGACCTCGGTCACGGTGACGCCCTGGACGCCGATTTCCGAGAGCGATTCCCGGACATCATCGAGCTTGAAAGGCTTGATAATGGCGGTGATTAGCTTCATTGCTGTTCTCCCCAAATGGGCCGGGGTACCCCTTTTGCCCGTGGATGGTCTTTAACCCGACAGGGGTAATGCAGGGAGCGTGCCAACCGCCGATCAAACCACCATCGAAGGGGACGAGCCGCCGGCGATGGCCGCCGGGCCATGGGGTTTGCACCAGATTGGATCAGGCGCCGCTGGTCGGATGCACCACAAAAGGTCAAAAGATGGCTTGGGCACGGCCGCCGGCCCGCTTACACTGGAGAAAACGACACGGAGGAGCGGTCATGCTCGACCCGAAACAGTTTGATGAAATGGCTAAGCGCTTCTCGGAGAGCCTGCCCAGCGGTCTCCGGGATATGCAGCAAGAGGTAGAGAAAAACGCCCGGGTGGCGCTGCAGAGCGCTTTCAGCCGCATGGAGCTGGTCACCCGCGAGGAGTTCGACGCCCAGGCCAAGGTGCTGGCCCGCACCCGGGAGCGCCTCGAGGCCCTGGAGGCCCGGCTCGCCGCATTAGAGGGTGGTGACAACGCCGTGGCAGAGACCGATACCAAGGACTGATCACGCCAGTTGACCGTGATCGCTGAGCACAGGGAGGTGCCAAGCGATGGCGATCGCCGTTGCCCAATCCCGGGCCGTTTTGGGTATCGACGCCCCCCGGGTCACCGTCGAAGTCCACCTGGGCGGTGGTCTGCCGTCGCTATCGGTGGTCGGCCTGCCCAATACCGCGGTGCGCGAGGCCCGGGACCGGGTGCGCAGCGCGCTTGCCAACAGCGGTTTCGACTTTCCCAGCCGCCGGATCACCGTCAGTCTGGCGCCGGCCGACCTGCCCAAGGACGGCGCGCGATTCGATCTGGCCATCGCCCTGGGCATCCTCGCGGCATCGAGACAGATCCCCCGGCAGGCACTGACCGGACACACCTTTGCCGCCGAGTTGGGCCTGTCCGGCGAGCTACGGCCGGTCAACGCCATCCTGCCGGTGGCGTTGCAGTGCGCACGCTCGGCGGATCCGCTGATCGTCGCCGAGTCTAACGGGGCCGAGGCATCGCTGGCGGGCGGGGCCGTCTACCCCGCCGCTCACCTGCTCGATGTCTGCCGGCATCTGACCGCCGAAGCCCGCCTGTCGCCCGCGAAACGATCCACGCCGGTGGCCACGCCCATCGGCCGAGATCTGGTCGAGGTCATCGGCCAGCGGCGTCCCAGACGCACACTCGAGATCGCCGCCGCCGGCGGCCACAGCCTGCTGCTCAAGGGCCCGCCCGGCAGCGGCAAAAGCCTGCTCGCCGAGACGCTGCCCGGCCTGCTTCCACCCATGGCTGACGACGAGGCCATGGAATCGGCGGCCATTCACTCGCTGGTCGACGGCAATGACGACCCCACGCGGTTGACGCGCCGACCCTTCCGCAGCCCCCATCACAGCGCCTCGCCGACAGCGCTCACCGGCGGCGGCAATCGTCCGCGACCGGGGGAGATATCACTGGCTCATCACGGGGTGTTGTTTCTCGATGAGCTGCCGGAATTCCCGCGGCAGGCGCTGGAGACCCTGCGCGAGCCGCTCGAAACCGGCGAAATCCGTATTGCCCGAGCCAACCGGCGCATGCGCTTTCCGGCCCGGTTCCAGCTGATTGCCGCGATGAACCCCTGCCCATGCGGCTTTCTGGGCGACCAGACCCACGAGTGCCGCTGCACCCCGGCCCAGATTCAACGCTACCAGCAACGCATCAGCGGTCCGCTACTCGATCGCATTGATATGGCAGTCGAAGTGCCGCGCCTGCCGCCGGACGAGCTCACCGATCAATCCCCCGGCGAGTGCAGCAAGACCGTCGCCCGCCGGGTGGCTGCGGCACGCGACCGTCAGATGCGCCGAGATAGCTGCCCCGCCGCCCGTCTTGCCGGTCAGCGACTGCGGCGCCAATGCCGGCTGGATGGGGATGGCCGGCGAGTCATGGAGGATGCCACCCGGCGCTTCGGGCTATCGGCCCGGGGCTGGCATCGCACATTGCGCGTCGCCCGAACCATCGCTGATCTCGATGACCGCGATGCAATACAGGCGTCCCACCTGCTCGAGGCGATCGGCTACCGTCAGCCGATCAAACCGTAAGATAGTCCTGGACGAGGGCCTCGCTTAGCGCTTCCATGACGCCGGCGGCCACGGATCGGCCGCGGTCGAGGATTGCAAAGGTATCGGCGGTCCGGCGTGCGAAAGGCAGTTTCTGTTCGACCAGCAACACGGTCAGCCCCTGCTCGCGGTTCAGTCGGCGGATAACGTCACCGATTTCGCGGACGATATTCGGCTGTATGCCCTCGGTCGGCTCATCGAGCATTAACAGCGACGGCTCCAGGCATAACGCCCGCCCGATGGCGAGCTGCTGTTGCTGCCCGCCGGATAGGTCACCGCCACGGCGATGGCGCATCTCATCGAGCACCGGAAAAAGCTCATAAACTAACTTTGGGATATCTCGCCGGCCGATCGCAGCCCGTGCGATTCGCAGGTTTTCCTCGACACTGAGCAGCGGGAAGATCTCCCGGCCCTGGGGCACATAACCGATTCCGCCCCGAGCCCGACGTTCAGTGGGCCAGGCGGTGATGTTATCGCGATGAAAGGCAATGGTCCCGGAGGCCGCCGGCAGAAGCCCCATGATGGTTTTGAGCACGGTGGTTTTACCAACGCCGTTTCTCCCCATCAGGCAGGTGCAGCCGCCCTCTGGGACCACCAGGTCGATATCCCATAGGGTGTGACTTTCGCCGTAGAACTGGTTCAGTCCGGCCACGGAGAGCAGATTATTCGCCAAGATACACCTCGATGACGCGCGGATCGGCTTGCACTTCTTCCATACTGCCCTCGGCGAGGACACTGCCCTGGTGCAATACGGTTACTTTGCGGGCAATGGAGCGGACAAATTCCATGTCGTGCTCGACCACCACCACCGAATGGCGCCCCGCCAGGCGGGTTAACAACTCGGCCGTCCGGTCCATTTCTTGATGCGTCATGCCGGCTACCGGCTCGTCGACAAGCAAAACCCGCGGGTTCTGCATCAGCAGCATACCGATTTCCAGCCACTGCTTCTGGCCGTGAGAGAGCTGTCCCGCCAGGACATGTCCGTCATTGGCAAGCCCGATCTCTTCGAGGACTTCGTCGATTCGCTCTTGGGTTGGCGGATCCAGTCGCGCGGTCAATGCCGACCACACCCCCCGCGGGCCGGCCATGGCCAGCTCGAGATTTTCCACCACCCGGTGCTGGGGGAAAACCGTCGGTTTCTGGAATTTGCGACCAATGCCCGCCCGGGCGATCTCGGTTTCATCCATCCGCAGCAAATCAAGTCGCTGACCAAACCAAGCCGCTCCATCGTCCGGCCGAGTCCGGCCGGTGATGACATCCATCATCGTGCTTTTGCCGGCACCATTCGGTCCGATAATGCATCGCAGCTCGCCATCATCGATATAGAGCGTCAGCGCATCTAGGGCCCGAAAGCCATCAAAACTCACCGTGACATCCTCGAGATAGAGAACCGGACCGTGCCGCGTATCCAGACGCCCAGATGACATGGATGGCCGAACGATATCGAAGACTTGGTCCCGACGCATGAACGCCCGGGTATTCTCGAGCCACTGCATTACGGACGCTCCCGCCGACGCAACAAGCCAACCAATCCGCGGGGAAAGAACAGAGTCACCGCGACAAACAAGCCACCGAGAACAAACAGCCACAGTTCCGCCAGCCAGGCTGTGAGCAGCGTTTGTGCATAGTTGACCAAAGCGCCTCCGAGTGCCGCACCAAACAGTGTGCCCCGCCCGCCCACAGCGACCCAGACCACCGCTTCAATCGAGTTGAGCGGCGAGAACTCGCTGGGGTTGATGATACCGACCTGGGGCACGTAAAGCGCACCGGCAAGCCCGGCGAGCATAGCCGATACGGTCCATACCCAGAGCTTATAGCGATCGGTCCGGTAGCCAATGGACCGGGTTCGCGGCTCGGCATCGCGCAGGGCGGTGACGACGCGTCCCAAGCGTGACCGCACAATGGCGCGACAGATCAGGTAACTTAACGCCAGCGCCAGTGCCGAGGCCACAAAAAGTGCCACCCGAGTGGACGGCGCCGAGATGCTAAAGCCGAGGATATCCTTGAAATCGGTCAGACCATTGTTGCCACCGAAACCCATTTCGTTGCGGAAAAAGGCCAGCATCAGGGCATAGGTCATGGCCTGACTGATGATTGAAAGGTAAACGCCGGTCACCCGCGAGCGAAAGGCCAGCCAACCGAAAACAAACCCCAGAGCGCCCGGGACCGCCAGGACCATGAGGGCGGCAAACCAGAACTGATCGAAGCCCAACCAGTACCATGGCAACTCTTCCCACCCCAGAAACACCATGAAATCCGGCAGGATCGGATCGCCGTAGACACCGCGATCCCCGATCTGACGCATCAGATACATGCCCATGGCGTAGCCACCCAGCGCAAAAAACGCCCCATGACCGAGGCTCAGGATGCCGCAGTAACCCCAGACCAGATCCAGCGAGAGCGCCAACAGGGCAAAGCACAGATAACGCCCCATCAATGTGACCGCATAGGTGGAGACGTGCAGGGGTGAGTCGGCCGGCACCGCGAGGTTGAGGATGGGAACAACGATAATCAGAGCAGCCATCAGCCCGAGCAGGATTTTACCTCCCAGATCACCGTGCAAGATCCGCCGGTGGGCAGCCAGGGGAATCAAGTCAGTGGCCGAGCCGGACGAGGCCGTTTTTGCCGTCATTCCTCAGCCCTCCGATGCCGCCCGACCCCGTTGCGGGAAAAGTCCCTGAGGCCGCTTCTGAATGAACAAAATGATAAAAACCAGCACCAGCACCTTAGCGAGCACCGCGCCAGTCTGAGGCTCGAGAAACTTGTTCAGCACCCCGAGGGATAGACCACCCACCAGCGTCCCCCACAGATTGCCCACACCGCCGAAGACCACCACCAGGAACGAATCAACGATGTAGCCCTGCCCCAGGTTGGGACCGACGTTGGTGAGTTGAGACAGCGCAACCCCGGCAAGGCCCGCGACACCGGCACCCAGGCCGAAGGTC
>UEZJ01000023.1_pt1 | contig 24649 bp, 24 predicted proteins | sample 1903791 | NCBI WGS metagenome assembly UEZJ01 (sample SAMEA4776353, study PRJEB27445) | saltern metagenome | biome: Hypersaline environment; feature: solar saltern; material: Pellet | place: Spain | collected 2012-08 | depth 0 m | reverse complement strand
CAGGGTGATGACGAGTGGTTCAACGTGGTCAAATGGGTGCTGTTCGGGCAGATCAACGCCGAAGAGTATGGCATCAGCTCGGCCAACGTTGACGAGATGCTCGAGTCCGACAACCCGAACGTGGCCCGCATCCTGGGCACCGAGGGCAATATGGGCGAGATCCTCGGCCTTGATGATGACTTCATGGTCGATGTCCTCACCCAGATCGGTAACTACGGCGAGATGTTCGAGCGCAACGTCGGCCCCAATACACCGATTGGGCTGAGCCGAGGCGTCAACGAGCTGTGGACCGAGGGCGGCATCCTCTACGCACCGCCGTTCCGGTAAACCACGACTGGACGATGACTGAGCCGGCGGGGCACGGCCGACCGTGCCCCGCCCTATCCACAGCGACCAACACGGGATCTGCCCCGACCCATGGAAAGCGACGGAACACCGCTTCGGCCCGGCCGACCCAAACCGTGGAACGACCCCCGCGTTCGTGCGGTGGTTTTCCAGATCATCGCGGCCCTGACCGTGGCCTGGGTTGGGTGGACGCTTTTCCAGAACACCATCAGCAACATGGAAAGCCGGGGCATCAGCACCGGCTTTGGTTTTCTCAACAGCACCGCCGGCTTTGGCATCATCATGAGTCTTATCGAATACGACGAGACCATGACCTACGGCCGGACGTTTCTGGTGGGCCTCGCCAACACGGTCCTCGTCTCCGGGCTGGGGATTTTGCTGGCCACCGTTGTGGGCTTTGTCATGGGTGTGGCCCGACTGTCGAGCAACTGGCTGGTCCGCAAGGTCGCACTGGCCTACATCGAAATCTTTCGTAACATCCCGTTATTGCTACAAATCTTTTTCTGGTATTTTGCGGTCCTGGGGACATTGCCGGGCCCCCGTCAGGCGGTCAACGTCGGCGATGTCGCCTTTCTCAGCAACCGGGGCATTGTTCTGCCCAAGCCGATTTTCGAGCCCGGCGCCTGGTTGATCGGCGCCGGACTGGCTGCCGGTCTGGTCGTCACCTTCTTCATGGCGCGGTGGGCGCGCCGGCGACAGGCGGCCACCGGAGAGATATTCCCGGTCCTGCCCATTGGCACGGTGCTGATTCTCGGGCTGCCGTTGTTCGGCTATCTGATTCAGGGCGGCCCGGTGAGCTGGGATATTCCAGCGCTCGGAGGCTTCAACTTTCGTGGGGGGATTACCGCCATCCCCGAGCTGGGCGCTTTGCTGCTCGCCCTGACGCTCTACACCGCTTCATTCATTGCCGAGATCGTCCGCTCGGGGATCGAATCGGTCAGCAAAGGACAGACCGAAGCGGCCCTGGCCCTTGGCCTGCCACCGCGGCGGGTGCTGCGTCTGATCATTATTCCCCAGGCGATGCGGGTGATCATCCCGCCGCTGACCAGCCAGTACCTGAACCTGACCAAGAACTCCTCGTTGGCCGTTGCCATTGGCTATCCCGACCTGGTCAATGTATTCATGGGCACGACCCTCAATCAGACCGGGCAGGCGGTGGAGATCGTGGCAATGACCATGGCCGTTTACCTGTCCATCAGCCTGTTCATTTCGCTGCTCATGAACCTCTACAACCGCGCCGTTGCGCTCAAGGAGCGCTAACCCATGGCCATGCATCAGCCACAACCCGACCTTCCGCCTCCGGTGGCAGAACGCGGTGCACTCAAGTGGCTGCGCGAGAATCTCTTTTCGACCTGGTACAACAGCGTGCTGACGATCGTCGTCGGTTATTGGCTGCTCAGCACACTCATCCCGCTCATAGACTGGGCGTTCATCAGTGCCGTTTTCAACGGCGATGGCCCCGAGGCCTGCGCACCCGGTGCCGCCTGCTGGGTCTTTGTCCAGCAGCGGCTCGGGTTTTTCATCTACGGCTTCTACCCAGACGAGCTGTGGTGGCGACCGAATCTGGTTTTTGCGCTATTTGCCCTGGCGGTCGTCCCACAGTTTCTGCCCATTGCCGCGGCCATACGCAAGTGGCTCGCCATCTTCGGGCTGACGGGGCTGCCGGTGGCGGCCTATTTCCTCATCGCCGGCGGTCACTTCGGGCTTGAATCCGTCGATACCTCGCGCTGGGGCGGGCTGATGCTCACCCTGATTCTTGCCTATGTCGGCATCATCGCCGCCCTGCCCATTGGCACGCTGCTGGCGCTGGGGCGCCGATCCGAGATGCCCATCATCCGCGGGATCTGCGTGGTGTTCATCGAGTTCTGGCGGGCCGTGCCATTGATCACCATTTTGTTCATGGCCTCGGTCATGCTGCCGCTCTTCCTCCCCGAGGGGGTGACCTTCGACAAACTGTTACGGGCGCTGGTGGGGATTACGCTTTTTCAGTCGGCCTACATGGCCGAAGTGGTCCGCGGTGGGCTGCAGGCCATTCCCAAGGGGCAGTACGAGGCCGCCGAAGCCCTGGGACTCGGCTACTGGCGCCGCATGCGGCTGATCATCCTGCCCCAGGCGCTGAAGATCGTGATCCCCGGGATTGCCAATACCATTATTTCGCTTTTCAAGGACACCACGCTGGTGCTCATCATCGGGCTGTTCGATCTGCTCGGGGCGGTCAAATCCACGCTCAGCGACCCGGCCTGGGATAATGTCATGGCAGAAGGCTACCTGTTCGTGGCGTTCTGCTTCTGGGTGTTCTGCTTTGGCATGTCGCGCTACAGCCATCGGCTGGAGAAAAACCTCGACACCGGCCATCGCAGCTGAACAGGAGAGAGACGCATCATGTCACAGACCAACGATCCGGCCGTTGTTGCTCCCGACCAACCGGTTGAATCCCAGGCCAGCAGCCAGGAGATCATCCAGGTCAACGACCTGAACAAGTGGTTCGGCGAGTTCCATGTGCTCAAGTCCCTCAACCTGTCGGTCAAAAGAGGTGAGCGGATCGTCATCTGTGGGCCATCGGGGTCAGGCAAGTCGACCTTCATCCGCTGCATCAATCACCTCGAGGCACACCAGCGCGGCCAGATCGAGGTGGATGGCGTCGAATTGAACGAGGATCTGAAAAACATCGAGGCCATCCGGCGCGAGGTCGGAATGGTCTTCCAGCACTTCAACCTGTTCCCGCATCTGAGCGTGCTCGAGAACTGTCTGCTTGCACCGATCTGGGTTCGGAAAACGCCCCGCAAAGAGGCCATCGACACGGCCATGCATTACCTCGAGCGAGTGCGCATCCCCGAACAGGCGGATAAATATCCGGGGCAGCTCTCGGGCGGTCAGCAGCAGCGTGTTGCCATCGCACGGGCGCTTTGCATGCAGCCCAAGATCATGCTGTTCGACGAACCGACTTCTGCCCTTGATCCAGAGATGATCAAAGAGGTGCTCGACGTCATGATCGAACTCGCGGGCAGTGGCATGACCATGCTTTGTGTCACCCACGAGATGGGGTTTGCCAAGACGGTTGCCGACCGGGTGATCTTCATGGATGGGGGTGAAATCGTCGAAGAAGCGCCACCGTCGACCTTTTTCAGCAATCCGACCCAGCCCAGAACCCAGGCCTTTCTCAAACAGATTCTCGACCACTAGCCCCCTATATGGGGGGCTTCGTACCCACCGCTTTACCTGCTATACCTCATCCCCTGGTCGTAATAATGCGACCGACCGGCCATCAGGGAGCGTTGGCCCAAAGGGGGAATCATGAAACGGGCGTTGATCGTCGACCCCGATCCAAGCGAACAACGACGGCTCGGTCGGATTCTAGTCGGACTCTACCCGCAGCTTGACGTCGACGTTGCCGATTGTCTGAAAGTCGCCTATGGAATGATCCGGCGCATGATGCCGGGGATGCTGATCACTGATCTTTACCTGCCAGACGGATCAGGCCTGGAATTACTCGCCCATGTACGGACCCATCACCCGACTGCGCCCCGGGTGATCATCACCCGCCATGATGACGAGCCTCATCTGCTGGCCGCGCTGCGACACGGTCTGGATGGTTATATCCTCAAAGACCACGGCGACAAGGGGATCCGATCGTTGTTCGAGCGCATTGGACGCGGGGAGCCGGCGCTCTCACCGGAGGTCATGCGACAGATACTGCGTCGGCTCGAGGGTGATGCGCAGACGCGAATGCAGCCGGCGACGAGTGACAATGGCGTGTTCAACCGCACGGCCAACAACCTGACCCGTCGCGAAACGGACGTTCTGGCGCTGCTTTGCAAAGGCTATGACCGTCACCAGGTCGCCGAAACCCTGGATATCAAGCCCTCCACCGTCGCCGGCCATATCAAGTCGATCTATCTCAAACTGGATGTCTCGACACGGGCCGAGGCGACCCTCGCCGCGGTCAGGATGGGGCTCGTGAATCTGGACGGCTAGCACCGGCTGAGTCGACCGCAGCGACCAGATTGGGATGACAGGCCAGATCCGCGAGGGTGATCCCGTCCAGAAAGGCCTGAATCTGTCCGGAGAGCTCGGACCAGAGCTCGTGGGTGAGACAGCGTTCTGTTTCGCTGCCATGCGTATCCGCTTCGGCCACCGCCTCCGCGCCCCGCTCGACGGCCAGCACCACCGCAGCGACACTGATTGAATCGGCTGAGGTGGTCAGGCGGTAACCCCCGCCCGGACCGCGTACGCCCTGCACGAGGCCGGTTTTTCGCAGCTGCGCGAAAAGCTGCTCGAGATACGAAAGTGACACCCCTTGACGGGTCGAGATATCGCTTAGCGTGACGGCTCCCTGCTGCTGGTGCATGACAAGATCCATCACACTGGTCAGGGCGTAGCGGCCGCGACTGGACAGACGCATCGTCGCCTCACACCGCCCAACGGCGGGCATCCGGTCGATCGACCACGCCGCCAGCGACGCCCCCCTCGCTGTCGAAACCATGGCCCTCGTGGAGGCAATAGCGCAGCCAGCGGTTGAGAAACCGATTCATCGACCAGCGCCAGTGGAGCTGACTCTGGCCACTCGCGACCTCAGCGGTGTCCTCCGCCGGGCCCGGTCGCCGCCGGTCCGGCCAGGATTCGGCCACCACCTCGGCCACCCGGGCGTCGTGGTAGATACGCACCATCAAATCCGGCAGTGCCTCGGCGCCGGCGGTACCGGAGAAGGTGTGGGTGAGCATGAGCGTTGTCGTATACGGGCAACGCTCGGTGACCGCCAGGTGCAGATCCGGGCCCCGCTCGACCTGCGAAAGCTGGGCGTCACGTTGACCATCCAGCTGCGGTACAAGACGGCGCAGATAAATGTAGTTGGCCTCGTAGAGCTCCATGAGCGCGGCGAAATCACCCTCGCCCAGAGTGTCCGTGAGCCGGTTGGCGGGATTTGCAAGCATGCCGCAGATGCTAGCACAGCCGACCGAGCGGTTTGGGCAGCCGCTGGCATTCGGCGGGGGTTTTTAATACAGTCTGCGCGGCAATTGGCGGGACTGGATCATCGTGGCGGCGATTTCTTCAATGGACATAGTCGTGGTGTCCGAGAAAGGCAGTTTCTCTTGATGAAACAGTCCTTCGGCACGGGCGGTTTCGTACTGACATTGGCGCAGCGAGGCATAGCGCGTGTTGGGCCGGCGCTCGGCACGGATCTGTGCGAGGCGCTCGGGCCGTATGGTCAGCGCGTAGAGCCGGTTTCGGTGCGGGCGAAGCACCTCGGGGAGTCGACCACTCAGAAGGTCGTCGTCGGTCAGCGGATAATTGGCCGCAAACAACCCGTAGTGCAGCGCCATATAAATACACGTGGGAGTTTTCCCGCAGCGCGAGACCCCCACCAGGATGACATCCGCCTGTTCGTAGTGACGGACGATGGCGCCATCATCAGCGGACAGGGCGTAATTCATGGCATCAATGCGCAGGTTGTATGCCCCCGGGTCCGCCATGCCATGGCTCTGACCGACGGTGTGGCTCGACTCCATGCCCAGCTCGCTTTCCAGCGGCCCGATGAAGGTGTCGAAGAAATCAAACACCACCGCGTTCACCCGCCGCAGCCGATTGCGCAGGCCGGCGTCGATGATGGTGCTGAAAACGATCGGTCGGCTGCCATTGGCGGCCCCGGCGGCTTCGATGCGCTCAATGGCCGCGTCCACCGCCTGGGGGCTGTCGGTGAACGGCATACTGACCGGCGTACAGTCGAGCGGAAACTGCGTAAGCAGGCTGTGGCCAAGGGTCTCGGAGGTGATGCCGGTACGGTCGGAGACGAAGAACACACTGCGGGCATTGGCCATGGCAGGATCAACCTTATTCAACGGGAACGGTGCGCCAGTGTACCGCTCCCGCCGCTACGTGGAGAGGGAGAACACAAGTGAGCGAGTACGTAGTCTGGTTTGAGTCCCTTGGAATGGGTGACGTCGAGCGCGTCGGCGGCAAGAATGCCTCGCTGGGCGAGATGATCAGCAACCTGGCCGATGCCGGCGTCCAGGTACCCGGTGGCTTTGCCACCACCGCTCAGGCTTACTGGGATTTCCTCGATGAAAGCGGCCTGCGCCAACGCATCGAAAAGGCCCTCGAGGGCCTGGATGTCGATGACACCCGGGCACTGGCCCAGACCGGCGCGGATATCCGCCAGATGATCATGGATACCCCCTTTCCACCGGCCCTCCATGAGCAGATCGTCTCTGCCTGGGAGACGCTGGTCGAACGCACCGGCAAGTCCAGCGAGCTAGCTGTCGCGGTGCGATCCTCGGCCACCGCCGAGGACCTCCCCGATGCGTCGTTTGCCGGGCAGCAGGAGACCTATCTCAACGTCCGCGGGCTGAATCACGTACTGCACTACATTCGCGATGTATTCGCCTCGCTATTCAACGACCGTGCCATCTCCTATCGCGTCCATCACGGCTTTGCCCACGAACAGGTCGCCCTCTCGGCCGGGGTGCAGGAGATGGTCCGCTCGGATACCGGCGCCTCGGGGGTGATGTTCACCATGGACACCGAGTCCGGCTTTCGGGATGTGGTCTTTGTCACCGCCTCGTACGGGCTGGGCGAAACCGTCGTCCAGGGTTCGGTCAACCCGGACGAGTTCTATGCCCACAAAGCGACGCTGGACGCCGGTCGTCCCGCGGTGCTGCGGCGCACCCTCGGCGAGAAGGCCATCAAGATGGTCTACAACGATGAGGGTGGCGACGAACTGGTCAAGGTGGTGGAGACCGACGACGCCGAGCGCATGCGCTTTTGTCTGACCGATGAAGAGGTCGAGTCGCTGGCGCGCCAGGCCATGACCATCGAACGCCACTATGGCCGGCCCATGGACATCGAATGGGGCAAAGACGGCGAGACCGGGCGGCTGTTCATCCTCCAGGCCCGCCCCGAGACGGTCAAAAGTCGGGATGGCGGGCAGAGCCTTCAGCGCTATCAGCTCCACGAGCGCGGCCAGGTCATGATCGAGGGCCGCGCCATCGGTCAGCGCATCGGCGCCGGCCGGGCCCGAGTGATCGATGACATCAATGACATGCACGATGTCGAGACCGGGGACGTGCTGGTGACCGACATGACCGACCCGGACTGGGAGCCGATCATGAAACGCGCCGCGGCCATCGTCACCAACCGCGGCGGTCGCACCTGCCATGCGGCCATCATCGCCCGCGAGCTGGGGATCCCGGCGGTGGTCGGAACCGGCGAAGGCACCGAACGGATCAGCGATGGCACCGAGGTGACCGTCTCGTGCGCCGAAGGCGATACCGGCTATATCTACCGCGGCATCCAGGATTTCGAGGTCAGAGAGATCGCCCTTGGCAACATGCCGGAACTGCCTTTCAAGATCATGATGAATGTCGGCAACCCGGATCGGGCGTTCGACTTTGCCCAGCTGCCCAACGCCGGCGTCGGTCTGGCGCGGCTGGAGTTCATCATCAACCGCATGATCGGCATCCATCCGCGTGCGTTGCTGGAGTTCGATCAACAATCCGCGGATCTGCAGGCGGTCATCCAGAACCAGATCGCCGGTTATGACGATCCAGTGAGCTTTTATGTCGACAAACTCGCCGAGGGCATCAGCACCCTGGCGGCAAGCTTCGGCGACAAGCCGGTCATCGTGCGCATGTCCGATTTCAAATCCAACGAATACGCCAATCTGATTGGCGGCGCCGCCTACGAACCCGAAGAAGAAAACCCGATGATTGGCTTCCGGGGGGCCTCGCGCTACATCGCCGAAGACTTCCGGCCCTGCTTCGAGCTTGAGTGCCGGGCGCTGCGCAAGGTCCGCGACACCATGGGCTTTACCAATGTCTGGATCATGATCCCCTTTGTCCGCACCCCCGAAGAAGGCCGACAGGTGGTGGAGCTGTTGGCCGCCAATGGGCTCGAAAAAGGCAAGGATGGCCTCAAAGTCATCATGATGTGCGAGCTACCCTCCAACGCCGTGCTCGCCGATGAGTTCCTCGAAATCTTCGATGGCTATTCCATCGGCTCCAACGATCTCACCCAGCTGACCCTGGGACTGGATCGGGACTCCGGCCTGGTCGCCCATCTGTTCGAAGAGCGCGACCCGGCGGTGAAAGCACTGCTAGAGATGGCCATCCAGGCCGCACGCCGGGCGGGCAAGTATGTCGGCATCTGCGGCCAGGGTCCGTCGGATCATCCCGATCTGGCCCGATGGCTGATGGAACAGGGCATCGAGAGCGTCTCGCTCAACCCGGACAGCGTGGTCGAAACCTGGCTCTATCTGGCCGAGGACCAGCAAGCGCACTGATTGACCGACACCGGCTCAGGCCCGCCCGGATCCGGAGCGGGCTTGAGCACAGCCGTCGCTTGCGATAAGTTGGTCAGACCAATTAACGGGAGGAGACGGCATGCCAGCCCATGCATTATTCCGGGACGAAGACCTGCGCTTCGATGTCGACGTCGACCCGCTCATTAACGCGCTCCGGCAGGTCCTGCCGGAGGAAGGGCTGATCGTTCACGAAGCCGGCTTGCGCGCCTACGAGTGCGATGGCCTTGCCCCGTACAAGCAACTGCCTCGACTGGTGGTGGTGCCCGAGACCATCGAACAGGTTCAGACCGTTTTGCGGCTGTGCCACGGGGCCGGCGTGCCAGTGGTCACACGCGGGTCAGGCACCAGCCTGTCCGGCGGCTCCCTGCCCCATCCCCAGGGGGTGCTGCTGGCCATGGGCAAATTCAACCGGATCCGTGAGATCGATCACCACCGGCGAATCGCCCGTGTCGAGCCCGGCGTCCGCAATCTGGCGATCACCGAAGCGGCGGCACCCTACGGGCTTTACTACGCGCCCGACCCTTCCTCGCAGATCGCCTGCTCGATCGGCGGCAACGTCGGCGAGAATGCCGGCGGCGTGCACTGCCTGAAATATGGCTTGACCGTTCATAACGTCCTCGCCGTCAAGGTCATCACCATGGAGGGCGAGCTCACCACCATCGGCTCCGAATCACTGGATAGCCCCGGGCTTGATCTACTGGCCCTGATGCACGGCTCCGAGGGCATGCTGGGCGTGATTGTCGAGGTCACGGTCAAACTGCTGCCCAACCCGTTGACCAAGCAGGTGCTCATGGCGTCGTTTGCGGATGTCGAATCCGGCGGCCATGCCGTGGCCGGACTGATTGCCCGGGGCATTATCCCCGGCGGTCTGGAGATGATGGACGGCGCGGCGATTCAGGCGGCCGAGGATTTTGTCCAGGCCGGGTATGATACCGACGCCGCAGCGATCCTCATCTGTGAGCTCGATGGCAGTGAGGCCGAGGTCGCCGACCAGCTCAAGGCGGTGGATGAATGCCTGCGCGATCATGGCGCAACCCGCATCCAGGTGGCCGCCGATGATGAAGAGAAGGCCCGCTTCTGGGCCGGACGCAAAGCGGCCTTCCCCGCCGTTGGCCGGATTTCGCCCGATTACTACTGCATGGATGGCACCATCCCCCGCAAGCAGCTCGCCTACGTACTGCGCCGGATCAGCGAGATCAGCGCCGCCGAGGCCCTCGAGACGGTCAATGTCTTTCATGCCGGCGACGGCAACCTCCACCCCCTGATCCTCTTTGACGGCAATCAGCCCGGGCAGCTCGAAGCCGCCGAACGGGTAGGCAGCGCCATCCTGCAGTTATGCGTCGAAGTCGGTGGCACGGTCACCGGCGAGCACGGTGTCGGCGTGGAGAAAATCAACGAGATGTGCGTGCAGTTCGCCGGTGCCGAAATCGAACAGTTCCATGGCATCAAAGCGGCGTTCGATGAAAAGGGATTGCTCAATCCGGGCAAAGCCATCCCGACGCTCAACCGATGCGCGGAATTTGGCCGTTTGCATGTGCACAACGGCGAGCTGCCCCACCCCGAGCTGGAGCGGCTCTGATGACGGGCACCGACCAGAGTGAGGCGTTGCGCGAGCGTGTCGCCGATGCGGCCGATCAAGGCGAGGCGCTGTCAATCACCGGCAGCGGCAGCAAGCATTTCTATGGCAACCCGGTACAGGGCAGTGCGCTGGATATCAGTGCGCATCGAGGCATTATCAGCTACGAACCCACTGAACTTGTCCTCACCGCAAGGGCGGGCACACCGATTGTCGAGATCGAGGAGGCACTGACCGCCGAGGGACAGCGCCTGGCCTTCGAGCCACCGCAGTTCAATGGCGGCGGCACCCTGGGCGGTGTGGTGGCCGCCGGACTCGCCGGGCCCCGCCGTCCCTACGGCGGTGCGGTCCGTGACATGGTGCTGGGGCTGCGATTGATCAATGGCCGTGGTGAGCTGATGCGCTTTGGCGGCGAGGTCATGAAAAACGTCGCCGGCTATGACGTGGCAAGGTTGAACACCGGCGCCCTGGGCACACTCGGGGTGATCACCGAGGTCTCGCTCAAAGTGCTGCCGGCACCGGCGGCGCGGGTCACGCTCGAGGTCGAAGCCGATCCCACCCAATGCCACGACCTCAGCGAGCAGTGGCTGCGTAATGGCCGCCCCTTGAGTGGGATGATCCACGACGGCGAGCGTTTGTACGCGCGTTTCGAAGGCACCACCTCGGCGGTGGATGACGCCGTCGCCGCCATTGATGGCAAGGCGCTGGAACCGGCCGCAGCGGATGCCTTCTGGCAATCGATACGAGACCAGCGTCATGAGTTTTTTGCCGGCGACGAACAACCGCTCTGGCGCATTTCACTGCCGCCGGCTTCGGACCCGACGGTATACGGCGAGCGCTTGTTGATCGACTGGTCGGGCCAACAGCTCTGGCTACGGGGTCACCCAGAGCCGCACAACCTGCGCGCCCGGGCCGCGGCCCAGGGCGGTAGCGCGACGCTGTTCCGCGGGCGGATTGATGGCGTCGGCGCCTTCCCGCCCCTGGATGCGGTCCAGGCCCGCCTGCATCAAAACATCAAAAAGGCCTTCGACCCCCACGGCATCCTCAACCCCGGCCGACTCTACCCCGACGCGGAGGTTAGCTGAGCATGCAGACCCATCTGGCTGATTTCATCAAAGACAGCGCCGCCGGCCAGGAGGCGGATGCGATCCTGCGCAAATGCACGCATTGTGGATTTTGTCTGGCCAATTGTCCGACCTACCGCTTACTGGGTGACGAGTTGGACAGCCCCCGCGGGCGGATCTACCAGATCAAGCAGGTCCTCGAAGGCGAGGCCCCCACCGAGAGCATTCAATTGCATCTCGACCGTTGCCTGACTTGCCGCGCCTGCGAGACGACCTGCCCGTCCGGCGTGGAATACGGTCGGCTTGCCGACCTAGGCCGAGAGATTGTCGAAGAACAAGTGCCGCGCCGGGGATTGCAGCGATGGGTGCGGACCGGGCTGCGGACCGTCCTGCCCCGGCCACGGCTTTTCGGGACGCTGCTGACGATGGGACGTCTGACCCGCCCGCTCGTCCCCGGGCCGCTGCGCAAAAAAATCCGTCCCCGTCGCCCGGCGCCGGCCTGGCCGTCGGCATCGACCCACAGCCGGTTTGTGCTCATGCTCGAGGGCTGTGTCCAGCCCGCCCTGGAGCCGCCCATCAACCCCCAGACGGCGCGGCTCATGGACGACCTGGGCATTGCGGTAAAAAGAACCACCGAGGTCAGCTGCTGTGGCGCGATTGACCAGCACCTGGGGGCCAGCGAAGCCGCCAAGGCACGCATCCGATCAAACATCGACGCCTGGTGGCCGCACATCAAGGCCGGCGCCGAGGCGATTGTGGTCAACGCTAGTGGCTGCGGTGCCCAGGTCAAAGACTATGGCCATCTGCTCGCGGATGACCCGGACTATGCCGAGAAAGCCGCCCGGGTGACAGCGCTTGCCATCGATCCGATCGAGTTGCTCGAACGTCACGCCGATCAACTGGCGCCAGCAGACGATGCACCACGCCGGGTGGCGTTCCAGACGCCCTGCACACTGCAACATGCCCAAAAGCTCAATGGCCGGGTGGATGCGCTCATGGCGCGTATCGGCTTTGATATGACGCCGGTGCCCGATGCCCATATCTGCTGCGGTTCGGCCGGGACCTATTCGGTTCTTCAGCCGGAAATGGCCGAGCAGCTGCGGACACAGAAACTCGAAAACCTCAACACCGGCGAGCCGCAGGTCATCGCCACCGCCAATATCGGCTGCCTGACCCACCTGGACGAAGCCTCGGAGATTCCAGTCCGGCACTGGCTTGAGCTGATCAAAGTCGCCTGAGCAACAACCTCGGGCGCTGCTACACTGCGCCGGTGTGCAATCGCCAATGGAGTCATCCATGACCGACCCTGCCCTGCCGGTGGTCATCGACAGTGATGATCTGGCGCGGCGTCTGCAAAACGACCCGCCACCACGGGTGGTATTCGTCGGCGATGAGGCCGCCTTCGCCCAGGCGCATATCCCGGGGGCGGGCTGTCTGGACTACGCCCGCCTCAACCATGCCCGGCCACCGGCACCCGGGTTGTTGCCGCCGATGGCGGTGCTCTCGACGGCACTCGGGGAAGCGGGTATCGAGCCACAGCGTCCCGTCGTGGCCTACGATGACAGTGGCGGCGGTCGGGCATCGCGGCTTGTGTGGACCCTCAATGCCCTCGGTCACTGGGAAGCGGCCATCCTCGATGGCGGTCTTCATGCCTGGATCCGCAGCGGAGAAGCGACCGCCTCCGGTGGGCCGGTTCAGCCCTCGACGCCGCCTTACCCCGCCGAGCTTCGCAATCCGGAAGTGGTCGCCGATCGGGGCTATATCGAGGCCCATCTGGATGATCCGGCGGTCTGCATCCTCGATGCCCGGACACCGGCCGAGTACAGCGGCGTGGACGTGCGAGCCGCTCGGGGCGGCCATATCCCGGGGGCCATCAATCTGGACTGGGCCGATAACCGCGATCCGGACGACGGGTTCCGGCTACGTCCGACCGCAATGCTCGAGGCTTTGTACCGACAGCATGGCCTCACACCCGATAAGGAAATCATCACCCACTGCCAGACGCATCATCGCTCGTCGCTGAGCTATGTCGTGCTGCGCCATCTTGGCTTCGACCATGTCCGCGGCTACGACGGATCCTGGTCTGAGTGGGGGAATCACCCCGACACGCCCATTGTTACCGGGCCCGAGCCGCATCCACCAGAAAATGCGCCCGATAATGGCGGAGCTCGTTGATGGAATCGCGGATGTCATCCAGCGCCAGGTGGGATGACTGCTTGGTGAAACCTGTGGTGACCGACGGCAGCCAGCGGGTGGCGAGCTCCTTGAGTGTGCTGACATCGATGTGACGGTAATGGAAATAACGCATCAGCCTCGGCATGGATCGGTGCATGAAGCGCCGGTCCTGGCAGATACTGTTGCCACACATCGGCGACACCCCTGGCGGGACCCATTGCTCGAGAAAGGCCAGGGTGCGTTGTTCCGCTTCGGCCTCGTCCACGGTGCTCTCGCGAACCCGTTTGAGCAGACCCGAGCCACCATGCTGGTTCTGGTTCCAGTCATCCATGCCGGCGAGGACGTCCTCGGGTTGGTGGATGGCAATGACCGGTCCCTCGGCGAGGATCTCGAGCTGGGCATCGGTGACAATGGTCGCCACCTCAATGATCCGATCGCGATCGACATCAAGCCCTGTCATCTCCAGGTCGATCCAGATGAGATTGTCCTGGGAAAAACCCATCGAGTCGCCCCCCGTTGGCCGAAAAAACACCCGAGAGTCTACCAGAGCGCTCGTCGATCAGCGGCCGGAGGCGGTGACTGATGCGCCGCCGCGGACGGGTCGTGCTGAGCACCGGCAATCACTGCCTGGTCGCCGACCAAAGCGGTGATCTCCACCGCTGTCAGCTGCGCCGGCGTGGCGGCCGCCCCGTCTGCGGCGACTGGATCGACTGGCAAGCGCAGTCCGGTGGTGCTGTGGTCGAGGCCGTCGAGCCACGCCGCAACGTCATCGAGCGTGGCGATTTCCGCGGCCATCCCCGCCCCCTGGCGGCCAATGTCGACCGGATGGTCCTTGTCATCGCCCCGACACCGACGCCGGACCCGCTGCTCATCGACCGGTACCGGGTGCTCAGTCGGGCGGCCGCCATCCCCCTGACGCTCTGGCTCAATAAAACCGACCGGCTCGAAGAGGCGCAGCGCCATGCCCTGCTGACGCGCCTCAGCGCCGACCACCACCGGCTTGACTGCCTGGATGGCAGTGCCCGATCAGGGGCCGGGCTCGATGCGATTCGCCGATTGATCGGTGCCGGGACGGCAATCCTCGTTGGCCAATCCGGGGTTGGCAAATCGTCCCTTACAAAGGCGCTGGTACCCGGTGTGGACCTGCGCGTCGGCGAAATCAACCGCGCGAGCGGTCAAGGCAGACACACCACCACCGAAACAATACTGGTCGAGCACCCGGGCGGACCGGCATTGATCGACTCCCCCGGCGTGCGCACCCTGCGGCTCGACCATCTCTCGCCCGGGCAGGTCATGGCCGCCTTTCCGGACATCGCCGAACTTACCGGTCAATGCCAGTTCCGTGATTGCCGACACAACGGCGAACCCGGTTGCGCTTTGCAGCGCGCACGCGAATCCGGCGCCTTACCGGCACAGCGCATCGCGCACTGGGCACGACTCATGCAGGAGACCGAGAACGGTTTGGCAGATCAGAAAAGTTGATCTATAGTTAAGGCAACGTTGAACACGGAGGCCCGGGTATCCATATCCCGCAGGCAACGATAAAAAGCCGGATGACTGATCCGGCGCCCTACTCCCCCAAACATCGAATCGCCCCGTGCCCGATGCGGTACGGTCGGCATTTGATGGCTTCTCCGCCAATCACTAACCGCTAATCAAGCGAAGAGAACGGAGCAAACCATGATGAAGCGTTCCATTTACGCACTTGCCCTTTCGGGCGCCATGCTGCCGATGGCCGCCAACGCCGAATGCGGCGAGGTGTCTGTGGCAGAAATGAACTGGACTTCCGGTGGCGTTAACACCGGCGTCATCGCCTTCCTGCTCGAGGAGGGCTATGGCTGTGACGTGACGGTGGTACCGTCGGCCACGACGACCGCGATCACCTCGCTGGCCGAAAACAACGAGCCGGACGTGGTCCCGGAGCTGTGGGTCAACTCCGCTCCGGCCTATTTTGACCTGGCGGACGAGGGCAAGGTCGTTAAGGCCTCGGACTCGTTCAGCGACGGTGGCACCGAGCACTGGCTGGTGCCGAGCTACCTGGTCGAGGAGCATCCGGAGCTCGCCACTATCGAGGGTATCCTCGACAACCCTGAACTGGTGGGGGCGCGCTTCCACAACTGCCCCGACGGGTGGGGTTGCCGCATCGTCAACGACTCGCTGAAGGAGGCGTTTGACCTCGAGGGCAACGGCATCGAGGTGTTCAACCACGGTTCGGGCGAGACCCTCGCCGGCGCCATGGCCTCGGCCTATGAAAACCAGGAGCCCTACTTCGGCTACTACTGGGGCCCCACGGCACCGCTTGGTAAGTACGACATGGTCAGCGTTGATCTGGGTCCGTACAACGAAGAGGTCCACAACTGCAACCAGGACACCGAGTGCAACGAGGTGGGTGTGTCGTCCTTCCCATCGGCCGATGTGTTCAACGTGGTCACCTCGGACTTTGCCGAGCGTGAGCCGGAAGCGTTCGAGCTGATCCAGAACGTCAGCATCTCGAACGACACAATGAACGGCATCCTGGCCTGGCACTCCGACAACCAGGCGAGCATCGATGAGGCAGTGGTCTACTACCTGCAGAACAACCAGGATCAGTGGATGAGCTGGCTCAGCGAAGAGGCCCAGGCGAACCTCGAGGGCATGTTCTAAAACACCCCGGGTAGCGCCAAACAGGCGCCGCGGCCACAGGCCCGGCGCCTTTTCTGTTAGAAAAACAGGGATAAGGTCATGGCGACTTACGATTTCATTTTCGATGGACTGGGGCTGCGCGGCTGGTGCGGCGAAAAAACCGGCGGCACCATGAGCATGGAAGAGTTGCTCGCCCGCAACAGCGGCGAGACAAAATCCCTCTGGGAATTGCCCTTCCCCTCGTTGGACAACCTCCATGATGCCTGCCCGGCCATTGCCCAGACCCGCGGACTGACAAGCGGTCTGGAGAGTGGCTTTCTGGGGATTAAAGACGCACTGAAGGTGGTGATCGACCCGATCACCCAGCCACTGAGCTGGTTCCTCAGTGGTGCTTTGTCGATTTTCCAGACGGTGCCCTGGTTTGTGATGATTCCCATCCTGCTGGGCATTGTCTATCTGGCTTCCAAATCCACCCGCCTGGTGGGCATGGTCGCCTCTTTCATACTCTTTTTGGCGTTCATCGATCATTACGATTACGCCATGCAGACGTTGGCGATTATCTTTGTCTGCTCACTGATCTGCGTGCTGTTAGGGGTGCCAATCGGGATTGCGATGTCGCGAAGTGACGGACTGCAACGCGGCGTCATACCGGTGCTGGATATGCTCCAGACACTGCCTCCATTCGTGTACCTGATCCCGTTGATCTTCCTGTTCTCGGTGACCGAGCCCAAGCTCTACGGCATCGCCATCATCCTCTATGCGATTGTCCCGGTGATCCGCCTCACCGATTTGGGGATCCGGCTAGTGGACAAGGACGTCATCGAGGCCGCCGATGCCTACGGCATGACCGACCGGCAGAAGCTCTACGGGGTTCAGATTCCGCTGGCGCTTCCCAACATCATGGCCGGTGTCAACCAGACCATCATGATGAGCCTCGCCATGGTGGTGATCGCCTCATTGGTCTCCGCCCCCGGGTTGGGTGTTCTGGTGCTTCGCGGCATCCGGAACCTCGAGCTTGGCGTTGGGCTGGTTTCGGGTCTGGGCATCGTGCTTTTGGCCATCATCCTCGACCGTGTGACCAAGGCGGCTCTCGCCCGCGTCAATACGGCCCAACAGTAAGCGGACGGACCCGAAACCATGAGTGAACAGGTCAAGATTTCGATCCAGCATCTGTACAAGATCTTCGGTGACGATCCCGAGGCGGCGCTGGAACACGTCAAAAATGGCGTCGGCAAGACAGAGCTGCTCGCCGAGTACGGACATGTCCTGGGCCTCCAGGACATCAACGTGGATATGGTCGCCGGCGAGATTACGGTCATCATGGGCCTCTCCGGCTCGGGCAAGTCCACGCTCATCCGTCATCTCAACCGGCTGATCGATCCAACCTCCGGTCAGGTACTGGTGGATGGCGATGACGTCATCAGCTATAACGAGGACAGCCTGCGTCACCTGCGCCGGCAGCAGATGTCGATGGTGTTCCAGAAATTCGCCCTGCTCCCCCACCGGACGGTGGTCGAAAACGCGGCAATGCCGCTAATCGTCCGCGGCGAGGACAAGCAGACGGCGGTGGAGGAAGGCAGCAAGTGGCTGGACCGGGTCGGGCTGCAGGGTAATGACCACCAGCACCCGCACCAGCTGTCGGGCGGTATGCAGCAGCGTGTGGGCATTGCCCGGGCGCTTACCTCCAACTCCGATATCATGCTGATGGACGAGGCCTTCTCGGCACTGGATCCACTCATCCGGACGGATATGCAGGATCTACTGCTCGAGCTCCAGCAAGAGCTGCACAAGACCATCGTGTTCATCACCCATGACTTGGATGAGGCCCTCAAGCTCGCCGACCACCTGGTGATCCTCAAGGACGGATACACCGTCCAGCAGGGCGAGCCGCAGGAAATCCTCCTGCATCCCAACGACCCCTACATCGTTGATTTCATCAGCGATATCAACCGGGCACGGGTCCTGCGGGTACGATCCATCATGCAGCCCAAGACCGATGCCATCGAAGGGTCGGTTGCCGGGGATATCGATGGCAACGACAATCTTGAGTCGGTGATCGCTGCCTCGGAGGGTGATACCTCGCTCAACTACCGCGTTGTCAGTGATGGTGAGCAGATCGGCGTGCTCCACATGCAGGATCTGGTCAAGGCGCTGGTGCCCACCAGCGCCGCCGAGGATGGTGTACGCGGCAAGGTCTGATCGGTTGACCAATGACGGCTCAGACGAGAAAACCCCGCTTCGGCGGGGTTTTTTTTACGCCCCTGCACGCCATCCGGCTGGCGCTGGGCACGCGTCACTCAGGCGAGACGAAGGCATCGAATGCCTCCAACGCCTGCGATCCATAGACAAAAGACGGCCCGCCGCCCATGTACAGGCACACGCCCACGGTCTCCAGCACCTCGTCGCGGCTTGCACCGGCTTCGGCCGCCGCCTTGGCGTGAAAGGCAATACAGCCTTCGCAGCGGATGGCTACGCCAATCGCCAGTGCCATCAGCTCTTTGTGCTTGGCACTCACTGCGCCGTCCTTTTCGGCGGCGGTGGATAACTGCGAGAACCCCTTCGCCACCTCGGGATGCCCCTTGCCGAACGTCTGCATCAGGGCGGTGAGTTCCTCGGTGGTTTTCGGCCAATCCTTATGCATACCTGCTCCTTTGTTGATCGGGGAGTGTTCCAGATCGGAACCACAGGGCACACCGGTGAGTTCCTGTGATGGTCCGAAAAGCATAAAAAAACCCGCCGGGCCAGAGGCGCGGCGGGCCTTGGGTGATGATGTCAGGTTCAGGCTTCGAGATCGAAGCGGTCGTTGTTCATCACCTTGGTCCAGGTATCCACGAAATCGTGGACGAATTTCTCCTGGTTGTCGTCCTGGGCATAGAGCTCGGCGTAGGAGCGCAGCACCGAGTTGGAGCCAAAGACCAGATCGGCGCGTGTCGCCGTCCACTTGAGCTCATCGGTCTGACGGTCGCGCACCTCGTAGAGGTTGCTCGACACCGGCTTCCAGGTGTTGCCCATATCGCAGAGGTTGACAAAGAAGTCGTTGGTCAACGCCCCTTCGCGATCGGTAAACACCCCATGCTTGGTGCCTCCATGGTTGGTGCCCATGGCCCGCATGCCAGCCACCAGCACTGTCATCTGAGGGCCGGTGAGTCCAAGCAGCTGGGCCCGGTCGAGCATGAGCTCCTCGGCGCTGACGACGTAATCCTTCTTCATCCAGTTGCGGAAGCCGTCGGCCTCGGGCTCGAGCACCTCAAAAGACTCGGCATCCGTCTGCTCCTGGGTGGCATCGCCACGGCCAGGGGAAAACGGCACGCGGATATCGAATCCGGCGGCTTTGGCCGCCTTTTCAATGCCCACATTGCCGGCGAGGACGATCACGTCGGCGAGACTCGCACCGGCGGACTCGGCGATCGGCTCGAGCACGCCCAGTACCTTGTGCAGCCGCTCGGGCTCGTTGCCCTCCCAGTCCTTCTGCGGCGCCAGCCGGATCCGGGCGCCATTGGCGCCACCGCGCATATCCGAACCACGGAAGGTCCGGGCACTATCCCAGGCCGTGGCGACCATCTCGCTGACGCTCAAGCCGCTCTCGGCAATCCGGGCCTTGAGTGCATCGACGTCATAATCGGTCGAGCCCGCCGGCACCGGATCCTGCCAGATCAGCTCCTCATCCGGGACGTGGGGGCCGATGTACCGCGCCTTGGGACCCATGTCGCGATGGGTGAGCTTGAACCAGGCCCGGGCGAAGACATCATCAAAGTAGGCCGGATCGTTGTAGAACCGCTCAGAGATCTTCCGATACGCCGGATCCATCTTCATGGCCATGTCGGCGTCGGTCATGATCGGGTTGTGGCGAATCGACGGATCCTCCACATCCACCGGCTTGTCCTCTTCTTTGATATCCACCGGTTCCCACTGCCAGGCACCGGCCGGGCTCTTTTTCAGCGCCCACTCGTAGTTGAGCAGCAGATGGAAATAGCCGTTGTCCCACTGGGTGGGATGGGTGGTCCAGGCCCCCTCGATGCCGCTGGTGACCGTATCGCGGCCAACCCCGCGGGTGCTGTGGTTATTCCACCCAAGGCCCTGCTCTTCGATGTCGGCCGCCTCCGGGTCCGGGCCGAGCAGTTCGGCGTCGCCGTTGCCGTGGCACTTGCCGACCGTATGACCGCCGGCGGTGAGCGCCACGGTCTCTTCGTCGTTCATTGCCATCCGGGCAAAGGTCGTGCGCACCTGCTCGGCGGTCTTCAGCGGATCCGGGTTGCCGTTAACACCTTCCGGGTTGACATAGATGAGCCCCATCTGCACCGCGGCGAGCGGATTTTCCATCGTATCGGGGTTATCGACGTCTTCGTAGCGCTCCTCGCTTGGTGCGAGCCACTCTTTCTCGGAGCCCCAGTAGACATCTTTCTCGGGATGCCAGATGTCCTCGCGGCCATAGCCAAACCCAAAGACCTTGAGCCCCATGGACTCGTAGGCCACCGTGCCGGCGAGGATAATCAGATCGGCCCAACTCACCTGGTTGCCGTACTTTTTCTTCAGCGGCCAGAGCAGACGCCGGGCCTTGTCCAGGTTGGTGTTGTCCGGCCAGGAGTTGAGCGGCGCAAACCGCTGATTGCCGGTGCCACCACCGCCACGGCCATCCGAGGTCCGATACGAGCCGGCCGCATGCCAGGCCATACGGATCATCAACCCGCCGTAGTGGCCCCAATCGGCCGGCCACCATGACTGGCTGTCTTTCATCAGCGCATGCATGTCATTCCACAGGGCTTGGTAGTCAAGCTTTTTGACCTCTTCTCGGTAGTTGAAGGTCTCGCCCAGTGGATTGGTCTTGGTGTCATGCTGGTGGAGGATGTCCAGGTTCAGCGCATTGGGCCACCACTCCATGTTGTCGCTGCCCTCGGTGGTTGCTCCACCATGCATAACCGGGCATTTGCCGGCATTGTCGATATCAGCTGCTGCCATGGTTGCTCATCTCCGCTCAGTTCTGCGTTGAAATTCGGTGCAGGGCGACCGCATCCGGTCCGCTGCGAGCCTGCAGTTATAACAAACACAGCGGCGAATGGAATTTGTTGTTGCCAATGACAACGATTGGCAGGAAGAATTGGTTTAGAAGGTATGTTCGTTCCGGCCTATCGACGAGCCGCTGGCGAGGGTTCGAACCCCGACACGGTCAGATACAAAAACGGCCCCGATGGGGCCGCTTTCGTATCTGGCGGAGAGGGAGGGATTGATTCGGCCCTCCGGGCCTCACCCTCCGGGCGCTTCGCTACGCTCCGCGTCCTAATCGCCTCACGGCGATTAGTCGAACCCAGTATCAGCTTGTTACCGAGGGTTCGAACCCCGACACGGTCAGATACAAAAACGGCCCCGATGGGGCCGCTTTCGTATCTGGCGGAGAGGGAGGGATTCGAACCCTCGGTACGGGGTTACCGTACACGCGCTTTCCAGGCGCGCTCCTTCGACCGCTCGGACACCTCTCCAGACGACGCGCAGACTAATCCACCCACCCGGCGGATTCAATCACTCCCCTTGCCCGGCCCGTACATGTGCATGGGAAACGGTGTCACATTACCGCCTTCCGAATCAGACACCTTGGCCTGGCCTTCCTTCTCGACTTCATCGACCCGGACGATGGCGTGCATGGGCACATAGGTCCGCTTGACACCGGCAAACTCGCTTTTGAGTTTTTCTTCGGCCGGATCGACCACCATCTGCGTGCGCTCGCCGAAGGTGAGCTCCTCGATCTCGACGAACCCCAGCATGCCGCCGTCGGAGACGCTACGGGCGTAGATTTCGTAGATCTTCCCCTGGCTGTGGAAGATCACACGGAAGATTCGCTCGGCTGATGCCATGGCCCATTACCGGTATTAGTTGCAAATAAGCCTGACAAGTTAACATGTCGACTCTTTCGCACCGAACGTGGACGAGCCGATTGCATATTTGGGAAGGGCAAAACTTCGCCGACGTGGACCTGCTGGTCCAGCGGCGCGATCCGCGGCGGTTCACCATCGGGTGTGCGACGAGCAACGGCGAGACGGTAATACTGCAATGGTTTCGCAACGTGCCCGAAATCGCTCAGTGGCTCCGGCGCATGGAGCCTCAGCGCTGGGGTCTGAAGGGGCCCGATCTCATCCGCATCAAAGCCGAGCTCGAGCCGGTGTTGACCGGAGTGGACGTCCACGGGCTCGATGAACCAAGTCGTCAAGCGCACAATCGGGTGACGGCGACGTACTACCGGACCGTATGGTGGGGCGATTTTGCCACACTGGCATCCGCGGCCGATGATTGGTCATCGCGATTTCTCAACGGCCATGGGCTCGAACCGTGCGGCGCCGACAGTCACGGACTCCGCCGCATTGCCGAGGCGCTTCGCCAGCGTGTTGACGGCCCAACGCCCTGATCGGTGGTGAGGCCTGATCCTTGCGAGCCAACGACAACCGACTTAGGCTTGAACCATGACACAACCTTGTATCTTCTGCGAGATCGCCGCTGGGCGAATGGATGCCGAAATCGTCCATCAGGACGAGCGGGTCGTCGCCTTTCGCGATATCCATCCCCAGGCGCCCACCCACGTTTTGATCATCCCGCGCAAGCATATTGTGAGCATGCTCGAAATCGGCGACGACGATGCGCCGTTGATCGGGCATATGCACGTCACCGCGAAAAATCTGGCGCAGACGCTAGGTCTGGCACAGCGGGGTTATCGCAGTATATTCAATTGCGGGCAGGATGCCGGGCAGACCGTTTGGCATATCCATTTGCACCTGATGGGCGGCCGCAGCATGGGGTGGCCACCGTGGCCAGGCAACTAGGCGGAGCGAACACGGCGCGATGAAATTCTTTGCCGATACCGCAATAGCTGAGGATATCCGAGAGCTCAACGATTACGGGCTGCTGGATGGTGTGACCACCAATCCGTCACTGGTCGCAAAATCGGGGCGGTCTTTCGTCGAAGTGGTCGGAGAGATCTGCCAGATCGTCGATGGTCCGGTTTCCGCAGAAGTCGCCGCCACCGATTACGACGGCATGATCCGGGAGGGGCGTTTTCTCGCGGCCATCGCCAACAACGTCGTGGTCAAGCTACCGCTTACCCTGCCCGGGCTGAAGGCCTGCCGGCGTCTTCGGCAAGAGGCGATCGCGGTCAACGTCACGCTCTGCTTTTCGGCCAATCAAGCCTTGCTCGCCGCCAAAGCCGGTGCGAGCTATATCTCACCGTTCATCGGACGGCTCGATGATCTCAACCTCGATGGCATGGCACTGATCCGGGATATCCGGGCAATCTACGACAATTATGGATTCGCCACCGAAATCCTCGCGGCCTCGATCCGTCATGCCAACCACGTCAAAGAGGCCGCCCTCGCCGGCGCTGATGTGGCAACGATCCCGCCGGCGGTGATCCGCAGCCTCGCCAACCACGCACTCACCGACAAGGGGCTCGAGCAGTTCATCGCCGACTGGGCGGCCACCGGTCAGACCATCGGCTGACCGACCGCCAACCCGCATCATTCTGTGGAAGGCGGAGAAGCCGCTCGCCGAGCAGCTAACTGCCGCTGGATATTCAACCACGTAACTGCCAACAGAATGATCAAAACGCCGATGGTCTCGGTGGGACTGAGCAGCTGGTTGAGCACCAGAACGCCAAACAGGGTCGCTGTAGCCGGCTCGACCATCGCAGTGACCGCCGCGGTCGAGGGCAAGACACCCCGCAACCCCCAGAAATAACAAAAAAAGGACAGACCGGCACCCATCAGGCCAAACACAACGAACAGTGGGAAATCGCCCGAGCCGGGCACCTGAGCCGCCTCGCGCCAGTCCACCAACGGGACCAGCGCAACGATGGCTGCCACAAAGGCGATCGTCAGCGCCGCCGGCGTCGAACCGTGGCGTCCCGCGGCCTTGAAAGCGAATATGAAAAGCGCGTACGACGCTCCGGACAACAACCCGCTGGTCAACGCGAGCGTGGTCAACCGCACCGGCGCATTCCCGTAGACCCCAGTCATCATCGTAATGCCGACCAATGTCGCCAGTATGACAAGCGCACTGCCCCAGGTAGGCCGCTCGGTGCGAGTGAGAAACGCCACCAGGTAGACCATCACCGGCGCGGTGTACATCAGCGTGATGGCAACCGCCACGCTGCCGGCACTAATGCTGACAAAGTAATAAACCAGGTTGCCGGCAACGCCAAACCCAGCAAGCGCCGACCAGCCGACCAATCGCCGATTGAATTCCTGCCGGAAGCCCTTGCGCCAACGCCAGACGAGCCAGGCGGCCATACAGCCAAGCCCGATGACGACCCGCCAGACGGTAATGACCTGCGGCGACCAGCCATCCTCCATCAAGATGCTGGCCAGACCGCCAGAGAGGCCCCACTGGAACGCACCTAACGCGACCAGAAGAACAGAAATGGGCATGCACGGCACTCCATGGCCCTTGTGAATGGTTTAGACCTGACAGTGCCCGGTGGTGGATCCGACTCGGCGGCCGGCTTTTCATTGGATGGCGCGCCCGGGAGGATTAGCTCGGCCCTCCGGGCCTCGTGCTCTCGCGCTTCGCGCTCGGGTCGAACCCGTTAATGGC
>UEZJ01000022.1_pt1 | contig 24859 bp, 21 predicted proteins | sample 1903791 | NCBI WGS metagenome assembly UEZJ01 (sample SAMEA4776353, study PRJEB27445) | saltern metagenome | biome: Hypersaline environment; feature: solar saltern; material: Pellet | place: Spain | collected 2012-08 | depth 0 m | reverse complement strand
CATCAACCACGCCGCCCCGAGCAACAGGACCAACCACGCCAGCGGCGGTGCCACGCGCCTCATGGGCCTTCGTCCACCAGCCGCGACAATGGCAGCGTCCCCACCCGGCGGCCGGTGGCATCCACCACCGCCAGCCGCGAGACCCCGTGCCAGAGCATCAGCGAGACCGCCAGGCGCATACTGTCATCGGGGGTCACCGTCGCCACCGCTGCCGGCGCGCCTGCGTCGGCCGGTTCCATCATCTCGCCCACACGGGTTAGTGCCGCCCGCTTGAGGCCACGATCCCGCCCCCCCACCAGGGTTTCGACAAAGTCATCCGCCGGATCCGCCAGGATCCGGGTCGGTGGCCCCTGCTGAATGATTCGGCCGGCGCGCATGACAACGATGTGATCGGCAAGACGCAGCGCCTCATCCATATCGTGGGTGACAAAAACGATGGTCTTGCGGATATGCGACTGGATGCGCAACAGCTCGGTCTGCAGATTGGCGCGGGTGATCGGGTCGAGGGCGCCGAACGGCTCGTCCATCAGCAAAATCCCCGGATCGGCCGCCAGCGCCCGTGCCACACCAACCCGCTGGGCCTGTCCGCCCGACAACTGATGCGGGTACTTGTTGGCGAACTCGTCAAACTCAAGGCCCAACAACGCCATGAGCTCGCGCACCCGCTGGTCGACTGCCGCGTGGTCCCACTTCAACAGCCGAGGGACAACGCCGATATTGCGGGCCACCGTCCAATGCGGGAAAAGCCCGGTGTTCTGGATGGCATAACCGATCCGCCGGCGCAGCTTTTCTTCGTTGAAACGCCTGATCTGGTGGCCATCGATGCGGATCTCGCCGGCACTGTGTTCGATCAGGCGATTGATCATGCGCAGCGTGGTCGACTTGCCACATCCCGAGGTACCCACCAGCACACAAAGGCTGCCGTCGGGGATGGTCAGCGAGATGTTGTCGACCGCCACCTCGGCACCAAAAAACCGGCTCACACCGTCGAGCTCAATCATCGGCATCCCCTCGACGCAGCGCCCCTGCCAGGGCCTTGAGCAGCGCATCGACCAGCATTGCCATCATGACAATGGGCAGCGCCCCGAGCATGACCAGGTTCATCGCCGCCTGCCCCAGTCCCTGAAAGATCAACGTCCCCAGGCCACCGGCACCAATCAACGCCGCAACTGCGGCAAGCCCAATGGCCTGAACCGAGGTGATGCGCACCCCCTCGATGATCAATGGCAGCGCCAGCACAAGCCGGACCCTGAAGAAGACCTGCAATGGCCCCATGCCCATGCCCCGGGCCGATTCAATGACCGCTTCGTCGACACTCTCCAGGGCAATATAGGTGTTGCGGGTCATGGGCAGGAGGCTGTAACCGACCAACGCCAGCAGCGCCGGCGCCAGCCCGATGCCCTGCACGCCCAGTGATTCCAGCACCGGATAGCGCGCCACCAGCCAGGACAATGGCGCCAGCAAAAGACCAAACAGCGCCAGGCTGGGAATGGTTTGCACAAAACTCAGCACGCCCAGCGTCCCCTGCCGGAGACGCGGCGCCCGGCGCATCAAAAGCGCAAGCAACACAGCGATCCCCAGGCTGGCACCCACGGCAAGCCCCACCAGCACCAGATGATCGACCATCGCATCGACAAACGCCGCGCGCCGGCCCAGATACTCGCGCACCAGCCCGAGGGCATCGAGCCGACCCTGCATCAGTGCCATCGCCAGCGAGGCCACCGGCGGTGTGGCAACCAGAAGGCCACCGCCCACCCCCAGCCCCAGGCGCTGGCGCAGATCCACCAGCAACAACACTAGGGCAAAGATCAAAAGCCAGGTGCCACCGCCAACCGCCGCCCGTGCAGCGCCGTTGCCCGGCTCGATCAGCGTGGTAATGGCGGCCCCCAGCCCCCAGGGCGCGGCCAGCAGCAGACCGGCCGCCGAGACCAGCATAATCATCGCGCCGATTCGACTGCCGCGTAGCGCCAGCCCGGCAATGAGACAAAGCGGCAGGACAATCGCCAGCAACCCCACCGGGCCCAGGGCCTCAAACAAGCGATAGCCGGTGCCGGCCACAATGCGATTGGGCTGAATGCGAACCGCATCCAGCCCGAATACCCCAAGCAGGGCCAGCAGGACCAGAACCAGACTGACCCGATTGGTCCGCCTCATGACAACCCGGGGCGCAGCGCGCTCAGTCGTTGAGCTGCTCGAGGTAGTCGGCAGCCACATCCCTGGCCGGTTGCCCCTGGACGGCCACCCGGGCGTTGAGTGTCTGGAGCGTTTCCAGATCCAGCGAGGCAAAAAGCGGATCGAGGGTATCGGCAATAACCGGATAGGCGTCCAGCACTTGCGATCGCACCACCGGCGTTGGCTGATAGACCGGCTGCACACCGCGAGTATCCTCCAGCACCACCAGGCCCAACGCATTAACGCCTCCATCGGTGCCATAGGTCATCGCACCATTGACGTCATTGTCGGGCTGCGCTGCAGCTCGCATGGTGGCCGCCGTGTCGCCCCCAGAGAGGGTCAGCAGCTGGTCGGCGTCGAGCTCGAAACCATACGCCGACTGGAAAGCCGGCAACGCCGATTCGGAGTCGACGAACTCGGCACTGGCGGCAAAACGGAAATCGCCACCGCTTTGCAGATAGGCTGCCAGATCATCCAGGGTCTCGAGGCCCTCGGCCTCGGCCAGGTCGCGCCGCACACTCATCGCCCAGGTGTTGTTGGCCTGCGCCGGCTGCAGCCAGATCAGGTCGTTGCGCTCGCGGTCGAGCTCGCGGACCGTCTGGTAGGCGGTTTCGGCATCGTTCCACCCGGGCGCATCGGCCCGGTCAAAGAAAAACGCCCCATTGCCGGTGTATTCGGGATAGATGTCGATTTCGCCGGCCTTGATGGCCTCGCGCACGATACTGGTGCCGCCGAGCTGCAGACGGTTTTCGGTGGGCACCCCATTGGCCTCGAGGGTCTGGATGATGAGCTGGCCGAGCACCGAGCCCTCGGTATCGATTTTGGATGAAACCACCACCGGCGACTGGGCCTGGGCCACACCCACCCCCAGCCCGAGCGCGGCGGCGCAGGCAAAACGGCTGAAAAAGTGCATCGGGGATCACCTATTGGAATGAAGCCATAGTCTAACGGACCACCCCAGTGGATTCGACAACCCCGACGGCCGACCGCCACCGCGGCTGGCACCCGAGCGCCTGGCCCGTCACACTGTCGGGTTGATGCCACCAGACTGGATCGATGATTCGACAGGAGTGCGATCTTGGAATACCGCAAACTTGGCCACACCAACCTCAATGTCAGCGCCCTATGCCTGGGGACGATGACCTACGGCAAACAAAACACTCAGGCCGAGGCCTCGGACCAGCTCGATATGGCGGTCGATCGGGGCATCAACTTCATCGACACCGCCGAGATGTATCCGGTGCCCCCCGAGACGGCAACCCAGGGGGATACCGAGACCATGATCGGCAATTGGCTTGCGGCGCGTGGCAAGCGGGACGATCTCATTATCGCCACCAAGATCGCCGGCCCGGGCCTGGGGACAGTCCGCGACGGCAAGGGGGATTACAGCAAGACGGACATCGAGACCGCGGTGGAGCAGTCGCTGCAACGACTGCAGACCGATGTCATCGACCTCTACCAACTGCACTGGCCAGCCCGCAACAGCAACTTCTTCGGGCGGCTCGGTTTTGCCCCGGATCGCGACGAGCCGGACCCTGTACCGGACATGCTCGGGGTGCTCGAATCCCTCCAGAAAATGGTCGATGCCGGCAAAATCCGCTATGTGGGCCTTTCCAATGAATCGGCCTGGGGCACGATGAAATTCCTCGAGCTGGCCGAGCGCCATGGACTGCCCCGTGTAGTCAGCGTCCAGAACCCCTACAACCTGCTCAATCGAAGCTACGAGGTGGGCCTTGCGGAGGTCTCGCACCGCGAGCAGGTCAGTCTGCTGCCCTACTCACCACTGGCCTTCGGCGTGCTCAGTGGCAAATACCTGGGTGGCGAGCGACCGCCAAAAGCCCGGTTGACGCTGTTCGATCGTTTTACCCGCTACACCAGGGATCCGGGCGTCGAGGCCACGAAAGCCTATGTCGATCTGGCCCGTGAACACGGGCTGGATCCGGCGCAGATGGCCCTGGCCTGGGTGACATCACGGCCGTTTGTCACCAGCAATATCATCGGCGCCACCACCCTGGCCCAACTTGAGAGTGACATCGACAGTGCCGAACTGGTACTGAGCGAGGCGGTGTACGAAGCCATCGAGGCGATTCATGCCAGGGCGCCGAACCCCTGCCCGTAACGGGCCGATCAGAACCAGTGGATGAGCCGAAGCTGGGCGGCCTCTTCGAGGCCGAAATCCGGCCCGCGGTTGATGGGTCGCTTGTAGCTGGCGCTCACCATCCACTGCCGTGACAGGGCAACCTGGGCCAGAAGCCCGTAGCGCTCGCGATTGACGGCGCTCTCCCAATCGCCACCGTCAACCCGCGATTCGCCGCCGCGGTCAATGTAATAGCTCGACGCCAGTGTCATGCCCGGCATGGGCTGCCAGGACAGCGAGGCCTGGCCGGTATAGTAGGGTCTGACCTCAAGACGCCCGGGCGCCGCGGGCTGGAATGTTTGATCGAGGCGTGCACCGATATAACGATCATTGTCTTCAAAAACCATGACATCAGCGGCTACGCTCAGCGCCACACCATGGCCCAGCCCCTGATGAATGCCCGTTTGCAGAATGCCTGCGACCCGATTGTTGCCCGGGTTGAGATTGGCGCCGAAGGTCCGATGCGCCTCGTACTCGCCGGTGGGCAACAAAAGATAGCCCGCCACCCCGACATACCGACTGGCATCGCGATCGGCGTAGGGCCAGATTGCCATGGCCAGCGCCAGGTCGCCCGGGCCACTGCCCGGATCGATATCAAAGGTGTCGGTGACCGCTCCATCGGCGGCATATTCGACAAGCGGCAGCTCGCCGTAGAAATAGGCCGGCCGGCCGGCCAATCGCAGGCTGTGTCCCCACCGCAGGTTGACCGCCTCGCGATCGAGGGTGGCACCCAGCGACAGGCCGTTGATATCAAGCGAGCCGTCAAACCGCCGATCGCTGTACTCGATGCTGACACCGCTGATCCCCGCCGGCGGTGGCACCCCATCGCGGGGGCCAAGATCGAGGGCGCTGGCCGGTGAGGCCAACAACATTGTGATCAGTGCCATAACCCTGCCCATGCCCTGAGTATGCGGGCGGGCTTCGGCAAGGTCTAGTCAGTTTTTTGTAGTTCTAACGAACATTGCCCAAAGATGACGTCCCCCAAAAAATCCCGTTCGCCCCGGTCCACGCCGAGCTCATACACACGACTCGGGGCACGTTGATCCATATGCCGTTTACGAATATACCGACAAAAACCTACATAATGCGACGTAGCGGATTCGGCCGGCGGTGTGCTATTTCTAAGTCGTCAAATCGCAATTCCCAATCTGAGGCGATACCCATGGGGGCGCAAAAGACGCTGGATGCGCTGATCGTGGAGGACGAGTCCGCGCTGCAGGATGCGCTCGTCACCCGGTTGAGCATGGACAACCTCGGGGTGATCGGACTGTCCTCGGCCGAAGCGGCGCAGGCATGGCTCGAGTCAAACGGCACCCGGGTGCTTGTGCTCGATCTCACTCTGCCCGGCCTGGACGGGATGACCTGGCTTCGCTCGCGCGCCGACCGCGACGCGATGGGGGTCATCATCATTACCGGGCGCTCGGCCGACGAGGCCCGGTTAGAAGCGCGGCAGCTTGGGGCCGATGATTACCTGACCAAACCACTCAACCTCGACGAAGTGGCCCTGACCGTTCGCAACCTCCTCAACCGATTGCCCGAAGGGGCCGCCTGGATATTCGACCACCTGAACTGGTCACTGGAACCCCCCGGCGGCGAACCGATTCCGCTGACCGCGCTTGAGGTGGCATTCATGAACGCCCTGTCCACCGCACCCGGTGAAGCCGTCGACCGCCATGAGATCGTGACCGGCATGGACCTGGATCCGCGCACCTATGACTTCCGCCGGATGGAAGTGATGGTCCGCCGGCTGCGCTCGAAGATCGAAAGACACACCGAACAGCCGGTACCGATTCAGACAGCCCGGGGGATCGGTTACGCATTTACGGCGACACTCAAGGTCAACCGCTCCACACCCCAGTCATGACCCCGGCGCCCGGTCCGTGTTCAGTTTGTCGCCGGGGTCGTTTGCCCGGGCCCCAGTCCAGAGAAGTGCTCCACGACATGCTCGGCGAATGCCTCAACGGCGGCGCCGCGCGCCGGCAGGTGGAGCAGTAGCACTTCGTAGTCGCCCAGCGGCCCCAAACCGGCCTCGTCCTCTTCGAGGATTCGCAGCGGCGACTGAACCAGACTGCGTGGAAACGGCGTCACGGCGATATCCTGCAGGATCGCTGCCTCCTGGGCGCCGGTGTGTTCGCAGGTATAGGCAATCCGGTAACGATGACCGCTGCGATTGAGCGACTCCAGTGCCATTCGCCGCCAAGGGCATCCACGATCGGCCACTGCCAGGGGCAGCGGCGCGCGCTGAAGCGCGACACCCCCCTCGCGGCCCACCCAGACCAGCGGTTCGCGGTAGATGGGCTCGGCCATTGGATGAGGGCGCTGCCCGGCCTCGGCAATCAAAAGGGCGATATCAAGCTCACCGATATCCAGACGGCGGATCAAATCCGGGCTGCGACCCACACGGACGTTCACCTGCACGGCCGGGTAGTTGCGCGCAAACTGCGAGAGAATGCCGGGCAGCACGCGGGTACCCAGGTCATCGGGTGTCCCCAGCCGCACAGTGCCGCCGACCTGTGGCGAGAGAAACTGCCCGACCGCCTCGTCGTTGAGCTCGAGAAACTGCCGCGCATACCCGAGCATGGTCTCGCCCTCGGGGGTAAGGCTGATCTGCCGGGGCTCGCGCACAAAAAGCGCCCGGCCCAGCATCTCTTCAAGTCGCTTGATCTGCATGCTGACCGCCGATGGCGTCCGGAACACCTGCTGTGCGGCCCGTGTAAAGCTGCCGGTCTCCGAGATGGCCACAAACGTCCGCAGGATGTCCATATCCAGCAGCGGCAGTCCCTGCGGCGAGTTGGCGGCGGTGGGTGTTGCCATATCGGCCTCCTCCGAAAGCCGCTGTCTTTTGATCAATCTAATTGATGACAAAGTTTAGTCTTTTTCAGTTGCCTGAACAACTCCGTTCCCTGACAATATTGACAATCCAAAGCGAATAACACCTGTAACCCACTGCTTGAACAGTACAAACGGAGGTAAAAACCATGGCCTTTGACCATATCCGCCGCCGCACCGCCATCAACCTCCGTGAAGAGGTCAACCACGAGGGCACGGGCATCTACATGCCGGCCATGCCGCCGATGGGGCTGTCACGGGCGATCAGCCAGTGGCTGCGTGGCCGCCGCCGCGCACGCCGCAGCGGAACCCTCAACCAGCTGGATCGCCGGCTGGGCGATGATCTGGGTTTCAGCCCGGCACGGCAGCCCAGGGTGGATGAAAAGCAGCTGACCACCATCTACGCACAGCCGCTCGGGAGCATTCGTATCTCGCAGCGCAGCGGCGAGCCCGCCGAGTTCCACGCGACTCGCAACCGCGTCCGCGACACCCGCCAGTAAGCGCGCGGGCAGCTGCCATCAGGCCGGCGTCCGGACAATCGGACGCCGGCCTTCTTGTATCCGGGCAGTGGATGTCCGAGCATTCCGGCCATGACCATCAAACTTCTGGCCGCCGGAGACCTGCACTTGGGCCGTCGTCCGGGCCGCCTTCCGGATGCCGTGTCGGGACATGCCATCGACTATGCACCGGCCGAGGCCTGGCAGCGACTCATTGACTGCGCCATTGGCGAGGCCGTCGATGCGGTGATCCTGGCAGGCGATGTCGTGGAATCGAGCCGGGATTATTTTGAGGCGTTGCCCCGACTCCAACGCGGCATTCAGCAGCTGACCGCCGCGGGTATTCGCATCTGTCTTGTCAGCGGCAATCATGACGTTGAGGTGTTACCTCGTCTGATCCAGCGGGTCCCTGATGCCGAGCTGCTCGGCGCCGAGGGCGAGTGGCAGGCGGTTGAGGTCTATGATCGCGCCCGTTCGGACAGTGTGGTGCTCTGGGGCTGGTCATTCCCCCAGCCACGGGTCGAGCGCTCGCCTTTGGTTGATTTTCCCGGCGCCCGGCCGGGCCGGTTGAACGTCGGTGTTCTGCACTGCGATCGCGATCAGTTGCAAAGCCCCTATGCCCCGGTATCCGGCCAGGCACTGGCCGACTCGGGGGTCGATGTCTGGCTGCTCGGGCATATCCACCAACCCGATTCGTTGAGCGCGACAAGCCCGTACGGCTATCTGGGGACGGTCTGCGGACTTGACGCCGGAGATCAGGGGCCCCGGGGCCCCTGGCGTATCGACGTGACCAACGGCGAGATCAGCCGGTTTGAACAGCGGGCGCTCGCGCCCATCCAGTGGACACCCCTCAGGGTCGATCTGACCGGCACGGACAGCGTCGATGGCATCGAAGGGCGACTCCTCACTGCCTTCGAGAAGGCGCTGGGAACGGCTCTTGAACAGGCCGCTCGCGCCCCCGATCTGTATGCCTTGCAGGTCACCCTGACCGGCGAGTCCGACTACACCGATGGTGATGTCGCCGCGGCGCTGCCCAACCGGGATCAGGTGCACGAGTGCCCGGCCGGTTATGCCGGTCAATGGTTTCTCGAACGCTGGACGCTCGAGACCCAGCCCACCATTGCGCTGAGTCAACTCGCCCGCCGGGATGACCAACCCGGGCTGCTGGCCCGTCGACTGGAGATCCTCGCGCGGCCGGCGACCGACCCCGAGCGACAGTCCATCCTCCAGTCCGCGGCCCGCGTGGCCAACGATGCGCAGCGACAGGGGCAGTGGCAGCGCCTGCCCGGTCAAGTACCGGATGCAGAGACCATTGCCGAGTGGTTGCAGCAGCGCGGCCTGGCGGCCCTGCGCGCCATGCTGGCCGCGGAGCGCGATTGATGCGACTGGCCAGCATTGACATCCGTTCGCTGCCGGGCATTGACCCCATCCACCTCGACGACTTTCAGCCGGGCATCAACTTTATTGTGGGCCCCAACGCCGTTGGCAAGAGCAGCTTAATCCGCGCGTTGCATCTGCTGCTGGCCCCGCCCCGGCGCGGCGACCCCACGGCACTGAGCCTCGCCGCCACCTTGGTTGATGGCACCACCGAGTGGCAGCTGAGCCGTCAAGGCGCCCAGCAGCGCTGGAGTCGGGCCGGCGTGCCAACCGACCCGCCGATCGCACCGGACCCCGAGGCCTTGCATTGCTACTGGCTGGATGCACAGAGCCTGTTGGCACCCGACGAAGAACGTGAGGACCAGCTGCGGCGCCGATTCCAGGCGGCCCTTGCCGGTGGCATCGACATCGCACATGTTCGCAGCGCCGCGGGCATCCAGGCCGAGCCATTCCCCCGCGGGCTGTATCAGAGCTGGCGCGAGGCCCGGAGCCGCTGGCAAAAGACCGAGCGGGCATACCAGGCCCTCGAGGACGAACGCGAGACACTGGCGGGACTCAAATCCGAACAACGCCAGGCCCGATCGGCGGCGGAAACGGTTGTGCGCATCCAAAGAGCCCGGGAGCTGCATCAGGCGATCGCCAACCGCCGCCTCGCCGAGCAGGCACTGGCCACGTTTCCCGAGACAATGGCCGCCATGCGGGGCGATGAAGACGAACAGGCCCGCACCCTGTCCGCCCAGCGACAACAGATTGACACCGAGCTAGCGCGCATTGATGCGACCCTCGAGGAGAACCGGCAACGCCAGCAAGACACCGGGCTGGCCGAGAGCCGGATCAGCCGGTCGCTGATTGCCACGCTGCGGCAACGTCTCGAGGCGCTGTGGCCACTGGCCGAGCGGCTGGATCGGCTGCAAAGGCAGCTCGCTGCCGCCGAAGGCGAACGCCAGGCCGCCGCCGATGCACTGGGCGCCGATCCGTCCGACCCGCCGGTCATCGACCCGGCGACCATCGAGTCCATTGGTCATGCCCTGCAACGACGCAACGAAGCCATCGCCTGGACCCTCCGCCTGGGCGGAAAACCCACCACGACCGGCCGCCTTGGTCAGGCCCTGGGTGCGATTGCCACCGCCGCGGGCCTTGTAACGGCCGGGCTGGGTTGGACGGCCAATCTGCCGTTGATCACCCTCGCGGCAATAACCGGGGCAATCGCCGGCCTGCTCGTGGTTGTATCGCCGCTGCTCGGCGGTACGGAGGGCGCCCGGGCGGCGACGGCCCATCGTGAGGCGGCCGAACAAGAGCTTGGTGAGCTGCTGTCGCAAAGCGGCATCGGCGACCTGGATTACCGCGACGTGGGCATCCCCAGGCTGTTGAGCCTGACTCGGGCCCTGGACGAAGCCCGGACCCGGGTGCAGGCCATTGACGCCGAACGCCGGTCCACCCAGACACAATACGACGACCGACTCGCCGCCATCCAGGACGAACTCGCGCCGTGGCTGATAGCGGTTCCCACCGACCCGGTCGCCATCCAGCAAACCATCCAGGACCTGGATGACCGGCTGCGCGATCTCGAACAGCTCAGACAGGCCCGCGAATCACTTCAGGCGCGTCGCGATGAGGCGATGTCACGAAGGGCCGTGGTCGTCGAGTCACAGACCAGCCTTTTTGCGCGACTGCAAATCGATCCGGACGATCAGACCGGGCTGGCGAGGCTCACCGAACAGCACCGGGCCTATCAGCAGGCCCGGCAACGTCTTGAACAGGCCCGCGAGACCGAACGGCAACTGGCCTTGCCCCTGCAGGACGATGCAGCCCTGCTCGCCCAGGCGCAGGCCGATGACGATCGCGAATTGCGGCAAACGCTCGAGACGCATCAACAGATCGCCGATCGACTGGATGATCTGACCACCCGGATTGCCCGAATCGAACGCGACCTCGAGCAGGCCGGCGATGACGATGCGCTTGCCACGGCACTGGCCGAGTCCACCGGACTGGCCGAGCAGCTGGCCCAGCGTCGTGAGCGCCACATCGAGGCCACGCTGGGGGCGTGGCTGCTGGATGAGATCGAGCAGGACTACCGCCGCAACCACGAGCCTGGACTGATTCGCGAGGCAAGGACACGCTTTGAGGCATTCACCCAGGGGCAGTGGTCGCTGGTCGTAGACGCGCAGCACCACCCCCGGGCGAGGGATCTGCGTGCCGCGACCACCCGGTCGCTGAACGAGCTCTCGGCCGGCACCCGGATGCAGCTTCTGCTCGCCGCCCGTCTAGCCTGGGCCCGAAGCCACGAGCGGGGTGGCCCCGCCCTGCCCCTGGCCCTGGACGAAGCCCTTGCCAACACCGACGCCGAGCGCTTCACCGCGATCGCCGGCAACCTTGCCTCGCTGGCAGCCGCGGATGGGCGTCAGATCCTTTATCTGACCACGCGCCAGGAGGACATCCAGCTCTGGACGGCGGCCACCGGCGAGACACCGCATTGCATTGATCTGGCGGCGCAGAGACGGAGCCGGCGTCGCCCGGGCCACCGGTTTGTCACGACCACCCGGCCATCCGTCCCGTCACCGGGTGGCATGGACCCGGTCGCCTATGCCGTGACACTGGAGGTGCCGGCGGTGGATCTTGCCAGGCCCGCCGAATCGATCCATCTGTTCCATCTGCTCCGCGACCACCTGCCCGGCCTGCATCAACTGCTCGATACCTGGCGGATCGACACCCTGGGCCCGCTTGAGGTCTGGCTGCAAAGCCCCGCCGGCGAAAGCGCCCGCGCCAGAAACCGGCTTCCCGACGATCTTTCCGAGCGCCTGGTGATCGCACGGCGTTGGCTGGAACTGGCCCGACAGGGCCGAGGGCGACCGATTGACCGAGAGGCGCTCGTCGCTTCGGGTGCGTTATCGGAGAAGATGCTCGAGCGGGTGGATGAAAAGGCCACCGAAATGGGCGGGGACGGCGCCCGGGTGGTCGCTGCCCTCAGGGATCGAGCCATCCCGCGTCTCAAGCGCGATGCCATCGATCAACTCGAGCAGTGGCTCATTGATGGCGGTTGGATTGACCCGCGCCCGATACTGGACGCCGAGGGCATTACCCGGGCCCTGCTGGATGAGCTTGGGCATCGCATCGAGCCGGATCGGATTCGATCGATCAGCGACTGGCTGGCCGCCGGGAGTGGTCAGTTCGTATAGTATCGGGATGACCGAAGCCCCCCGCCATACCCCGATGATGCAGCAGTATCTGCGCATCAAGGCAGCGCATCCCGAGACGCTGCTTTTCTACCGGATGGGTGATTTCTATGAGCTTTTCTATGAAGACGCCCGTCGGGCGGCAGAATTGCTCGATATCACGCTCACCCAACGCGGCGAGTCGGCCGGGGCGCCGATCCCCATGGCCGGTGTGCCCGTTCACAGCTACGAAAACTACCTGGCTCGCTTGCTGGCCCGCGGCGAGTCGGTGGCCATCTGCGAGCAGACCGGCGACCCGAACACCAGCAAAGGACCGGTCGAGCGAGAGGTGGTCCGTATCGTCACGCCCGGCACACTGACTGATGACGCGTTGCTTGAAGCGCGCCGCAGCGCCCTGCTCACCGCGATTGCCGGCACACCCGATCACTGGGGGCTCGCCAGCCTGGAGCTTGCCGCCGGGCGCTTTACCGTCATGGAAGGCACCGGACAGGCAGCGCTCGATGCAGAGCTCGCGCGGCTGGATCCGGCGGAGATGCTGCTCAGTGACGATCAGCCGGACCACTGGATCGCCCATCACCACGGCGGGGTCACTCGCCGTCCCCCTTGGCATTTCGAGTCGGACAGCGCCCGACGTCGGCTGGTGGAGCATTTCGCCACCCGTGATCTCAGTGGCTTTGGCGTCGAGGCCATGCCCATGGCCATCGCCGCGGCCGGCGCGGTGCTCGCCTACGTCACCGACACCCAGCGCTCGGCCCTTCCGCATATTCAGCATCTGGGCATCGAGCGCAGCGATGCGGCGATCGCCATCGATGCCGCCAGCCGTCACAACCTCGAGCTCGAACGCAACCTGGGTGGCGGCAGCGAACAGACACTGGCGGCGGTGCTCGATACAACCGTCACCGGCATGGGCAGCCGCGCACTGCGGCGATGGATCAATCGCCCGCTCCGTGACCAGGCCGTCGTTGAAAAGCGCCAGGCAGCGGTCGAAACGCTGCTCGGCGGCGACTATCTGCTCATTCGCGAACAGCTCCGTCGCGCGGCGGACATCGAGCGTATTGCCGCGCGTATCGGCATCAACAGTGCCCGCCCCCGGGATCTGACCGGGTTGCGTGACACCCTGCAAACGCTACCGGCGCTGGCCGACGCACTGCAGCCGCTCGCCGACCCGCGACTCCGCGAGCTGGCCGCGGCGGCAAGCCCTCAGCCCTCGATCCTCGACAGGCTCGCCTCGGCGCTGGTGGAACAACCGCCGGTGGTCATCCGTGACGGCGGTGTCCTCGCCGATGGCTATGACAACGAGCTGGACGAGCTCCGCGGCCTGTCGCGCAACGCCGATGGCTTTTTGACCGACCTGGAGCACCGCGAGCGTGAAGCCACCGGGATCCCCCATCTCAAGGTGAGCTACAACCGGGTTCACGGCTACTTTATCGAGATCAGCAAGGGGCAGAGCGACCAGGCCCCCGCCCATTACATCCGCCGACAGACCCTCAAGGGCGCCGAGCGTTATATCACCCCCGAGCTCAAGGCCTTCGAGGACAAGGTGCTTTCCGCCCGCGAGCGGGCCCTGGCCCGCGAAAAGGCCCTCTTCGAGGCGCTCATCGCCTGGCTGGCCGATCATCTTGACAGCCTCATGGGCCTGGCGGCGGCGCTGGCCGAACTCGACAGTCTGACCGCGCTCGCCGAGCGGGCCGCCGCCCTCGACTACGTTCGCCCGCAACTGGATGACCGACCCGGCATGGACATCCGCGGCGGACGGCATCCGGTGGTCGAGCAGAACACCACCGAGCCGTTCGTCCCCAACGATGTGGTCCTGGACGACCAGCAGCGCATGCTGATCATCACCGGGCCCAACATGGGCGGCAAATCCACCTACATGCGGCAGGTGGCGCTGCTGGCGCTCATGGCCCATATCGGCAGCTTTGTCCCTGCCGAGTCGGCGCGCTTCGGGCCGCTGGATCGCATCTTCACCCGCATCGGTGCCTCGGACGATCTCGCCGGGGGGCGTTCGACGTTCATGGTCGAGATGACCGAAACCGCCAATATCCTGAATAACGCCACCGCCAACAGCCTGGTGCTGCTCGATGAGATCGGCCGGGGCACCAGCACCTTTGATGGTCTGGCACTGGCCTGGGCCACCGCCGAAGCCCTTTGCCAGACGATCTCGGCCTTTACCCTGTTTGCCACCCATTACTTCGAACTCACCGCGCTGCCGGATCAGTATCCGGAGGCCGTCAACCGGCATCTCGAAGCAGTGGAACACGGCGAGCAGATCGTCTTTCTGCATACCGTCCGACCCGGGCCGGCCAATCAGAGTTATGGACTGCAGGTCGCCGCCCTCGCCGGTGTGCCGACGAATGTCCTGCGGGCCGCCCGGCGCAAGCTCGCCGAGCTGGAATCGACGCCCGACAACACCCCGCAATTACCCCTGTTTGCCGCGCCTTCGGATGATCGCGACAAGCTCCATGAGGCACTGCGCGAGCTCGACCCCGATGCCCTGACGCCTCGGCAAGCGCTCGAGGCGCTCTATCGGCTGCGCGGCCTGGTGGATGGCGGTGACTAAACCCCACCGCCGCTAGGTTGATGCGATCGGTGCAGCCTCCTATGGTTACGGTATCCTCTGACCACTGCCTGTGGAGTCACTCATGACGTACGTCGTCACCGAAAACTGCATCAAATGCAAATACACCGACTGTGTCGAAGTCTGCCCGGTGGACTGCTTCCACGAGGGGCCCAATTTTCTGGCCATCGACCCGGACGAGTGCATTGACTGCACCCTCTGCGAGCCGGAATGCCCGGCCGAGGCCATCTACTCCGAGGACGACCTGCCGGAGTCCATGGCCCACTTTCTCGAACTCAACGCCGAACTCGCCCAGCAGTGGCCGGTGATCACCGAACAGAAAGATCCACCGGCGGATGCCGAACAATGGGACGGCAAAAGCGGCAAACTGGAACTGCTCGAGCGCTAGCCTCGTGGATGATGCTCGGCATGCAGCGCCTGCAGCCGGGCGCGGGCCACATGGGTGTAGACCTGGGTGGTGGACAGGTCACTGTGGCCAAGCAGCAGTTGCACCACCCGCAGATCTGCCCCGTGGTTGAGCAGGTGGGTGGCGAAGGAGTGGCGAAGCGTATGGGGTGAGAGCGCCCGTTGGATGCCTGCCTGCTGCGCGTGGTGGCGGATTCGGTACCAGAACGCCTGCCGGGTCATGCCGCGACCGCGAGTGGTGACGAATACCGCATCACTGCGACCCGCCGGGGCAAACCCCGGCCGGGTGCTGGCTAGGTAATCCTCCAGCCAGTCCACCGCCGTTTCGCCCAGCGGCACCAGGCGCTCCTTGCCTCCCTTGCCGGTGATGCGCACTACCCCCTGGCGCAGATTGACCTGGTCAAGCCGCAGACCCACCAATTCGCTGACCCGCAGCCCTGTGGCGTAGAGCACCTCCAGCATGCAGCGGTCGCGTCGCCCCAGGTCGGTCTGTCGATCAGGCGCCTGTAGCAATGCCTCGACTTCGGCCTCGGTCAGTGCCCCGGGCAGCGGCCGATCCGGCCGCGGTGCGTCAACACGCTGTGTAGGATCCTCGCGGACCGCGCCCTGGCGCTGCTGGTGGCGATAGAACCGCCGCAGGCTCGAGAGCAGCCGCGCGCTGCTGCGGCGGCTGGCGCCATGCCCCACCCGATAGGCCAGATAGCCCATCACATCGCCGCGATCGGCGGCCAGCAGTGTCTGCCCATGGGCCGCCAGCCAGGCAGCAAAGCCCTGCAGATCACTCCGGTAAGCGGCCAGGGTGTTTTCTGCCAGGCCCCGCTCCATCCACAACGCATCAACGAAGGCAGCGATCCGGTCGGCCTCGGGGGCCTGGGTCATGCTTTGGGCTCCGGATTGGGTTTCAGCGGGTTCGACCCCAGCGCATTCGGCCCCAGCGCCTTGAGCATGTCCATAGGCACCGGAAAGACGATCGTCGAGGCGTTATCCACGGAAATGTCACTCAAGGTCTGCAGATAGCGCAACTGGATGGCCTGGGGGTTCTCGGCGAGCACCTGGGCGGCCTGCAGGAGCTGTTCCGAGGCCTGATACTCGCCTTCGGCATGGATGACCTTGGCCCGGCGGTTTCGCTCGGCCTCGGCCTGGCGGGCGATCGCGCGAATCATCGACTCGTCCAGATCCACATGCTTGATCTCGACATTGGCCACCTTGATGCCCCAGGCGTCGGTCTGGGTGTCGAGGATCTCCTGGATGTCGGCGTTGAGTTTATCCCGTTCAGAGAGCATCTCGTCGAGATCATGCTTGCCGAGCACCGATCGCAGCGTGGTCTGGGCCAGCTGACTGGTCGCGGCGTAATAATCTTCGACATGAATGACGGCGCGCTCCGGGTCCATTACGCGAAAATACAACACCGCGTTGACCTTCACGGTCACGTTATCCTTCGAAATCACATCCTGCGAGGGCACATCCAGGGTGATCAACCGCAGGTCGACCTTGACCGCCTGCTGGATGATCGGGATGACCAACCGCAATCCGGGCCCTTTGACCTTCCAGAACCGGCCCAGCAGAAAGATCACCGCCCTTTCGTACTCGCGAAAGACCCGAAACGATGCAACGACAATCGCCGCGACCGCGGCCAAAACGATAAGCACTGGAATGGTCATGACCGTCCCCTGTTGGTTGTTGAATGATCATACCCCGGCAGACACGCCTGCCGCTGATCACTGACTGGGACAAAAAAGGCCGTGGACGGGTTCGCCCCGACCACGGCCAGCACTCCAAGGGGAGAGAGTCAGTCTACAAACGGCGGCTTAACGCCAGCCCGCCCGATCCATCAGCCGCACCGCCTGGGCGTTGTTCTCGCCCAGCACGCCGACGTTCAGGTCATCAAGCCGGCGATCGGCATAGGGCTGGAGCGCCTCAATGGGCTCGATCCCGTCCACGGCAGGGAATTCGTTATTGCCCATCGAGAACATCCGCTGAGCCTCGTCAGAGGCGAGAAACTCCAGGAATTGCACCGCCGCATCGGCATTCGGTGCGCCGTCCACCAGCGCCGCACCCCCGATGTTGCGATGCGCCCCCCGGTCATCCTGGTTGGGGAAAAACAGCGCGGTGGTGTCGACCACGGCCTGATCCTGCGGATCGTCCGAGAGTTCCAGGCGGGTGTAGTAGTAGTGGTTACCCACACCCAGGCTGCACTCGCCCGCGGCAACCGCCCGGAGCTGATCGGTATCCCCGCCCTGCGGCGGACGGGCCATGTTCTCCACCAGGCCCTCGGCCCAGGCTTCTGTCGCTTCGAGGCCGTTGGCGGCGATCAGCGAGGCGACCAGCGACTGGTTGTAGTCATTGCTCGACGAGCGGATGCAGATTTCATCATCGAAACGCGCATCGGCGAGATCCTCGTACCGCTCGAGCGGCGGCTCGTCGTAGACATCGGTGTTGTAGTAGACCACTCGGACACGCTCGCTGAAGCCAAACCACAGATCATCCGGGTGCTGGAGTGCAGCCGGCAGACGCGACTCCAGCACCTCGGAGTCCACCGGGGCGAGGATCCCGGCGTTCTCGGCACGCTGCAGACGCGCGGCGTCGACCGTCATGAACACATCCGCCGGACTGGCCGCCCCTTCGCGGCGGATTCGCTCGATGAGCTGGTCCGAATCGCCCTCAAGGACATTCACCTCAATGCCGGTGGCATCGGTAAAAGCGTCATAAAGCGCCTCGTCGGAGTCGTAGTGCCGCGCCGTGTAGAGGTTGAGCGTCTGCGCCGCCGCAACACTCGCCCCGGTGGCGAGCCCCAGGCCGATCATCCATGCCGTGGTGTGGGTCCGCTTTGCCATGGGTGGTTCTCCTTTAAAACGTTGCAATTTAAATGAGGATGCGAACCATTCGCATCTGAGAGGCATTCCACCCCATCGCTGCCCCCGGGTCAACCCCAATGAGAATCGCTTGCAATTGGCCGGCCCGATCGCCGACACTTTGCCCATGAGCGCACAGCACGATCCATTGGTCTCTCGCTTCCCCGCCGGCGGTGTCTCGGCCGTGCAGTCACCCTGCCCCTATCCGGCCGGCGAGGCACTGGCGCTTGAGCACATCAGCCACGATTTCGACACCGTGACAGCGGCCGAAGACATCAACCTGAATGTCGAGCCCGAGGAGCTGGTCTGCCTGTTGGGGCCATCCGGCTGCGGCAAGACCACCTTGCTGCGGTTCGCTGCCGGGCTGGAGCGTCCACAACACGGACGGGTGCGAATCGGCGAGCAGCTGATGTCGGATTCGCAAAGCAGCACCTGGACGCCGCCCGAGCAGCGTCAGGTCGGGCTGGTATTCCAGGATGCGGTGCTTTTTCCGCATCTCAGCGTGCTCGAAAACGTCTGCTTTGGCCTGCCCAAGCTCTCTGCCAAAGAGCGCGAGCAGCGGGCACGGGCGTTGCTGGCACAGCTGGGGCTGGCACCTTTCGCCGAGAGCTTCCCGCATGTCCTCTCCGGCGGCCAGCAACAACGGGTGGCCCTGGCCCGGGCCCTCGCCCCATCGCCCCGTATCATGCTGCTCGACGAGCCGTTTTCGGGGCTCGATGCGCGACTGCGGGATCGTATTCGCGATGACACGCTGCATCTGCTCAAACGCAACGGCACCGCCACCCTGTTGGTGACCCATGACCCGGAAGAGGCGCTTTTCATGGCCGACCGGATCGCGGTGATGCGCAACGGCCGGGTTATCCAGCAGGGCCGCCCGACCGAAATCTACTGCCACCCCATCGACCCTTTTGTCGTGCGGTTCTTTGGCGATGTCAACGAACTCCAGGGCGTGGTGGCCAATGGCCGTGTCGAGACACCGGTCGGCCCGGTCGAGGCGCAACACCTGCCCGAGGGCAGCCAGGCACAGGTACTGATCCGGCCCGAGGCCCTGCGCGTGGAACAGCGAAGCGGCCCGCGGGACCATACCGGCAGCCATGTGCTGATGTCGCGGCTACTCGGTGGGGCCAGCTTCATTCATCTGTGTGTGCACCAGGGCAACGATGAATTCCACATGCACGCCCATATCCCGGGGGTTTACCTGCCCGAGCGTGACGACCCCATCGACGTCCATCTCGACGCCAGCCAGGCGTTCGTCTTTCCGCTCTAGGCTTCCCCGGCCCCGGAACCCGGCCGCGAGCGACGCATCGCCCGACTGAGCAGGATCACCGGGATGATCCCCACCAGCACGATGGCCAGGGACGCGGTCGAGGACTGGCTGAGGCGTTCATCCGATGCCAGCTCGTAAGAGCGCACGGCCAGTGTGGTGAAATCAAACGGGCGCAGGATGATGGTCGCCGGCAGCTCTTTCATAACATCAACAAAGACCAGGATACCGGCACCCAGCAGGCTGCCACGGATAATCGGCGCATGGACCCGACGCAGTGTGCCGCCGGCGGTCCGCCCGAGGGTGCGGGACGCCGCATCCATACTGGGCGTGACCTTGGTCAGACTGGCCTGAACGGCGTTGTAGGACACCGCGAGAAAACGCACCAGATAGGCATAGACAAGGGCAAAGCCGGTGCCGGTGAGCACCAGCCCCACATCCCAGCCCCACTCACCGTGGAGCAGGCCATAGAGCCGCTGGTCGAGCCAGCCCAGCGGGATGAGGATGCCCACCGCGACAACCGCCCCGGGGATTGCATAGCCCATCGCCGAGACCCGGACCATGGCCTGACTGAAACCGGACCCCGAAAGCCGGACTCCGTAGGACAACACCACCGCCAGGCCCACCGCCCCCAGCGCCGCCGCCGTGGCCAGCGATACGCTGTTGAAGATATAACCAAGAAATCCCCAGCCGAGCTGCTGATCGCCGTTGGTCAAGCTCATCTCCAGCAACAACCCCGCCGGCAGCAGGAAACCGAGCGCCACCGGAAACAGACAGGCCGTGGTGGCAAGCCACCGCCGCGCACCGCTGAGCTCGTAGCGCGGCAGCTCACGATAGCGGCTCGAGGTATGGAAGAACTGCGCCTTGCCCCGCGAGGCGCGCTCGATGACCAACAGCAAAAGCACGAACAAAAGCAACACCCCGGCAAGCTGCGCGGCGGCGGTCCGCTCGCCGAGCCCGAACCACGTCCGATAGATGCCCGCGGTGAAGGTATCCACGGCAAAGAACTGCACTGCGCCAAACTCGTTGAGGGTCTCCATTAACGCCAACGCCGCGCCGCCGGCGATCGCCGGACGGGCCAGTGGCACCGCCACCGTTGCAAACAGCCGCCATGGCCCGCGCCCCAGGGTTCGTCCGACTTCCAGCACACAGACCGACTGCTCGAGAAAGGCCGCCCGGGTCAGCAAATAGACGTAGGGATAGAGCACCAGGGTGAGCAACGCAATCGCCCCGCCCAGCGAGCGAATGGGCGGAAACCAGTAATCCCCCGCGCCCCAGCCGAATGTCTCGCGCAAAAACGACTGCAGCGGGCCGGCAAACTGAAAGAAGTCGGTGTAAGCGTAGGCGATCACATAGGTGGGCACCGCCAGTGGCAAGAGCAACGCCCACTCAAACCAGCGCTGGCCCGGAAACCGGCACATCACCACCAGCCAGGCGGTGCCCACACCGATGACCAGCACACCCACCGCAACGCCCAGGGTCAATCCGGCGGTATTGAGCAGATAACGCGGTAAAACGGTGCTGGCAAGATGCGACCAGATCTCCGGCGCCGGCACGAATATCTGGCTCAGGACAGTGAGCACCGGCAACGAGACCAGAAGCGCAATCACTGCCATGATCACCGGCCATGCACCGGTACGGCGCAGGCCCAGGGCAAGACGGCTGAGAAGCGGCAGCGAACGGGCAGTGGCAACCACGGACGGCTCTCCTGGCGGCATCAATCGAAGTGGACTTTATTGGTCCAGAATAATACGCATGAGCGCTTATTTTTTCACCAACGCGCGGTATCATGGGGCATGACCTACGAACGTGAGAACATCCAGCGCATGGCCGGCTATCAGCCCGGCGAACAGCCCGAGGACGACCGGGTCCTCAAGCTCAACACCAACGAAAACCCCTGGCCGCCCTCCCCCGCGGCCATGGCGGCGCTGCAGCAGATCGCCGAAGACGCCCTGCGCCGGTATCCCTCGCCGACGGCGGCGGCCGTGCGCCACCAGGCCGCCCGATTGCATGGCGTATCAACCGACCAGATCGTCACCACCAACGGCGGCGACGAGCTGTTGCGCCTTGCCATGACCACTTTCGTGCCGCCGGGCGCGCCGATCGGCATCGCCGAGCCCAGCTATTCGCTGTATCCGGTGCTCGCCGCCATCCATGACAGCCCCATCGAGGCGGCCGAGCTGGACGCCCAGTGGTCGCTGCCGGATGACTTTGCCGAGCGGATGAATGCCGCGGGTGTGCCGTTGACGCTCATCGTCAACCCCCATGCCCCCAGTGGCCACCTGCTCCCGGCCGCGCGGATCAGCCAACTGGCGGCGGCGCTCGACGGCGTGTTGCTTGTCGATGAGGCCTATGTGGATTTTGCGCCTGCCGATCATGATGTCATCGGCCTGATCGCTCGCCACGACAACCTGCTGGTCCTGCGCACCCTCTCCAAGGGATACGGGCTTGCCGGGCTGCGTCTAGGCTATGGCATCGGCGCACCCGGTTTGATTGCACCGATCGCCGAGAAGACCCGCGATAGCTACAGCGTGGACGCGGTGGCCGATGCCGTGGGGGCCGCGGCACTGGCCGACCAGGACCATGCCCGTTCGACCTGGCAGGCGGTCTGTGACGCGCGGGGCCGACTGACCCGGGCGCTCGAGGCGCGCGGCTTTACGGTGCCCGAGAGCGCGACCAACTTCTGCCTGGCAACCCGGCCGCCGGATAGCCCACTGAGCGCGGCAGCGATCAAGGATGGGTTAAAGGCCCGGGGCATTCTGATCCGTCACTTCGACACCCCGCGGCTGGCCGATAAGATCCGCATCAGCGTGGGCACTCCGGAGCAAAACGACCGCCTGATCACCGCGCTGGACGAGATCCTGGCCGCCGCCGCTGATCAGCCGGCCGGATGACCGGCGGGCGCAAACCACCGCCTCTGCGACCATGCCCGATGGAAAAGCCCACCGAGCAGCAGGCTGCGCGCCAGGGTAAAGGCCACAAAGGCAAGCCACAGGCCGTGATTGCCAAGGGGCTGGGTCAGCCACCAGACCGGTAGATAAAACCCCAGCACCGCCAGCACCATGGTATCCCGCATCGCCCGCGTACGGGTGGCACCGATGAAGATGCCATCAAGCAGATAGCTGGCCGCCGCGAGAAGCGGCATGGCAATCACCCAGGGCAGATACACCCCGGCCATCGTGCGCACCGCAGGCAGATCCGTGAGCACCGCCACCAGCGCGTCACCGGCCAGCCAGAAGCTGACACTGGCCAACCCGGCGGCCAACAGCGACCACTGCGACGCCGCCCAGACCACGGCCCGGAACCCAGCCTCATCGTTGGCTCCAATCCGCTGCCCCACCAGCGATTCGGTGGCATGGGCAAACCCATCGAGCGCGTAGGAGGCCAGCAGCACGAACTGCAGCAAAACCGCATTGGCCGCCAGCGTGGTATCGCCCATATCCGCCCCCTGGGCGTGGAAAAACGCAAAGGCAAACAGCAGACAGAGCGTACGGATGAAAAGGGCGAGGTTGACCGACAACAGGCGACGATATCCCCCAAGGTCGCGAAAAACGCCGGCCACTGGCCGCCATGACCAGCGCCGCCAGACGCCCATCGCCAGGGCAATCCCCACCACAAGGGTGCAGTAGTCGGCCATCACGCTGGCCAGCGCGACACCGTCAACGGTCATACCCAGCCCCACCACAAAGAGCAGATCGAGCACAATGTTGATGCTGTTGTTGATCACCATCAAAAGCAGTGTCACGCGACTGTTACCCCGCCCCAGAAACCAGCCGATCAACACATAGTTGGCCAGCACGGCCGGCGCGCTGAAGATGCGCCAGCGGGCGTAGAGCTCGGCCTGGGCGGTCACCGCGGCACTGCCATCGAGCAGCGACAGGCCCAGCGCGATTACCGGCGGGTGCAGCGCGACCAGCGCCAGACCAATGACCAGCGCCAGCATCAGCCCCTGGCCGAGCAGCCGCAGCATGGCATCCACCTCGCCCCGGCCGTGGGCCTGGGCGGTCAGCCCGGTGGTTCCCATCCGCAGAAAACCGAATCCCCAGTAAAGAAAGCTGAAAAGGGTCGCCCCCAGGGTGACACCCCCCAGATAGCGGCTATCCGGCAGATGCCCGACCACGGCGGTATCCACGAGCCCGAGCAACGGAACGGTGATGTTCGAGAGGATCAGCGGCCAGGCCAGATCGAACACCTTTCGGCGCGGCATCTCAACGCCCGGATCAGGCCTGTTATACTCCGCTGCCATGAAAACCATTACTCCTGCTCAATACCGGCGTGCGGTCCTGTTTCTGGCAGCGGCCCACATCACCATCATCGCCGCCAGTAACTACCTGGTCCAACTGCCGATCAATCTGGCCGGTCTGCATACCACCTGGGGGGCGTTTTCCTTTCCGTTCATCTTCCTCGCCACCGATCTGTCGGTCAGAATCTTTGGCAAAGAGGCCGCCCGCCGGATCATTTTCTTTGCCATGGGACCGGCGTTGCTGATCTCTTATGTCATCGGTGTGCTTTTTCAGCAGGGCAGCTTCCAGGGGGCCGATGCGCTGCTCGCGGCCAACACCTTTGTCGGGCGCATTGCCACCGCCAGCTTCATGGCCTACGCCCTCGGCCAGCTGCTCGATATCCACGTCTTCGACCGCCTGCGCCGCAACGCGCGCTGGTGGATCGCACCTGCGGTCTCAACGGTCTTTGGCAACCTGGCCGATACGGCGGCGTTTTTCAGCATCGCCTTCTACCAGAGCCCGGATCCGTTCATGGCCGCCAACTGGCCCGAGATCGCGGCTGTGGACTACGCCTCCAAGTTGCTTATCTCGCTTTTGCTCTTTGTCCCGGCCTACGGGGTGGTGCTGGCATCGCTGCAGCGCCGCGTCCTCGGGCCCGACGGCATGGTCACCACCCGGGCGACCACCGGATAGGGTACGCCCCCTTACCCAGCGGGCCTTGACGGGTACCAGACCAGCGGCTCGCCCTGCAGCGAGTCGTCGACTTCAAAGCCATGGCGGCTGTACCACGCAAGCAGCGCCTGTTCGTCCAGCCCGGTTTCGTCATCGACATTGGCCTGACCCAGCAGGGTAACCCCGTGCTCATCGCACTGGGCCTTGAGCCATTCCAGCACGGCACTGGCCTCGCCCTGCCCCCGCCAGGCCGGATCGGTTTCGATACGCATCAGCACCAGATACGCCGATTCGGCCTCGAGCACTGCCCGGACGTGGCCAAACCAGCGATAGGCCAACGTGCCCTCGCCGGTCGCCTCGGCGGGTTCGGTACGGGCCATCCAGGCGGCCATCACCTCGTGCACATCGCCGATCATGGCGCCAACCCTGACTGACCGCCCATGTAGGGCTGCAACGCCTCGGGGATAGCCACCCGGCCGTCCGGTTGCTGGTAGTTCTCGAGCACCGCAACCAGGCAGCGACCCACCGCCAGCGCCGAGCCGTTGAGGGTGTGGAGTGGTTCGGGCCTGCCGGTGTCAGGGTTTCGCCAACGGGCCTGCATCCGCCGCGCCTGGAAGGCCTCGGTGTTGCTGCATGACGAAATCTCGCGGTAGGCCGCCTGTCCCGGCAGCCAGACCTCG
>UEZJ01000021.1_pt1 | contig 24954 bp, 22 predicted proteins | sample 1903791 | NCBI WGS metagenome assembly UEZJ01 (sample SAMEA4776353, study PRJEB27445) | saltern metagenome | biome: Hypersaline environment; feature: solar saltern; material: Pellet | place: Spain | collected 2012-08 | depth 0 m | reverse complement strand
AGCCCGCGGGCGGTGATGGCCGGCGCGTCGGCCGCACCCACCGCCGCGCCACCGCCGGCGGCGGCGGATCCGGTGATCGCCTCATCTACCGGCACGGCCATGGCCTAGGCCGCGGTCGCCGGCTGGGCGTTATGGTCCCGGGCGAGGATCAGATAGAACGCCGGCAGCACAAAGAGGGTGAACAGCGTACCGATGCCAAGCCCGGTGGCGATGGTCAAACCAATATGGAACCGGCTGACCGCGCCCGGCCCGGTGGCGATCAGCAGCGGCACCATGGCCATGATCAGCGCCAGCGAGGTCATGATGATCGGCCTCAGCCGAATGGCCGAGGCCTCTTCCACCGCTGCGCGTTTATCCATGCCCTTGTTGATCTGCAGGTTGTTGGCGAACTCGACAATCAGAATGCCGTTTTTGGCCACCACGCCGATCAGGGTGATCAGCCCCACCTGGGTGTAGATATTGACCGTGGCAAAGCCAAGGGTGATGAACGCCAGCGCCCCGGCGATGCTGAGCGGCACCGAGACCAGGATGATGGCCGGATCGCGCCAGCTCTCGAACTGCGCGGCCAGCACCAGATAGATCACCAGGATCGAGAGGAAGAACGTCACCACCAGCGCCGTGCCCTGGTTGGCGAGCTGCCGGGACTGGCCGGTGTAGTCGACGCCAAAGCTCGCCGGCAGGGTGCGCTCGGCGGTGCGCTCGAGAAAGCCAAGGGCGTCCCCCAGCGGCACCCCGGGGGTGGGGATGCCCTCGAGGGTCACTGAGTTGAGCTGCTGGAAGCGGTTGCGAGAACTGGGCACCACCGAGTCGCTCAGGCTCACCACACTGGCAAGCGGCACCTGCTCACCGCTGGCGGTGTCGATGTAGTAGTCCTGGAGCTGCTCGGCGGTCAGTCGGTAGGGCCGGTCCACCTGGGGAATGACCTTGTAGCTGCGGCCATCCAGGTTGAAGCGGTTGACGTAGCCCCCACCGAGCATGCCCGAGAGGCTGTTGCCCAGATCGGCCATGGTGATGCCCAGATCCGCCGCCCGATCCCGGTCCACCTCGAGGGTGGTCATGGGCCGGTCAAACTCGGTGGATTTTTTAAGGAACATAAAGTTGCCGCTCGCCATGGCCTGGCCGATCAGCTCGTTGGCCCGGGCGTCCAGGGCCTCGTAGCCCGCCGAGGAGGTCAGCACGAACTGGACCGGCAGACCGCCGCCCGACCCCGGCAGGCTCGAGGGCGGGAACACCGCCGTATCGAGCCCCGGGTTGGCGCTGAACTTGCCGGTCATCTCGCCCTGTACGGCGGCCAGGTCGCGATCGCGCTCGGTCGGTGGTGGCAGCTTGAGCCCGCCAAAGATGGTATCCGGCGAGAAGCCCCCCAGGATCATGAAGGTGGCCTGGTACTCATCGATGCGCTCGGCGGCGGCCTGATAGCGCTTGCCGTAGTGGTCGAGATAGTCGTAGGTGGCGGTCCGCGGGGCCGAGCCCTGGAAGAAGATGATGCTCTGATCCTCAGTGGGGGCGAGCTCGTTCTGGCTGGTGACAAACATAAAGTAGTTCGACGCCAGCACCACCACGCCAAAGAAGATGAGCACGCTCTTGGTCTCGAGCAGTCCGTGGAGGACGCGCTTGTAGCCGGCGGCGAGGTTGTTGAAAAGCCGCTCCACGCCGGCCTCGAACCGGCCCGGGTTGCCGCCGGGCTTGAGCACCTTGGCCGAGACCATGGGCGAGAAGGTAAGTGCCACCACCCCCGAGATCAGCACCGCGCCGGCCAGGGTGAAGGCGAACTCGGTGAAAAGCGTCCCCACCAGGCCGCCCATGAATCCAATGGGCGCGTAGACGGCCAGCAGGGTGGTGGTCATGGCGATGATCGGCACGGCCAGCTCCCGGGCCCCCATGAGCGCGGCCTCGCGGTTGGTGTGGCCTTCTTCGATATGCCGGTGGATGTTCTCCACCACGATGATGGCGTCATCCACCACCAGCCCGATGGCAAGCACCATCGAGAGCAGCGTGAGCAGGTTGAGCGAGTAGCCCAGCGCCAGCATCAGCGTGGCAGCGCCGACCAGCGACAGGGGCACCGCCAGCGAGGGCACGATGGCCGCCCGCAGCGAGCCGATGGTCAGAAAGATCACCACCAGCACGATCAGTACCGCCTCGAGGATGGTCTTTAGCACCTCGTTGATGGAGTCCTCGATGAACTCGCTGGCGTCATAGGGCAGCGCCAGCTCGATGCCCTGGGGGAGCTGGCGGCGCAGGTCCGGGAGCTCTTCTCGTACGGCCCCGGCCACATCCAGCGGGTTGGCGCCGGGGGCCTGTTCCACGGCGATAAACACCGACGGCCGGCCTTTGTACCAGGCCGCCGACGAGTAGGTCTCGGCGGCAAACTCGGTGGCGGCCAGGTCCTCGAGCCGGATGACGGTGCCGTTTTCTTCGCGTACCACCAGCCGCGAGAACGCCGCGGGGTCGCTGATGTCGGTGGTCACCGACAGGTTGATCTGGGTGTAGGGGCCCTTGGTCGAGCCGATGCCCGCCTGGTAGTTGTTGGCCCGCAAAACGCGGCGGACCTCGCTGGCGGTGACATCCAGCGCGGCCATGCGCTGTGGATCGAGCCAGATGCGCATCGCCGGCGAGCGGCCGAACACCCGGGCCTTGGCCACACCCGGCAGGGCCTGGACCTGGGGCTGGAGGACCCGGTCGACAAAGTCGGTGATCTCGGGCACCGGTACCGACTCGCTCGAGATAGCCAGATACATCAGCGCGGTCTGATCGCCGGTGCTGGATTCGATGACCGGGTCGCGGGCCTCGGCGGGCAACACGTTGCGCTGGCTGGCGACCTTGGCCTGGATCTCGGCCACCGCGGCGTTGGCGTCGTAGTTGAGGACCATGTTGACCTCAATCGTCGACTGGCCCTGACGGCTTTCCGAGGTGATGTAGTCAATGCCATCGGCCTCGGCGATGGCCTGGGACAGGGGCTGGGTGATAAAGCCCTGCACCAGTTCGCTGTCCGCCCCGGGGAAGGCGGTGGTGACGGTGACCACGGTGTTTTCGGTGGACGGGTACTGGCGGACTTCGAGCAGCCCCAGCGAGCGGGCGCCGGCCAGCAGGATCAGCAGGCTGACCACCGTGGCCAGCACGGGGCGGTTGATAAAGGTATCGGTAAACTTCATCGCCCACTCACTGCCGCCGGATCCGGCGTCTCGCTGTCATCGATGGTCACCGGCTGGCCGGGGCGGACCTTGACCAGGCCGGCCCCCACCACCCGATCGCCTTCGGCGAGCCCCGAGACCACCTCGACCCGGCCGTCGCGAACGGCGCCGGTCTCGATCTGCACCCGCTCGCTGACCAGGCCGTCGTCGCCTTCGACGATGCGCATGGCGAAATCACCATAGGTGTTGTAGTTCACCGCCGTCCGCGGGATGGTCAGCACCGAGCGCTGGTCGGCCTGCAGCAGCCGGATGCGGGCGAACATGCCCGGCCGCAGCCGGCCGTCGGCATTCTCAAGGGTGGCACGCACCGACACCGATCGGGTCTGGTCGCTGACATCCGGCTCGACGGCGGTCACCGTGCCGGTGAACACCGACGCGTAGGCCGAGGTGCGGACCTCGACCCGCTGTCCGTTGCTGATATCGGGCAGAAACCGCTCGGGCAGGGTGAAATCGGCATAGATCGGATCGATCCGCCGCAGGGTGACGATATCGCTGCCCGGGGCGAGGTACTGCCCGGGGCTGACGCGCCGCAGCCCCAGCACCCCGTCAAAGGGGGCGGTGATGGTTTTCTGGCCGATCCGCGCGCGCTGGCTGCGGACCGCGGCTACGGCGCTGTCGAGCCGGGCCCGGGCTTCGTCGAACTGCGACTGCGAAATGGCGCGCTGCTCGAGCAAATCCTGGGCGCGACGAAACTCGATGCGGGCCAGTTCGGCCTCGGCCTTAAGGCCATCGAGCTCGGCCTGGTCGACGGTCTGATCGAGGGTCAGCAGGGTGTCGCCGGCCTCGACCGCCGCGCCGGATTCAAAGGCGATGGACTCGATGATGCCGGCCACCTCGGTGCTCACCGCCACGGTGTCCACGGCGGTCAGGCTGCCCACCGACTCGCGCTGCTGCTGCCAGTCCTCGCGCTGGACGGTCGCCTCGACCACATTGGCCGGCTGCGGGCCGCCAAATCCCGCCATCTGCTGGGGGATCTGGATGAGAAACTTATAGCCGAAAACGCCGCCGAAGAGCACACCCAGCAGCAGCAGGGCGATCAGAAATCGCTTGGTAAGTCGCATGACCAGGGCCTTATCGTTGATTCTCGCGCGGCATCCGTCCGCGGTTGGGATGACACTGTCGTCACCATAAAGTTGCGATCATATCAGCCGTGCCGGGGGTTTTTGCCAATCGCGCTGGCCGGCCCGGCGACGGCGGGCGTAGGCTTTGGGCAAGGCATGGCAACACCACGAGGTCAGGGGATGCGCGATATCCTGCTCTATCTCACCGATGATGGCCATGAGGCCGATCATATCGCCGCCACGGTGGCATTGGCCGAGGCCCAGGGGGCGCGGCTGACCGGGCTGGCGGTGGCCGAGCCCCTGGCCGCCCACGCCGAATATCTACCCCCCGAGGCGCTCAGCCGCTACCGCGAGGCCTGGCAGACCCGCAATGCCCGGCTGCAGCGCCGTTTTGACGCCGGTGTGGCCCATTCGGCGCTGACTACCGAGTGGCGGTCGGTGGAGGATCTACGGGTCGACCGGGCGGTGGTGGATGTGGTGGCCATGCAGGCCCGCTATGCCGATCTGCTGGTCATGGGCCAGGTGGACCCGGACCGGCCGGCGGATCTCATCGCCGCTGATCTGCCCGGCCAGGCGGCGGTGATCGCCGGCCGCCCGGTGCTGGCCCTGCCCTATGCCTGGACCCCTCGGCCCATCGGCCAACGGGTGATCATCGGCTGGGATGGCGAGCGCGAATCCGCCCGCGCCGTCGCCGATGCCCTGCCGCTGCTCCGCGCGGCCGACTGGGTGCAGGTCTTAAACATCGACACCGGCCCCGGCGGACGTCGGCTGGCCGCCGATCTGCCCGGCGCCGACATGGCCGCCCATCTGGCCCGTCACGGTGTGGCGGTCGAGGCGGCCCATTCCAACGCCGACATCCCTCTGGCCGATGCGCTGCTCTCGGCGGTGGCGGACGCCGATGCCGATCTGCTGGTCATGGGCGCCTATGGCCGGTCGCGGTTTCGCGAGATGATCCTGGGCGGCACCACCCGGCGGATGCTCCGCGAGATGACAGTGCCGGTGCTGCTCTCGCACTGACGCTCAGCCGCCGGCGACACCCACAACGGTGGTGAGTGCGAGTCCCACCAGCACCACGCCGGTGAGCCGGTCCAGCCAGCGCTGATGGCGTCGCAGCCATCGGGCCGCCCCCGAGCGGGACAACACCGTGGCCACCAAGGCATACCAGCCGGCATCAACGATCATGGCGGTGGCAGCCAGCCCGAGCACCACCGGCCAGGGCGCGCCGGGGGTGACGAACTGGCTGAAAAGCGCCAGAAAGAACACGGCGATCTTGGGGTTGAACAAGGCAATGGCCAGGCCATCCCGACAGGCCCCGCCAAGCCCGGCGGACGGCCCGGGCCGGGCCGCGGTGGTCGAACCCTCGGCCGTCGCCCCGTCCCCGGCGCGCAGGGCGGAGGCCCCCAGCCAGAGCAGGTAGGCGGCGCCGGCGAGCGCCAGCAGGTTGTAGACCCCCGGGCTGCCGGCGATGAGCGCGGCCAGGCCCAGGGCGGTGGCAAGGGCATAGCCGCCCACCATCAGGCCGTGGCTGAGGGCGGTGGCGATGCCGGCGGCGGTGCCCTGCCGCAGGGTGTTGCCCATCACTACCGCCAGGCTGGGGCCCGGCGAGAGGGCGCCGAGCAGGCACACGGCGGCGAGCGATAGCCACTCCGCCGGGGTCAAGCTATCGGCTCGCCGCCATGGTCAGCGAGACCGAATCGGAAAAGCGCAGCGCGTGGGGCTTGTCCACCTCGACCTCGGTGGCCTTAGCCGCGTCATGGGCCATGACGATCTCGACCAGGTCATTGACCAGCTTTTCCAGCAGCAAAAAGCGGTTGTCCTCGACGTGGGCGATCACCTGCTTGGTGATGGTCTTGTAGTCCAGCGCCTCGTCCACCGCATCGCCCCGGGCGGCGGCCAGGGCGTCGTAGTCGATGCGGATGTTGACCACCACGTCCTGGCGCTTGCGCTGCTCTTCGTCGTTAAAGCCGATAAAGGTGCGAAGGCGCAGGTCCTTGATGTGGATCCGCGACAGGGGCCGGTTGAGGGGGTCGTCGCCGCTCATGTCGCCCGCCGCCGGATGAGCTGGAGGAATTCGTTGCGGGTGGACTCGGACTCGCGGAAGGTCCCGAGCATCACCGAGCAGCTCATCTCGGAGTTCTGCTTGCTCACCCCGCGCATCATCATGCAAAGGTGCCGGGCATCCATCTGCACCGCCACCCCCTTGGCATCGGTGGCCGACTGGATGGCGTTGGCCACATCCCGGGCGAGCTTTTCCTGGATCTGCAGCCGCCGGGCGTACATATCGACAATCCGGGCGATCTTCGACAGGCCGATCACCTTGCCATTGGGGATGTAGCCCACCTGGGCGTGGCCGATGAACGGCAGGACATGGTGTTCGCAGAGCGAGTAGAACTCGATATCCCGAACAATGACCATTTCATCGCTGTCCGATTCGAACAACGCATCATTGACTAGGTCGTCTAGCGACTGGTTGTAGCCCTGGGTGAGGTACTCCATGGCGCGAGCGGCGCGATAGGGCGTTTTGAGTAGACCTTCGCGGGTGACGTCCTCGCCGACGCCGCGGATAATCTGCTCAAAGTGATGATCCAGATCGGGATTCATGTTCGATCTCCAGTCGCTGGGAATACGCCATGACAATGGCAAGAACCATCAATTCTTACATGGGCGTTGCAGGAATTCGACAAGGGGGCATGGATTGGGGCGATTGAGCGGCGCAATCCGCTGGCTGCCGTGGCGCTGGCTGCTGCGGCGGGCGGCGCGGTCGCAGGGGTTTCTCGACCCGCTGGCGGTGATGGCGCGTCTGCGCCGCTTTGGCCAGCCCGCCGAGGTGGCCGAGCCCATCGAGCTGCTGCGCGCCGGCATGATTTTCCACGCCCGGGGGCTGGTCAACACCCGGGTCATCCAGCACAACCTCGACTGGGTCTGGCCCTGGTGGATCGAACAGCAGTTCGACCCGGCAAGTCCGGCGTTTCTGCCCCGGGCATTTAGCATCACCCACGTCAACCTCACCCACCGCAACTGGACCGCCGTGGGCCGGCCGGACTGCGCCGCGCTGCCCATCGTCGACCCCCGCGGCCTGGTGACACCGCTCGATGACGGCTGGTCGCTGGATGCCTGGGTGCTGGGCGAGGATGGCAGCGCGCTCTACCCGGCCCGCGCGGCCAGCGCCGATCAGCAGCTCAGACACGGTGACGATGACTTAAGCGTGGTCACCCGCCTCGCAGAGGCCGGGCTCGGGCTGACCAGCGAGGCCTGGCTGGCCCGCGAGGCGGACCGGCCGGTGCTCTACTGCCGCTATCAGGCCGATGCCGATCAGCCCGCGCGGCTCGCCATCTCGCTGCGGCCCTACAACCCTGAGGGCATTAGCTTTGTCCATGGCCTTGAACAAACGCCGGTGGACGGCGGGCTGCAGTGGCAGGTGGATCGCGGCGAGGGCCCGCCGGCAACCCTCGAACTGGACGAGCGGCCCCAGGCCACCCTCAGTTCGGATTATCACGGCGGCGATGTGGCGCTGGCGCTCGATCAGATGCCCCATGGCCAGTCGGCGGCGCCGGATGCCCCGCAACAGCAGGACTGCGAAACCGGGCTTGTGACCGCCGCGGCGCTCTACGCCATCGAACCGGGGGTGGCGCGGACGGTGACCCTGCGCATCCCTTTGAGCCGCGAGGCGGCCCAGTCCACCCCCCAGGGCTGGGCGGCGGTGGATGCCGCGGCGGCGCAGTTGCAACTGCCCGATGCCCGGTATCAGGCCCTGTACCGCAGTGCGGTGCGCACGCTTGCCATGCACTCGGTCGAAGATATCTACCCCGGGCCGTATACCTATCGACGGTTCTGGTTTCGTGATGCGGCGTTCATCATCAATAGCCTTTTGCAGGCCGGGCTGGTGGCCCGAGCCGAAAAGGCCCTGGCGGCGTTCCCCACCCGGCAGACCCGGGCGACGGGCTATTTTCACAGCCAGGAGGGCGAGTGGGATTCGAACGGCCAGGCGTTGTGGATCCTCGAGCGCTTCCATGCCCTGACCGGGCGCTGGCCGTCGATAAGCGCCGGCCGGGACTGGCACACGGTGGTCCGCCGCGGGGCGGAGTGGATCGCCCGCAAGCGGCTTGATGCCGACAGCGACCGCCCGGAGGCGGGGCTTCTGCCCGCCGGTTTCAGCGCCGAGCATCTGGGGCCCAATGATTATTACTACTGGGACGATGAATGGGCGGTGGCCGGGTTGCGGGCCGCCGCCCGGCTGATGGACGCCGAGGCCGACGCGCCGGCGGCGCGCTGGATGCGCGCCGAGGCCGAGGATCTCGCGCAGTGCATCGACCGGGCCCAGGCCAACGACGCCCGGCGACTGGGCGCGGCGCTGCTGCCCGCCTCGCCGCTGCGGCGCATGGATGCTGGGGCCATCGGCTCGGTGGTCGGGGGCTATCCGCTGCAGCAGCGCCCGGCCAATGACGCCGCGCTGCTTGCCACAGTGGATTATCTGCTCGCCGCCCACCGGGTGGGCGGTGGCTTTTTCCAGGAGATGATCCACGCCGGGATCAACGCCTATCTGACGTTGCATCTGGCGCAGATCCTGATGCGTGCCGGCGATGACCGGGGCCTGGCGCTGATCGAGGCGGTGGCCGATCTGGCAAGCCCCACCGGGCAGTGGCCCGAGGCCATCCATCCCCATACCCGCGGCGGCTGTATGGGCGATGGCCAGCATGTCTGGGCCGCCGCGGAGTGGGTGAGCGTCATGCGCAACGCCTTCTGCCGCGAGGAAGACCGCGGCCTGGTGCTGGGCGCCGGAGTGCTGCCCCGGTGGCTGGCGGCGGGCGAGACACTGTCGTTCGGGCCCACCCCCACGGTGTACGGGGCGGTGAGCGTGACGATCACCCCCGAGTCGGGCGGCTGTCAGGTGGAATGGCGGATTGACGGTGGTGATCCGGCGTGGATCACTGTGGCGCTGCCGGGCCACGCGCCGGTGGCGCTGGCCGGCGAGGCGCGGGCAACCCGGGTGGAGGCCGTGGCCTGAATGAACATCGTGATGATGACCAACACCTACACCCCCCATGTGGGCGGGGTGGCGAACTCGGTGGCGGCCTTTGCCGAAGGCTACCGTCGCCGTGGCCACCGGGTGCTGGTGGTCGCTCCGGTTTTCCCGGATATGCCCACCGACGAGCCGGATGTCATTCGCATCCCGGCCTGGCAGAACTTCAACGGCAGCGATTTCTCGGTGGTCCTGCCGGTGCCCACCGGGCTGGACGAGGCGCTGGATGGCTTTGCCCCGGATATCATCCACGCCCATCACCCGTTTCTGATCGGCTCGACCGCCCTGCGGGTGGCCGCCGAGCGACGGGTGCCGCTGGTTTTCACCCACCACACCCTCTACGAATGCTACACCCACTACGTCCCGGGCGATTCGCCGGCGCTCAAGCGCTTTGTCATGGCGCTCTCCACCCATTTTGCCAATAGCTGTGACCGGGTGTTCGCCCCCAGCCAGAGCGTCGCCGAGCTGATCACCGACCGGGGCGTGACCACCCCCATCCGGGTGGTGCCCACCGGGGTGGATGTCAACGCCTTCGCCAGCGGCGATGGCGCTGCGTTTCGCCGTAAGGCCGGGATCCCCGCCGGGGCCCGGGTGATCGGCCATGTCGGCCGGCTGGCCGAAGAGAAAAACCTGGGCTATCTGGCCGATGCCATGATCGCCGCCTGCCGGCAGGATGAGACGGTGCACTGTCTGGTGGTGGGCGATGGCGCGGCGGCGGATGATTTTGACCGGCGCTTCGACAACGCCGGCCTCGCCGGGCGGCTGACCCGCCCCGGGGCGATGACCCTGCCCGGGCTGGCCGATGCCTATGCCGCCATGGACAGCTTTGCCTTTGCCTCGCTCACCGAAACCCAGGGGATGGTGGTGGCCGAGGCGATGGCCGCCGGCCTGCCGGTGGTGGCGCTGGATGCCCCGGGGGTGCGTGAGGTGGTCGACAACCGCAATGGCCGGCTGCTGCCCGCCGACAGCGAAGCCGAGGCGATGGGCGGGGCGCTTTTGGCCATTCTCCACCAATCGCCGGCCGAGTCCCGGGCCATGGCCTCGGCGGTGGCGGCAACCGCCGAGGCCTTTGCCATGGAGCGATCGGTGGCCACCGCCCTGGCCCACTACCAGGGAGTCATCGCCGAGCATGGCTCCTCCGCCGGCGCCCGGCAGGCGGCCCGTGATCGCTGGCAGGAGAGCCTGCGGGGCATCCAGGCCGAGTGGGCGGTCATCCGCGGCCTGGCCCGGGCGGCGGGCAAGGCCATCGCCTCGGACAAGACCCCGGATTACCCGAGCTAGCGGCTGTGCCAGACTGGCCAGTCACGTGATTCCCAACCACAAGGCAGGACAACCATGGGTTTACTTGTTGACGGTGTCTGGCACGAGCAGTGGTACGACACCGAGTCCACCGGCGGGCGCTTCGAGCGGCCGGAGACCGTGTTCCGGCGCTGGATCGACCCGGCGGGCGATTTTCCACCGCAATCCGGGCGGTATCTGCTCTATGTCTCGCTGGCCTGTCCCTGGGCCCATCGCACCCTGATCTTGCGCGAGATCAAAGGCCTGGCGCCGCATATCGATGTGGCGGTGGTGCATCCCTACATGGGCAGCGGCGGCTGGCATTTCGACGGCAGCTATCCCGGGGCCACCGACGAGCCGCTCTATGGGCTTTCGCATCTCCATGCCCTCTACCAGCGCGCCGATCCCCACTACACCGGCCGGGTGACGGTGCCGGTGCTCTGGGACCGGGTGGGCGAGACCATCGTCAGCAACGAATCGGCCGATCTGGTGCGCATGTTCAACCGCGCCTTCGATGATCTGCCCGGCGTCGAGACCGGGGTCGATCTCTACCCCGCCGACCGGGCCGAGGCCATCGATGCGCTCAACGAGCGGATCTATCACACGGTGAATAACGGCGTGTACAAGGCCGGATTCGCCACCACCCAGGCCGCCTACGAAGAGGCGGTGGCGGCGCTATTTGACAGTCTGGACTGGCTGGAGGCGCAGCTTGGCGAGCGGCGTTATCTCACCGGTGATGCCATCACCGAGGCCGACTGGCGGCTTTTCACCACACTGGTGCGCTTTGACGCGGTCTATGTCGGCCATTTCAAGTGCAACCTGCGCCGGATCGACGACTACCCCCATCTGAGTGGCTATCTGCGTGACCTCTACCAGCAGCCGGGCATCGCATCGACCGTGGATCTGGATCATATCAAGCGCCATTACTACACCAGCCACCCGATGATTAACCCCACCGGGGTGATCCCGGCCGGGCCGGTGCTGGATCTCGATGCGCCGCACCATCGGGGCGCGTGATATCCTTATAAGATGATGTCTGAGCAGGCTTTAACCGTTGAATCGGGCGTGCATCACACCGGTGAGGCGCGTCTGCCCACGCGCTGGGGCGAGTACCGCATCCACGGCTTCGAGGATGGGGCGGGCGCCGAGCATGTGGCGCTGGTCATGGGCGAGCCCGACGGGGCGGCCGCCCCGCTGGTGCGGGTGCATTCCGAGTGTCTGACCGGGGATGCGCTTTTCAGCCAGCGCTGTGACTGCGGCCCGCAGCTCGAGGCGGCCATGCAGCGGATCGGCGAGGCCGGCGAGGGCATCATTGTCTACCTGCGCCAGGAGGGCCGGGGAATCGGGCTTTTGAACAAAATCCGCGCCTATGGTGTGCAGGACCGGGAGGGAGCCGATACGGTCGAGGCCAACGAGGCCCTGGGCTTTGCCCCCGACGCCCGCGACTATGGCGTGGCCGCGGCGATGCTCGCCCATCTGGGCATCCAGCGCCTGCGACTTTTGACCAACAACCCGCAGAAGGTGGCCGGCCTCGAGGCCGCCGGGGTCCAGGTGGTAGAGCGGCTGTCGCTGCGCGCCGGGCGCAACCCGCACAATCATGCCTATCTCGAAACCAAGGCGGCCAAATTCGGTCACTGGTTCGAGGACTGAGCCACCGTCGGGAGCCGGGATGAACCTCAAATCCTATCTAATTGCCTTGGCTGTGGCGCTGGTGCTGGGGGCCTGGATGGTCAGTGGGCAATTCGCCGATGAGCCGGTCGCCCAGACCGAAGAGAGCGCTTCTGCGGCAGCGCCGATGACCGTCGAGGTGGTCGAGGTCAGCGCCCGGCCGGTGCAGCGGTTCATCGAAAGCGAGGGCGATACCGAGGCGGATCAGGATGTGCAACTGCGTGCCGAGACCGCCGGGCGGGTCAGCGCGGTGCGCGTCGAGCAGGGCGAGCGGGTGGCGGCCGGCGATACGCTTTTGACCCTTGCCATGGGCGATCGTCAGGCCCGGCTGGCCGAGGCCGAGGCCCGGGTTGCGCAGCGCCAGGCCGATCTGGATGCCGCCGAGCAGTTGCAGCGCGATGGCTACCAATCCGAGATTGCCGTGCGCGAGGCGCGGGCGGCGCTGGAATCGGCCCGGGCCCAGTTGGCCGCGATTCGCGAGGATATCGCCAATACCACGGTCACCGCGCCCATCGACGGGCTGTTGCAAAGCCGGGCGGTGGATGTGGGTGACTACGTGCGGGTGGGTGATGCGCTGGCGCGGTTGATGACCACCGATCCGCTGGTGGCGGTGGCCCATGTCGCGCAGCAGGACATCCGGCAGATCGAGCTGGGTCGGCCCGCCGAGCTGACCCTGGCCACGGGGGATCGCCTGACCGGCCGGGTCCGCTATATCAGCGCCGCCGCCGAGGCCGGGTCGAAGACCTTTCGGGTCGAGGTCCACGCCGACAACCCGCAGGGACTGCCTGTGGGGGTGAGTGCCACCATCCGCATCCCGCTGGGGGCGGCCCGCGGGCATTTCTTGAGTCCCGCCTGGCTGTCACTCAATGAGGCCGGCGAGATGGGGGTCAAGACCCTGGATGAGGACAACCGGGTCGTGTTTCGGGCGGTCGAGGTCATTCGCACCCAGCGGGACGGGGTCTGGGTCGCCGGGCTGCCCGATTCGATCCGGCTGATTACCGTCGGCCAGGGGTTTGTCCAGGCCGGCGAGCAGGTCGACCCGGTGATGGCCGAGCAGCCGGCCACGGAGCCTTAAGGCCGTGCGGGCGCTGATCGACGCCGCCTTCTCGCGCAGTCGCTCGGTGAGCTTTGTCCTGCTGCTGATCGTCGCCATGGGCGTGGTGGCCTACCAGGACATCCCCAAAGAGGCCGAGCCCGACGTCAACATCCCCATCATCTATGTCTCCATGGCCTACGAGGGCATCTCGCCGGAGGACGCCGAGCGATTGCTGGTCCGGCCTATGGAGCGCGAGCTCTCCACCATCGAGGGGCTCAACGAGATCAAGGGCACCTCCACCGAAGGCTTTGCCTCGGTGCTTCTGGAGTTTGACGCTGGCTTTGACGCCGACCGCGCTCTGGATGACGTCCGCGAAGGGGTGGACATTGCCCGCTCGGAGTTGCCCCAGGGCGTGGAGGAGCCCCGGGTCAACGAGGTCAATGTGGCGCTTTTCCCGGTGCTCACGGTGGCGTTGTCCGGTCCGGTGCCCGAGCGGGCGCTGATCGATGCCGCCGAGCAGCTCCAGGACCGGATCGAGGCGGTCCCCGGGGTGCTCGAGGCGGATATCGGCGGCAATCGCGAAGAGCTGCTCGAAGTGGCGGTGGATGACCGGGTCATGCAGACCTACGACGTCTCCTATGCCGATCTTTTCAATCTGGTCGACCGTAACAACCGCTTGATCGCCGCCGGGGCCCTGGATACCGGGGCCGGCCGGCTGTCGGTCAAGGTCCCCGGGGTCATCGAGAGCATGGACGATGTCCTCAACCTGCCGGTAAAGGTGGCCGACGACCGGGTGGTGACCTTCAGCGATGTGGCCGAGGTGCGGCGTACCTTCAAGGACCCGGACGAGTTTGCGCGCATCAATGGCGAGCCGGCGGTCACACTCGAGGTCTCCAAGCGGGTGGGGGCCAACATCATCCAGGTCAATGACCAGGTCCGGCGCATTGTCGGTGGCATGCAGCCGCAGTGGCCGGCGTCGCTGGAGGTTACCTATCTGCAGGATCGCTCTGAGGACATCCGCACCATGCTGCGGGATCTGCAGAACAACGTCATGACCGCGGTGGTGCTGGTGATGATCGTGGTGGTGGCGGCCATGGGCTGGCGCCCGGCGCTGCTGGTGGGGCTGGCCATCCCCGGGGCGTTCCTCGCCGGGATCCTGGTGGTCCACGCCCTGGGCTACACCATGAATATCGTGGTGCTTTTCAGTCTCATCCTGGTGGTGGGCATGTTGGTGGATGCCGCCATTGTGGTGGTCGAGCTTGCCGAGCGGCGCATGACCGAAGGCTGGAGCCCGCGGGATGCCTATCGCTATGGGGCCAGGCGCATGAGCTGGCCGATCATCGCGGCGACGGTGACGACACTGGCGGTGTTCGTGCCGCTGCTTTTCTGGGGCGGCATCGTCGGGCAGTTCATGAAATACCTGCCCATTACGGTGATCATCACCCTGGCGGCCTCGCTTGCCATGGCGCTGATTTTCATTCCCGTGCTGGGCGGCTGGCTGGCCCGGCCGCAGCAGGCCCAGGGGGCGCATCAACGCCGCGTGACCATCGCCGAGCGTGGTGATCTCAACCAGCTCGATGGCTTCAGCGGCCGCTACATCCGCCTGCTGCGGGGGGCGCTGCAGATGCCCGGGACGGTGTTTGTGCTGTTGCTTGCCTTTGTGGTGGCCACCTACATCGCCTACAGCCGGCTGGGTGCCGGGGTGGAGTTCTTCCCCTCCACCGAGCCGGATTATGCCCGCATCCAGATCCAGGCCCGGGGGGATATGTCGGTCCACGAAAAGGATGCCCTGGTCCGCGAGGTCGAGACCCGCGTCATGGCCTTTGACGAGGTGGACTTTGCCTACGCCCGCACCTTTGCCGACCCCACCCGCACCGGTGGCCAGTCCGTCGCCCGGGATGCCATCGGGGTGGTGCAGCTCGAGTTCGTGGACTGGTCGCAGCGGCGGCCGGCGGCGTCGATCATCCGCGATATCCGTGCGGCGGTGGCGGATGTGCCCGGGGTGCGGGTGCAGATCACCGAGCAGCAGGAGGGACCGGGCCAGGCCAAGCCGGTGGAGCTGCAGGTCACCGGGCTGCCGGATCAACTGCCCGCCGGGGTGGCGCAGTTGCGCGAGCGCATGGGCAGTCTGGGGGGGTTCGCCGATGTCGAGGACAACCGGCCGTTGCCCGGCATCGAGTGGGCGCTGCAGGTGGATCGGCAAAAGGCGGCGCGCTACGGCGCCGATGTGCAGCTTGTCGGTAATGCCGTCCAGCTTGTCACCAACGGGGTGTTGATTGCCGACTACCGGCCGGATGATGCCGATGACGAGCTCGATATCCGGGTGCGCTACCCGGTGGCCGAGCGCAACCTCGACAGCCTGGGCGAGCTGCGGGTGCCGACCCGGTTTGGCCAGGTGCCGGTGAGCAATTTCGTCGACTTTCAACCGGCGCCGCGGACCGGCACGCTCGAGCGCATCAACGGCCAGCGCGTGCTCACGGTCAATGCCGATGTCCAGGCGGGCCGGCTGGTGGACGAGCGGGTCCAGGCGCTGCGCCGGTCGCTGGCCGACGAGCCGCTCGCCGGTGACGTGCAGGTGCTTTTCAAAGGTGAGGACGAGGATCAGCGCGAGGCCCAGGCATTTCTGAGCCGGGCCTTTGTGGTGGCCATCGCGTTGATGGCGATCATCCTGGTCACCCAGTTCAACAGCCTCTATCAGACGCTGCTGGTGCTCTCGGCCATTGTGCTGTCCACCGCCGGTGTGCTGCTCGGGCTGATGCTCACCCAGCGGCCCTTCGGGATCGTCATGGGTGGGGTGGGGATGATCGCGCTGGCGGGCATTGTGGTGAACAACAACATCGTGCTCATCGATACCTACAACGGCCTGCGCGGCGAGGGCATGCCGGTGCAGGAGGCCATCCTGCGTACCGCGGCACAGCGTCTGCGGCCGGTGCTTTTGACCTCGGTGACCACCGTGCTGGGGCTCATGCCCATGGTGCTCAAGCTCAACGTCGACCTGCTGGGCCGCAGCATCGAGTTCAATGCCCCCTCGACCCAGTGGTGGGCCCAGCTTTCGGCGACCATCGCCGGGGGGTTGAGCTTTGCCACGGTGCTGACCCTGCTGCTCACGCCCTGTCTTTTGATGCTCGGCCACCGGGTCAGCCAACGCCTGGGTGGTTGGCGGCAGCGCTGGCAAAGCGCCGGGGCCTAGGCTTGTGCCGCCCCGCTGGAGGGGTATGCTGGCGCCACTAAAAAGGGAGGGGACCCATGCAGCTCTATACCTCGACGACATCGCCCTACGCCCGGCTGGTCCGGGTGGCGCTGGCCGAAAAGCAGCTCTCGGCGGGCATTGATTATCAATTTCTCGACCCCTGGCAGGATCCGGCGGCGCTGCAGTCGGTCAACGCCGTCTGCCGGGTGCCGACGCTGGTCACCGATGATGGCCAGGCGCTGACCGAGGCGGCGGTGATCCTGCTCTTTCTCGAGCGCCGGTATCCCGAGCCACGGCTGATGGGGCGGGACAATGTCGAGCAGGTCCATGCCCGGCTGGGCCAGGCACTGGGTTGCATCGATGCCGGCGTGGGGGTGATCACCGAGCGCCGCCACGGGGACCCCGAGACCGCGCTTACCCGTCGGCGGGCCGCCGCCCTCGAGCGCTCGGCCCATGCCATTGCCGAGGCGGTGGATGTGGACGGCGATGGCAAGCCGGATCTTGGCAGCCTGGCCCAGGCGGTGACCCTGGCCTGGCTGGACTTCCGCTTTGCCGCTGAGTTGCCCTGGCGCGAGCAGCATCCGGCCACCGCCGAGTGGCTTGATCGCATCAGTCAGCGCCCCTCGTTTGTCGAGACCCAGCCACCGGCTGCCTGATGACAACCGGCCGGGCCGCCTTTGTCGCCGGTTTGCAGGCGGTCGCCCCGATGGTGGCGGCGATCGTGCCGTTTGGCGTGACCGCCGGGGTGGCCGGGCTGGATGCCGGTCTGGGGCCGTGGGTCACCATGGGCATGTCGGTGGTGATCTTTGCCGGTGCCTCGCAGCTTGCCAGCATCCAGCTACTCGATGCCGGGGCGGCGGTTCCGCTGGTCATCGTCACCGCGCTGCTCATCAACCTGCGGATGGTGATGTACAGCGCCCACCTGGCGCCGCATTTCCAGCAGGCATCGGGGCCGACCCGGTCGTTGATGGCCTATCTGCTCACCGACCAGGCCTATGCGCTGACCATCTCGCGGGTGATGGATGACCGGCCGCTGCTGGCGGGGCATTGCTTTTATCTGGGCGCGGCGCTGCCCCTGTGGGGGGTCTGGCAGATCGCCACGGCCTTTGGTTACTGGGCCGGGGCGGCGGTGCCGGCGGGCTGGGAGCTGGGGTTTTTTGTGCCGCTCATCTTTCTGGCGCTGCTGGTGATGTCGATTCGCAGTCTTCCGGGGCTACTGGCCGCGGCGGTGGCCGGCACCATTGCCGTGGCCGGGGCCAGCCTGCCGGCGGGGTTGGGGCTGACGCTGGGGGCCGTGGCCGGGATTGCCACCGGGGTCGTGGCCGAACGCTGGGGATCCCATGCCTGATCCGGTGTGGTGGGTGGTGCTGGCGATCGGGGCCGGGACGTTTTTCTGGCGGGGGTCGTTTCTGGTCTTTGGCCGGGGGTTGCACATGCCCGATCTGGTCCGGCGGGGACTTAACTACGTGCCGCCGGCGGTCTTTGCCGCGTTGGTGCTGCCGGGGCTTGTCCAGTTCCAGGCCGAAGGGGGCATCGATGCCCCGCGGCTGGCGGCGGGCCTGCTGGCCGCCGCGGTGGCCTGGCGCACCCAGGGGACCATCGCCACGCTGGTGGCGGGCATGGTCACCCTGTGGGCGCTGCGGGCGTTGCTGGGGGGTTAGCGGCTGGCGAGGCCGTGGCCGGCGGCCGCGCGGTCGCCAAGCCCCTGGCGGACCCGGTGGACCAGCGATTTGCAGGCGCCGGCGATATAGGCGCTGCGAATCATCTCTGCCTGGCGCAGGGCGGCATCGATTTCTGAGTGACTGATCTTTTCGGCCTGCATGCTGTCATCTCCCTGGTGCGTCATTGCGAGCGTTAGGCTATCCTGTGCCCAGAAAAAGATAATCCGGCAAACTGGAACAGTATTATTGAACGATAGGAACGAATAGATATGGATCGGGCCGCGGAAATGCACATGTTCGTCCGGGCCGTGGACAAGGGGAGTTTCTCCGCCGCGGCCCGCGACCTGGATCTCACCCCATCGGCGGTGAGCAAGCAGATACGCCGGCTCGAGGATCGCCTGGGGGTACGGCTTTTCAACCGCACCACCCGCCGGGTGAGCCTCACCGAGGTGGGCCATGCCTACTATGATCGCTGCAGCCGCATCATCCAGGAAATCGAAGAGGCCGAAGAGGCGGTCACCGCGCTCAACGAAAACCCCCGCGGCACCCTGCGGGTGGCCGCCACGGTGGCCTTTGGCCGGGTCGAGGTCTTGCCGCGGATCAACGAATTCCTCGACCGCTATCCCGATTTGAACATCGAGTTCGAGCTCACCGACCGGCAGGTGGACTTGATCGAGGAAGGGATCGATGTGGCCATCCAGTGGCGGGAGCAGATGGAAGACCCCTCACTGATTGCCCGGCGGCTTTGCGTCAACCGCCGCATTATCTGTGCCGCACCCAGCTATATCGAGCAGTTCGGCAAGCCGACCACGCCCGAGGCGTTACTCGATCACAACTGCCTGACCCTCTACGAGGTCTCGCAGTTCAACGACTGGGCCTTCGAGGATGCCAAGAAGGGCCACCGGGTTTTGCACGTCGGTGGCAACTTCCGGGCCAATACCGCCGATGCGCTCTACGAGGCCGCACTGGCCGGTGTGGGGCTGGCCCGGCTTTCGACCTGGTTGGTGATGCCGGCCATCCGCCGGGGCGAGCTGGTGCCGGTGCTGCCCCAATACCCCCACGAGAGCTCGGCGTATTTCCTGCTCTACCCCCATCGCCGGCATCTCTCGCGCAAGGTCCGGGCGTTTGTGGATTTTCTCGTCGAGGTGTTCACCCCGGTCCCGCCCTGGGAGCGGGAGGGGCTGGAGTTCACCGAAGCGGAGTGGCAGGCCCGGATCGAGCGCGAATAACCCGCCGGGTTAGCCCGGCGGCGCCGGGCCGTTGAGGGCGATGATGCCGATATTGAGGTAGGCGGCGTAGCTCACCCACACCAGATAGGGGGCGAGCAGCCAGGCGGCCGGCGGGTGGATGCGCCGAAAGCGCAGCATGGTCAGTCCGATCAGCGTCCAAAGCACCACCAGATCCACCAGCGCCCAATCCGGTCGATGCCACTGGAAAAACAGCACACTCCAAAGCCCGTTGGCGCCGAGCTGGGCGACAAAGGGCAATAACGCCGCCAGCCCGCCGATCAGCCCGACGCGCCGCCAGACCTGCCAGGCGGCCGCGGTCATGAGGATATAAAGTACCGTCCAGGCCACCGGAAACAGCCAGTCCGGCGGCGTCAGCGGGGGCTTTTCGAGCGCGGCGTACCACTCGCCCGGTGGGCTCAAGATACCGCCCATGGCGGTGACCACCACCAGCGCGATCCAGACGGTAAGCCCGGTCAGGTCGCGTCGGCGATCGGTCATCGGGGGCGCCGATGGGTTCATGGCTACCAGCTCCCGGTGTTGGGCATGGACTGCCAGGGCTCCTGCGCCGGCAGGGCATCGCCCTTTTGCAACAGCTCGATGGAGATGCCATCGGGTGATTTAACAAAGGCCATGTGGCCATCCCGGGGTGGCCGGTTGATGGTCACGCCGTTGTCCATCAATCGCTGGCAAAGGCCATAGATGTCGGTGACCCGATAGGCCAGGTGGCCGAAGTTGCGGCCGCCGTCATAGACCTCGGGGTCCCAGTTGTAGGTGAGCTCGAGCATGGGCGCCCGATCGTCGGAGCGGGCCCGGTCCACGTCATCGGGGGCGGCGAGGAAGATCAGCGTAAAGCGGCCCTGTTCGCTGTCGCGCCGGCTGATTTCTTCCATGCCCAGCAGACCGCAGTAGAAATGCAGCGAGGCCTCGATATCGCTGATGCGCACCATGGTGTGGAGATACTGCATGAATCCTCCTCGCGGTGGCCGGCGCCAATTAGTGGGCGCCGGTGGTTAATGTCCGCCGGACCGCATCATGCCAGCCCTCGACTACATGGTCGCGGTGGCTTTTGGCCAGTGCTGGCTCGAAACGCTCATCGAGCGACCATTGTGCCTTGAGATCGTCCAGCGAGTCATACAGTCCATGCCGAAGGCCGGCCAGATAGGCCGCCCCCAGCGCGGTGGTCTCGATGGTCTCGGGCCGTTCCACCGCCAGACCGGTGAGGTCGGCGAGCCGCTGGAGCAGCCAGTTATTGGCCACCATGCCGCCGTCCACCCGCAGGGTGGCCTGGGCGGTGCCCGAGTCGGCGGCCATGGCCTCGAGCAGGTCGCCGGTCTGCAGACAGACCGAGTCGAGGGCGGCGTGGACAAACTCTGCCACCCCGGTGTTGCGGGTCAGGCCAAAGATGGCGCCCCGGGCGTTGGGATCCCACCAGGGGGCGCCCAGCCCGGTAAAGGCCGGCACCAGGTAGAGCCCTTCGGCCTCGGCATCGTTGGCCAGCCCCTCACTCTGCGAGGCGTGGGCGATGATGCCGAGCTCGTCGCGCAGCCACTGAATCGCCGCCCCGGCGATGAAAATCGCCCCTTCCAGCGCATAGGTGGGCTTGCCATCGATGCGATAGGCGGTGGTGGTGAGCAGCCGGTTGTTCGACGGCACGGCCTGGTCGCCGGTATTCATCAGCGCAAAACAGCCGGTGCCGTAGGTGCTTTTGATCATCCCCGGGGCAAAACAGCACTGGCCCACCACCGCGGCATGCTGGTCGCCCGCGATGCCCTGGATGGGCAGGCTCATCCCCAGGGCATCGGCGTGGGTGGTGCCAAAATCATCGGCGCTGTCCATCACTGTGGGCAGCAGGCTTGCCGGGATGTCGAAAAGCGCCAGCAGCTCGTCGTCCCAGCACTGCCGGTGGATGTCGAATATCAACGTCCGGCTGGCGTTGGTGGCGTCGGTGGCGTGGGACTGGCCGCCGGTGAGATGCCAGAGCAGCCAGGTGTCGACGGTGCCAAAGGCGAGCTCGCCATTGCGGGCCCGCTCACGGGCGCCGGCGACGTTGTCCAGCAGCCAGGCGATCTTGGTGGCGGCAAAGTAGGGGTCGAGCAGCAGCCCGGTCCGCTCGGCCACCATCGCCTCGTGGCCGGCGGCCTTGAGGGCGGCGCAGCGCTCGGCGGTGCGCCGGTCCTGCCAGACGATGGCGTTGTGAATGGGGGTGCCGGTGTGGCGATCCCAGATGATGGTGGTCTCGCGCTGGTTGGTGATGCCAATGGTGCGGGCGTGGACACCGGCCGCCTTGGCCGAGCGCAGCGCCTTGCGGCAGGTCTCGAGGGTGCTGTCGAGCAGATCCTGCGGGTCATGTTCGACCCAGCCGCTTTGCGGGTAGTGTTGCGGGAATTCCTGCTGGGCGGTGGCAACGATCTGTCCGTCCAGATCGAAGACAATGGCCCGGGAACTGGTCGTGCCCTGGTCGATGGCCAGGATGCCGCTTCGCTCGGCCATGATGCTCCCCTCCTGTGGCGTGATTCGGCTGCCGGATTGCGCCGGTCCAACAACTCGGTATGATCAAATGCAACCATTAAATGTCAAGGATCATTTTCGAATCCGAAACATCGGGGGAGGGGTCGACCATGATGGCCGACGATGCAGGCGTTGAGCTTAATCGCCGACAACAGGCGATGCTCAAGCTCGTCGAGGAACAGGGATTCGTCTCCGTCGAGGAGCTCGCACAGCACTTCGCGGTGACCGCGCAGACCATTCGGCGCGATATCAATGCCCTTTGTGGTGCCGGGCTGCTGCGTCGCTACCACGGCGGCGCGGGGCTGCCGTCGAGTGTCGAGAACGTCGCCTATCAGGCCCGGCAGGTGTTGCATCTCGAGGCCAAAGAGCGCATCGCCGCGGCCATCGCTGCGCGCATCCCCAACCAGGCGTCGCTTTATATCACCCTCGGGACCACCACCGAGGCAGTGGCCCGGGCGCTGCGCGAGCATCGCGGGCTGCGGGTGATTACCAACAACCTCAATGTCGCCAGCACCCTGGCCGAAAACCCCGGTTGCGAGGTCATTGTCGCCGGCGGCGTGGTGCGCCACCGCGATCGGGGCATTACCGGCGAGGCCACCATCGATTTCATGCGTCAGTTCAAGGTCGACTACGCGGTGATGGGCATCTCGGGCATCGAATCCGATGGCACCTTGCTCGATTTCGACTACCGCGAGGTTCGGGTGTTGCAGGTCATCATGGGCAATGCCCGTTCGGTTCTGCTCGGAGCCGATCACAGCAAGTTCGGTCGCAACGCCCTGGTCCGCGTCGGCGATCTCACTGAAATCGCAGAGCTTTTTACCGACATTGAGCCGCCTGCGGCGGTGCGTCGCCTCCTCGCCGACCACGGCGGCCGGCTCGTGGTAGCCGGCGAGTAGGGCGCGGAAATGTTCGCTTGACACCCCTTTTCCGGCTGGTATGTTTGAAACCGAACATCAAGAGGCGGCAATATAGCGGCCCACTTACAGGCTGGAGGAGAGGCGCACGTGTCTTCCGATCATCAGCGGAACGATTCCTACGACCTGGTTGTGGTCGGCGGCGGCATCAACGGCGCGGGCATCGCTCGGGACGCGGCCGGCCGCGGGCTGCGCGTGTTGCTTTGCGAACAGGGCGATCTGGCCAATTACACCTCGTCGGCCAGCACCAAGCTCGTCCACGGCGGGCTGCGCTATCTCGAATATTACGAATTCCGTCTGGTGCAAAAAGCCCTCGCCGAGCGCGAGGTGCTCATGGGCATCGCCCCGCACATCATCTGGCCGCTGCGGTTTGTCATGCCCCATGTCAAAGAACTGCGCCCGGCCTGGATGATCCGCATGGGGCTTTTCCTCTACGACCACCTGGGCGGGCGCAAGAAGCTGCCCGGCTCCAGGGGGTTGAACCTGCAGACCCACTACACCGGCAAGCCGCTCAAGGACAGCCTCAAGAAAGGCTTTATGTACTCCGATTGCTGGGTCCAGGACTCGCGGCTGGTGGTGCTCAACTGCATGGATGTGGAGGCCCGCGGCGGCACCGTGCTGCCCCGGACCCGCTGCACCGACGCCCAGCGCAGTGACGAGCACTGGTCGGTGGAACTCACCGACACGGTCAGCGGCAAGACCACGCGGGTCAACACCCGGGCGGTGATCAACGCCGCCGGCCCCTGGGTGGCACGACTGCTCAGTGATGCCATGCATCGCAACGACGACAAGGACGTGCATCTGGTCAAGGGCAGCCATATCGTGGTGCCCCGGATGTTCGATCACGAGGCCTCGTATCTTTTCCAGAACGACGACGGCCGGGTGATCTTTGCCATCCCCTACGAGCAGCATTTCACCCTCATCGGCACCACCGATGTCGCCTACGAGGGCAACCCCGCCGAGGCCGAAGCCAGCGACGACGAAATCCAGTATCTTTGCGATGCGGTCAACCGCTATTTCAAGCAAGGCATCGAGCCGGCGGACGTGGTCTGGACCTACTCCGGCGTCCGGGCGCTCTATGACGAGTCCGACGAAGCGGACGTCTCGGCGGTGAGCCGCGACTACAGCCTCGATCTCGACAGCAGCGCTGCACCGCTTTTGTCGGTGTTTGGCGGCAAGATCACCACCTACCGCACCCTGGCCCGCCAGGCGGTGGATCAGGTCGCACCGCTGCTCGGCGCGCCGATCGACGACTGGACCGGCAAAGCGGCATTGCCGGGCGGGGACATCCCGGGGGGTGATTTCGAGCACTACCTCGAGCGGTTGTGCGCGGCCCGGCCGTGGCTGCCGCAGGACATGGCCTGGCGGCTGGCGCGCAACTACGGCACGCGTACCGAGCAGATCCTGGGGGAGGCGGCGTCACTGGATGATCTGGGAGAGCACTTCGGAGCCGATCTGTATGAGGCCGAGCTGCGCTATCTGGCCGAGGCCGAGTGGGCGATGACCGCCGAGGATGCAATCTGGCGGCGCAGCAAGCTGGGGTTGATGCTCACGCCGGCCGAGCGTGAGCGGGTGGCCGCCTGGTATGCCGGGCAGAACGACAAGAGGGCAACTGCATAATGGGGCTGGTCCTGGAGGGGGTGAACCGCACCGTCGATGGTGAGGTATTCCTCAGTGATATCAACCTGACCTTCGAGCGCGGCGAGTTCAACGTGCTGCTGGGCCTGACCGAGGCCGGCAAGACCACCTTGATGCGCATCATGGCCGGGCTCGAGCCCCCCAACTCGGGGCGGGTGATCGAAGACGGCACGGATGTGACTGCGGTGCCGGTGCGCAAGCGCTCGGTGGGCATGGTCTATCAGCAGTTCATCAACTACCCGTCGCTGAGCGTCTACGACAACATTGCTTCGCCGCTCAAGCTGGCGGGGATCTCCAAGTCGGAGATCGACCGCCTGGTGCGCACCGAAGCCGAGCGTCTGGGCATTGACCACCTGATCGATCGCCTGCCGTCGGAACTCTCCGGCGGGCAGCAGCAGCGTTGTGCCATGGCGCGGGCGCTGGTGCGCGATGCCAAGCTGGTGCTTCTGGACGAGCCCCTGGTCAACCTGGACTACAAGCTGCGTGAAGGGCTGCGCTCGGAGCTCCGCTCGCTGTTCGCCGATCGCGACACGGTGGTGGTCTATGCCACCACCGAGCCC